>ENA-OURU01003925-OURU01003925.1-human-gut-metagenome-genome-assembly--contig:-NODE-3925-length-11555-cov-2.606522_pt1 | contig 11555 bp, 4 predicted proteins | sample MGYA00242137_ERZ509064 | MGnify/ENA primary metagenome ERZ509064 (study PRJEB26280, sample SAMEA2338777) | human gut metagenome | biome: human gut; feature: human-associated habitat; material: faeces...
CTGCGGCGGAAGACCGCCCCCCGGGCCACGGTAGCCCGCCTGCCCTATGACCAATATGTAGAGGGCCGCCGGGCCAAATTCCAGCACCAGGCCCAGGTCTCCCGCAAAGAGCATGCGGAATTCCAGAAGCAGATGGACCGGTTCCTCCGCATCCGGAATCAGGTGGAGCGCCAGCAGGCCACCATCAGCCGCGGAGACCCCCATGGTGGATTCCTTCTGAAAAAGAAGATGCACACCCTGCAAGCCATGGGCCGCCGGTTTGAAAAGGAGAAGGATAAGCTGACCCAAATGCCAGAGCTGGAAGAAGCCATCTTTCTCCGCTTCCCCTCCACGGCCTCCGTGCCTCAGGGCAAGCGGATCCTGGACTTCCAGCTTCCCCGGCTGGAAGCCGGTGGGCGGCTCCTGGCGCAGGACATTCGGCTCACCGTCACGGGACCGGAGAAAATCGGGATCATTGGCCCCAACGGCTGCGGCAAAACCACGCTCCTCCGCCTCCTGGCCCGGGAGCTCTGCCCCCGGCAGGACCTCCATGGGGCATACATGCCCCAGGACTATGCTGAGGTTCTGAACCTCGCCGCCACACCGGTGGATTTCCTAAACCACTCCGGCAGCCGGGTGGAGGCCACCCGGATTCGGAACTATCTGGGCAGCCTCCGATTCACCACCCTGGAGATGGAGCATCCCATTTCCCAGCTCTCCGGCGGGCAAAAGGCCAAGATTTTCTTCCTTCACATGATTCTCGAGGAGTCCAATGTCCTTCTGCTGGACGAACCCACCCGGAACTTCTCTCCTCTGTCCGGCCCTGTCATCCGGGAGCTCCTGTCCGCCTTCGGCGGCGCCATCCTCTCCGTCTCCCACGACCGGCTATACCTGGAAGAGGTCTGCCAAACCATTTACGCCCTCACTCCCCAGGGTCTGGAACGGGTCTGGCACAAATAGCCATCCACCGTCGCCCCTACTACAACGTAACGCCAAACAGTATATATTTTCTTTAAAACCGTCCGGGCAGTCAGATACAATCTCCGGTGGTAGGGGGCCTTGCTGCTCAGCCGGTTCCAGCTCCAACATCTTACTCGTTACTCGGGGGAACGCGGTGCGCCCCTACGGGTCTGCGGCAGATCCGTCAGCCAGAAAATGGGCAATTTTAGCGTCACGGTACTTGCCTTCCCAAGGGAAGGCGGGCTGGTGCAATTGCCAATGAAGGACTGGTATAAGCAGGATGCTCTTGAAACGGTGCATACTGAAACGGCTGGACATAATAAAATTTATCAACAGAATTTGAAATGAGCAGGACCGGAGGCACCTGCTCATTCAACTAATTTGTGGGATTTAACGGATTTCCTAATAGACTACACCGGAAAATGCTTAAGACCGAGGCAGAAGTTCCCAATTGCGGGACAGTCTGACGTACGGTGGTGTGAAAGGCCGGCTAGGAAACTAGACTCCTACCCGATTAGGGGATTGGAGGTGCTTGAGGTTTGAGATGAACCGAATGTGGTGCAGTAACGCAGCAGAACCTCGGCAATCTGTGCGCGGGTGGAAGTGGTTTTGGGGCTCAGGGTGGTTGAGGTGATGCCCTGGATGAGGCCAGTCTCTACGGCCCAGGCCATAGACTCTTTGGCGTAGTTGCTGATGGCACTGGCGTCGTGATAGTTGCTCAGATCTCCCTTGGCTTCTACGGTTTGGCCGTTCAGCTGGGCGAAGCGGGCAAAGAAGACTACCATCTGCTCCCGGGTGACGGAGGCATGGGGGGCAAACCGCTGGTCTGTCACGCCCTTGGCAATGCCGTTTTCGTAAGCCCAAACCAAGGCGTCGGAGTAGAATTGACCGGCCTTCACGTCGGTGAAGGGGACGCTGCCTTCCACAGCGGGCGTGTCTGCCAGACGGTACAGAACGGTGACCATCTGAGCCCGGGTCATGTTGCCGTCGGGCTGGAACAGGGTGTCGCTCATGCCACGCATCAGATTCTGGGATACCACGAAATCAATGGCTTCGTGATACCATTTGCTCTGATCCACATCTGTGAATCCTTGAGACGGGCAGTTGGCGGGGATGACTTCCGTCTCCTTCTCGTCGCAGCGGGAGCAGCTGCGCTCTCTCGTGCCATCTTCGGTGCAGGTGGCTTCCTTGGTGACCGTCCACGGCCCAAAGTCGTGACCCAGGGCGGGGATGGTTTCACCCTTCTTCACCAGCTTGCCGCAATCCAGGCAATAGGCATCGCCGGTGTAGCCATCTTCCAGACAGGTGGCTTCCTTGACGTCCCGGATCTCGGTGTTCGTGTGGGCAAAACGGATGGTCAGGGCCTCATCGTAAGTGTGCTTCTGGTCATTGAGCTGCTTGGTTGTAATATGGACAACCGTGTCATCGGTGGCCTTTGCAGCGAAGGTCAGGGTGGCGAGGGTATCCAGTGTCTCCAGATCGGCATAAGCGAGTACAACGCTGCCATCGGCCTTCACGGTGGAATGGTATGCGGCATGTTCCTTTATGTCCACCAAAGTCAGAGCTTCGTGGTCATAGGTGATCTCGACCAAGCCGCTGTTGGAGGGGGCATCTGCACCGGAAGTGTCCTTTGCAGTGACATGGACGGTAACGGACTTCTCATCGGTGGAGACCTCCGGGACGGAGGCGGGAGCGGTGAAGGTGGAGACGGAATTCAGGGAGCCAACAGCTTCGTTTCCAGCTCTGATCGTGAGCTGCTTCTGCGCATCGTTGTCTTGGTAGAGGTGGCCGATGTGGACATTGGCTTCTAAGGTGGCCAGGTCCTCAGCGGAGACTGTGCTGGAATCGGCGTGCATCCAGGGCTGAGGCAGGCTGTTTGTGCCGGCTGTGGAAGCATTGGGCTCCACAGAGTACAGGGTCACCGGCCAGACGTCCTTGCCGGCGCTGCCGATCATGGTGGCTTCAAAGACGTTGGTCTCTTCATGGAAGGTCAGACGATAGAAGTCACTGGTGGAACCGGTGAAGTAAGACAGATACAGAGAGCCGTCTTCTCCGACCACCATGGAGCAGTACAGATTGTCCAGATAGCCGGGGAATTTCAGCTGCGGCAGGGTGCTGGGGAAATAACCCAGGTAGGCGCTGTAAGAACCATCGGGCCGGCCATACACATAGAGGGTCCAGACGTATCCCAGGTTGTCCAGCAGATAGAAGAGTTCGGTATCGTAGGAAGTGAAGCCGTTCACGTAGGATGCATAGCCGGCACTGGCAATGCCGGTCAGATAGTTTGCATGGGTATAGCGGCTCAGGTAGCTGTTCATGTCGATGACATTGGAATCCAGATCAAGGGGATTCTTAATCGGCATGAAGTAGGTGCCGTAGATGCTGGAAATTTTGGGGGCATCTGCAGTGGAGTAGTACTTGCTGTAGGCCATGTCCCACAGGGGAACGCCTACGCCATTGCTGGCGGTTTCCAGAATCTTACCGGTCTGAACGTCCACCTTGTGCATACGCCAATCGGGGGAGACGGCCTCCATGATGAACATCTGCCGGTTGAGGGTGTCGTAGGTGGCAGAGGTCATGCTGGTCTCAATGTCTACCCGGGGCGTCCAGGTGCTGTTGGCGTCCATATCCCAGTCGAAGAACATGGGATTGCCTTCGGCGTTCTGCAGCGCGCCGTGCAAAGTGACCTTTACGACATCCACAGTCACAGTGCAGCTGGCAGAGCAGGTGGGATCCAGATTGGAAGTGGCGGTGATGAGGCATTGGCCAGGCTGTATGCCGGTGATGACGCCCGTTTCATCCACAACTGCGATGGAGGGATCGGAGGAGCTCCAGGTTACCGTGCGATCTGTAGCGGTCCAAGGCTGAACGAAGGCGTCAAGTGTTGCGGTGGTACCCCGGAGGATGCGCATGGACTCGCTGGAGAGTTGAATGTTAGTGATCTTGTCAGTGGGGGAATCCCAGTCGCTGCCGGCGGTCTTTTCCGGAATGATCAGGGCGGTCAGCTGGTCGGAAATGACCTGATAGCGGTTGAATGTGGCGGCGTCGGTATCAATCTCAAAGAGGTAGGAGAAGGGGATCAGATTGCCCCAGAAATCCTGCATGTAGTAGCTCGCCCAGTAGAGCAGACCGTTGTTAGGGTCGATTTCCATGGACTGCATATACTGGCTGTCCGGGATGTCAGTGGTAACAAGCAGGGTGGGGCTGGCGACGGTTTCCAGGGTGAAGGAATAGACTTCGCCAGTGCGATACTTGTTGCAGTAGAACACACCGTCTTCATTACAAGCCAGGGTATTGGTGGTGATGCCGATCTGGCCGACGGTTTGGACTTCGCAGGTGAGCTTGTCAATGGTGACCAGCTCATTGGATTCGGTGACGCCGTAAAGCATCTCGTCTGCGGGGTTGTAGGCCATGTCGGTGAGGGTGCAGCCCAGGTTGCCCACAGCGGTCCGCAGGCCCATGGCGTCTTCGTCCATCACGTAGAGAATGCCGGTGTCAGTGGCGGCAAAAACGTGATGATCTGCAATGGTAGCGGCGTAGTAGACATTTTCACACAGGGCGACGGTGTCCCATTCGCCATAGGGAGTGTCGGTATCAAAGCCAATCCACTTGTTCACGACTGCATCGTATGCAATCAGATGAGGTAGCTTGGTGGCGCCGCCAATTTGGGCTTCCACGGCGTAGGTGGTCACGTTCATGGCGTAGTCCATGACCTGCAGGAGGAATTTGCGGCTGCTGAGGCCATTCATGTCCAGGACATAGACGGCTTCTTCACCGGGCTCAATGTCGGCATAAGCGCCAGCGGAAGCAAGCAGCTGGCTGCCACCTGCATCGAACAGCACCACAGCTGCGACGTACTGGTTGTCGCTGGCAGTGACCGTCAGGGCGTTGCTGGTCATACTGTAGGAGACATCCACCAGTTCCGGGGCAGTGTTGTCCACCACAGCGGGGAAGGACATGGTAGCGCCCTTGCCCAGTGCGTCCCAGTTGGTATTGCCCTTAGCATCTACGTAGTACTCCGGAGCCAGAGTCAGCTCGGCGACAATGCGATCGCCTTCTTCCAGGTTGGTAATCGGCCAGCTCATGCCCATGGCCATGGAGGTGTTGACCCAGTAACCCTGATTGACGAGATAGTAGGCGCCTGTCACAGGGCCGGCTTCTTCGCTAGTCAGCACGTTTCCATCGCCATCGGTGATCCGATAGCGGGAGTTGGCGGCGTTGCGGATAACAGCGCAGTTCCACACGTCGAACTTGTCACCGCGGACGCTGTTGACGGCGTTACGCTCAGGCTTGTAGCCCTTGTCGGGGATCACAGGGTTGCCGCCAAACAGATAGGGAGAGTCGGGGTCGTTGCCGTAGATAATGGAAATGGCGTTGCTGTTGGTGACGCCCATGTAGGGATAACGGGTCTCGTCACCAGCCAGATATTCTGCATAGGTACCGATGTCAAACATGGAGGATTCAGTCCAGCCGCCATAGAAGCCCAGTAGAGGGATGGAATGGCTGGTGGTAAGAGCGCCCTCGGCGGTGGTCAGACCGTCAATGTGGAGGAAGCCTTCCACGTAAGCGCCCACCGGGTAGTTGGCGTCCAGCTTTTCCTTCTGCTCGCTGGTCAGGCGGATGGTCACAGAGACCTCGACCTTGCCGTTTGCCGGGAGGGTCAGCACGCCGCTGTTAAAGCGCTGCAGGAACAGATAGGCATCATAGGCGTTGATTTCGCCGTCACTGTTCAGGTCGGCATGTTCGGCGTCATGGAGCTCTGTGCGAATGCCGGTCACATAGTCCAGCAGAGCCTGGGCATCTTCGCCGTTTACGATGCCGTCACCATTGAAGTCCATATTGCCAATTTCGGTCTCGGACCGCAGGGCCTTGCCGTCCACAGTCCACTCCACATCGGCACACATGGGGGTGGTCCAGATGTCCAGGAAGTAGACGCCCTCGTTGTAAAGGTCGAATAGATCCTGGGTAAACAGGTCTGCAGAGAGGGTATAGCGCTGCTCTTTGTCGGTCAGGTTGTTCAGGGTGAAGGAAGTGGAATAGACGCCAGTGCGTTCCGGGTCGTCTTTCAGTTCAGCCTTTACCTTGCCATCGGCGGCGCCAGAGGTGGCATCTTCTGCCATCAGAATGTAAGAGTCGGCTGTGGTTACGGCGCCGATGTTGGCGAGGCCTGCGCCCTGGCGCAGCACAGGGTAATAGTTGAAGCCGCTGTCTTCCTCCAGCAGAGGTGTTGCAGTGGACATAAGCAAGCTCTGGGACAGTGCCCGGACGGTCAGACCGGTTTTTTCATCCAGCTTGTTGGCCCGGATGTACTGTGCGGCCAGTGCCGCCATACCGGCCACCTGAGGTGCGGCCATGGAGGTGCCGGACATCAGCTCATAAGCCTTGCCGCCAGGGATGGAACCATCGACAGAATAGATGGAGCCGCCAGGAGCTGTGATTTCAGGCTTCAGCTCCATGGAGCCGGGAACGCCCCAGCTGGTGAAGGAGCTCATGGCATAGGGTGTGCCGTACTGGACAGAGCCCATTCCGTCGCCGATGTTGAGGCTTCCGGTGTAGTAGAGGACATTGCCTGCCTCATCGGTGACAGGAGTGGAGGCGGCGCGCACCAAAGCGCCGTCTGCCTGGGTGATGGAGACACAGGGGATGGTAGCGGTGCTGATGGTGAGATCAATGCCAGAGACGCCTGGCTCATTGTTGTAGACGATACAGCCAATGGCGCCTGCTGCCTCTGCGTTCTGATGCTTCTCGACATAAGTAATGGTGCCGCGGGACATGATCATGACCTTGCCCTTTACCGCATCGCCCAGGGCTGCAAAATCTTCCGCAGTACCGAGGCCGTCGATGAAGACATATTCGTGGTCACCAGCAATGGTGGCGATGGGACGGTTCACATAGCTTCTCTCTGTGTAGAGGATCATGTGGGCGCCAACTGTAACAAAGGAGCCTACATAGCCGGAGTTGTTTACAGAGGCAACGGAGAGAGAATTGGTGTAGGAACCGGGAGAGCCTGCTTCGTCGAAGCTGATGCCGTCGTCGTACAGGCCCTTATGGACAGTGTGCTCTGCCCAGTGGCCGGAGTTACCGGCAGACATGGTGACCACGGTGTCGCTGTTCACCAGGTTTTCCATGACAGCAGCATAGACCTCGTTGTCCGTACGGCTGGTACCGGGGTTGCCGGAGCCCAGGGACAGGTTCACAGAGTCACAGCCCAGGACAATGGCGTCCTCAATGGCGGCCATGTAGTCGGAAACATACGCGCCGCCGGCTTTGCCGAAAACCTTCATGGTGATGATCTGTGCATCGGGAGCCACACCCTGCATCTTGATCTTCTCATAGGCGTTGAGGAAGGTGCCGTCTTCCTGGGGGATGTAGGCGTTGGCAGCGGAGATGCCTTCCACGTGAGAGCCGTGCTCGCCCATGGCGTCGTTGTCGTGGGTGATATCCAAGCTCTTGTCAACGTAGTTAAAACCAAAACCGATTTTTGTATTGAAGTACAGATCTTCTGCGGAGAAGCCCTTTTCCTTGAGGATGGGAGCGATGTTCAGCAGCTCCACCTTCTCGGCGATTTCTTCTGCATCCAGCAGATCCAGCTCTGCCAGATAGTCCTCTGTGCTCATGTTGGCCTCGCTGGCTTGCAGAGACAGGGAGTACTCCAGACCGGCGGCGGAGAAGGACTGGTGATCGGTGTCAATGCCGGTGTCAATGACGGCAACCCGGGTGCCTGCGCCGGTGTAGCCCACGGACCAGGCGGCGGGGGAGCCGATCATTTCGGAAGAGGTTGCCATGTTGGGGTCTGCGGTTTCCTCTTTGTCCCCCTTGGGAACGACCGCCGGCTCATATTGCGGTTCGATGACCACGTCTTTGACGCCGCGGACGCCTTCGATGGTCTCAATCTGACCGTAGGGAACGTTGGCGGAAATCATGTTTGCGGCCAAGGTCAGGTTCCACGCAACGTCCAGCTTGCTGTGGGTGGCCTTCTCGATGGAGGCAGCCATAGCAGACTGCTCAGTCTGCAGAGCCTTGCGGTAGCGCATGGCAGCAGCGTTCTGCGCAATGCCCATGGTAGAAAAGCCTGCATCCAAAGTGGAGGCCTTTTCCAGAACAATGGACACACGGACGATGTCGGTGTCAGAGTATTGGGGTGTTTCGTCGGTTTCCTGATCTGCTGAATGGAGCAGATTGGCCGAAACCGAACTGTTGTCTACCTGCTGGTAACGGACCGTATTGCTGGAAGCGACTGCGCCAGCAGGGCTGGCGAGGCCAAACAGCACAGCAACGGCCAACAGAAGGGAGAGCATACGCGCAGGGAAAGACGAGTTCTTCATGATTACTTCTCCTTTTTGATGATTCACCGATGGTGGGCGGCGACCCTCTATGAATTCGGCTGTGGCAACGCCGATCATATACACGGTGGAAGGACGTGTGCAAGAATTGCATCTTTTTGCCATTTAAAGCGGGGCGTTCTCAACTCTGCAAATGTCTATCATGATGTTACCATACGCTACAAGAAAAAGCAACACATTTTTCACTCTGATAGCAAAAAAGCGGCCGAAGCGTTGCGCTTCGGCCGGAGGCAGGGGCTCAATCTGTGGAGGGCCGGAGTGTGGTTAGGGGCTGGATGATGGTATCCAGGGCGGTGGTGTTGATGCGGTAACGGCGGCGGTCGTCGTCTACCTCAACGACCAGCAGACCTGCAGTTAGTAGGCTGCTCACATCCCGCCCTACGGAACCCAGATTCATCCCCAGGTTTTGCGCAAGCTCCCTGGTGGACATGGGCTGCGCATGGATGGCTTTGAGCAGTTTGATGCGGGCCTGACTCCCCAGCAGGCGCAAGGCTCGGATTTCCCAGGGGGCAAACTCTTCCTCATCGCAGAGGTCTGTGGTGCAATTGACGCCGATGTGGATGTAGATGACATTTTGGTTTCCAAGGGTTTCCAGCTCAAGCATCTGCACCTTTGCCCTGAAATAGCCCAAAACGGCATAAACTTGATCGATTGGCTCCTTGGTGACAAATTTCCATTTTTGCTGCAACAGGGATGGCAGGTCGGGCTGGGTCAGGTAAGCGTACCAATTCTGACGCAGAGGTTCAGAATGCTTTACCCATGGGACCATCAGCAGCTCTAGACGCCGTTCGACTGGTGCGATGAGTTCTTCCAGGAGATGGGTGTAATAATCGAAGTTTTTCAAGACGTTGAGGAGCTTTTCCCGATAATCCTGTGAGATCAGGAGTTGGTTGACCCCCAGTTCCAGGTTGGTGGATTCGGATTCGCTCTCATCCTGCCAACCGCAGTCGAAGGTGTATCTTCCGATGGAGGCTGGATAGGAATGCTCCTGTAAGATGGTGAGCCAGGACTTCCGCAGCAGGTCAAAGGCGCTGGATATGGTCTTACAGGAAAAGGTGGAGACAAAATAGGCGATGTTTCGGGCGATGCAAGTAAAGTCTCCGGAATCGTCAGCCAGGGCTTCTTTTTGAAAGAAGAACTGCAGTGTGGGATTTTGGAGGGCGAGCCCGGCGCAAACCGTATCCATGATCCGCTGTACTTCCCGCACGGGGATGCAATAGGATCCCGGACCGGTCAACTCCTCTGCGGGGACCCCGTTGACAAACGCATAGATCAGTTCTACCGTTTCTAACAAATAGCATGGCGTGGACATGATCTGGACATTCATAAAGTACCCCTCCGAAAAATTCATCTTTTGTATCATAACACAATCCCCCCCGATTCGCAAGTGATTTACCCAGACTGCCCAGGGCGGCAGTAGTTCCTTTTTCCGGGTCCAAGTTACTCATCCGTCACCGTCATTGGTCTTGCGGGGACCTGGCTGTTCCGCTGATCAGGCGGGAAGGGCTACAAACGGCGCCGGAGCGCCCAGCTTTCCCCCGGGGCAAGGACGAAGCACCATGGGATCTTATCACCTGCCAGTGGCAAGGGACTCCACTAAAGAGTCTGGAGAAGCGCTTCCACAGCCTCGTCCGGGGTGGCCCAGGAGGTGACGAAGCGGACGGCGTCCCGGCTTTCATCCACCGGGGCGGTGAGCTCGAAGGTGAAGTCGGTCTGTAGGGACTGGATTTGCGTTTTGGTCAGGATGGGGAAGACCTGGTTGGTGGGGGACTGGGCGTAGAAGGCGTAGCCTTTGGCTTGCAACCCTTGGGTGAGGCGGGCGGCCAGTTGGTTTTCCCGGCGGCCCAGGGCCAGCCATAGGTCATCCTCCAGCAGCGCCCCGAACTGAACTCCCAGCAGGCGGCCTTTAGCCAGCATACCGCCGCCCTGCTTCAGAGCAAAACGGAAGTTGGGCATGAGGGCCGGGTTGGTAATCACCAGGCACTCCCCAAACAGCAGGCCGTTTTTCGTGCCGCCCATGGTGAAGGCATCGCAGAGCCGGGGCAGATCCTCTGGGGTCAGATCGTTTTCCTTGCAGGTGAGGGCCGCAGCCAACCGGGCTCCGTCTAAGTACAGGTACAGATTCAACTGGCGGCACAGGCGGTGCAGCGTTTCCAGCTCCCCCTTGGTGTACACCGTGCCCAACTCGGTGGAATTGGACAGGTACAGGAGTTTAGGCAGGACCATGTGACCGGGATTGCCTGCATCGTGCTCCCGGCACACCTCTCGGAGAGCCTGGGGAGTGACCTTTCCGTTTTGATGGGGGACCGTGATCACTTTGTGGCCCCTGGCCTCCACGGCGCCGGTTTCGTGGACGGCGATATGGCCGGTGTCTGCGGCCACTGCCGCCTCCCAGGGACGCAGGAAGGCGGAAATGGCGGTGAAGTTGGTCTGGGTGCCACCTACCAGGAAGTGTACTGCGGCGCTGGGGCAGCCGAACCGGGTCCGGATGGCGGCGGCAGCGGCGGCGCAGTAGGCGTCCTCTCCATAACCGGCTGTGGACTCCAGGTTAGTCCGGATCAGCGCTTCCAGGACACGGGGATGGGCGCCTTCGGAGTAGTCATTTCGAAAATGATACATAGGATGCTCTCGCTTTCGTATGAAAATGGGGCTCATTATCAGTTATGATACACCCGCCTGCCCGCTTTTGTCAACCGGGCGGACCAAACCACGAATCCAGCGCAGATCTTCCCGGCCCACCACCCCCAGCAGCACCAGCAGGAGGAAAAAGACACTGCAAAAACCGGCGGCCAGGAAGAGCACGCCGCTCCATCCCCCAACTTTAGGTAAGAGGGAGGCCACCCACAGGCTGAGGGATGCAGCTCCCAGGGCACGGAGTACTACGGACAGCTGGGGCCGGAAGCCGGTGACCTTCCGGAGGCGGAAGAAGCTGAGGCCAAAATTGAGGGCGTGAGTCACCAGGAAGCTGAGGTAATAGCCATCCAAGCCAAACCGGGGCAGGAGCAGCCACAGAAAGACCACGTCCAGGAAGGAAGTTACGGTGTTGTACCGGACGCAGGCTACCTGTTGGCCCATGCCCTTTACATTGGCGTCGGTGACGGCATCCACATAGAGCATGGGGGCCAGAAGGGCAAAGCGCCGTAGCTGGCGGCCCACAAGGGGATTGCCAAAGAGTACCATACCCAAGGCTTCCGAAGCTGTAAAAAGGATTCCCCCGGCAGCCAGACCGTAGAGCAGAGCCACCCGCAGGCTCCGGCCTGTGAGATAGGCAAT
>ENA-OURU01003928-OURU01003928.1-human-gut-metagenome-genome-assembly--contig:-NODE-3928-length-11543-cov-1.938545_pt1 | contig 11543 bp, 9 predicted proteins | sample MGYA00242137_ERZ509064 | MGnify/ENA primary metagenome ERZ509064 (study PRJEB26280, sample SAMEA2338777) | human gut metagenome | biome: human gut; feature: human-associated habitat; material: faeces...
GATTTCCCAACATTCGGGAAACCGATCAGACCAACGTCCGCAATCAGCTTTAATTCCAGAATGACATCATATTCCTTGGATTTTCTGCCCGGCTCTGCATATCTGGGGGCCTGTCTGGTGGGGGTTGCAAAGTGCTGATTGCCCTTGCCGCCTTTACCGCCATGAATCAGGATTTTTTCTTCCCCGTGTTTGGTAATGTCCGCCATGATCTTACCGCTTTCCGCTTCACGGATAACCGTACCAACAGGCACTTTGATGACAACGCTTTCGCCGTCTTTACCGAAACAGTTGCGTTTGCCGCCGTCCTGACCGTTGCCTGCCTTGAACATTCTCTTATAACGGAAGTCCATGAGGGTACCCATGCTTTCGTCCCCTACAAAAATCACGTCGCCGCCTCTGCCGCCGTCGCCGCCGTCGCCGCCATCGCCGCCATGGAGTGCATCGTGTTCAACCTGCCGTTCTGGCGTACGCTCGGAGCGAGCACGGATACGAACGCCGTGCATAACACGCTGGGTTCGGGTCTCACGCGCCGGAATGATGGCATGTTGACCGTCACCGATCCGACCAAGGCCTATCTTGAACTGACCGCGGACGGCACGTCGGATTACCTACGCATCGATACCGAGAGCAGCAAGGTCATCGATAAGGCCCGCGAGCAGGCCGAGGCCGAATCCAAAGCGAACGACGATAAGGAAGTCTTCAAACCGCTGGCGACCATTCATGTGCGCGCGGATGTCGATGGCATCACCGGCAAGGCCCAGTCGATGAATCCCGACGCTATTCGCAGCCATTATGTCAAGGCGCCGGGTGCCGGCATCGTGCGTATTTGGATTCAGGAAGAGCGCGGCGCGATCGTACCGGTCACCGACGCCCGCGCCAACGTGCGCGTACCGTTCGTCATCAATTGGATGCGCGTGCTCGCCATGGCCTTGGTGTTGCTGATGATTGCCGTCTGGAGGCCGGGATCGCACCTGTGGCGTATCACGCTTGACCCGTCCAGCACTCGGCAACGACTTGCTTTCGTGGGGCTTATGGCGATTCCTACCCTGCTTATCGGCGCATCCATCATCCACGAACTGTGGTACGCGTCTCCGCTCGTCTTCCACGTTTCCGGCGATTACACCTATGATTTCGACCAGTATGGGCATGTGGCCGATGCGCTGGTCGCCGGCCGGCCCTGGCTCGACTTGCCGGTTCCCGAACAACTGGCCGCCACCGAGCACCCCTATGACGTAGCCACACGTGCCCAGCTACTCGCCAATGGAGCCAGTCCGCTCTACTGGGATTACGCGTATTATGACGGTCACTGGTATTCCTATTTTGGCGTGTTGCCCGCAGTGCTGCTGTTCGTCCCCTATCGTCTGCTGACCGGTCATAATCTGCCGACATCCGCCGCCGAGTATATTCTCGTGCTGCTGTTCATCATCTTCTTCTCCTTGCTGGTGCTGCGCGTCATCCATCGCGTGATGCCGAAGACTTCGGTGGCGGCCGCGTCGTTAGTAGTGGTCTCATCGTTGGTGAGCGCGCAAGTGGGGTATTTGCTGTATCGCACGAACTTCTATCAGATACCGTTCGCCGCATCGCTGACGTTGACTTCGCTGGGACTATGGCTATGGCTCGGCGCGGACACGTCCCGCCGTCCGCTGAGACCATCGGACCGATCGCAGGCGGGCGACGCCAAGCCTCTCTCCCTGCCACGACTGGCCTTGGGCGCCTTGTGCATTGCGGCGAATTTCGGATGCCGACCGACGTTCACCTTGACCGCATTGCTTGCGTTCCCCCTGTTCTGGCCGCAGATTCGCGCGCTGGGCACCGGTCTGCGCACACGCCGTATCAAGCCGTTGCAGGCGTTGCGCGCGCCGCTGGCGGTAATCATCCCCGCCATTCTCGTCGTGACGCCTCTGATGACGTGGAACATGGTTCGGTTCGATTCCCCGTTCAATTTCGGCAATGCGTATCAGTTCTCCATATCCGATATGACCCGGCATACCACCCCGTCCGCGGATATGCCCGCCAACATCTGGTATTACCTGTTCCTGCCGCTGCGCTTCATGGATCGTTTCCCGTGGCTGGCGGGCTCTCCCGCCCCGATGCCGCAATGGGGCTATTACGAGGTGATGGTCGGCGCGATTTTCACGGCCACGCCACTGACCTTGATGGCTTTGGCGCTACCCCTGCTGCGCAGATTGGAGACGCACGGCATGCGGCCATGGCTGATGTCTTGCTTGGCCGTGGCGGCGGTGCTGGTCGTATTCGACAGCCGCGTCGGCGGTTTGGGATGGCGGTATTCCGCCGATTTCGGCTGGCTGATCTCGCTGGCGTCCATACCGGGGCTACTGTGGCTGGTCAATGGGCGCGAACCGAGCCGCTCATTGGCGGGGGCCAACGACGCCGCTTCAGGCGATGGCATCGCCCGCGTCACTCCGTGGCGTTGGCTGATGCGCTGGGTCGTGATGCTGGCCGTATTGTGGGCGCTGGGCATAGCCATACTAAGTTGCTTCGTGCAGTCGCGCAGCGATTCGATGATCGCCAACAATCCGACGCTCTGGCATCAGGTTCAGTCTTGGTTCACCCTGCTATAGGACCGGACCGCTCGGCGACCCGCCAAGCTTCAGTATTCTCCCAGCATTCCGGCCGGTGTTTTCCAAGACCTGCGGCATAATGTATGTGACGTAATTCACTAATCGTTTACCCATACTGTCGTGAGGGTTTCCCCGTGTCCACTGCCGTCCGTAGTCGCGTCTTCCAGCTACACCGTTTCCGCTGAGGGGTACCCGGATTACACGGCCAACGCCATCACCAGCGATGAGGCGGCCGCCGCATACCGTGAGGCCGCCGCCGGCGACGCCGACGGTTCCGGCAATGTCGGCGGTACCAGCACGGCGAGTCAGACGACCACGGTATCGAGCAATGACATCGCCTCCACCGAGCACGAGTTTCTGGTGTTGGGACTGATCCCCAAGGTCAAGAACACCATTACCCTGACCATCACCGACACCGACGGCAACCTCAAGGCACAGTACAAGATGGTGCTCAGTTCGGGATACATCTACCGCGTCTACCAGTACGGCTTCCGCGGCTTCTACTTCGCGTGAGGATTGGCATCGACCTCACGGCCGATGCCAATCCTCCAACGGCCGATTCCTATCTGCTACCGCTTCGCAGCCTCATACTTGCGGCGAATCAGATCCTCATAAAACGCCACAGCCTCAGCCGGCGCTCCGTCAAACGCGACCGCGTGCTCGTCCAGCACCAGTACGCGGTCGATGGCGTATTCGGGCCGGCGGATCATATCCGTGTCATGCGTGGCGAAAATCACCTGCTTGTTGTAGCTGAACAACGCCTTGGCCACATGCGCGGCGCCAATCTCATCCAATCCCTTGCTCGGCTCATCCGCCACAATCGCACTCGGCTCAAAGCTCAGCGCGGCCGCAATAGCCAGCAGGTGCCGTTTCTCGGAGTCCAGTTCGCTGGCCTTGGCCTTGGAGACCTGCGCCAAATCAAAATGCGCGAACAGATTGCCGATGCGCGCATGACGTTCTGACTCGGGCACCTTGTGCTTTTTCAGCGCTTCGGAAACAGCCTCGGAAATATTCGCCGCTTGGTAAAAGCTGTTCGGAATCTCCTCGCGGCGAACTTTGCCGACCAGATTATCGATGCGCTTCGCGTCCTTCTTCACAGCCGGGTCAAGACGTTCCTCACCGCCCGCAATGGTCACCGTGCCGGCGTTGGCCTTCAACGAACCGTCCAGCAGACCCAGCAATGTGGATTTGCCTGCGCCGTTCAGTCCGATCACAGCCACCCGCAGCTCGCTGATGGTGATGTCCGTGGGAGCAAGTCCCACGTGCCCATCATCATACGTATGCCCGGCCTGATCCAAAGTGAACGTCAGCGACGCCGGGCGTGGCAGTTCTTTCGGTCTAAACAAGAATCCCATGCCGCTATTGTACGTGGAGTACAGGCGTGGTGCCGGCAAACACCGGCCTATCGCAGCAAAGCGGCGACGGTATTGAGCACGGCGCGGATGCCACGCTCGAATTCGTCCGGTTCGGGTAGCAGGGAAACGGCCAGGTATCCATTGGAAGTCATGTCGAAGAAGTAGCCGGGCTGTTCGGTCAGTTTGTGCTCGTCAATCAACCGCAGCACCAGCTCGTTCTCATCGATGACTGAAGGCACTCGTAGCAGCACGTTCCAGCCGCCTTCGGCCCGTAGCACGCTGACCAGCCCGTTGGGATCGGCGTCAAGCAACTCGTGCAACTTGGCCAGGTTATTGCGCACGCGCTCCCCCACCCGTCTGGTCTGTGCGGGCGCGGCGTTCAATAATGCGGGAATCCGTTCGGCGATGATGTCACTCATCGGCAGATAATCATCGGCGATGACGTCCAGTCGACGCTGTGCCTCGGCAACGTCCTCGGCAGGTCCGGACACCTGAATCCACCCGACTTTGGCGTGCGGCGCGGCCAGCATTTTGGAGAATCCGTCTAGGGCGAAGGTGAGCACGCCGCGCTCCCCCGCGAGCCGTGCGTTGCCGGGGAAAGGTTCGAGAGAGTAATCGAAGAACACTTCATCGGCGATAAGGGCGATGCCATGCTCACGGCACAATGTCACGATACGTGCACGCTCGGTTGGTTTTACGTACGAACCGGTCGGATTGTTCGGGTTGATGAGCACCAATGCTCTGATGCGTTCGCCACCGGGCTCGCTGAGCAGCCGCTCGAGTTCGGCGATGTCGATGAACCAGGAGCCGTCGAATTGCAACTGGTATTCGACCGTGTCAACGCATTCAAGCCGTGCAATCGACTCAATCAGCGGATAGCCGGGTTTGGGTGCCAGCACCGCGTCGCCGGCATCGCAAAGTAACTTAATCAGCCACGAATACGCCTCGGACGTGGAGCTCAGCAAGTACAGGGCGTCCGGGTCAACGCCCTCGATGGCGGTATTCGCATTGTTGAAAGCGGCATGGCGCTCGTTCCCGCCCTCGCTGGCGGCGGGCGAAGTCGACTGAGGGCTGCTTGCGTCTACCGCCTTTGCCGTATTGAGGAATGCGGCCAATGCTTCTCGCGCCGCACGCGGTCCACGCGGGTCGGCCGTATACACGCTCGGCACCAATTCAGGTGCCAGCCCGTGGCGGGTCGGATTGGAATCGTTGAGTTTGCTGAGTGCGATGCCGTTTGCCTTGGCTGCCGCCTCGGCCGCCGCAATGGGATTCGGCGCAGAAATATCCACACGAGAAGAGAAATGCACGCTCATACCCTCCCACGATAGAGCGTGGTGCCCCCTGCCCCGCTCTCAAACGCGCAACATTCCCGGAAATGCGTCGCTCTGGACCCGAATCACACCCTCAAACGCGACACATTCCCGGGAACGCGTCGCCACAGACCTCCATACACACGCCCACTTTGCGCAACATTCCCGGGAACGCGTCGCATACCTTTCCTATGCAATGCAAAAGGCCGCCCGACTAGTCGGACGGCCTGAAGCATATTCGCGGGTCAGCGCTGCACACCCACGCTCACTGGCTCACTGCTGCTTGGTGCTGGCATAGTAGGCGGCACCGACGATGCCGGCCTGGTTACGCAGCTTGGCGGGCACGATCGGGGTCTTGATATCCACGTACGGCAGGAACTTTTCGCTCTGACGGCTCACGCCGCCGCCGACGGTGAACAGGTCCGGGTTGAAGTACTTCTCCATAAGGCCGTAGTACTTGGTCAGACGCTTGGCCCACTTCTTGTAGCCCAGTTCCTCATTCTCGCGAATCGCGGAGGAGGCATACTTCTCGGCGTCCAGATGCTCGGCGCTCAGGATGATGTGTCCGAGTTCGGTGTTCGGGATGAGCACGCCGTTGTAAATCAAGGCGGTGCCGATGCCGGTGCCCAGTGTGGTGGCGATGACCAGACCATCCTGGCCCTTGGCGGCACCGAACTGGACTTCGGCCAGGCCGGCGGCGTCGGCGTCGTTTACCACGACGACCGGGCGGCCGCAGGCTTCGGAGAACACTTCAGTAACGTCCACGCCAATCCAAGACTGGTCAAGGTTGGCCATGAAGTCGAGCTTCTGGCCGGGCTTGATCGGCGCGGGGAAAGCGATGCCAACGGGTGCGGATTCAGGCACTTCGAAGTGGTCGAGCTGCTGCTTGACGATTTTGGCCACGGCCTGAGGAGTGGAGACCTCGGGAGTGAGAATCTTCAATCGTGGCTCGGCGAAATCGCCCTTGGTCAGATCGACAGGTGCGGCCTTGATGCCGGAACCGCCAATGTCAACACCGAAAGCCTGTGCAGTTTCAATCATCGTTGACCTTCCTTTCCATACGTTTTCATCAGTTCGTAAGGTTGCGCCCAGTTTAACGCGAATTACGCTCAACACGAAACCATTACACACCAATTGTGCAAACGTGTGCATCGTCGCCGGTCACTACGTACCCTATTCGTATCGTTTTTCAAGCCTGACAATGGGCAATGCATGCGATTTCGCATACTAGGAAAAATCGGCGTCTATGGTGGCCTGACTCTGTGTCGCGCGCGATAATGGGAGGTATGGCAGAACATACCCAACTTATTGATGCAATTAACATCCGCACCGCCGTACGCGCCTACGATGATGAGCCGATCGACGACGATACGGCCCGCCAGCTCGAGATGGCGCTTCAGCCGATCAACTTACTCGGCGATCTCAACATTCAGCTGGTGCGCGACCAGCCCAAGGTGTTCGCCGAAGCCAATGCTTCAGGTCATCTGACCAATGCGGCGAATTATCTGGCCATCGTCGGCCCCGCGAACGATGAGGAAGCCAAAGAGCGTGCCGGCTTCTATGCCGAACGCATGGTGCTCACGGCCACGTTGCGCGGCCTCGGCACCTTATGGGTCGCCGGCTCATGGGACAAGGCGGAGGCGGCCAAGCATTGCCGCGTCACCTCTGGCCAGGAGCTGTATCTCGGTGTGGTGATCGGGCATCCGAAGAATCATCTGGATTATCAGGCGAAATCCTATGAGGAGCTATGCGAAGCGCAACGCACGCACCGCGCCACCAAGACCTATGAGCAGTTCACCGCCACAATGAGCGATGAGGGGCGCGAGGCCGCTCCGGATTGGTTCAAGTCCGGCGTCGAGGCTGCGATGAAGGCGCCGAGCGCGATGAACCGTCAGCCAATCACCTTCTCGTATAATCCGGCCGACGATACCGCCGCCGCGCATATCGATCAGAGTGCGGAAGATGAGCATCACGCGTTCAATGACATGGGCATCGCCAAGCTGCACTTCCAGATCGGTGCCGGCCAAGGCCAGTGGGCTTGGGGCGACGGTGGCCTGTTCATCCATAAGTAACCTGTAGTGACCCCCCTCATAGAGGGGAGCCACTACTACGGCTACTTCAGCGACGGCATGGGCTTCCAGGTGGGGTCGTGCATCAGCTTGCGCGAGTCCCACCAGCCCTTGGCAATCTGTACCAAACCGGTCTTGAGGTGCTCGCGATCCACCATCACCAGGCGAATGACTTCCTTGGCCGCGGTGAGCACGGTACCCAGTCCAAACACCAGCGGACGGAAGTCACCATAGGTCATGAAGTACCGGGCCATGTATCCGCGGTTGCGCATGATGTGATACCGGTTCATGTCGGATGTGGAGTTGAGCTGGCGCACGCCGGCGATATCCCAATTGCCGATTTCGCGCGTACGGCGCAGGATCACGTCGGGCACCACAATCGGGTTGGTGACCTTGCTGGCGCGGTAGCCATACATCGTGTCATCCCAGTAGATGAAGAAGCGCGGGTCCGGCAGACCGATTTCCGTAACCACACGGCGGTTGAACAGGCCGCCTTCGAAGCACAGCGTGTCCATCACTCGGTATCCGGCCGGGCCGAATGCGGCGGGCGCAATCGGGTTCGGGATGCCCAGCGGCACAATGAAGTCGTACTGCCAGTAGAACGGGCCGCCATCGTAGTCGAATCGGGAGCCCTGAATCACCTCGTGCTTGTCGGTCCACTTGGACAGCTTGGCAATGGCGTCCGGCAGCACGGCCACATCGTCATCCATCACCCAGAACCATGCGGCACCCAGCTCGTAGGCTTTGGCCACGCCGGCGGAGAAACCGCCCGCACCACCCAGGTTCTCGGTCTGCGGCGCATAGACCACACGTTCTTCGTTACCGGACTGGTCGGCCACGGTGGTGCCCCATTGGCCGGTCACCTTGCCGGCAAACGCAGCGACCATGTCCGCCGTCTGATCGGACTGCTCATTGTCCACGATGACAATGCGCCACGGTGCCTGTTCAAGCGCCAGAATCGAATCGAACAGTGTCTCAAGCAACTGCTGACGTTTGTAGGTGGTGACGATCAGGGCAAGCTTGTCGATGGTGTTGTTGGGTTTCTTCACTTCAGCCATGGCTCCCATTGTTGCACTTGACCGGCACAAGACGAATTTCTGCACAGTGAAACGCGGGTTGCATACGTCCGGCGCATGGCGTATGAATAAGCCTGTCAGTTTCAGGGAAGGTGCAATTCCTTACTGGCGGTAACCTGCACCCCGGGTTTCATAACGGGGATGGCAGGAAGCCCGCGACCCGCGCAAGCGGCTGATCCGGTGAGATTCCGGAGCCAACGGTATAGTCCGGATGGAAGAAACGAGGGCTCATTATGAGTGTATCTTCGCGTATTCGCATGCAAGTTGTTCGTTCTGTGGCACCCGAGGCCGAGGGTTCGGCCAGCACGTCCACCGCCAGCACCAGCGCCAAACTTGGCTCACACACCACTGGTGTGGCCGATTCTGGCCGCTGGTCCACGCGCCGTATCGCCATGTATGCACTGTTCGTGGCGCTGGCGATGGTCACCAGCTTCATTGAATTCCCGATTACGCCGGTCACTTGGCTGAAGTACGACCCGTCCGGCATCGTCTGCCTGATTGCCGGCTTTGCGTATGGCCCGGCCGCCGCCGCAATCGTGTCTGTGCTCGGCTTTGTGCCGCACATGTTCGCCAATCCGTGGGGTTCGCTGATGGCTGTGCTGGTGGCGCTGTTCCTGTCTGTGCCGGCCGCGTTCATCTACCGTAAGATCCGTACGCGCAAGGGTGCCGCCATCGGCATTCTGGTGGGTGCGGTGCTGGCCATCGTGGTGGCGCTGGTGAGCAACCTGATTGTCACGCCGATTTACGCGCACATGACCTACCAAGCTGTGGCCGCGATGATTCTGCCGATTCTGCTGCCGTTCAACGTGGCTAAGATGGCGATTCACGCCGTGATCACCTTCCTGATCTACAAGCCGATCTCCAACCTGCTGTCCAAGCAGCAGTGACTGGCCTGAGACGGGCCGATGCCTGCCACGACTAACGACCACTCAAAGACCACTCAAAGAACCAGAACGCAGAATCCCGGCACGGGCCGGGATTCTGCGTTTTCGCCTATCAGTTACGGATTGCTGTTTCATGACCGTTGCACCCCATTCCTTCGACGCCGACGAGTTCCACGATTCTGCCGAACCTCACGCTTCCGCCGAGCCTGCCTCCCCCGCCGCCGTGCTCAAGGACATTCGTTTCAGCTATGACCGCGGCACCTCATGGGCTTTGGATGGCGTTTCACTCACGGTCCATGCCGGCGAGCGCCTATGCTTGGTCGGTCCGAACGGGTCGGGCAAATCCACGTTAGCCCGTCTGATTGCGGGATTGACCGCGCCGGACGGTGGTGAAGTGACGTTACTGGGGCAACGCGTGTACGCAGCCGGCCCGAATGCCGATGCCTATCGTGCTGCCCGCCACGGCATCGGTATGGTGTTCCAGAATCCCGAGGATCAGCTGGTCACCACCGTGTTGGAGGATGACGTGGCCTTTGGCCCGGAGAATCTCGGGCTGGAGCGCGAGCTCATCGGCGAGCGTATCGTTGATTCATTGCAGGCCGTGGGGTTGGCGAACTTACGCCAGTCCGACCCGACCCGTATGAGCGGCGGGCAGCAGCAACGCGCCTCCATCGCCGGCATGCTGGCCATGAACCCGGCAATGCTGGTATTGGATGAGCCGACCGCCATGCTGGACGAATCCGCACGCGCCGAAGTTATGCGCATTTTGGATGATTTGCAGGCGCGCGGCACCACTATTGTGCATGTCACGCATCATCCAGATGAAACCGTTCATGCCGATCGCATCGTGCACATGGAGGCCGGGCGAATCATTGGTATCACTGCAGCCGTCGATAATCGATCCCCGCTAGCGGAGGCTGTCTCGCAAAGCGAGACTGAGGGTAGTATCGGCACAGAAGCCGCCCCCAGTCGCCCTACGAACGACAGCCCCCGCCAGCGGGAGCGCGAAGACGGCTCCGAACTGCCGCTGCTCTCCGATGGCATCGGTGATATGACGAACCCCATTATTCGCGTCTCGCATCTGACCTATCGCTATCCTTCGGCCAAACGGGCGGTTATCGATGACCTGTCGTTCACCATCGCGCGCGGTGAAACCGTGGCACTGATGGGCGTGAATGGTTCGGGCAAGTCGACGCTGGTGCGCATGTTGTGCGCACTGACTGCGCCGACCGCCGGCAGCATCGAAGTGGCCGGTGTTCCGGTGGCCTCGACCGGCAAGCGCGGTCGCAACGTGCGCCCGAAGTCGGCGAATCGCAAGCAATTAGCGCAATTGCGCCGGCATGTGGGTTACGTGATGCAGCATCCAGAGCATCAGCTGTTCGCTGACACGGTAGCCGAGGACGTGGCGTACGGCCCACGCAACCAAGGGCTTGGCGAGACCGAGGTAGCCGACCGCGTGCGCGAATCACTGGAACTGCTGCATATCGGGCATCTTGCCGACCGCTCCCCCTTCGACCTGTCCGGCGGGCAACAACGATTGGCAGCCATTGCCGGCGTGCTGGCTTGCAATCCTGACGTGCTCATCATGGACGAGCCGACCGCGAGTCTGGACGCCCAAGCCAAGAAGCGTATCCATGAGCTGTTGCGCACGCTCAAATCGCGTGGCGTGACCGTGTTCATCATCACCCATGACCGGGAGGAGGCCGAGCAAATCGCCGACCGCGTGGTCCGTATGCCGATTGCCGCCCCCGCATCCGGCGGCCCCGTCACGGCCACCGTCACCGAGCCGGCCGTATCCTCCAACGGCCCTGCGCACTCAGTGATACACCGACTTGACCCGCGCGTGAAGATGGTGGGCTTCCTGGCCGCCACAGCCGGGCCGCTTTTGAAACTGAACGGCGCCATCACAAGGCTGACGGTGGCGGTGGAGGGGTTTCAGAAATCTCTCGACAAGCTGGACAGCGAGAACCGCAACAGCCACAAGGACATTTATAAGCGCCTGGACGGGCACGACACTGCCCTTGCCGAGCACGGCCAGCGCATCAAGCATCTTGAGGAGGAATGAAGGAATGGAGATTATGCAGGCATTGCAGGAGTACATCAAACCGGAGCTTTTGGTGCTGGTGCCGCTGATGTTCGGCCTGGGGGCCGCGCTGAAGGCGGACAAACGCTTTCCCAGCGCCAATATCCCGTATACGCTGGCCGTGGCGGGCATGGCGCTGGCCGCGCTGTACGGCGCCGCCACCGCCCGGCTAGACGGCTGGCAA
>ENA-OURU01003943-OURU01003943.1-human-gut-metagenome-genome-assembly--contig:-NODE-3943-length-11512-cov-3.389020_pt1 | contig 11512 bp, 10 predicted proteins | sample MGYA00242137_ERZ509064 | MGnify/ENA primary metagenome ERZ509064 (study PRJEB26280, sample SAMEA2338777) | human gut metagenome | biome: human gut; feature: human-associated habitat; material: faeces...
GTAAAAAATATGCCTAGATTAGATAATAACTTAATAGATGGAAATAAGCCATCAATGTGTGGTGCAGGAAAAAGAATAATTGCAATTGATTCAAATGGGGATATATACCCATGTCAAACTTTTGTAAGAACGATATATAAGTTTGGAAATATACTTGATGATAATTGGTATGAAGAATTTCTATGTAATATTATGGATAAAAAAAATAGTTTTAAAAGTATTATGCATAAAGAAAGATGTAAAAAATGTAAATATAAATATATATGTTTAGGTGGATGCCCCAATTTAGCTTATAGAGTTTATAATGATGTAAATCATTCAAATGATTTTATGTGCAAAATATACAAAGAAAATGCAAAAAAATTTTTGTTATCACTGTTTGAAGGTAAGGATAATGTATAAAGATAGGTACAATGATAGTTTAGTAAGGTTTTTTAGTGTTTACTATGAAAAAATAAGTGAAAATGAAGTGAAAAGTATTATAAATTATACACTTGGTCTAAAAAATGATAGATTTAGTAGATTTATAGAAAATGGAAAGCGTGTTGATAATATATTAGATTTATTAGAAATAAAATATTTAAAAATAAATAATATTATATATATAGCAGCTATATACACTCGCTGTAAAAACATTACTTGTTTATTTGTCAGAGCATCATTCAGTATGTTTTTTTCTTTGTTAATCAAAAATAAAATCAAAAAAATCAAAACCGTTTCAATAACATACACGATATATCCATTTTCAACGCGACTATTAAAAAAAACATATGTTCTTTCGGCTAAATTCTCGCTCACATTTCCGAGAAGGAAACTCGCTAAAATATCGAGCATCTTTTCATTTACAAAAATTGCGGAAAATGCTATGGTGGCTACCGCAAAAATGAATCTTGCGATCTTCTTTGCTGACACATTCAGAATAAGGACCAGTGGGATATACGCATAACAAATCACATGAAATCCTGCACCAACGACACAAGATATTACATAAAACAATCTACTTTTCAGCCCGCTATCTCCTAAATAGCAAAATGCATTTGTGAGCATCGCCATTGCCATAAAGTTTTTCATTTGTGTGGCATCTATTATCATTGGAAATACCATGTAAAAAAGAAGAGCCCATATATTATAACCAACATACCTTTTTATCGAAACAAAAATAATTAAAACCCCAAAAAAGTAGAAAAGCACTCTAAACGTTAAGAACTCAAGATTCAATTTGTTAGAAATGCACATCACTAATGTCATAAGCCATTGATTAGATCTAAACACCGATGATAAATCCGCCGAGTTTAGATAACTAATCTTATAATTAACTATATCCGGATTATCAGTATTTCCTCCCATCATTAGCGAAATCAACACTATAACTAAACAGATAGACCATTTATGCTCTATCCGTCTAGTTGTTTCGAGCAAATATACTATCAATACAACCAGAGCACAAATACAACTTCCTAAAAGCATTGTTTCCTCTTAAAGCCTTCTAAAATCAAAATGCATTCAAAATCACTGCCACCTTATAGTAAAGGTTACGCTTGAAATATTTCGTGCTAATTCTCTTTTCTCTCAGTAATTTGATTTTATTTTTTAATCCTTTTTTATAATTTATCACTAACCGAGACATTTCCAAATCTGCTAACGACATCTCATTAGCATAACACTCAAGCAAAGATTCAACAGTCCGGCTTCTAATACAGTCTTTTTTACTTAAGCTTCCAATATGCCGCTTCATTTTTTTTAAAAGTGAATTCGAACTTCCAATAACATTATTTGCATGCTGTCTATACATAATATGAACATCATTATCAAATATCACTTTTCCATTGCAAATTAGACAAACTTTGTGGAACCAAGCATCATGCATGAAAATATATTTCGGTCTTTTGCTCTTGACTTGCTCTAACAGTATTCTATTAAAGACCATTGTACATCCCGTTGCATTACTGTTTATAATTGAACTTCCGTAATCAGTCATTTTTTCCGATGATGTTTTCGGACTCTTTATCGTTTCAAGACTTGCATTCACTAACCGCGGTCGACCATAATATAATATTGATTTATCTGGATTCTCATTTTCTTCTCTTTTAATTTTTGATAACGCAATTTCTAGCTTATCTTCTTCCCACACATCATCTTGATCACAAAATGCATAGTACCGGCTTAATGGTGCTTGATATACTAAATCCATAAAACTCATTGCAGGTTTTATGTTTTCTCCGGTATACCATTTCAACAGTCCTCTTTTCCGATTTTCTTCCAAAATTTCTTTGGTTTTATCTATCGATCCATCATCCCGAACTATAATTTCAATTTCTACATTTTTCTGTGCATATAAACTGTCTAATTGTTGTTGAAGATATTTTTCACCATTATATGTGGACATTAACACAATTACTTTATCCATTTTTCTTACCACCATTAAACATTTTTTTACCAAGAATGTAGTCTGCCTCATCGGGATAATATGACATGTAGCCACTTGCGTGAAAGAAGGTTACCTCTCCAAACAAAATTTTCCCATCACAGTTATACAAATCAATCCTTGCATGGGGAAACGGTTTCGCTAATTTTTCTGCATATTCCAACATTGTTTGATAGTTTTCTGGGGGAGCAATCTCTCGTTCTACTTTCCCTGCTCCCACTCTACGGTACGGCAGTAAGTTAAACTCTGTATTATAAATACCAATACAAGGTTTTTCTCCTAACTTGCGATCAGTCACAACATATAGATAGTCAACTTTACCATCAAAGCAAAAGAATTTGTAATCGAATAGTCCTCCCTTTTCAGGCTCAGAAGGGATATATTTTTCAATCAGAATTCGATGCTTTGCATTGTCATACACCCATTCTCTGCCAGGATGTTTCCCCTTTACTGGTTGAGTCCAACGTGCAAGAAGTTCATAAAATTCTGCTTTGTTCAGCTTGCTCTTATCTTTACAAATCAACACATCATTTCCGCCGCCGCCCAGTGTGTCTTTCGCAACGAACTGATCCGGAAGTTGATCCCAACCTACTTCCTCCGGGCTATTGTACACACCATAGATCGGATTCAGAATATTCTCCAATCCAACCTGCTTCACATATTCCCGAACTTCGTATTTATCTACACACTTCGCCATCAGTGGATCGCGGTAATTGAGTTTGTACCACTGAAGTTTTTCTGTATAACGCTGCGGATTTTTCAAATTCAACTTGCGTCCGGTCTTCAATCGGTACTGGAGCTTTACCATCCAAGCATCCGGCACAAAGCTCAAAATCCGCATCAACTTAATGCGGACTGTTCTGCTTTTAATCAGCTTTGTATAATCCATCTTCAAATTTCCTCAGATATAAATCATTTACTTTTCAGTCTGATTCAGCTCGCTCAAATACGCATCCACCACAATCTGGCGGTCAAATTCCCGTTCAACCTTAGCTCGACCTGCAAGGCCCATATCACGTCGCTGTTCCCAGTTCAATGCAAGAAATTTTTCAATCTGTTTTACCAGATCCTGCGTATCTTTTTGTTTGCAAATAAATCCATTTACACCATCATCAATGATTTCCCGGCATCCACTGCGGTCCGTTGTGATCAGCGGACGGCCACAGGCTGCACTTTCCAGCAGAACATTGCTCATTCCTTCCGGGTAATAAGTGGGGTGGATCGTACAGCTGCTCTGCATCTGATACGGCAGCAAATCCTTTTGCTGTCCGTGATACTGGATTACACCCTCACGGGTCAGTTCATCCAGTTTTTTCTGATACTCCGCATCATCACAAACTCCCAGCACATGAAACACCGCCTCCGGATGGTTCTTCCGAATGATTCGTGCTGCCTCGGTATACTGATCAATCCCCTTTTCTTTCAAAATCCGGGCCATAAACAGGAAGTTGACCTGCTCATCGTGAGGATACGGCAACACATGGTACTGGCTCGTATTTACACCTGAGCCAGGCAGCAGTCCTTGTTTATTCAGAGCAATTCCATGCTTACGGAAAAATTCCTGATTTTCGGTATTCTGAAAAAACACCTTTTGTGCTTTACGCGTCGCCAACCGATATAACATAAGCGTTACGAACTGAAGCGGACCGGGATTTTCTACCGCTGTACCCAATCCAGATACATTCATTACGCACGGAACCCCGCAACTAGCTGCAGCCATACCTCCGTAAATGTTCGGTTTGATTGTGTAAGTAAACATCATATCCGGACGAATCTGCCGCAGAGTTTTTTTGTAATTCTGCATCAGCTTTAAATCCGTCAGCGGATTGGTTCCATGACTGGAAATCGGCGTATCAATATAATGGCATCCCATCTTTTCAGCAGTGGTGTAACCATCGCCAAACTGACTTTGAGGGAAAGAAACATACACCTCATGGCCCTCTTCAACGAGTTGCTCCACTAGCTCTTTGCGGAAGCGAAAAATCACCATTTCACTATTGCCAGCCAAAAGCACTTTTTTCTTATTCACGATATTTCCCCTCTTACATCGCTCGGCGCTGCTGACGCAACACCTGAGTTTCTTCCTGGAACTGTGTGAATTCACACTGCTCCTTTTTCTCCTGAATCAGCTGTTCCTGTTGGTGACGCATTTCATCCCGATGATGGTGTGCGGTCACACCTTCTTTAATGTCCTGACGGCCCAGCACCTTCAGTACACTGTCGAAAAATACTTTCGCATCGAAGGCCATGCTCACATTCTTTAAGTACTCCCGATCGTAGAATACTTTGTCGTAGTCGTTCAGCAGATCGCGTCCATTGATCTGTGCCCAACCGGTGATCCCCGGCTTCAGCTGATCTACGCCATAGTACCGGCGCAGGAAGTGCACACTGCGCTCTTGGCGAATCAACGGGCGGGGGCCGATCAGGCTCATGTCTCCCACCAGCACATTGAATAGCTGCGGAAGTTCATCGATGCTAGTATCCCGCAGAAATCGACCCAGTTTGGAAATATAGCTATCTGCATTCTGCAGATTTCCAGTGGAAGAGTACTTCGGGGCAGTGCTTTTCATTGTTCGGAATTTTACGATATAAAACACATGACTGTCCTGCCCCACTCGCTTCTGCCGAAAAAACACCGGTTCATTGGGGCTGCTCAGTTTCTGCAGTGCTGCCACAAACAGAAACGGGATTGCCAGTACTACAAGTGCCATGCCAGAAACAACCATATCAAATATCCGCTTCCTTTTCAGGTATCGCCGCTGTTCAGAAGTCAGCGGAATGCGGTGTTCCCGCATGATCCCTCTCATGGTTTTTGTTCTCAACTCTGTCTCCATCCTTCTGCTCCCCTTATGCGTATTTCAAATTCCCAATCGCTGTAATTTTTCCCGTTTCTCTATGGGCAAGGCTTTTTTTGCTCCGGGCTGCAGGGCTCGCCTTTGTTCGTAGATCCAGCGGCCCAGCCAGATGCCGTCGCTGGTCTTGTATTTTGCAGGAATGTTCAGATTCCCATGCTCTTCCAGATATTCCTGCGCCAGTTCGTAGCGGTGCTGCCAGGAATCCTCTTTCTGCCAGATCATTCCGATTCTTTCCAGCATCTTCACCCGATCGGCATCCAGATGCTTTCCGCTTTCTGGCGGCTGCAGGTATGCGTACCGCTGGCGGGCAACCCATTTGCCCAGAGCCAGTCCCTCACTGTTCTGGTAGGCGGGCGGCACGTTCAGATCTCCATGGATTTTGAAGTACTGCTCTGCTGCCAGATACCCCTGCATCCACTGGTTATCTTTACAATTGCCCCAGTACATTCCAATGGAATCCAGTCGGGCAATCTGCTCCTGGCTCAATGGCTTTCGGTTGAATTTCCCTTCCCGGGCCTGACGCAAGGCTCGAATCCAGTTTCCCAGCGCAAAGCCGTCCGGCGATTTGTAATCCACCGGTACGATCAAATTGCCGTACTCGTTGTAATATTCCATTGCTCTGCAGTAGTTCTTCTCCCACTGCAGGCTGGGGGCATCCCAGACCATACCAATGGCATCCAACCGAGCGATTCGCTCCCTGTTCAGGATGCTTGCATGTTCGCCGTTTGCCCGGCGCTGGCGCAGGTTGTAAATCCAGTTACCAAGTGCAAAGCCATCCGGTGCTTTATATCGGGCCGGAACGAGCAGATCGCCAAACTCTTCGTAGTAGGCTTTGGCATGCTCGAACCCGTTTTCCCAAGCACTTTCCAACTGGTTTTCCCACACCATTCCGATGCTGTTCAGCCGTTCGATCTGTCCGGGAGTGAGTGTTCCGCTGCGGTTGCCTGCATACACAGACCGCTGTACGCCGATCCAGTATCCCAGCGAAAGCCCGCCCGGCGTTTTATACCGTTTGGGAACCTTCAGATTTCCATATTCCGCTGCGTACTCTTTGGCCGCTGCGAAGTACTGTTCCCAGGTTCCGCTCAGGCTGTTGCGCAGCGTTTCAAACAGAGCGCGACAGTCCTGTACCTGCTCCACTACCTGGAAGCGTTCGGTGACGATTTTCTCGCCTTCGCCCACCGCATACATGTGCTGCACGGCGGTGGCCATCTCTTCCTTGAGGGTGTCTATGCTGCACAGTCCCTCGATGTTATTCACCACATCCAGAATCAACGGCACTGCACTGTCGCCAGCGGTCAGGGCACGGCCGATCTGCTGCTTGTAGATGATCGGGCTGATCGTGGGCCGGAACAGAATCACGCCTGAGATTCCATCCACATGCACGCCTTCATTGAGCATGTCGATGCAGAAGAGCAGCTTCAGGGCACTGCTGGAATCCGCCTTGAATTCCGCAAACGCCTTGCTGGTACCCGGATCTTCGGAATAGGCCATGTAGAAATGGATGTCCGGATTCACTCCGGCAAACCAGCTGCGGGACTGCTCCATCATCTCGCGCATGTGCTCCATGCCAGAGCAGAACACGATGTATTTGCCGCTTTTGCTCGTCATGTGGCGGGCAAACACCTGCTCCAGACCATCCGCCTGCTCCAGTGCCCGGCGCAGGGCATCCAGATATTTCTGGTTCACATCCCGCAGCGCAGCCGGCCGCATGGTGCGCACCTGTTTCTGGTATCGCTCCAGCTCGTTCTGGTATTTGAACACGGTGGTCACATACTTCGGAGCAGGCAAAATTCCCCGGACGATCGCCTCACCCAGGGAAAGTTCACTTGCGATATGGCCTTCGAACAGCTCTTCTGCCATATCGCGCATATTATCCAGATACCTCACGTTGGTTGCGGAAAGGCCCAGCAGCTTTGCGCCAGGGTTGGCTGCAATGGTACGCTGTACCGCATTGCCCCACTGTTCCGCACCGCACCGGTGGAACTCATCCAGAATGATGTAATCCGCATTCACGGCCAATTCTTCCTCGCTGAGGAGCAGCAGCTTGGCGTAGGTGCGGAAGGTTACATTGGACAGCTTGTCCGGCCCGCCGCAGCGTGCCAGACTTTCCAGCTGAGTGGCATAAATATACTCGCTGGGACCAAGCCAAAGGATTTGTTTTTCCGCCTGGTCCAGAGCGAGTTGAAATGCAATGAAGCTTTTTCCGGTTCCGGTGGGGTGGACGATGGCTGCTTTGCCTGCCTGTTCCAGCATAGCAATGGCGGAAAGATATGCCTTCTGGTTGTGCTCAAACAATTTCACCGCCACATGCATCGCCTCCCTTCCGCGGTTTACAACGTAAGAAGCAATATGTTTTGTCTTTTGGGACAGAAATTCGGGCAAATGACTGAATTCTTTCGAGAAGCAGCGAATATCATTGAAAAAAGCTGCAAAATAGGTTATGATTAAAATAATCTTGTGTACCTTGTTCTAAATGCATTAATCTTTTATCTAAAAATTCGATACAGAATGCTTCTTCTGTCATATAAAAAAGCCCGCCACATTTTTGAAGCGAAATGTGGCGGGCTTTTTCCTTCGTTTTTATTCGTTTTTTACCCTTTCATACAGCTTTTTTGCAGGGCAAAAAGGCCATCCGACTTAGGCGGATGGCCTTCTCTTTTGTTTTGTTTCTCTTACCTTATAATATAAGATGCAATCGCTCGATCTGCCGGAGATGCTCTTCCCCGCTGGTTCTGGTGTAGATGCGGGTCGTATTGATACTGCTGTGCCCCAGCAGACTGGCCAAATGCTCCAGATCCTGCTGACACTGGTAGAAACAGCGGGCAAACAAGTGGCGCAGATTATGAGGAAAGACCTTCCGGGCAGAGACCTGTGCCCTTTTGCAAAGAGCCTTCATCATAGCCCAGATGTTGCTGCGGTTGATTGGTTTTCCCGACCGAGTTACAAAAATACTTCCTTCCGTTATTCTGCGTCCACTGCAATAGCGCAGGAGTTTTTCACAAAGCCTCCGGGGCAACAAGATTGTACGGAACTTTCCCTTATTGCAAATCTCCTAGGTCATAGATGTATTGGATGGTTTTACTTTTCGCAAACACTTCGCCGACGGAAAGATATCGCTCCATTTCGGCTTCAGCGGATTGTTCCCAGTCATCCTCGGACACAAGAAAACTGTATTCTGGAAAATCAATATCCAAAAGAGAGCCCATCTTCTGTTTCAAAAACATGAAGGTGGGCATCTTTCCATGAGAACAAAATTTGAATTGCCCAGTGTAGCTGCATCAAAGAAAAGTGGCTTGGAATGCACAGTCTCCTGAAACACGGTGTATCCAATAATTTTATATCCAGTATGGCCATCTTTCTGGAAAGTACCGATTGTCCCAGATAGTGTTCAACGAAACTTTCCTGAAGTTTTCCCCGTGGATCTACATACTCTTCATCTATTTTGACCAGATCCTCATTCAATGCCTGCATCAAATGTGATTGCAATTGCCACACAGGAATGAATGCTTCTGAAAAGAAGGTAACCTGTTCGCAAAAGTAGTTAAGGTGGGCGACTATATTACGGCCCCGTGGGGTGGTATAGGAGATATGTCCACATTCCTGCAGATAGCGCTCAACCATCGTAATGCTGATTCCATGCGCTGTCAGCATATCTCGAATCCCAGCTTGAATGATGCAGTCCATCTCCCGCAGATGTCTGGAAGTCATGCCATACAGCACAAACCCACATCGGGACTCATCATGTAGCACGACAATTGTCTTTCTTCGATTCACGATCATAATCGAAGCACTCCAGGTGTAAAACGGATCCATATCCTGATCTGCCTGAATAATGTCTTTTTTCAAAAACTCTTGTAATTTTTTTGTACATCCGATCTGCATTTTCCTCTTCCACCTACTTTTTGTGTAGTTTTCCTTATCATAGCAAATCCAATTCCTGGGAACCACGAATTCGCAGGTAAAAAAGTAACCTTTTCCGTTACTTTTTCTTCTTGCATCGTTTCACATTGCACCGTTTTCACAGTTTTGATCACATTGGATATCTATGAGGATACTGCGCAGAATGCAGGATCGTATATGGTATGGCATCAGCCGCGGCAGGTTCTCATTGATGTGTCGACCGGGTTTGATGCGTCACCAGAATTTTATTCCTCTGAGACCGGGCACATTGTGCTAAAAAAGAAATCGGCCGGTAAATCTGGTACACACAACCCGCGGCCCGGTACAAATCGGGGGGCTGAAACGGGCCTCAAATTCTTACCGATCCGGGATATTTCCGCTTTCATTTTCCGCAAACCACAGCTGCGGGCAAAAAACTCATGCATAGAATGTACTCCTTCCCTGTCTCAGGTTCAGAAAAACTGACTACAGCAAAGGTCTTTTGAATGCAGCGGATTACCAGCTTGTGTCCCGGGGGCCATGCTAGGCAGCCGATACTGGATAACATTTTCGATCTTCCACAATGTGAATACGCGTCCTCCTCTCACTGAACTACGCTCCGTTCATCAGTAAGCGATTTTTGTTCTGCATCAAAACGGGAAGGACAGCGTTCACATCATGTGGACTTTCTCGGCTTTGTCACAACTGCCGGATACGTTTTATTCGCTAAAAATCACAGCACATCTCCGCCCGAGAACCCCCTTTTCGAATGATGATCTGATTTCTTTGAAAAAACACATCGGTATGATACACTATAAACAAAGCTCTTTTCTGAATATCATAAGCAAAATATCCCCGCAACGCAAACCTCGGAGGCCGATTGGTATGAGTTATGAAATTCGACATTTTGATACTCCACTGATCCGTTTTTCAGCGACGGAGGATAGCTGTTCCCCCGAAATTCAGATTTTATGGATGAACGAACAGAAAAAAGATAATCTTTTCCCTCTGGATTTGCAGGCGACCAATGAAGGCATCCGAAAATGGCTGAAACGCCGCACGATCCCTAAAAACCGAGCGTATGTTCATAATTTTCTGAGCAAATGCGGTCTGAGCATTAATCGACCTATGAGCATCATCAAGGCATCCAAAGGATTATCTTTGAACGACTGTTACTGGGTTGTAGAGGAAGGATTCACAGGTACTTTCTCTAAATTTAATCTGTATGAAAATCGGTTCAGCCAAATTCTTGCCCTCATTGCTTTTACCGGTCATGGAAACAGTATCCGCACCCCACTCGATTCCTGCCCTGAATTCACTACCAACGGCATGCTTCCAAAATGCTGGCACAGAGTCGATGGAGCAATCAAATTATTCAAAGGCGGTACCAAAGGTGCATCTAACACCGGAAACGAACCCTACTCGGAGTTCTATGCGTACCAAATTGCTCAAATCATGAATATTTCTGCTATCCCCTATGGACTTTCCAAATGGGAAGGCGAACTATGCTCTACCTGCGACTTGTTCACAAGCAAAGAATACGCATTTCTTCCCGTCGGTAGAATTGTTACAACTGGCAGCATGTCTGCTGTGCGCTCTTATTATGAAAAACTCGGTCCCTCTTTTGTGAGTGCTTTGAATGACATGCTCGTGTTAGACGCCCTTCTTTTCAATGTGGACCGTCATTATGGAAATTTTGGCTTCCTGATTGATAATAAAACAAACCAAATTGTATCTCCGGCCCCCTTGTTTGATCATGGAAACTCCCTTTTTACTTTTGCTGGCAATGACGATCTGCAGTCCGATCAAACTCTCATAGCGTATGCCGATACTCTTTTTCCTTGCGTATACGATGATTTTGTTTCCACGGCAAAGAGTGTGCTGACTCCGGAACACAGAAAAGGATTGCGGCATCTGCTGGAATTCAAATTCAAAAAGCACTCCCGGCATAATCTACAGGAACGTCGGCTGCGGTTAATTGAACATCAGATCCATCGCAGAGCACAGCAGCTGTTGGAATAATCTTTCTCTTTTCATGCAACTCAAATTCCGGACTATTGCATTGACCTTCTCTTTGTAATAGTCCTTTTTCTTTTGGCACAAAATCGAAGGGAGCGATACTCCATGCCAAAACACCAAGAAATCCATAACCTGGCGGGGTCGCTGATTGAACGTGTGACACAAAAACATGGAAACTTGACGGGCCTTTTATATTTCTGCAGCATACACCTATAACGATTCCTTCCCCAATCAGCTGCTGATCATCAGAAAGCCAAAATTCGAGTTATCGATTTTGTGCGTACACCGGGCCAAAGCTACACCATGACCGTTGGTAGTCCTACACCCTGAC
>ENA-OURU01003951-OURU01003951.1-human-gut-metagenome-genome-assembly--contig:-NODE-3951-length-11476-cov-2.959723_pt1 | contig 11476 bp, 5 predicted proteins | sample MGYA00242137_ERZ509064 | MGnify/ENA primary metagenome ERZ509064 (study PRJEB26280, sample SAMEA2338777) | human gut metagenome | biome: human gut; feature: human-associated habitat; material: faeces...
CACTGGTAAGAGCATCTTCCTTGAGCGTTCCAAGGTGCTGACTGCACCGACCACCGAGGCATCTCCGGGTCAGGACCCGAACACCGGTTGGCAGCTGCTCGAGCAGGCGTTGCTGCCGTTCGAAGGACCAGAGACCATCAAGCTCAACAAGGATGACGAACTCAACACGAAGGACGACGACGGCTACATTCTGCTGTCCGACAACTTCGCCTACCGTGCATTTATGACCACGGGTGCCGAGCTTTCCAAGACCACGTGGGACAACCCGATGACCAAGCGTTACCCGGACTTCAACAACGAAAAGAAGCCGGTCAAAGCCGAGCCGGGCGCTCAGGGCTACATCACTCAGGGTGCTAACGGCGGTCTGCCGGACAAGGTGCGTCACGGTGCGTTCGTGAACGTGCCTGAGTCTGTGCTCAAGGTGACGAAGTCCTGGACCGCTGCCAACCCGACGCACATCGAGGCTGTTGACTCCACCACCAAGGCCGTGTACAACGCCGGCACCCGCGAGCTCACCGCCACGGTGACCGCCGCCGATAAGGGCACGCTCGCCGGTTCGGTGAAGTTCTCTGCTGGCGACTGGTCCAAGACCGTGAAGCTCGACGCCGAAGGCAAGGCCACTGTGACCCTCCCGGCCAGCGTCTCTGGCACTGTTGCGGTTGCTTACGACGGCTACACCGATGGTTTGGTCAATCCATCCGATACTACGGTTGACGGCATTGAACAGGGCAAGGTCGATTTGGCTGAGCTCAACAAGCAGATCGCCGCCGCCGAAGCGCTCAAGGAATCCGACTACACGGCCGATTCCTGGGCTGCGCTCGCCAAGGCACTGCAGGCCGCCAAGGCTGTGCTCGCTTCCTCCGACCAGGCTGTGGTTGACAAGGCCGCCGCTGATCTGAGCGCCGCCATCGCAGCATTGCAGAAGGCGGAAACGCCCACCAAGCCGGATACCGGCGATGGTGACAACAAGGGCGATAACGCAGGCGACAAGACCGACAACAAGACCGATGACACCAAGTCTGACGGCAAGTTGCCGGCCACCGGTGCCGCCGTATATGGCGTGAGCGGTGCCATGGTGCTGCTCGCCGCTGCCGGCACTGCGCTGTCCATCTGGCGCAAGCGCCGCGCATAACTGAGTAGCTGCTCACTGCAACGCACAGAAAATCGCACAGTATATGTGTGATTTTCTGTGCGTTTTAATGTATAACAGCACATGCGTCATTTTTTTTGGCTATTCGCTGTTTGTAGTGGGTGATGGTCAAGTGGTGGTGACGGCTTTGAGGTCGAGTCTACCTGACCTGCGGCAAGCTCGACCTCAAAGCCGTCACCACCTCCCCCTCAGTGAGAGTTTTTTGCAAATTGGCCCGTACCCGCACCTCGTCACAGCTTGTATAATCACGATTATACTAATCGTGATACAATAAATCGTGATGCGATAGAAATGCGCCGGCGTATGGCATAAAGGAGGCGGGCAGCATGACATTCATCGGACGAGACGATGACCTCAAGCAACTGCAGGAATGTTTCACTGAGCGTAGGGCACAGCTTGTGTTCGTCTACGGCCGCAGGCGCGTGGGAAAAACAGAGACGCTTATTCAACTCGCAAAAGACAAGGAAACCTTATTCTTCGCGGCGCAGAATGCCACTAAAGATGAACAGCTGGCATCGTTCTCCCGTCTCATGTTCGAGGCGGGTGCCCCGGGCAAGGATTATCTGAGTCAATATCCTTCTTGGGAAAGGGCGTTAACCGAGTTAACCCGGCTGCCGGAGCCGAGCGATGGCGGCCGCAGGCTTGTGATATTCGATGAGTTTCCTTATCTGGTCAAATCTGATCCGTCATTGCCGTCAGTGCTACAGAATCTTTGGGACCACACGTTGCGTCATGCAAATCTGATGATTGTGATTTGCGGCAGTGCCATGAGCTTCATCGAAAAGGAGCTGTTGGGAGAAAAATCGCCGCTATATGGTCGTGCGACCGGCATCCTGAAGATGCTGCCGATGCCATATTGGGATGCAGCGCAATTCTTCCCCAACTATAGTAGCGAGGATAAGGCGCTGGCCTACGCAATACTGGGCGGTATCCCGCGTTACCTAGAGGAATTTGACCCAGATGAGACCATAGACGCAAATGTCAAGCGGCATATTCTGAGACGCATTGCTCCGCTATACAGCGAGGTTGAATTTTTGTTGCACGAAGAACTGCGGGAAACTGCGAAATATAACAGCGTGATACGGGCGATCGCGCTCGGCGCAACTTCGCTGAATGAGATCGCGACACACACGATGATGGCAAACGCAACAGTATCGTCGTATCTCGCCAATCTTATGGAACTGGGGATTGTGGAACGTGAGTTCCCAGTCACGGCGAAGCCTAAGGAGCGGGCGAAAGGTTCGCGTGGGCTGTATCAGCTGAGCGACAATTTCTTCCGATTCTGGTATTCGTTTGTCTTTCCGTATCGTTCGGAATTGGAGCGGGGCGATGTGGAAGGCGTATACGAGCGTCATATCAAGCCGGTATTACATGATTTTGCCGGCAAACCGTTCGAGGGTCTGTGCCGTGAATGGATGTGGCGTGAGAGTGCTGCTGGACGGTTGCCCTTCCGTGCGCGTGCGGTTGGCCGTTGGTGGGATCGTCAGGATGAGATAGACGTGATGGCCGTTGACAATGCGTCTGATGCTGCCATTGTGGGCGAGTGCAAATTCCGCAATGCGCCGGTGGACCGTTCCGTGCTGAATCTACTGCGAGACCGTGCTGCGCGAACCGGTATCGGCCAGCGAACATACCTGCTGTTTTCGCTCGGCGGTTTCGATCAATCACTGGTCGACGATGCTGCGGCGTCTCAATCCGACGTTCAGCTCGTCGGCATCGATGAGCTGTTTCATGAATAAATCCCATTTGCGAATAGCTCTCACTGAGTGCTCATCAGTGAGAGCTATTCGCAAATGGAGCCTTACTTCTTCGCCTGAGTGAGCTGGTAGGCGGCGAAGAGGATGGCCAGCCAGATCACGCCGGCGATGACGGCGATGCGGTAGCTGGTGGAGAAGCACATCAGCACCACGACCAGCGCCAGGAACGCCAGCACCACCCACGGGGTCACCTTGGCAAACGGCAGTTTGAAGTGAATCGCGTCCAGTGCCTCCTGGCCGCTCAGACCGGCCAGCTCGGAATCCTCGGGAGCGCCGCCCGCGGCGACCACCTTACGGAACTTCATTTCGGTGAGCATGATCATCGTCCAGTTGATGATGCCGGCAATGGTGGCAATCGACATCAGGTAGTTGAACGCGAACTCAGGCCACACGAACACCACGACCACGGCGATGGCGGTGATCGCGGCGGACGTCAGCACGCCGGCCACTGGCACGCCGCGCGAGTTGAGCTTGCCCAAGTAAGCGGGCGCATTGCCCTGCTTGGCCAGCGAGTACAACATGCGGGAGTTGGCGTACAGGCCGGAGTTGTAGACGCTCATCACAGCGGTCAGGCACACGAAGTTGAGGATGCCGGCGGCCGCGTGGATGCCTACGGAATCGAAGATTTGCACGAACGGGCTGGGAACATCGTCTCCGCCGATGGTGTTCCACGGTATGACGGCCATGATTACGCCGAGCGCGCCAATGTAGAACACGAGAATTCGCCAGATAATGTCATTGGTGGCGCGGGGAATCGTACGACGAGGGTCCTCGGTTTCGCCGGCGGTGATGCCGATGAGCTCGGTGCCGCCGAAGCTGAACATCACCACGACAAGCGCCATCAACAGGCCGGTCCAGGTGCCGTCTTTGGTCTGCTCCATGAGACCGTTCGGGAAGAAGCCCCCTTCCAAGGTGAACCAGTTGGCAAAGCTCGCTTTGATGCCGGATGCGGTGGGCAGAGCGAAGATGATGACGGCCAGGCCGCCGACGATCATGGCAATCACGGCCACAATCTTGATGATGGCGAACCAGAACTCGAACTCACCGAATTTAGAGACGCCCAGCAGGTTGGCGGCGCAGATGATCACCAAGAACACGGCCGCCGACACCCATGTCGGAATCGCCGGGAACCAGTAGTTCACAAACGAACCCACCACTGATAGCTCCACCATCGAGACGAGGATGTAGTTGAACCAGTAGTTCCAGCCGGAAATAAAGCCGGCGCGCTTGGACCAGTAGCGGGTGGCATAGTAGCTGAACGCGCCCGCCTTCGGATCCTCAACGGACATTTCAGACAGTGCACGCACAATCGCGAAAATCGCGAGGCCGCCAACCAAGTAGGCGAGCAGAATCGAGGGTCCGGCCAGCGCGATGGATTCACTGGAACCATAGAACAGGCCGGTTCCGATGGCGCCGCCCAGCGCAATCAGCTGGATGTGGCGGTTTTTCAATGACTTGCGCAGCGTGGCCGGCACCGGCACGTCGTCGGTTTCGCGCGGCTTCTTAGGCGCATCAGTAGTACTCATTGTGCTCTTCTCTCACATTTCTTGGGTTTGGCGCACGCGGGGCTTGCCGTGATGCGCAACGTTCGTTATTCTATGCCGCCGTATCGTCTCAGAAATGGTCAATCGTCTATTTGTGCGCTATTGCAAGCGCGGGCGTGGACGCGGCCGGTGAGCAGGCGAAGCTATAGCGAGCGATGCTTATGAAACCGCACGCTTCACTGAGTTCACTGAGTTCACTGTGCTCACTGCGTGGCAGGCATACACATGGTGAAGATGGTGTGGGACACCGATTCGGGAGAGGCCGCGAGATCGGTGGCGAGCCAATATTGCAAAAGCCCAATGCTGCCGGACACGGCGAATCGCATACGCATCTGCGCCTCGGCTGGGTAACCCGCCGAAGATTGCAACTGTTCGCCTACACCGCGCTGGCTGTAAATCAATCCCAGCAGCTGCTGCTGGAAACCGATATCCGCTTTCGGGCTCATCAGCACTTGGAGATGATTGCGATTGTCGGCAATGTACTGGCAGATGCGCTCAATAACATGCTCGATGCCGGCAGGATCTGGCTGGGCGAGTAGCTGTTCGAGTGCGGTGGTGACCCAGGCCATGGTTTCGTCTTCAATGTCGTGCAGCAGTTCCTCGATGCTCGCATAATGCGCGTAAAACGTGGAACGATTCACATCGGCCCGCTCGCACAACGCTTTAACGGTGATGGAGCCGAGCGGCTGATCGCGCAGCAACTCGATAAGCGCGTCCTGCATGGCACGTCTCGTGTAGCGGGTGCGGCGGCTTTCCGTCAATTCTTTGGCCATGGCCTTCTCCCCAAGTTCCGACAACCCACAATCCAACTGTTGGTTGCAGAACCGACACAGTGTTGTTTTACTTGAGTATAGCAGGAAGTTCTGGCGGGGCCTATGGGGCTAGGTGGCTGCCACGAGCGCGTTGGAGGTGTGCGATGGCGTATATCGAATTCGACCATGTGGTCAAGGAATATCCTTCTGGCAGCAGTGTGATTCGCGCGCTCGACGAGGCCAGCTTCACCGCCGAACAAGGCGAATTAAGCGTGATTCTGGGGCAGTCCGGTGCCGGCAAAACCACGGCATTGAACATTCTGGGCGGCATGGATACCGCGACTTCCGGCCGCGTAGTGGTCGGCGGACGCGATATTACGGGTCTGCGGAAAAAGGAACTGGTGACCTACCGGCGCAACGATATCGGCTTCGTCTTCCAGTTCTACAATCTGGTGCCTAACCTTACCGCGCTCGAAAACGTGGAGCTCGCCTCGCAAATCTGCCCTGACCATTTCGATCCAGAGGAAACGCTGCGCAAAGTCGGACTGGGGGAGAGGATGGACAACTTCCCCGCGCAACTGTCCGGCGGCGAACAACAGCGTGTATCCATCGCCCGCGCGATTGCCAAAAAGCCGAAGCTGTTGTTGTGCGATGAGCCGACCGGTGCGCTCGATTACGAGACCGGCAAGGAAGTGCTGCAGTTGCTGCAGGATATTTGCCAAACACAAGGCATGACCGTAATGATCATCACGCATAATTCCGCGCTTGCGCCGATGGCTCACAAAGTGATTCGCTTCCGCTCCGGCAAGGTGACCAGCGAGGAGGTCAACGCAACGCCGCGGCCCATCGCCGATATCGAATGGTAGGTGATTGGCGATGCTCACTGCAAGACACTCTGTGAAACGCCCCGTGAAACAAGCGAGGCGATTCGTGAAACAACCTGTGAAACATTCTGTGAAACGGCGGAACCTCGACGATAGCGGCGGTCGAGGAGCGGGCGTTTCTGCGGTATTTGCCAAAGATACGTTGCGTTGCTGGCTGCGCAGCTGGAAGAGGTTCGTCTCGATCGCCGTCATCACGCTGCTTGGCGTGGCCGTGCTGACCGGCATCTACGCCGGATGCCGCGATGCTTTTCTGGCGGCCGGTCGTTTTTACGATCAGCAGGGACTGCATGACCTGCAGGTGCTATCCACATACGGCCTGACCGATGATGATGCAACGGCACTGCGCCGAATCGACGGTGTGCAAACCGTGCAGCCCGAACGTTCTCAGACGGTGACCACGTTGGTGGACGGCACCAAGAAAACCGTGACCATGCAGGAAATCGGTACCGAAGGGCTTGACCAGCCGTACATACGGCAGGGCAAACTGCCGAACAAGGCCGGCGAAGTGGCGGTTACGCAGCAATTCCTGAACGATAGCGGACTCAAGATTGGCGGCACCATTACTGTGACGCCACAAGACACCTCTTCATCCGTCATATCGGTAGCGGCCACGGAGACTGACGATTCCAATAATGCCGATACGGTAGGTGTCGCCGCCAATGCCTCGGCATCCGATGCGAAGTCCGACGCCAATACGGACGCCGACGCCGAGCAATCCCCGCAGTTCCCCACGAAACTCACCATCACCGGCGTCGTACTCGACCCGCGCGACCTCAACAATCCAGACGGCTATTCGGGCATGACCTCCTTCCGGTCCACCTCATCCGAGGACTATACGTTCTTTGCACCCAGCGACGGCGTGACCGGCAATATATACACTGCGATATCGGTTGCCGTCACTGGTGCGTCCGATTTTGACACGTTTTCCGATGCCTACGATGAAGCCATCAAAACCGTGGCCGACCGTATCGAACATCAGATACAGGCCACACGCCAGAAAGCCCGTCGTCAACAGATCGTCTCCAGCGCGCAGCGCAAACTGGATGATGCCAAAGACGAGGCCAACGAGCAGCTGGACGAAGCCCAGAAGCAGATCGACGACAACTGGGCCGAGCTGGAAGCCAACAAAACGACATTGCAAGATAGCCGTACCGAATTGGAGAACAACAGGACAACCATTACCGATGGCGAACGGCAGCTCGCCGATGGACGTGCGCAGATCGCATCGGCCCGTCAACAGATCGCGCAAGGTCGCCAGCAGATAGCCGAAGCGCGCACCCAGCTCGAATCGGGCAAAGCGCAGCTCACCTCGGCTCGCAAACAGCTCGATGCGGCGCAAACGGAACTGACTGCCAATCGCACGAAAATCGAACAGGGCATTACCCAAATCGACCAAGGCGTGGCACAAATTGATCAGATGCTGTCCATGATTCAACAGGCCGACAATCTACTGGCGCAACTTGACCCGAATATCGACTTCAACTCACCCACATGGCAGGCCATCAAGCAACTGCTCGCGCGCCTTGGCATTACCCTGCCTGAAGTGCCGTCAATCAGTGAGCTGCGGCAACAGCTGGCCGCCAAGCAAACGGAACTGCAAACGCAGCGAGACAGTCTGACCCAGCAGAAAGCCGATTTGCAGCGCACATTAAACGAAACCATTGCCCCCGCACAATCCACCTTGGACCAGCAGAACGCGCAACTGACCGCCAAGGAACAGGAAGCGGCTGCAGGAGAGGCACAGCTCAATACCAAATCCGCGGAACTCGAAGCGAATGCCGCAACCCTCGAAACCCAGTCGGCGCAACTTGAAGCGCAGGCCGCCCAACTGGCCAGCGGCAAGCAGCAGCTCGAAGAAGGCGAGCGGCAGCTGGAAGAAGGCGAACAACAGCTCGCGGACGGCAAGGCGAAACTGGATGATGCGCAGTCTGAACTCGATGCGAAGCGAAGCGAAGCGGAAAGCGAATTCGCCAAGCAGCAACGGCGCATCGACGATGTGGCCAACGCACGTTGGTATGTGCAGACACGCGCTTCGATCGACGGATTCAGCTCGCTCAAATCAGACGTCAGTTCCATCGAATCCATCGGCCGCGCATTCCCGATTGTGTTCCTGCTGGTCGCCGTGCTCATGAGCCTGACCACCATGACCCGCATGGTCGAGGAAGACCGCGGACTTATCGGCACCTACCTTGGACTCGGCTATGGCGGACTCGCCGTGTCCAGCCGGTATCTGCTGTTCGCGTTGCTCGCCTGCTTGGTCGGCGGCGGCATCGGTCTGCTGGTCGGATTCCTCGGCATCCCGGCATTCCTGATGGTGGTGATTGAGGGACTGTATATATTGCCCGGTGTGCGACTTGAATACGACTGGCTGTACGGCTCGGCCGGCATCGTGCTGTTCGTGGTCGGTGTGGGCGTGGTCACCGCGCTCGCCTGCCGCGAGGAGATACGGCACACGCCCGCCGCGCTGATGCGCCCGAAGGCGCCGAAGGCGGGCGCTCGCATATTGTTGGAGCGGATTCGCCCGGTATGGAGCCGGCTGAACTTCCTCGGCAAAGTCACTGCGCGCAATATCTTCCGATTCAAGTCGCGTTTGATTATGACCGTGGGCGGCGTGGCTGGTTGCACAGCGCTGATTATCTGCGGATTTGCGATTAACGACACCGTCGACACGACTGGCGTCAAGCAATATGAGCAGATCTACCAGTATGACTTGATGGTGGTGGCCAATGACGATGACGCCGCCGCGATGCGCAAGCAGGTGGCACAAGATGGCCGGGCCATCGAAACGCTGAATCTGCGCGTGGATAGCGGCGAGATGAGCAATGCGGCGCAGGAAAGCGAAACCGTGCAGCTGATGACGGTGCCCAACGATTCGCTGAATATCTTGAACGATATGGTCACGCTGGAACAAGCTGGCGATGATGGATGGTTTGGGCTGCCCAATATCTTCGGCAAAGCGGGTGGCGGCACTGTAGCGCTGGACGATAGTGGTGTGATTGTGGCGAAGTCCGCAGCCAATTCGTTGGATATTCATGCGGGCGACACCGTCACGTTGAGCAATGGCGGCAGCGGGCGGGCCAAGGTGAAGGTTGCGGCGGTGACGCGCAACCTCATCGGCTCTGATGTGTACATCAGTGAGCGACTGTACGACCAGAAGTTTGCGGCCGACGGTGTGACGTCTTCGGCTTCGGGAGATGGCACTGCCTCGACCTTGACGTGGAACGCGATGCTCGCCAAGCTGAAAGGTTCCGAGACCGAACAGGCCGAATATGCGGATCGGTTGGGCGAGGAATCGTCGGTGCTCAAGGCCGTGAGCTGTGCGCATCTGGCCGCCACGTTTAAGTTCGATTTGATGGGTGCCGTGGTGGCGCTGATTGTGGGGCTCGCCGGCGGCCTGGCGCTGGTGGTGCTGTTTACGTTGGCCAATACGAACGTGTCCGAACGCATCCGCGAGATGGCCACACTGAAGGTGCTGGGCTTCTATGACCGCGAGGTGCACAACTACGTGAACCGCGAGATGATGATATTGACCGGTATGGGTGTGGTGGTTGGTCTGCCGCTTGGCAGGTGGATAGGCGGATTACTGACTGCTGCGTTGAATATGCCGTCGCTGTATTTCGAAGTGGAAGTGCACTGGTACAGCTATGCGATTGCCGTGGTGGCGACGCTGGCGTTCGCGCTGCTGGTGCAGCTGTTCACCAACCCAGTGCTCGATCGCGTAGACCCGGTCAGCTCGCTCAAGTCCGTGGAATAGAGGTAGAAGTTCAATTTGGTGTTGATGAATTGAACTTTTTGGCGGAATATTTACAGTATCATCGCATGTATTCTTGAGCTGAGCGGTTTTCGTGACATATTTCGGTGATACAGTTTGAACTTGTTTTGAACGAGTATCGCGTCTGGTGCGTAACAATCGGGCGGCAGAGAAGAGAAATGAAATCAGTATGGCCGATACGAATGTGAATGGTGGTACACAGCAGGCTACGGGCAAACTCAAGTCTGTCGAAAGCCTGGACCAGACCAACGAGATGGAGCGTGGCCTGAGCAATCGCCACGTGCAGTTCATCGCCATTGGCGGCACCATCGGCACCGGCCTGTTCCTGGGCTCGGGCAAGTCAATCTCGCTAACCGGCCCCTCGATCATCTTCGTGTACATTCTGGTCGGCGTCATCATGTTCTTCCTGATGCGCGCCATCGGCGAGATGATGTACCGCGACCCCAGCCAGCACACCTTCATCAATTTCATCACCCGTTACCTTGGCAACGGGTGGGGGCATTTCGCCGGCTGGACGTATTGGGCCGCGCTCGTGCTGCTGGGCATGACCGAGATCACGGCCGTCTCCACGTACTTCATCACCTTCTTCGACACGTTCGGCATCGACCTGACCCATTGGAAATGGCTGATTGAACTGTGCTTCCTGGTGTCGCTGGTGTCCGTCAACCTGATCGCCGTCAAGGTGTTCGGCGAGGTGGAATTCTGGTTCTCGATGATCAAGATCACGCTGATTTGCGCGATGATCGTCACCGCCGTGGTCATGATCGTGATCGGCTACCATTACCCGGCCGCGCGGATTCATGGCGTGGATCATGTGAGTCCGGCGGGCCACGCCGGACTCGACAACCTGTTCGCCGGCTTCTCGTTCGCCCCGAACGGCTGGATGGCCTTCCTCATGAGCTTCCAGATGGTGTTCTTCGCCTATGAGCTGCTCGAGTTCGTGGGCGTCACCGTCTCCGAGACCAAGAATCCTCGTGAGGTGCTGCCCAAAGCCGTCAACGAGATCATCGTGCGTGTGCTCATCTTCTACGTGGGCGCGCTCGTGGCCATCATGTGCATCGTGCCGTGGACCTCGTTCAAGCCGAACGAGGACGGCTCCTTTGCCTCCCCGTTCATTATGGTGTTCCAGTACGCCGGGCTGAATTGGGCGTCCGCGCTGGTGTTCTTCGTGGTGATCACCGCCGCATCTTCCGCGCTGAACTCGCTGCTGTACTCGGCTGGCCGCCACCTGTACCAGCTGTCCGAGGTGTCGCCGAACCCGATGCTGAACAAGCTCGGCAAGGTGTCCGATCGCAAGGTGCCGGCCCGCGCCATCCTGGTGTCCGCGGCGCTGATACTGCTGTCGCCGATCGTCAACGCCATCCCCGGTGTGTCCGGAGCGTTCGTGCTGTTCTCGTCCGCCAGCTCCGCGGTGTTCCTGTTCATCTACATCCTGACGCTGCTGGCGCATCGCAGGTATCGCCGTTCCGCCGATTTCATCGCGGACGGGTTCGTCATGCCCGCGTGGAAGGTGCTCAATACGGTGGCAATCGTGTTCTTCGTGTTCATCTACCTGACGCTGTTCCTGGCGGACGATACGCGCAATTCCGCGATTGCCGGCCTGGTGTGGCTTGTGGG
>ENA-OURU01003956-OURU01003956.1-human-gut-metagenome-genome-assembly--contig:-NODE-3956-length-11458-cov-77.592826_pt1 | contig 11458 bp, 10 predicted proteins | sample MGYA00242137_ERZ509064 | MGnify/ENA primary metagenome ERZ509064 (study PRJEB26280, sample SAMEA2338777) | human gut metagenome | biome: human gut; feature: human-associated habitat; material: faeces...
TCTTCATTCTTCATTATCCATTGTTCTTCATTATTCACTCTTCATTCTTCATTATCCATTGTTCTTCATTATTCACTCTTCATTCTTCATTATTTCTTACATAGGCAAAGTTACACTCCCCGTTTCCGCCCATGTAGACATTTGAGGACATACGAAGACTTACGAAGACATTAGAGGAAATTTGAAGACTTTTGAAGACATTAGAAAAAGGAAACGCCGCCGCTTACGGCTCTCCAAGGAACCTCACAATCAGTTCCACCTCCGATTTCAGGAAAAACTTGCGGTTTTTCTGGTAGCCCGACCGCTCGAGCTCCCTTTCCAGTTCCGCACACTGCTTGATCCATCGCCCCAGCCCCTGCAGGGCACCTTTCTTACCTGCCTGCGGAAAATACAAGCCCGCCAACTCACTTTTCCGGTAAGCCTTCAGGCAGAAACCCTCCCGTTCCTCCCCGGAAACAGCTCCCGGTCCCGTTTTCAATTGCATGTAGTTCATTGTTCCGTTTTATTTTAGTTACCTATAAATTTACACAATTCCGGCCGGATACACAAGTTTTTCCACCCGTTTTTTCCGGTATATTTCCTTCTTCGGAACATAAAAAGCCACATGAAAATCAAGACGTTATCACCAGCCGGCGACCGGGCGATGAAGACTACTCTTCAGCCGGCGCCTCGGTGAATCGTCCCATGGCACGACGGTTGCGGTTCACCTCTTCGACGGTGTACATCACCACCCGATACCCCCTCTTTCCCGCCACGCGAACCTGCTCGAATCCCGCCTTCCGCAAGGCAAGCCCCACCTTGACGGCACTGAGGGGATTCTTCATACCCCCGTTGATGTGCTGCAAAATCTCGCCCACCGTCAGGAACATACATTCCTCGCCGGGCATCGGCACGCGGAAAAAAGCCAGCAACAAGTCCGTTTCCAGGCTGGCCGTCTCAAACCGCTCGTTGCGTGCGTTCACCTGTGCGATTTCCTCCTCGTCGAACCAGTAGCGGAATCCCTTCTTCCACAGCATCAGGGCCTGCCCGTACACCCCCGCATAGTCCACGGGATGCGTGTAGGGGTCGTCAATGTGCACCACCGTGAAGGGCAGCCAGCGCCGGCTTCCCGTGGGGTCGTTCAGAAACTCCGGCTGGTTGGTCGTGCCGCAGAAACTCGCGATGTGCGGACGGTTCTCCTTGTAGTGCCCGTACGCCCTCCGCTCGTTCACCGCCGGCATAGTCACCATCGCCTTGAGCTGGTTGATGTCGCCCAGGCGCAGCTCGTCAATCTCCTCCAGACAAATCAGCGCAAATTCCGACAGCGCCAGGTTATCGTCCTTCGTCAGCCGTCCGCTGTTGGAGCGCACACAGAAATACCGCTGCAGTTCAGGCGGCAGCAGCCGTGCCAGCCAGGTCGTCTTGTAGCAGCCCTGCCGCCCCACCAGCACCAGAATCTGGTGGTTCGTCACCTCCTTCACCATCAGCGACACCACCACAGCCACCAGCCACTTGCGGAAACAATCATCAAACAGTTTCGCGTCACCCTCCACGTGCACCGTGGCCGCCAGCCGCCCGATGTGGTCGGTCACCCCGTCCCATGGAGGCAGCGAGCGGAAATACTCCGTAAAAGGGTTGAACTCCGGCACGAACTCCGACTCCAGCACCGAGCGCACGTCACACAGGCGCACCGTGTGCCCCTCCTTGGTCATACGGCTCCACAGCGAGTTCACCAGGCGGTCGGTCAGCTCCACAAACTCCTCGGCCTCGGGATGCCGCATCTCCTCCTTCCCGGTAATCACGTTCTTCCGGAACTCCGCCTGCGTGGCGAGAAACTGCTCAATCTCCTCGGGCGTGGCCAGCTGGGAACGTCCTTCCCCCTTCTTCTCCCTCTTCGCACGAAACAGTTCCGCCTCCCGCCGTCCGTGCGCCTCCGTATCGGCATAGCACGAGCGGAAAATGGCCGCCACGTCGCCGTCGTATTCTGGGAAACGTCCGTCCGCCCAGCCGATGGCCTGCTCCAGCGGCAGCCCGAACTCATTCATCAGATACCCCATGCGCATGATGTACTCATTGTGATGATGCGGGGCATACACCACACCCTGCTCGTCCAGCTCCCTGCGGATACGGGCCACCACACGCTCCACCCGTCCCCTGCGCGGCTCATCCGCCTTCTTCATGCGCGAAAGGTCAAAGCGGAAAGGTTCCGCCCCGTCGTGGTAATGCACCTGCGCGTCATGCGCCAGTCCGCTCAGTCGCGTGGCATTCTTGCAGGCAGGGTCGAAAGCACACTTCGTCAGCTTCTGGTAATACTCGTTTACCCTGTTGAACACCTGAGCGTACAGTGTCAGACGGTCATTGTCAGCCACCTCCCCGTCCAGGCAGTAGCGGCACACTACCCTCACCCCCTGCCCGCTGATGGTGGTATAAGCCAGCACGGTATGCGGGTCGGCACACACCTTTTCGAACACCTCCTCCGCCTGTCCTTCGGGCAGATGGTCAAAGTCCACCATCGAAAGACCCGTCCAGCCACTGATGTCGGCCTTCCGTTTCCCGTTCTCAAAACACACCGCCACGGCAAAGCAGGGGCAGGCCGCCTTTTCCCGGTCGGCAGCCGCCTTCTGCCCCTGCGAGCGGTAGTAACGGTATTTTTCGGTGTGGTCGGCCAACACCTTGTCCTCCCGAATCAGACGGACCACTTCATCAAGACTCACCGCCACGGGCATCGTGTCGGCATAACCCTTAAAAATACTTAGCATCATTTTGTTCATTTTCTCGTGCTTTATTTAATGATTTATTAAATTTGCAATCCTTTTAGTTTTAATTTTTGCGTTTCCTTTTCAAAACAGCGAAACGAATGTAACACAAGTTTACAGAAAGTACAAACCCACATTGCACACATGTGTGCAATATTTTAACCAATAATTTACTATAATTTTATTTTTTAAACAAAATTGCGTATGAAACAAGCGAAATTGATTGAACTAGGACAGATGCTGGAAGCGTGGCGCCACCAGGTGCTGTCGCACGGCCGTACCCTCACCGTACAAGAGTTGTGCCGACTGGCGCCGATGAGCGCACACACGTTTCAAAAAGTTAAAAAGGGCTCCTGACGGATCTGACATTCCTCGGCCGCATCCTTGCCGTGTACCACCGCCTGCTTGCCTCCGACCCGCAGAAGCAGGACGAGCTGCTCCGCGACTTTTTCCGCTCACTCACCACTGATTTAGAGCGAATTAAATCAAGCCAAGGCATCCCAACTCCTCGCACAAAAGATACAAAACGGTAGTGAAGAACCGGCCTTCCCCGGGCCACCGCTTGACGGGTTGTCGGGGTTGGCACCGGTTTTGCAAACTTCCTATATACAGGTGTGGAATAACTCTTAAGACTTGTTCCACACCCCGCGTATATACATTTTATAAAAATGCCTGCCAACCCCGACAACCCGTCATGTTTCCCTTTCCGGAACTCCCCGAAAACGCCCTTGCGTTTCGAATCGAACGCCCTTGCGTTTAAAGTAAAACGTACTTGCGTTTTATCACAAACGCACTTGCGTTTCAGGTAAAACGCCCTTGCGTTTTTCTCACGCCCCGCCCTGTACCCCATACATTGTTCCAGAATTGTTACAAAATCCGCCGATATGCCCACTTTTTCATTGATTTCCACCCTTTTCACCGATAAAAACCCCTCTATAAGTTGAATAAACCAAAAATAAGGCTTAATTTTGCGGCTGATTATCGGCCGCTGTGTTTACCGCCCCCAATCCATAGCTGGGAGTGGTAACGGCGAAGCACGCCCTATGCGCAGGGAAATTCCTTTAGAAAAATCATAACAAAACCATAAGAAAAGATGAAGATACGCAAAGTAGTCTGTATGCTGACGTTGTCCACCCTGCTGGTGAGCGGGTGTACGTCTTACCAGAAATCGCTCTACCTCCAGAACGAACAAGTGCTTAACGAATCCCCCCAAGGACAACTTTATGACTTCCGCATCATGCCCAAGGACGAGCTTACCATCGTAGTAAGTACTACCGACCCGGAAGCTTCGGCTCCTTTTTACCGAAAAATCGGACAAAGTAAAGAGGGAGGAAGCAGTAGTACCATGGGTATGAACGATGCGAACCTGCTTTCTTACCTGGTAGACAACCAGGGCAATATAGACTTCCCCGTATTGGGCATGGTCAAGGTGATGGGCCTGACCAACCGCGAATGTGAAGCCCTCATTCGCGAAAAGCTCCAGCCTTACCTGAAGGAAACACCTAACGTCACCGTACGTACTTCCAACTACAAATTCAGCGTATTGGGTGAAGTCAATGCACCGGGCACCTACACCACCGATGCCGAAAAGGTGACCATCTTTGAAGCCCTGGCACAGGCAGGCGATATGACCCTCTTCTCGGTACGCGACGACGTGCAGCTGCTCCGTGAAGACTCCACAGGCATACGCCGGGTGTACCACCTCGACCTTACTCAGGCAGACGTAGCCCTATCGCCCTACTTCTACCTGCAACAGAACGACGTGCTGTATGTAAAGCCCACCAAGGCCAAGGTCAACTCCAACACTTTCAATGGCAACGCTTCCATGTGGCTCACCTTACTGAGTGTAGTCACTTCTATCACTACTTTTGTATTGGCATTAACCAAATAAAAACCACACAAACCTATGGCAGAAGAAACCAAGAACTACCTGCTGGAAGAAGACAACGAGACTTCCGGCTTCGATTATAAAGCGTTTTTAGTCAAACTCCTGATGTACTGGCCCTGGATATTGGGGTGCGTAGCAGTAGCCTTGATAGGAGCCTTTTTCTACCTCAAGACCCTGACCCCTCTCTACACCGTCAGTTCATCCGTCCTGATTAAGAACGAAAGCAAAGGAGGAGCAAGTGGAGCCAACCTGGAAGATTTAGGCTTTGTATCCACTTCCACCCAGAGTTTTGACAACGAGCTGGAAATCCTGCGTTCACGCACCCTGATTAAGAAAGTAGTGACCGCCCTCGACCTCTATGTCAGCTATTCCGTACCCGGTCAGTTCCGCGACACTGAGCTTTACAAGCAGTCGCCCGTCAAAGTATGGGTTACCCCCGAGGAAGCCGAACGTATGGGCTATGCGCAGGTAAAAATGTCTTTCCGCAACCAGCAACTTTACGAAGTCCTGGTAGAGCACAACGGACAGGAATGGAAAAAGACCGTGGAAAGCCTGCCGGCTGTATTCTCCACGCCTGCCGGTGTATTCACTTTCTCGGCAGCTGATTCTACCCAGCAAATCCTTCAGCCTGTGCCCGAAATGATTCAAGCTACCGTCGTATCGCCTACAAGCGCCGCCGCATCTTTCCGCAGCCGACTCACCGTAGCCCCTGGTGGAAGAGGTACCACCATGGCCCTGCTCACCATCACTGGTAGCCAGGTGCCCCGTGGCGTAGACTTTCTGAACAAGCTGGTAGAAGTCTACAATGAAGAAGGTAACAACGACAAGAACGAGGTAGCCGCCAAGACTGCAGAGTTTATCGACGAACGTATCCGCATCATCAACAAGGAATTAGGTACTACCGAAAGCCAGCTGGCCAGTTTCAAGCAACGAGCTGGTGTAGTAGACATCGCTGCCGATGCCAGCCAAGCAGCCACAGAACAGGCGGGTTACGAACGCGCCTACGCTGAAAACGAGGTACAAATCAGTCTGGTCAATCACCTGAAGAATCATATTTTGAGCGAAAAGAGTCAGTATGAAGTCATCCCCGCCAACATCGGGCTGAACAACAGCGACCTGAACACAGTGGTACAGAATTATAACCAGATGCTGATAGAACGCAAGCGCCTGCTGCGCACCTCACACGAGGACAATCCTGCCGTACAAAGCCTGAACGCCAGCATCGACGTAATGCGTAACAGCGTGATGGGGGCCATTCAGACTGCCGAAAAAGGATTGCTTATCAACCGCCAGGCCCTGCAGGCACAGACCCGAAAATACGCCAACAAGGTAAGCGATGCCCCCGTGCAGGAAAAAGAATACCTCAGCATCTCGCGCCAGCAGGAAATCCAGGCCAACCTCTACCTGATGCTGCTGCAGAAACGTGAGGAAAACAACATCACCCTGGCTTCCACGGCCAACAATGCCCGTGTGATTGACGAACCCTTGGGAGGCGGCCAATTCTTTCCCACTCCTTCGCAGACCTATATGATTGCTCTTATATTAGGCTTAGGATTACCTATAGGAGTAATATTCCTTTTGGGTTTACTTCAATTCAAAATACAAACCCGTGGCGATGTGGAACGTCTTACCAACCTTCCCATTGTAGGCGACATCCCGCTTACTCCGGAAACCGCCGAAGGTGCCATCGTAGTACGCGAGAACCGTAACGAACTGATGGAAGAAGTATTCCGTTCCGTTCGCACTAATATCCAATACATGCTCCAGGAAGGACAGAAAGTCATTCTCTTTACCTCCACCACCTCCGGTGAAGGAAAGAGCTTTACCGCCGGCAACCTAGCCTGCAGTTTGGCCTTTATGGGCAAGAAAGTCATTATCGTAGGGCTCGACATTCGTAAGCCCGGACTAAACAAGGTGTTCCATATCTCCCGCCATGGAGACGGCATCTCCCAGTTCCTGGCAGACCCCGAACATACCGACTTGCGCAGCCTTTGCCAGGTATCAGAAATATCGCCCAACCTCTACATCCTGCCGGGCGGACACATTCCACCTAACCCTACCGAACTGGTAGCCCGTCAGGCTCTGGAAGAAGCCATTGAGCGAATGAAGCAACACTTTGACTACATCATTTTAGATACTGCCCCTATCGGTATGGTGACCGACACCCTACTTATTGCTCGCGTGGCAGACCTGAGCGTGTACGTCTGCCGCTCCGGCTATACCTCCAAAAGCGAGTTCAAGCTCATCAACGAGCTAAAGCAAAACGGCAAGCTGCCCCACCCTTGTGTGCTGATCAATGGCATTGACATGAACAAACGCGAAATCGGTTCTTACTATGGCTACGGCAAGTATGGCAAGTACGGACATTACGGCTACGGTAAGAAATACGGTTATGGCTACGGATATGGCTATGGAAAGGAAAAATAAATGCGTGAACAACTGAACATACAATACAGTGACTTCCGTTCACAAATCATGACCATAGAGGAATTGTTATACCACATACAAAAAAAAGGTATACACAATGCCCTTTCCCAGTATAGTCGTACCTCAAGGGCACAGCAGTCCCGACTGATAGAAGCCATCTTGCTGAACATACCACAAATGCCCTTCTTCATCGACGATACCCGGCAAGGCTGGATTGTGATAGAAGGCACCGAACGCATCAAAGCTATATACTCCTTCTGCAATAACAAGCTGCCACTCACTTCTACCTATTTCAGGACAGGCATGTACGAAGGGAAAACATTCAGTTCATTGTCTCTGTTCGAGAAAAGCAAGATACTAAACACCAAGGTAGAAATATATGCCATCAATCCCGGTCTTTCCGGTCAGGAACGTTTCGGCATCTACATGTGTTTCAAGTCACGGAATGATGCCACAGCCGCCAGCTGGTGCCGCAGCAGAATCTACCCTGAAAAATATGCCAGAATTGGATGCCTGGCCAGAAAGATAAACAGCCAGCTGCGAGGTTACACAGGAAGTTCGGATGCCATGGAAAACAGAATATGCCATCTTCTTCTAGGCATCCACTACAAATCCTATCTGGACAACGGCGATATCCATCATATTGACCATGCAATAAACTCCTTTTTTGAGGCACCCGATTTTCTGGAAATGCTCGAAAACTATTCAGAGGAGATAGCAAGGACTTTATGGACTTATGACAACCGTTTTTCTTCAGGAACCAAACTTCAGCTTATAACTGATTCTGTAATCTTCCATTTACGCCGTATGTACCATGATATTCCAAGCCAGACGCAACTGACTGACAGATGCAGACAAATACTCTCTGCCGACAAAGAGAACATTACCAATGCGGAATCTTTCTGCCGCACAATTGATACGATATTAAAATCATACTTCTATGCTTACTCAGATAACCCTTGAACGGTTCAAATGCTTTAACCGCCTGTACATGCCACTCAAGCCGCTGACCTTGATTGCAGGTACGAACGTAGCCGGAAAATCCAGTATCATACAGGCATTGCTGCTGTTACGCCAGAGCTGCAAGGACAAGGATTATGACTGGAAGCAGTCGGTCGTAATCAACGGGGGCCTGACCGATCTGGACGATGCCGGTACGCTGTTGTACATCAATGCCGAGGGCGACCACAACGACATCGTGCTAAGCCTTGAAAACGATGATACGGACGAAATTACCTTCCGCATCACCCCCAGACAGGAAAAGACTACAGCCCGTTGCACTACGGAAGGCGACCTGGACAAGGCAAAAAACGAATGGCCTTTATTTTCAGACGATTTCGTTTATCTCTATGCCGACAGGGAACAGCCCCGCAGCAAATATATCATGACCAGCGAGACTAGGCTCGACAGCCGTTTGGGAAACCGTTCGGCCAGCAATGCCGCTTTCCTCATGGCTTCAGAAGTGAACAACAACAAACACATCCGTATCCCACAGCTCAAACACCATAACGCCCAAGACGATACAGTACTCCGTAACGTGTCCGCATGGCTCAGCCACATCATGGGCGGACAAGTCAGCCTTACTGCCCGTGAAACAGAAAAAGACAAAGAAGCCCGTTTTGAGTATTCTATTTTCAACAATAGCGGATTAGGCCAGCAACTGTCACCACTGAACATGCCTTTCGGCCATAGTTATGTACTACCAGTCATACTAGCCGTACTTACCGCTCCAGCCGGTTCCCTTATATTAGTAGAGAATCCAGAGTCACACCTCCATCCCGGTGCCCAGCTCCGGATGGGAGAATTCCTCTCGCTTGCCGCCGCATCCGGTATACAGATTATCATAGAAACCCACAGCGATCATCTGATGAACGGTATCCGCATAGCCTGCCGGAAAGAAATTATTGGCTGCAACCAGGTGGAAATGGACTTGATAGGACTTGATGCCGACGGATATACCCACACACGCCGTCCCGTACAATTGAATCCAGACGGGACTGTCAAGAATCTGGTTCCCGGATTTTTCGATGAATGGGAAAAGGCACTCACCAGTTTGATTTCCTGAAACACAGTTGCATGAATATCTACTTGAACGATTTGTCCCTCCAGAGCAAGAAAAGTATTATGGAGAATATTCCCTTCATAAAGAACTTCATCAAGCTGATAGAAAATCTTTCTTCAGTGGGAAATATAAGTCTGAATGCAAGCCATAATCTGTGGGGAACTCCTGTTTCAGGCTTCAATGTAACGACCGGAACGTGCATCAATCGCAGCAGCGTACCCCACGAATACGTTACCCTGCTCAGGACCTTATACAGCAAGTTTTCGCTTCAAGTGGCTGATTCCCTTCCCTACTTTTCCGAAGCGGAAGATATGAAAGTAAAATCATCCTCCGTGGGTACAGCCTGTATGCAATCTTCACCAGTAATCAGCTTTACTTTCGACGGACACTACACCACAGACACCTTGTCCGGATGGCTGCAACAAGATGAAAAAGCCATATCTCCGGCAGAAGTACGCAATATATACGAAGAAAAGCCCTCCAATTATATGTATTTGGCCGATATAAGCGCATGCAGGAAATACAATCCATTGGAAAGCCCTATGTGGAACAAGGAAGTGTCAAAAAAACTTCTCGAGGGAGTAGATTTTATCAATCAAGACCCCAAAGCCCGACAAGGCTTGCTCTACCATCACGGCAAGATAATAGCCGAAGTCAATGGCTGGACATACAATGACGAATTATCAAAGCTGAACAGCAATTCAGGCCAGCTGCGATACATATTCGACTCCTCCTTATCCTTTGTAGATTATCCTACCGCCTATCTTAGTCTGGATATGGAAGGCCCCGACCTAGCATTCGAACTATGCGACAAAAGAGGAAGACACAAAGGAGAATGCAGTTGGGACGGAAAAATGAAAGAACCGAAGGAAAATCATGATATAAAGGTAAAAAGATAAGACCTACTTAAAATCTTAAAAGGCACTTTTTAATGCAAAATTTAAAACTATTCAACTTAACTAAAGATGTTAACGCAAACAGAAAACAATAAACGCTTAGCTAAAAACACGCTACTACTCTATGGGCGTATGCTCCTCACCGTAGGAATAAGTTTCTATTCCACACGGCTTATTCTCGCTAATTTAGGAATCGACAATTACGGTATTTATAATGTAATTGGAGGCTTTGTTTCCATGTTTTATATGGTAACATCCACGATGACACAGGCTGTATCACGTTTTCTTACCTTTGAATTAGGAACCGGAAACGAAAAGAAACTACAACAGACATTTTCGACATCTATAAATATTTTATTACTTCTGTCCCTTGTTGTCGTATTATTGGCAGAGACAGTCGGACTATGGTTCGTAAACTATAAATTGAACATATCCCCCAACCGCATGAATGCAGCGAACTGGATATATCAGTTTTCCGTTTTATCGTTTGTCTGTGAGATGATTAGTGTCCCATATAGTGCCTCAGTTATCTCTCATGAAAAAATGGGTGCTTTTGCTCTCGTTACAATCCTAAAAGTATTACTAACACTTGGTATAGCCCTTATGTTATCTATAAGCCCTATCGATAAACTTGTATTTTATGGGATATTGGTACTATTGGTATCTATTTCAATACAATTAATGTATTGGATATACTGCAGGAAGCATTTCCATGAGTGTAAATATTCATTACATATTGACAAAAACATATTTAAAAGTATGTTCGGGTTTGCAGGATGGAACTTTTTAACTACTTGTGCATCCATGTTAAGCAGTCAAGGAGTAAGTATCTTACTTAACATGCATTTTGGTACTGCTATTAATGCGGCAAGAGGTGTTGCTTCACAAGTCAATGGAACCGTAGGAGCTTTTTCAAAAAACTTCACCACAGCCTTAAATCCCCAGATTACAAAATCATATGCAGCCAAAGAACTAGAGTATACAAAAGAATTAGTATGTAAAGGTGCAAAGTTTTCTTATCTACTACTTTTTTTTGTTGCACTACCATGTATACTGGAAATTCATTTTTTATTGTCACAATGGCTGAAGGAAGTACCACCATACGCAGGAGTATTTGTACAATTATCATTAATCTATTCTTTGGTAGAAGTCTTGTTAGGTTCCAGCGAAACTTTAAATCGTGCAAGCGGTAAAATTAGAAACTTCCAAATATTAGTAAGTATCACACAATTACTTATACTCGTGTTCTCTTATCTTACTATTTCCATTACAAAAAATCCTATTTGGACGGTAGCTATAACTAACATATTCTATCTATTCATATTTATTCCAAGAGTGATTATTAACAAACCATTCATAAATATCACTTTCACATATTATTTTAAGAAAGTACTAAGAAGCTGTTTAAATTTTATTCAAAAATAATTTTATGGCAGCGATATGCAGCATG
>ENA-OURU01003957-OURU01003957.1-human-gut-metagenome-genome-assembly--contig:-NODE-3957-length-11455-cov-2.876491_pt1 | contig 11455 bp, 7 predicted proteins | sample MGYA00242137_ERZ509064 | MGnify/ENA primary metagenome ERZ509064 (study PRJEB26280, sample SAMEA2338777) | human gut metagenome | biome: human gut; feature: human-associated habitat; material: faeces...
CCTGCCGGTCCGTACCGGCGGGGAGCGGCGGTACGTCCCGTTGCCCGCCTGTCTGCAGGGGGAGCTGCTGGACTACGCCCGGCGGCAGGGCCTGACGGCGGGGCCGGGGTTCTGCACCCGGAACGGGAAAGGCATGAGCCGGACCCAGGTGACGGAGGAGATCCAGACCCTGTGTCATGACGCCCGGGTAGAGGAGGAAAAGGGAACGCCCCGGTGCCTGCGGAAGCTGTATCTGGCTACCCGGGCGGAGGTGGAGCGCGGCGTGCGCCTGTTGGCGGAGCAGTCCTACGAGCGGATGCTGGACACGGAGCAGCTGGCCGCCGGGTGGGCGGAGGGAACCGGTCATTCCATCCATAAGGATGTTTACATATAAGATCACTGAAATATAAAAGGAGGAGAAGTGATGAAGAAACGGATCTTGTCAGCATTTCTGGTCCTCTGTATGATGCTGACAATGGTTCCCACTGCTGCCTTGGCGGCAGAAGACCCTGGCGGCGGCAACGGGAGCGACCGGGTCCACACAGAGAGCAACGACGGTGTCGTGGTGGACAAGACGGTCAACTATGATGAGGACGGAAATTATTCCCTGACCCTGGAGGCCTATGTCACCAACGAGGTGACCAAGGGAAGCAAGACCACACCGCTGGATATTGTGCTGGTGCTGGACTTGTCTGGGTCGATGGATCAGAACATCACCTCGTATACATACGAGGCGACATCTAAGCGGAACTGGTCCTATAACGATATAGACCGCCAGTCACAGTACTATTATTTTGACGGGACATCTTACTATGCAGTCCAGCGGGAGAGAAGCGACCGGTATTGGGATTGGGACGAATTTGAACTTGTCCGGGATTATTCGCTCTACTACGTGGACGATAGTGGTAGCCGTCATTACCTTGGTAATGAGACCCGGAGCCAGAATGCCGCAATTCTTGAAGACACTGTCCTCTACATACGCAGAAGCGGCGGCTCAATTTCCAAGATTGCGGCCATGAAGAATGCTGTGGGCAATTTTATCGACCAGGTGACCGCAAATGCCACAGGGGACCCGGCTACCAATGAAGACGATGTGACCCACCGGATCGGTATTGTCAAGTTTTCGGGCAATGAGAGCGATCAGATAGGAAACGATACTTATAGGTCTGACGGGAATACCTATAATTACTCCCAGGTTGTGCAGGATCTGACTTCGGTGACAGGCAATGTCCAAAGTCTGAAAAATACGGTCAATGAGCTGGCTGCTGCCGGTTCCACGCGGACGGACTTTGGCCTGAACCAGGCGCAGCGGGTATTGGACGGCGACCGGCAGCATGGACTGGGTGGTGCCCGTGAGGAAGCCAAGCAGGTCGTGGTGGTCTTTACTGACGGTGAGCCCAGCACGTTTAGCAATTGGAGTGGTGGTGTAGCGGCCAATGCCGTTAATCTGGCCAAAGACCTGAAAGACGATAAGGTGACGGTATACACCATCGGCATGTTTGAGGATGCGGACCCCAGCGATACGGACGGCCGCTTCAACAAGTACATGAACGGTGTGTCCTCCAACTATCCGAATGCCGAAGTTACAAACTGGAGGGGGGACCGCACTCAAGACTGGGATGACTGCAAACTGGGCACCCGCGTGACGGAAGGCAACTACTACTTCGCGGCGGACGATGCCGAGGAGCTGGAAAACGCTTTCAGCACCATCGCCGATAACGTGAGCACCTCCAAGGTGGCGGCCGGCGCGAACACGGTGCTGTCCGACACGCTGTCGGAGTTCTTCACCTTCCCGGAGGGGCTGACAGGCAGTTCTGACGGGGGGATGGTCCAGTATGCGGAGGTCAAGGGCCAGGACGCGGACGGCAGCTATACGTGGTATGAGCCAGAGACGCTTACAGGCGTTACCCCTGTGGTAAATGCCGACAGCAAGACCATCACTGTGAAGGGCTTTGACTACACAGCCAACGCGGTGACGAAGACCACCAATCAGGACGGTACTGTCACCTGGTCCGGCGGCAAGCTGGTCCTGACGTTCCCTATCCAGCCCGATGTGAGCGGCAGCTGGAGCGACGCCGATACCTATGTGACAAATGACACGGGCGAACACAAGGCCGGTCTGAGCGGCTACATGGTGGATGAGAAGCCGAATCAGTCTCTGGAGCTGACGGAGTCCCCCGAAGCGCCGGTGGAGACGTATCAGGTGTTGTATGTTGCCAACGCCGATGATGCCGGAGGTACGGTCACGGACCCCAAGTACTACATCACCGGCGGCGAGGCCATGGTGCTCAAAAACATGTTCACCCGGCCGGGGTATGAGTTTACCGGGTGGAACACCGAGAAGAACGGCACCGGAACGCCTTATGCGGCGGGGAGTGCCATCACTATCAAAAACACCAATGTGACCCTGTACGCCCAGTGGAAGTCCTCCACGGCCAGCTATCGGGTAGAGTACTATCAGCAGAATTTGAAAGATGATAACTACTCGATCGTTGCAGATGATACATTGACACCCTCTGGTACTGTCGGAGATACTGCCACTGCTGAAATCAAGGAATACGAAGGCTTCACTTATAATGAAAGCCGTTCGAATTCCTCCGGTATCATCGCCGAGGACGGCACGCTGGTGCTGAAGCTGTACTACGACCGGAACGAGTACACAGTGACGTATGAGTATGAAGGTACAGTCCCTGCGGGTGCGCCGGAGGTGCCGCGTGAACAGACCTGCAAGTACGGTGAGACTGTGGAACTGGCAAAGATGCCGGATGTCACAGATTACCGCTTCAGCGGCTGGTATTCTGAAAATGTTGCGCTGAGTGGAGGTTCATTTACAATGCCCGATCATGCTGTTGTGATCAAGGGCAGCTTCTCTCAGCTCAACAGCTATACGGTGACTTACGACTTGAATGGCGGCACAACAACAAGTCCCCAGACCGTATTTCCCGGGCTGGCTTACGGCGATAAGACACCGAGAATTGAGGATCCGACTAAAGAACCCAGCGAACTTTATTCGTATGAGTTTACCGGATGGTCTCCTGAAATAGCGGATACTGTAACCGGGGACATTACGTATAGAGCGGAGTATACGCGCACAGAACGGGAATTTACCGTAACCTATTATCTGGACGAGGCTCTCTACGCTGAACCAGAGTCCTACACCTACGGGGAAACCGTTGTAATCAAGAAGCAGGCAGAAGACGCTACTGAATGGACTACAAATGACCTTCAGGAAAGCGACATTATTGAAGGCCTGTTCTACATGCCTGAGCACAACGTTGTCTTCACCGCAACCACCGACGGCACGGTGACGCCCGACGAGTGCACATACACTGTCGTGTACCATTATTTGGACCGAGATGGGAATGAAGAAACAGAGACCGATCCCAAGGATAGGCCGTCCACGGCAGGCACGCCGGTCAGCGGGCTGTATAACACTGACCGTACGTCTTATAACGGTAGCACATACATCTTTGACCGGGCGGAACTGAACGATGTCGAGATTATAGACGGTGAGACTCTCCAAGCAGGCCATAACTCCATCGACGTCTACTATGACATCGACGAGCTGGGTCCCGACGACGAACCCGACGGGACCCCCGACAAGGACCAGATTGTCTTCACCTATGTCAGTGCCGATCACGCTATGGGCTTTGTAAGCCTGGAGAAAGAAGTCGTCACCAGAGACCAGACGACCGGCATGGCCTCTCCGACGGGAGCTGTGGCGACAGCAGAAGAGGGCTGTGAGTTCGTGGAGTGGACCGATGACTACTATCATAGAACTGACACGAACGCGGGAATGAAGTCCCTGGCAGGCTTGCCCTACGACGAGGACACCACCTTCACAGCGAAGTTCCAGAAAGCTGGAGAGGAGCCGGGGAATACCATCTCGGTGATTTTCCTTGCGGAAAACGGCACGTTCAGCAATGAGCAGACCACCTACACGGCAATCGTGGAGGTTAATGCAGATGGCAAGTATCGCCTGGCCGAAGGCGATATCTTGGAGGCAACACCTGATACAGGCTATGGGGATCCCAGCTGGACCTGCAACTATGAGGACTGTGATGCTCCGAAGATCGGAGACCCGGTAGAGGATTGGGATCTCTTTGTTGTGACCTTCCACCCCGCAGGGGTCGTGCCGACCCAGGTCACGGTTACCTATGCGTGGGCCGGTGATCACCCGGAGGGCGTGGAACTGCCTGAAACGGAAACACTGGCTGCCGGCAGCGATTACACCATTCAGCCGCCCAGTGAATTGCAGGTTTCAGACGAGCAGGGGACCTGGTATTTTATCGGCTGGTATGACAAAGTCGGTGTCCCTTACGGCGGAACGATTTCTGCCATCGATGCCGACACCACTTTGTACGGGCGCTGGGATTTCCAGGCGACTCCCGAAGAGCCCGAGCCCGATCCCGGAGACGGCCGTTTTATGGTGATCAAAGAGCCGGATCAGACCTCTGTCACCGTGGGCGATCCCATCACTTGGACCATCACCATTGCCAGCATGACGGATGAGACGTTGACCCTGGATGTGACTGACAAGTTGGAAGGTGTGACGCTGACAGATGAGGAGGGCAATACGGTCACCAATCCGGTTATTGTCGAAGGCTGGACCTATGCAACGCTGTACGCCAGCTATCAGACCTCACTGGACGATGTGAACCAGAAGATCGTGAACACCGTGGTAGTCACGGACACGGTACATCCGGAGGATCCCCCGGTGGAGGTCCCGGCGGACCCCGTGGAGGTGAAGCCCTATGCCATCACCATCACGCCGGCGGACATTGTGATCTACACCGGCGGAACCGGATACAGCGGTGTGCTGGACGATGCAGGCGATTTTGTCGGCAGCACGGAACAGGGCCTGCCGGAGCCGGGTTATCACATCGATCTGCCCGACTCTGTGGAAGCGTGGCTCACCAGCCATGGCGTGGACCTGACGCAGGCTGCAAACCTGGCGGACTACCTGAGCTTCTACTATTATGACCAGGAGACTGGTGCGGCGATCCGCCGCTGGGATCTGATGGACCAGGGCGTCTACTCGAGAGATGCAACCGGCAACGTGAGCCGCTATGTATATAGCCTGAGCCCGAACCAAATCGAGGGTGAAAATGAAGGCGTCAAGGTCCGGCTCCAGTTCACAGATGACGGCAACATCATCACTACCGACAACATCCGAATGGAAGAGGGCGTTGTTTCTGCCAACTATGAGATGACCATCTACGACGGCGGTCTGAACCAGAGCGAGATTCAGGCGGTGTTCTCCGCCGGCGGTGATACGCTCGTCTGCAGCGTCGATATCGGTACCGGCCATCTCTTGGTCAAGAGCGTCACAGACGAGGGCACTTCCACCAACGAGATCGTGACCAGCGCCGACACTGTGGACGCGAACCAGATCACTGCCGTTGACAACGGCAATGTGACCTATTATGTCAATGACAGTGAGGTCCAGGTGGATCCCGGCCGCGTGCAGCTGCTGGTGGACAGTGTCTCCAACAGCGACGCGTTCGATGCCGCCATGGGCGCTGACGCCCTTGCAAAAGTCGCGGCCACGGACAACACGCTATCCGCCCCCCAGTACGAGATGGCCTATCTGGACCTGGTGGACACCCAGAACGGCAACACCGTGGTAACCCTGGGCAACCAGCAGGCGCTGACCATCTACTGGCCCATGCCCGCCGACGCCGACGAGGACGGCGCGTTCTACCTGGTACACTATACCGGCATGGACCGTGAGAGCGCCAGCGACACAGGCGACTTGGCTGGTACCGCGCATACCGTGGAAAAGATCCAAGCTACCCGCGACGGCGACCATCTGGTCTTCACTGCCGGCAGCTTCTCTCCCTTCGTGCTGGTGTACGAGAAGGAGAGCAGCGGTGGAGGCGGCAGCACCGGAGGCGGCGGTGGAGGCGGCAGCCGGCCCACCCTGAACACGGAGGACCATTACTCCTATATCATCGGCTACTCCGACGGCACGCTGCAGCCCTACGGCACCATCACCCGGGGCGAAGTGGCCACCATCTTCTTCCGCCTGCTGACGGACGACACCCGGGAGGAGTACTGGAGCCAGGTCAACGACTACACGGACTGCAGCTCCGACCTGTGGTGCAACAACGCCATCTCCACCCTGACCAACATGGGCATCATCGACGGGTTCTCGGACGGGACCTTCCGGCCCTATGCCAAGATCACCCGCGCCCAATTTGCCAAGATCGCGGTGGGCTTTTTCGAGACCACCCGGGAGGACTACCAGGGATACTTCACCGATGTGGATATTAACGCCTGGTACACCGAGTACGTAGAGGCGGCAGCCCGCGTGGGCCTGATCGAGGGCTTTAATGACGGGACCTTCCGCCCCAACACCAACATCACCCGGGCACAGGCCTGCGTGATCGTGAACCGCGCCCTGGGCCGCAGCCCGGATGAGGATCGGCTGCTGGACGAGGACGAGATGATCACCTGGCCCGACAACAATCCGGAGGACTGGTTCTATGCCGACATGCAGGAGGCGACCAACAGCCACGACTACACCTGGGTGACCGTCAGCGGTGACAAGGTCGAGAAGTGGACGGAGAAGCTGGAACAGCGCGACTGGGCGGCTCTGGAGCACGCCTGGTCTACGGCTCACTCTGCCCCCGGCGGCGAGGTGACCAAGTAAGCGCGTACTCTGGCAGAATTTGATTCCCCAAAGGCCGTGGGAGAGGCATTTGCCTCTCCCACGGCCTTTTGACGGCCTCCGATGGCGCATCGGGACTCTTCGTGGCCAGCGGTCGCGCCGGCGACATTCCGGAGGCGTGATCCTCCGGAAGTGGAAGAGGAAAAGCGGCCGCCAAAACTTTTTTGCCCTTTGGGGCGTCTTATAAGACAGCCGGAGTCCCACAGAGGATGACGCCGGCAAACATCTTGAGGAAAGGATCATAAACGATGCAGAAGAAGCTCATTTTCTTGGCATTAACAGGGCTCCTGTGCCTGTCCCTCGCAGGCTGCGGCCAGAGCGGCAGCACCTCGCCGGAGGGGGGCAGCTCTCCGCAGGCGGAGCAGCCCGCGGAGGAGACCGCTGGAGAAGATGGGGGCCGGACCCCTGAGGAGGACGGTGCGGATACGGAAGCGCCCCAGTATACAGATAATTTTTCCATAGATACGGAGGCTGTTACAGCATTTGCAGAGCAGATCCAGGCCGCAGTGGCGGAAAAGGATCTGGAGGCGCTGGCGGACCTGGCGTCGTATCCGCTGTACATCGGCTTTTCCGATGGAGGGGAATCTGTGGAGTCCCGGGAGGACCTGATCGCACTGGAAGCGGACCGGATCTTCTCAGAAGAGCTGGTCTCTGAGATCGCCGGGGCGGACCCCGGGGGGCTGGCCCCCAGCAAGGCAGGATTTGCCCTGTCCGCCAGCGGCAGGCCCAATGTGGTGTTCAGTGTTGTCGATGGCAGACTGGCCATTGTGGGAATAAATTACTGACCTGCTCTTCCGCAGGGGACAAAAGGCGGCTGGCGGCGGGGGAGGCGTCGCTGCCGGAAAAGCTGGAGCTGCTGGGCAGGACCATCCGGTATCCGGAGCTGGACGTCTATTCCGCCACCCAACTGCTGGAACAGACGGAGGAGCATAGCAAGGCCTAGGCGGAGGCGGCGTGGTGTATATCCAGGCCGACGGCAGTCTGGCCGCCGGTATGCTGTATTTGCGGGGCGGCCCGGAGCACCGGGATGACCATTGGATGATGGTGGACAAGGGCACGGGGCTGCCGGTGTGGATCGACTCCACACTCCGCTCGGCAAGGGGTTCCCTGGGCACGGCGGAAGCGCTTGGACAGGCCTTCCGCAGAGGTCTCAGGCTGGAGATCTGACAGTACGGCCCGGCCCCAGATGGAAGGTGGAGGGCCGCAGCGGGCGCGTCAGTGTGGAGCTGATGGGATTTGTGTGGGACCTCTCCGGGAAGGAACCGGCCTCCCGTGCCGCAGAAGGGAAATGATGCAACAATGATGCCTTTTTGCGGCTGCTTTGCCGGAAACAGGGCTTATGGTATCGGTATCAAAAGGGAACAGGCGCCCGGACGGGTGCTGCGGATGAATATGGAATGGAGGAATTCATCATGAAAAAGAATCGGATGCAGATTTCCACGCTCCTCACACTGCTGCTCTGTATGCTGCTTCTCACTGCCTGCGGCGCGTCTGCCGCGGAGAGTGAGGGGACGGATCCGGAGACTCCGCCGCAGGAATCGGCGGCTGCGCCGGAGACGGAAGAACCGTCTGCCCAGCAGGAGGACGTCACGCTGGAGGAGCTCCTGGGAGAGGACTATGTGAATTACCTGACGGAGACGATCACGATGCAGATGGCCAACCGCATGGACAAGGACCCGGAGGTCCGCTACTTCCCGATTGAGGACAACACGCCGTTGAGCGACTATGTGACCATCGGCGGGACCACGAAGTTCGAGGTGGACGAGGAGGGAAATCCGGTGATTTACTTCCCGGCCGGAACCGTGACGGATGAGGCAAATGGCGAGCAGAGCTTTCGGATCCCGAAGCTGTATCAATAACCGGAGAAACTGAAAACAGGCCGCCGGCTGCAGCCGACGGCCTGTTTCATTATTTCTGGGCAGAAAAGAACTGCCGTCCTGAAAGGGGGGGCTGCATTGCCGCCATCAGAGCAGGAATACTTTTGCAGACTCCAGCCAGAGTGGGCACAAGATCAAAAGGCGCCGGTTTACACTCCGGCGCACCCTGGTGGCAGGCGCCAACATCGCCGGCTTCAAGCGGGTGGCTGAGGCCATGATGGAGCAGGGCGTATTCTGAGGCAAAGCATCCCACGGCTCTTCAGCCGCATAGCAAGGCGGAGCGTGAATAATGGCGGACATGAGCAGATGGCTGATGTGAGAGATGGCATACCATCAGATATGTACCAGAAATGGGAACGGGCATCCGATAAGAGCACTCTGGTGAAGACCCGGGCGAAAGGCCCTGAAAAAGCCGGGCAGAGCTGCTGCGGACAGACAACATGGTTCTGACAGACCCACCTCAAGCAGAGATAGTAAAGAAGCACAAAAGCCAGCACCGGGCAAGATATTTCCTGTCCGGTGCTGGCTTTTGCTGTACGGATCACGCTGTAAGCTGGAGGAGCTGCTTCTATGCACCCATCTGAGCGTTTCTTGTTCTAAGGAATTCTATGTTTCGGCATTCTGTGTAAGGAAGCGTTTGTAAAGAGCGGCTGGCCGATGGGATATACTTCCGGACTGATGATCTCCGGGGGGCATAACACCGGAGAATGGCTCCCGGTCTTATCTTGACAGGCCAACGGCCATAGACTTTGCAGCCGGCCTGTGAACTTCATGCAGCGGTGCTGCGGGGAAGGCGATGCGTCTATCAATTCCTCCATATTGGAGGGAGAGGAGCTCATTCGTCACCGCTCTCCTTCATTTGCAGCAATTTGATTAGATCGCTGGTCATTCGGTCAACCAGAAGCAGCTGGGCAGGGGAGAGCCCGGAGAGCTTTTCCATAACGGAGGCTGCCAGCAGATTGGAGTCCGGAAGGAGGGCCCTGCCCCGCAGGATCCACTCTGTGGAGGTTCCAAGAACTTCACAAAGATGAATCACAGTTTCCAGAGAGGGGCCGGCCAACCCCCGCTCGATTGTGGAGATGAACTGCGTGGAACGGTCAATCCGCTCTGCCAGTTCCTCCTGCGTCAGCCCAGCTTGCTCCCGGGACTGCTGGATCCGTCTTCCGATTGCGATGTTCAGCGGCTTCTTTCCCTGCATGATGATATACTCCTCAATATAATATCATCAGTTTACGCATAATAATGCTTGACTTAAACGAAATGTTATGCTTATAATTCTAAGTGTAATATACTTAGCTTTTGCGGAAGCGGTGAAGGATGATAAAAGGTAGCTGCCCTTTTCCAGCCATTGGCTGGGAGAGGGCAGCGTTTGCGTTATCCGGAAATCCAAATCATTCTTCTGATTTGTTACATAAGGATAACCTTTTGCCGCCGCCCGCCAAGAGAGGCATTATGCGAAACGAGTTCCGCCAGCCGGATGAACAGAATATGCGCCAGCTCCTGCACCAGCATCCGGAGGACCTGCCGGGGCTCATCCTCCGCCTGGCCTGGCTTCAGGGGCTCAGCCGGGAGGAGATCGTCGCCCTGAAATGGGCCCAAGTGGATTTCCAGGAGAGGAGTCTGTTTCTGGAGGACCGGACGGTCCCGCTGGAGGAAGAGACTGCCGGATGCCTCGCTGCCCGCTTCGAAAATGGCGGCGCGGTGTCCCCTTATGTGGTGATCTCCGATAAGTTCCGGGAACCTCTGCGGCCGGAGTCCGTCTCCCGCATTGCCAGAAATGCCCTGACTGCGGGAGGCCTGCCTCAGCTCCAATTGAAAGATCTGCGGCGGGACTACTTTTTCCGCCAGCTGGAGCAGCACGACTGGCCCTATGCCGTCCGGGTCAGCGGTCTGTCGGTCTCCACCTTCCAAGCCTGCTTTGCCGGGGACACCCCGCACAAAAAGCGTTCAACACAGGCAGGGCAGCAATTCGATGAATTCCGTCTGTGGCAGGTCCTTCAAAAGGAGGACAGCTCCGCCGCGGGCATTGCTCTGTGGATGAGCTGGCAAATGGGCGTGCAGGGCAAGGAGCTGGTGAATCTCACCTGGGACCAGGTGGATTTAGAGCGGGGGCTGCTGCATCTGCCGGAGCGGGACATGCTGCTGACCAATGCCGTGCGGCGGCTGCTGGAAAAAGTGCAGAAGGTCCGCTCCCCTGGGGAGGATCCCCATGTGCTGCTCTCCCCCCAGTCCCGGCGGCCTATGGATTTGGCCCGGCTGTCCAAGGTGGTGCAGACGGCGCTGATCCGGGGAGGTCTGGAAAATATCACGCTCCGGGACATCCGGGCGGCAGGCGGACAGCGGGAGGACGACCAGACCCTGCTGGAGTGGACCCGGGCCCATGGCAGCATCACCCGGCGGGATGTGATGGCGCTGCTGAATCTGTCGGACACTGCGGCATATCTCCGCCTTCGCCGGCTGGTTGGCCGGCGGGAGCTGGAGCAGGTGGGCAAGAAATACTATCTCCCCGGAACAGTGGTGCCGGAGGAAAAGCAGTGGGAGGTGATCTCAGCCTATCTGCAGGAGGCGGGGTTTGCCTACTGCCAGGATGTGGCGGAGCTCCTGCACGTCGGAAAGCGCAAGACGGCAGGTATCCTGCGGCGGATGGTGAGGGACGGCCGGCTGCTGCAGTTTGAAAAGCGGTATTATCTGGCGAAGCAGCCTGGGCAGAAGCAGATTCAATGAGGGGCGGCGAAGGGCTTCGCCGCCTCTTTTATTCTCTGCACCAAGGTTACAAAATATAACAAATTCAAAACGTATTGCGTCCATAAGTTTTCGTTTGGATTAAAAACGGGCTGAAACTGTGGACTTTTTACAGGAGTTTGGATAGAGTTGCCTCAGCGGGGACGCCGGGGCGGATGCGCCTCTTCGGCGAATGCGCCGGCAG
>ENA-OURU01003986-OURU01003986.1-human-gut-metagenome-genome-assembly--contig:-NODE-3986-length-11384-cov-48.136994_pt1 | contig 11384 bp, 9 predicted proteins | sample MGYA00242137_ERZ509064 | MGnify/ENA primary metagenome ERZ509064 (study PRJEB26280, sample SAMEA2338777) | human gut metagenome | biome: human gut; feature: human-associated habitat; material: faeces...
TAAAAAGATTCTGGGGCACAACGGAAAATGCTGTCCGCATTCAAATCAGTGTAGCTATTATCACATACTGTCTTGTAGCTATTGTCCAACACGATATGCAATTGAAACGCTCAACTTATGAAGTTTTGCAGATTCTAAGCATCTCTCTAACGGACAAAACGAACTTACGTGACCTGTTCGATAAGACTGATTTCAACGATATCAAAGAACTCGATTATCCCCTTTTTGAAGGACTATTTGATTAATTTTTTAACTCGTCCATTTTTATTGGACACTAATGATTTCCATTATAAAAAAAGCAACCAGATAAATCGTATCTTGTACTTCTGGGTTGATAATGTCCGTCATGCAAGAATTTTTCCCCAGATATATAATATATTAATACTAATTTTTCATCTTGAAGGTAATGATCCAAAATATCTTTTCTTATTGCAATTCCATTAAATCCTTTTTTACAGAAGTTCATAGAAACTACCTCATCTGTTTTTTTCTTTCTCACAACCCCTCTTTCTGCCGTATATAAATCTAATTTATTCATTAACCCTTCATTGGGAGCATAAGCTGTCGATAGAAAATTATCGGCATTTCTCAAACCGTCATAATTCTCTTGGAGTTGTCCTTTATTCGAAATTATAATATCGCATGGACAACCATGCGGTCGTTTCTCATATTCATAACATTTAGTTCGCTTATATCTATCAGACCATGTATATTCGTTCCAAAGAAATTCATACGCGCCATGACTTTCCGGCATCCACCCTCCATGAAAATTTTTGTCTTTTGCCCAGCTATTAAAGGCATGAATATCCTCCTCTTTAATAAAGATGGAATCTACGAACAAGAAAAGTTCTCTATTTAATTTTGTTATAACCTGATCGCATGATTGATGAGATTTAAGTACCAACCATTGGATACCTTGTTTGTTTGTTATAATGAATACTGGCAATGGTAACGGAAACTTACGATCCATCCAATCATCGTCCGACATTTTTTCACCAATGTTTAATGAGCCATCTTCTTGAGGTTCCATTCCACATTTATCTTCATCTGTCATTGTAGGGTCTATATATGGAATAACATCAGAATACCATGGAAAAGGAATACTTGGTAAATCATCATATATGTTACTGTTATATCTATCTTTATAACCATCTGTCATTTTACAATGGTCACTTAGTAAGGCTTCAACTTTATACAATGCTAACCATTGATACTTCTTTCCTATACGCTCTGTCTTATTCTTGAAACGATTTGACGAATAGCTGTCCTTAAATAATACTCCAATCTCATCAGTCCAGTTGTACTCATGTTTAATGAGATTATTAATCATTAAAAGAATGTCATCAAGAAGAACAAAAGACGTTTGCCCCTCTTTTTCGTTAATATATATATTACTTGTATTCCGACTATTGGTTCCTATAATATATCTGTTAAAATCTTCAAAACCATTAATAGACTCATAAAGCAACTGTGATGGATATGATGTGCCAAAATAATTTTCAGTAATATCATCCCATTCATCAATAATTAATCCATTGGGATTCATAGATTCATATGGTGGTTGTACTTGTGATAGCAAATCTTCGTTTCCTAATTCTCTAGAAAATGCTAAAAGTGATAATGTCCAATGTCTAACAATAATATCTAATGGTGCCTGAGCTCTATCACTATAGTGACTCTGTTTAATTTTTTTCGCTATCTCTGATATTGCATTTTTATCTCGAGATATAAGTGAGTAACCATACACAGCAGCATATAGAATATGTAATACATATGGGTCATTACAAGTATGTAAATCCTCAATGAGTAATGATACAAAACCTGTATTTCCAAATTTTTTCATTATTGATACTATTCGTCTTAGGATAATATGTCTAACTTGTGGATGAGGAGAAGTACACATCCACAAGAATAAAATACAAGCTTTGTATGCATCATCTTCAGAGTGAATTTGAAAGCCTATACGCTGTCTGAAGTCATCTTCATAATATTCTTTATACAAATCACCTATATAAACTGACCATTTCATATCGCGTTCATACATGGTCATGGCAAGCATTGCACTATTAAAAACTCTTATATTATCAACAGACAACGAATCGATTAAATCAAGAATGCTGTATGGCTCGTAAATTCTATTTTCTAAACTCCATTTAGCAATCCTTTCTCTATTGATATTTTGCAATTTAATACTTTCAAACAGTTCTTTCTTGAATGTGTTTGTAAATGTATTGTCTAATAATAAGGCATCTGAAAAATCCCACTCAGACAATAAAGCGATAATAAAATGTTCTAGATAACGTGAAGAATGCTTTTTATTCTCATCTAAAAGGAAAGAACGAATACTTTGTTCATTGCGTTTGCTATTTTTGATAGTTGCTACTTTTAGAAAATCACCTAATTGTTCATATTCAAATTGTACACAATTGTAATTATTATTAATGATTGGCAACAAAACATTCTCTTTTAGACAAACATTCAGGAGATTATTACTCCAAGTCCTATTACGGCATATTCTATCAGCATAAATTCGAGCTTTCTCACGTGGAACTGGTAAGCAATGTCTATAATTTAGTGAATAGTTTGCCAAATCCATTAAAAATTTTATAGTGATATAACGATATTCATCTTCGTCAACTTTACGGCATATATCTGCATTTTTCTCCAATATATAATATACATATAAGTTTGATCTCGGAGAATCAATCACGTTATTTATTCCATAACTTTTTGCTGCTTGACAAAATATTTTAAGGAAAAGCGGATTTTTAAAATCTGATTTGTACCGTTGCATAATGGTTTTATTCTCTGGATTTTCAATCCTATATTCTTTAAAATAGTCATTTGTAGCTTTCTCGACATCGGAAAATCCATCTATTGTCATATCTTCTACATTTTTGTTCTTTGCAAAGGTAGAATACAGGTAATCATCAGACTGAGAACGTACAGAAAGTATCAACTTAATGTTATTGCAGTTGTTTATTGTGTCGTATAACACAGGAAGCTGCTTCTTCCAATAACTGTCTTCCGCACCCTCATTAAGCGCATCTATTATTAGTAAAGCGATACTATCATTTTGTTTCATTTTATCGTCCAACAGATTTAAGTCTGTTTTATCAAAATTGAGCAATTTACATATTTGCGGTATTATCTCTTCAGAAGCAGTGAACTGACTTCCAAATAATAAATATACATTTATTTGTTTGCATAACTTCTGGGCTTCATGACATAAAAAATGGGTTTTACCACACCCTGCATTACCTCTTACAATAATGACCTTTTTGTAGTAATCGTTTATTGTTTCACTGAATTTTTGATAATTAGGTAAATTTTCTATATAAAAATCTCTTTCAGAACTTTCTTCAGAATTCTCTGAAAGTTCAAAAAAAGCCCATAATTCATCATCTTTTTCTCTTAAAGATGGAAACTCTTTTTTATATGCTTCATTTTGTTTTAATATTTTCTGAACCTCATCTCTGAAAGTCCTTTTCGAAGACAAAAACCATTGTCTATACTTTTCACATTGTTTTTTTACATTTTCAAATCCATCTTTATTTATAAAGTTATAAAGTTTAACGCTGAAGTCACTGATGTCTTGATGGAGTTTAGGATTATATCTATTACCGGCTAACTTTATTGCTTTATATATTTGATTTTGGCTTGTTCTACGACCATAAGTTGATGTATCTTCTGAAAAATGATCTTGTTTGTATGGTATATTTTTTTTGTCAAGCCAAGGACTTGTCAATTGTCTGATGGATATATACCCCAATGTTTGTGAAACACTTCGGGTCATTATTCCTATTACAGAACCAAATTCATTTATAACAGGAGAACCTGAGAATCCTTTATAGCTATACAAAGCTAGAGTATCTTCTCGAATTACAACAATATCATATTCTAGTCTATGAACTTGTTGCCGGTTTCTTATAGATAAGGAAATAAGATCTTTATTATTTCCTAGTTCAGAAGGATAGCCTATTACCTTCAATTCCAAATCTTCATTGAATTCAGCTGCAAGAAGCTGCAATGTTTCATGAGGAATATGTTTTGTACATTTCAGAATCACAACATCATTATGGCCACCTAATTCTTCAACTTCACATAAAATAGACTCTCCCATATCTATAAACACAGGAGTTTCTTTGTTGTACAAATGGTCTATGACCGCATGACGTACTGTTAACAACGTATCTTCACCAACAAAGAACGCCGTTGCATGTTCACTACCGCATTGTAACGGGACAATAGCATTGAACAGAATTTTTCTTGTTTCAAATTTTAAATGCATCTATCTGATTGTAATCTGCCTCAAAATTCAAGGCTGTTTTTATTTTTATTGGAGCATTTACATAACGCTCTGTAATTGGATTTTTGTGGTTAAAATGTAAATAGTGCAATTGTTCATTTCCATCTAAACTACTAGTGAGAATCTTTGCTATAGTAGCTTCTGAAGGTCTTTCCTTTTGGTTTCCGCCTGTAAATATATAATGTCTGGTTTTTATTGTTTCAAACAGCTGTAAACTAGTACTATACATACTGCCATGATGTGACATTTTTGTTACCAATAGCTTTAATGGCAATCTTCCAGTATATTTTTCTTTTATCGTTTCTATAACAACCTTGGGAGCTGCATCCCCTAAAAAAGGATACGAGCATCATTATATTCCCAAATAAATGCTATAGATGCAATATTTTCCTCTGATTCATCTTCTTTCTCTATTTTTGCTATTCTATTCAGATATTCATTTGTAATATCTGAGTTTGATGTTGGCTGAGAATCTGTTATATCATAATCTTCTAATTGTTGTAACAACGTCAAGAGCTCGAAAATATTCGCCTCATTGATGTAATTATTTTCTTTTCTTTTATAAAAATATCTCAAGAATGCTTTCTGATATTTCTGATCAAGTTTATCAAGAGCTTCTTTAGTTGGAGATAGGAATACTAATTTCCCAAAACTAAAACCATCAACACTTTTTAGTTCAAAGTCTTTGCTATCGACTGTTATATAATTGGTATACCAAACATTTTTCCAGTCATTATTATCATATATACTTTTTGCTAATAAAATTGCTTTCCTAGCAGAAACCTTATATTCACTCTCCTCAATTACGGAAGGTAACTCTTGCATATATTCATTAATGAGGGTCTGCATTGAGTCATTAATAGTTTTTTCAGATTCTTTTGGTTGCTGATAACAATTGTATATAATATTCCCAATTTGCAGGTCTGGAGTAGACTTTAACATTGTAGACAATCCTGCAATATGGTCGTTATCTATGTGTGTGGCAATTAATAAGTCTATACGTTTATGCAACGTATTTTCTACAAATTCTTTTATCTGTTTATTATATGAGCCACAGTCTACCATCAGATGAAATTCATTCCCATTATCATCTGTTATTAATAAAAAAATACAGTCACCTGGACCACAAGGAAAAGTTCTAAATAATGCTGTAGCCATATTTAAAATAAATGATTATAAAATTCATAGCCTTCAGAGTCGCGAATAGATTCATAACTCATCTCTCCAATCAACCTTGGTGCTTTCAGTCAATCAAAATCTGCAAATACATAAAGTCTTTTCATACCTTATTCTTTTTGGATGCTCTTTCTCGTTTTTTAAGACTCAAATCCTGCAAGGTCTTTCCTATTGCATCTTCTTTTGCAAGCAGAAGAATATCGTTATCCAGCTGAAGCGCATAAAGCACCCTAAGATAAATACCTATTGCCACTGTAGGTACACCTTTCTCTATGCGTGAAACCGTAATGGGCGAACAGGTAGCACGTTCGGCAATCTGTGCGACACTAAGATTTCTACGCAATCGTGCAAGTCTGATTTGCTCACCCACAATTTGCATCTTCTGACCCAGTTTTCTTGGCAACTTAGTACCCATCGTACTTTTCGTCATAACTCACTCAATATATCATATAATATGCAAATATAACGGTTTGACTTTATTTTAAAAACATTATAAAAATAAAATTCTGATGACATCACTTCTTATCTATTTGACGCTATTTTCACCCTTTGTTTGCGAGTAACATTTTTATTTGGTGAGAATGACCATCTGGCACACTTCGAGTTTTTTTAGTGCATTATAATAAATATACCTACTACTTTCCTGGCGGTCATACTCCAACAGTTGAAGAAGTGCAAAAATATTATGTACCATTGGCGGAACGATTATTGGAATTATAGCGTAACCTATCATATAATATAGAAAAAATACTACTTTTATTTATTATATGATAAGTTATAAATTCATATCTTATATTCAATCTCATAAATTAATCCGCCCCTATTCCATCTGAACACTTATTACTTTCCAATAATAATCAAACTATTTATGACAATTAGTGACGTTTGATGAAGTCTGATGTCACTCTTATCATTTTCTGATAATACATAATCAATAAACATTACCTTTGCTCACGAACAGTTAAACATACGGCTTATGTATTTGAAGAAATTTGAATATTTTATTTTAGATTCTAGTGTAGCTGGAACATTACTTCTTATGGCACTTGCTATACGCATTGAAGCAATCAATGCAGGCTTTGATCAGTTCAGCTCAAATATTATTTTTATATCGGTCTTTATAATATCTACAGGATTATATATATCAATGCAAATTGCATTATACGAGATAATTATATATTTATGTCATCATAGCAAATCTTTGTCTATCCATGAACATCTTAATGATTCTGTGATTGAACCAGAACAAGCATTTATGGAATATGAAAAACTCCGTTCGAATACTATTATAGAACAGAAACGTACGAACGATAAAAAGCTAGAGTTAGTACATATATACATCCATCAAACGATGGCTGCTTATACAAGCCAAGAAAATCTGCAACGCCTCTGTGCTTATATTTCAGATTTCTTTCAGGATAAAACTGCTATAGATATTATTCCTATAAAAGTAGATTCAAAATTGAAAGCTATAGATGTTATGCATTTGGGTTGGAACATAGGTAAAGCATTAGGTAAACGACGTTCATATACAGCAGAATTCATTAAAACAGTATTTGCTGATACCATGAAAGAAAATGAAATCAACACTATAATCAAAAAGATGTCTCACTCAGAAACAGAATGCCTGATTAAATTAAATCCAGATATAATTCAATAAATCAGACTTTATATTCATAAATATTGCATCAACAAATATTAATCCTCAAAAGCAAAAACAGATACTATGACAAAAGAACCTATCACATTCGACAAGCTTCCGCAGGCTGTAAGCTATTTAACAGAACAAGTAGAGAAAATTTATCAATTAGTTGAAACCTTACAAGCACAGAAACCGGATAATCAGCATCAACTAATTGACATAGATAAGGCTAGCATACTTATCCAAAAATCAAAACCGACAATCTATAGACTTGCTCGTACAGGTCTCATCCCAGCCTATAAACGTGGTAAGAAATTATATTTCTATAAGGATGAGCTCCTTAAATGGATAGAGGCTGGCAAAAAACAAAGCCAACCTCTATCATATCAGGAACAATCCGCACAAATACTTCGTGGGATGAAACGCAAACCTAGAAATGGGACTATTATATGATTTCTATTCTAATTATGTTATTAAAAAAGAATTACTCATTTACCACATTGTTTTTTGATATCGTTTTTTAATTTATCAAAACAACGAGCCTTGTCCTCAGTATATTCACCACGGAATATTTGATTTTCAATTTCCTCTCTTGTTTTTGTTCCATTGAAAAGTACCTCCAACTGGCTTATGTGTCCCGGAGCAAAATCTTGGTATAAATCATATTGTTTCAAGGCCAATTGCTTATGATAATTATATCGTTCATCTAATCTAAATTCATTAATAATTTCTTGATAAATACTCTCTCTAGGAGTAAATTCTAAACGAAAATCGTTAGGGTGTTCTTGCATCCTAAGCATAGAAACATTTGTATCATATGCAATCTTAATGGTTATTTCCTGATCGAATTGATAATTTTCACTTGTAGGAGAAAGCATCAAAAGTTTTGTTTTATCAGTACCTCCTATTTTATCAGCACCCTTCAACTTTTCATTACACACAGAGCAACTTGGGACAAAATTATAGAACGATAATCCGACTAAAGGACAAACGCTTTTAGGAAGGAAATGATCTAAATCAAAATGATTACGAAATTTTTTTTCTAATCTTTCACTTTTACTTGGATTCATGTTCCTGAAATAACGATAATTATTAAATATATCAACTACATTACTTACATCTGTTCCATGACATAAATTAAATATAGCATTAATTACAGAATCAGTATATTCCTCATCTTCTTCAGACCTAATATATCTCTTGAGTAAATATTTATCAGCACTTGTTAGAAAAGTTGCAAAATCCTTATATACATTAGAAAATCCATAAGTATTGATAAAACTGGTTTCACAATAGAAGCATACAGATAGATCCAATTCCTTAGAATATTTCATAAAGAAATCCGCAATCTTAGGTTGATATGCATCTACTATAGGAGTATCCACTCCAGAATAATGAAACAATTTTTTTAATTCAGTATGCAATTCTTCATGATTTCTTGTTTTTTTACTTCCTTGAATATCTATATAATCTATATACATATCAACTAATTGGGAATATGTCTTTAAAAAAATATCTATTATGTTATCAGGATATAATTGTTGAGGAAATTCATTACGACTATATTGCCAGAGTTGTCGCTTTAATATATCCCATCTATCCTGCATAATCTGCAAATTTTCATGAAAGATATCTTTATATTCTTTCATTAAAGAATCCATTATATATGCATTCGGGTAATTAATTCTTCTCATAAAGTTAACTTTTTAATAGTTTTTCGATTTCTGAAACCCTCAATATTAGACGTCTCTTTTCCTCCTCTAAAATTCGTTTATTATTATTCCTTAACATTATTGTATCAAGCATTCCCATCAAGGTATTACGCAAATAATTTTCTCCAATAAGATTAACAACTTTACTATAATATTCAATTTTTGAGAAGAAAACATCTTTTACCTTTTGGGGTACATTGTTCGTCACATCATACATATCTACTATTTGTTTTACAGAAGCTAATGCTACCTCACCTATAGGATTTTGAATAAAAAACTGGTTATATAATAAATCATGTATATTAGATGCAAAAGTTTGATTATCTTTATTCTCAGTTTTTCCATCTTTTAGATAAAGTATTCTATTTTTAGGGACATCAGAAAGGACAAAAGGTGAGTGCGTCACTATAATAATATTTACAGAACGAATTTTTGTATTATTTATATGACACCATGAAAGCATCTTAATAATATTTGCAATCATTGTCCGTTGCATTTCTGGATGAAAATACAATTCTGCTTCGTCAAGGACCAAATTAATATGATGATAAGCTTTTCGATAGCTATCCTCTCTTATACTTTCAATATTCTTAATATGGTATAGAATATAACTAGCACTTTGTAATATTTGTTTCTCTCCACTACTCATTTTTCCTAATGGCATTCCATTATTCATATCTTGACTAATTTTTTCTCCTTTAGGTAGGAAATACATCTTCCACTCAAATATTGATGGAGGCAATACCGCAAAGACTTCATCATAAGTATGAAAACGTTTTCTTTGCTTGTTTTCAGGCAACAGACTATTATTTATTTTTAAATTACGTTTAATAATTTCTTCTGCTGATATTTTCTTTACAGACGTCAGATATTCTGCTGTACCTATAGGTGCGTATATGGGATCATAAATTTTACGCTTAAGAAATTCTAACACTTGATGGATTTTCAATGTAATATGTGTATACTCTTGAACTGATAGTATTTTGTTAATTACATTTTCAATATTAGTTTCATTATCTTCTATAAACCTCATGGTTCTATTCTCTCCTCCAGTTAATGTATATGAACTTCCATACAACTCTTTCAAGTATTCTTTTTCACTTTCTGTCCAAATTCTTATCCCTATCATTTGACCAAATGATGGATAGTTTAAGCAGATTTTTATCGATTTATATACTAGATAAGTCAATATAGTTTCTTTGATTGGTTGAGCATATTCTTTAAAAGGCACAAAACCTTCAAGTTTTCTATTCCACACTTTACAAAAGTTGTCATGTAACTTTTTCACCTCTTTTTCATCTAAAAAAAGTTTATCATTACATAACTTCTTCATTTTATTGTAATAGCGTATGGAACATGTATCATCAAAACGATATTCTATATAAACAGGCTTATATTTATCCATAAAACATTTTCCTTGAGACCAAAATAAAAGACTAAGTGTTGCTAATCGTTGTTCGGCTAAATCTTTCTCATTGGAAATGTTAATATTACCCCAGTCATCTCTATATGGCACAACAACCAACGGTGTAAGATATCCATCGTTTTTATGTAGTAATCCTCGTACCCATTTCCCATCAATTCCCAATTCTCCTAATGGATTCATAAGTGTTTCTGTAACATAATCTGCTTGACAGAATGAATGAATGCTATAGTTAGTACATATTGTATAAAAAAAACTCGATAATATTTTTTTTCTTTTACTATCTGATATATAATCTGATTTAAAATCTTCTTTTACCATTGAATGATTTTTACCAGACAAATAATAATAGCTAATATTTCCATAGTTATATGCAATTTTCCCTAAATTACCATCTGTCTCAAAAAAAAGTGAAGCGGCAAACCCCGTCGCTTCTAGAAGTCTTCTACCAACTGGTACATGTAATTCGTTTTCTTTCTGATACTTTTTTTTATCTAAAACGGTATAGGCAAAATTATTTATAATACGAAACATTAACTCTAATAAAGTTGTTTTTCCCGATCCATTTTGTCCTACAATACATGAAACTGATATTCTTAAGCCATCAGGAAAAGATTCGTCTGTCGCATATTTATAAATTGACGATAAAAGTTCATCATCATTATCTTTTTCCCAAATCCATTTATTATTTTCTGTTGGTTCATTATAATCACCAAAAGGATACCATCCACCAGGTTTCAGGTTTTTTATAACAGCTGGATAGCCTTCGTTTATTTTTATTCCAATTATTCTCATAATAAAACAATATTATTAGTTTTAAATTTATTACACGTAAGAATAAGAATTTTCAAACCTCATGAAATATACGACAAAATAATTAAAAACGTAATTATATTTTTTTATTTATTTGAATTATTCCATAATAAACCATCATTGCAGACTAAATGAAAGCTTAATAATATCAAGAATGTATCAAAAAAATAGAAGAAAAATAAGTTCTTTTATTTAATATTTCATTTCTTACAGCAAATATCGCCCTTTGCCACTGACTATGCAAGGCGGCCCTATCGGGCTGGTTGGCTGGAAAAAAATCATCCTCGCTTCGCTCCGGTATTTTTTTCC
>ENA-OURU01003988-OURU01003988.1-human-gut-metagenome-genome-assembly--contig:-NODE-3988-length-11383-cov-2.700830_pt1 | contig 11383 bp, 7 predicted proteins | sample MGYA00242137_ERZ509064 | MGnify/ENA primary metagenome ERZ509064 (study PRJEB26280, sample SAMEA2338777) | human gut metagenome | biome: human gut; feature: human-associated habitat; material: faeces...
TGTAAACAAGCCATCGGATTTATCTTTCCGATTCACTATTCAGAACAAATTAACTTCGTTAATTTGTGCCTTGATAAATCAAGGCATCGGATTTATCTTTCCGATTCACTATTAAAAGCTATATATAAAATTTACACTCTATTCCTTTATAACCTCCATTCTACCACAAATCAATACGAAATTCAAATATATTTTAAAAAAACATTATACATTATTTGTATATCTTTATAATTCAAAATCCACTTGTTCAGCCATTTCATTTAATTTCATTTTTAGCCCAACAGGTATAAATTTTCTACTTTTTCTATAAATTTCTGCAATAACAGAAATAAACTGTCTAGGATAGTCAATGACAGCTTGAAGGTCCTCTATTTGATTATCTGTCAAATAGTTGTTTTTGCTATATGCCCCCAAAATATCCTCCATATTTAGGTAGTTAAGTCCTTTATTATGGGCATAAAAAGCATTTTTGCGTTTATACCTGTTTATAAAAAATGCCAAATCCCAAAGAGGCGAGCCAACTGTCATATAATCCCAATCAATAATAGAAATTCTGCCATAGTTAAATAGAATATTACCCTCTTTTAATCTATTGTGTATAAAGGATTTTTCAAGGGTACTTTTTTGTAATCTTTCAACAGCCTTTTCAGCCTTGCTATAATACTTGTCATAGACTTTCAGTACAGTCATATCCCAATCTTTTAAAGTCTTTGTATTGGATATTGCTTTTCTACACTTTGCCATAGTAGTAAGCCCCTTTTCCATTTCATCTAAGGGATGAGGCTTTAAAATAGATGCGGCTCTTACCATTGGTTGGCTGTCTATTCGGCTCAAGGCATACTGCATACTACCTATGGTTTCAATAGCTTTTACAACTTGAGCATTATTAAGGAAGTCCAGTTCGTTGGCTCCCTTAAAAGGCGAAAGGATATACACATCACTATCTCTCTCTACATAAGGTAATCCACTTTTTGCCGGTAAATATCTGTCAAAAGCCCTAAAACCTTTTGTCCATAATTGTTCCTTTAATCTGTAAATTTCCATTATTCTGTTGGTATTGACCCTTGCCTTGCAAATGCTGTAAGTGCCCTTGTCAGTATGAACAATATAAAAATATTTGCAACGCACTATATTCTTAGGGCATATTCCAAAATCATAGACAGCAGAATATATTTCGGGATACATATTGTCACTTCCTTAAATAATATTTATCCCTTAATATTATGACAAATACAATAAAAAAAGAACCTATCAAATGATAGGCTCTCTAAATTAGTCTAAATTTATATCTGTAGCATCGCCACTAAGCATTTTGTCAGCTTCCTCTACTGTAATTGGCACAACAGAGAATGGGTGTGTAATACTTGCAGTCTTTGTTTCGCCGTCCCACTTAATACCAACAAATTCTACACTTTCGATAGCTCTTAAAGGCAACATAAATCTGCCCTCAATAATCTGCTGAGGTACTTCTGTTTCTATTTTCTTATCATTGTATGTAAAATAGTTTTCTCCTGCTGTAAACTTTAAAACATCACTACCCTTTTTGAGAGTAGCAGTCTTTGTTTCAGCATCATATTCAGCAGTATATCCCATTTTTTCAAACACGCCACGAACAGGCACAAGAGTTCTATTATCTACAATAACGCCCTTTTGTTCTACTGGAGTTTTATCCACAACAACATTTACCTCTGTTGCTGCAAAAGCATTTACACTAAGAGCCACAACAGCCATAAAAACAGCCAATAACTTTTTCATATTATACCTCCTAATTTATCTTTCCGATTCAATATTAATATAAGAAAAGAGCCTAAATAAATTAGGCTCTTTATTAAAGTTTCATCAAAATTCAATTTATTAGAATTCGATAGATGTATACTTGTTTGTAGTGTTGAACTTAGTAAGGTTTACACCTGCGCTTGTAGAAACTACATTTTCGCTATCAAAGGAAGCGATTTTAATTTCTGGTTTTTCGTACTTTTTCATTATCAATCTACCTCCTTATATTATTTAGCTATTGTACCATTAACTGTATTGTAGCTAGTTACTGTACCGTCCATAGTAAGGTTGATTGAACCAATCTTCTTGTCAGTAGAAGTAGTTGCACCAGCTTCATCAGCAGTAGTAGTTGCATAAATGTCAACATCAATAGCATCAGTTGCACCAGTTGCAGAGTTAACTCTTACTGGGAATTCATAAGTTGTAGTACCATCAGCATGTACACAAGCTGTAATTTCCTGCTTAGTAGAACCTACCTGAGCATATAAGCCCTGTACCCAGTTACCTGCTGGAAGTGCATTAGCATCAAGAACAACCTTGAAAGCACCCTGAGTAGCGTTAATCTTTGCAGCTGCACCCTTAATATCACTAATAGATGCTAAACCATTATCACCATCAGCTAACTGTGTAGAATCAGTTGTATAGAAAGCTTCATTGTTAAGTTCATCTGCAGTTACATCTTTCTTTACTGTACAAAGGAACCAAGCTTCAGGCTCATTAGTATAAGCTCTTGCTGCACTATCATACCAACCTAAAGCGAAATGAGGAACACCGTTAATCATCTGTGCTGGCTGTGCATTCCAATTACCCTGCTGAGTTTTCTTTCCTAATTTTTTTGTGTAAATATTTGCCATACCGTAATAAGTAGTTTCATCGTTATAACCTGTAATAACATCGCCACCCAATGCTACAAGATTTTCAGCCTGTATTGAATCGTCTTCTATCTTTATTCCAGCTTCTAAAGCATCAGATAAAACTAATCTAGGTGTCCAAGATGTTAACTTACCTGTTGATGTTGTAACATCTACAGGAATAGCAATACAATCGCCAGCTGTTAATTCTTCAACTTCAGCACCTGTTGTTAAACTAATAGGTGTGCCAAAGCTTGTTGTATTTTCATCTGCCGCAGAAACAACAGATGAGCAAGTAGCTACTGTAGCAGCAGCTAAGCATAAGCTTAAAACTCTCTTTAATTTCATGTTTTTCTATCTCCTCTTACTTACTCTCACTTATTTTCTACTGGGAAACTAGATATAAGGTCTAACGCTTTCTTTGCAATCAAACTTGCGTCTTCACTTTCAATCTTACCATTTCCATCAGCATCACCATAAAGAATAGCTGTATCAACAGTTACAGTACCAGAAGCAGCTTCAATTGTACTTTTATCAGCTAAAGCTGAATCAGAATTAGCTACCTGAGCAACAGCAACTTTTACATCAGTAGAACCAGTAGCATTTGCATTAACTGTAAAATCTACAGTTGCAAGTGTACTTGCTTCAGTTACATTAACAGGTGAAGCTGCAGCCCAACCTATAAGAACTTCATCATTGCCTGTTTCATTATCTTTTAAATCAGCTGTAAGCACGCCACTATTAAAGCTGTCACCAACAGTTGCATAAGTGTTGTCGCCTACTTCGTCAGTTCCCTTTACCACTGGTGTGAGCACAGATGAATCATAGCTAATAGCTATAGCATAGGCGTTCACATCTGTAGATGTTTCTCCAGCACTTGGAGCAACAGTAATAGGTACTGATACTACATTACCTGCTGTAGCATTTTCACTACCTGCTGTAAATGTAGCGGCATTAGCACAAACACAAGAGCCAATAACCATAGTAGAAGCTAATACAGAGCATAATAAACTTCTGAATTTCATAATTAACCTCCTTCTTTTATAATAGAAACATTTTCCTCACCTTTAGAAAAAATTTCCTTTATAAAAGTATACCCTTTTCTTATTAAAATTGCAAGGGTTTATACAATTTTTTTGTGAATATTTTGTGTATTCATTTATTCTTGCTATAAACCCTCGCCCAAATCAACTAATTTTGCTATAAAATCTTATTACTTAACAGTAACCTTGTATAATAATGAGTTATAATCTGGAGTTACTGTAATTGTACCCTTGCCAGTTGCAACAAGTTCGAAAGCTGTTGTTGCAGTCTTTCTGCCACCAAGGTTAGCATCTGCTGGAGTAATATCTGTTACAGTACCACTTTCGTCAGTAAATGTAGCCTTAATTACACCCTTGTTTGCTGCGTTGTTGTTACCAGCGATGAATACGCTTGCTGTTAAAGCATCAGCAACATCAATAGTAATTGAACTATCAGCTGCTACATTTACAGTCTTTGTAAATGCAGTACCATTAGCACTTTCTGCTGCGAAAGCTTTGTAACTACTGCTGTTTGTTGCAGTTGTAAGCCTACCACCATTTAACCAAGTTGGTACGCTATCGTTTTCAGCTGACCAGCTGTCACCACTTACAGCAAATGCCTTGTCAGCTGGTGCTGTTGTAGTAGTTTCTGTTGTATCATCAGCCTTTGTAGTTGTTGTAGCTGTTGTTGCTTCTGTTGAAGTTTCAGTAGCTGTTGTTGTTTCTGTTGTTGCATCAGCTTTCTGGTCTGCTAATGCTACATCAGTACCAATTAAGTAGAAGTTGATACCACTCTTACCTGATACTAAGTAGTATGTACCTGCACTTGGAATTGCAATTGTATACTTAGCTAATGTTGTACCAGATACTGTTACTGTACCTACTGTTGCACCACTTGCATCAAGTAAGTTTACTGGTCTATCTTCCTTGTTACTACCACTCATTGCATAGAAGATTACATTACCTGCACCAGTTGTTGTGAATGAGATTGCTCTCTTATCAACTGCACCAGTACCGTTTGTCTTTAATCTCTGAGTAAATTCATAACCATCTAAGCTCTTGCTGTTTGCTTCAATTGTTAACTTGTTTGTTGCATCTGCAATAAGCTTGAACTGACCACTTACTGTGTTAGCTGTAATATCGCCAGCTGTTAAATCACTTGCATTAATTGTTGCTACAATGTCGCCTGCTGGAGTTACTGTTGTTGTTTCTGTAGTAGCTTCAGTAGTAGTTGTTGTTGTAGCTTCTGTTGTTGTAGTAGCCTTTGTTGTTGTTTCTGTAGTAGTTTCTGTTGTTGTAGTTACTGTAGTCTTTGTTGTTGCTTCTGCAGAAATCTGTTCAAGAGTACCTGTTACTGTAATTGTACCAATGTTTACAGAAGAATTAAGACCACCGTTTGTAGATTTATCACTTGAATCAACATTTACACCCTTAATTGTGTAAGTACCTGCTACAAGTGAAGTAGCACTTAAATTGTTCTTAGCACCATTCTTATTTTGAACATTTAAAGTTGCAACTGTATCTCCATTTGAGTTAACAATCGCTACCTGTCTAGCATATGCACCTGAAGAAATAGCATTTGTTAATGCAACTGTACCATCAGAAGTAAGTTTGAACTGAACTGTCTTAGAACCACTAATCTGAACTGAACCACTTGCATTCTTAACGCCAGTCTTTGCAAGGAACATATTTTCTGTACCAACATTTGTGTCTGCTGTAAGAGCAGTGCCAGAAGTAGCATTAATATCAGTACCTGTCAATGTATAAGTCTTAGTTTCAGGTGTAGATGGCTTAGAAGTGTTACCCTTGTGGTTTAATACCCAAGTAGCATCAAGTGCATTGATTACACCGTCGCCATTTGCATCTGCTGCAGCTTCATCATAGAATGTTTCGTCCTTGATACCCTGAATAAACTTCAAGATAAGGGCTGCATCCTTTTCATTAATCTTACCGTCTTTGTTTACATCACCCTTAGCAGAGTAATCAACAGTAGTTGCTTCTGTAGTAGAATCTGTTTCAGTAGTAGTTGTTTCTGTTGAAGTTTCAACTGAACCACCGTTTGCTGTAACTGTTACTGTACCATTAGAAGTAGTGTAGTTTGCAACTGCAAGGTTAGCACCCTTTAATGTATTTACAGTAATTGCAACAGGAGTTGCACCTTCCTTGTTTGCTGTAAATGTTACTTTTACAAGAACTGTACCGTCTGCGTTAATTTTATCAGCAGGGTTGATACCAGCAATTCTTACTGAACCGTCAGTAATGTTGCTGTTAATTGTAGCCATACTGTCATTGATTATGTCGCCGTTTTCAACCTTAGTAGCTGTAAGAGCAGCTGCATCATAAGTTAATGTAATGTTGAAGTCTGCTAAATCAGTCATACCTGTCAACTTAACAGGAACTGTAACAGCAGAACCATTCTTAACCATTGCATTGCCAACAACAACATTTACACCATCAACTGGAGCAGCTGTTGTAGCTTCTGTTGTTTCCTTAGTTGTAGCTTCTGTATCCTTTGTAGTTGTTTCCTTAGTTGTAGCTTCTGTAGTTGTTTCAGTTGTTGTAGTAACTGTTGTGTCGCCACCATCAACTGCATAGCTCATTACATAAACATAAACATTAGTTGTACCCTTAGTAATTGTATGAGTACCAGCTGTTAAATCAAATACATTAAGACCATCAACTACATCTTGTTCTTCGCCATCAATCTTGATAGTTCTTGAACCAGCTGCACTTAATACTAACTTTAATGCACCATCTGCTGGGGCATTAACTGTAATGTTAGTAGATGATTCCATCTTAATACCACCATTATAAGTTACACCGTTATAAGTATACTTATTTGTTGTATCATTACCACTAATATTGAAGATGTTAGAATTTGCAGCAGCAACATCGTTACCACTTGCATCTACACCATCATCATGCCATACATAACCGTCATCAACAACAGGTGCTGATGTAGTAGTTTCTGTAGTACCATCATCACCAGTATTAGCCTTTGTTGTAGCTTCTGTTGTAGTTTCTGTTACTGTTGGAGCATTAGGGTCATTAGCAACAATCTTTAAGTTTTCAAGGTAACCATCCTTCTGAGTGTTACCAGACTTAATTACATAAACACCTGCTGGAATGTTAGAAACAGTAGCTGTCTTACCACCAGCAACATAGAGTTTAAGTTCGCCATAAGCATCGTAAAGTTCGATACCGTAAGCACTTGATGAGCCTGCTGTAAATGTAACATCAGCAGCTTTATTTACCTTAAAGATAACACCGTTATCTCTAATCTTCATAGTTGTTGCAGTATTAGTAATTTTAGCAGCAGGAGTAACTAAAGCATTGCTTATATTATACTGTGAATTAGCTGCTAAATTAGTTTCACTAGTCTTTGTTGTCCAGTAATTTGCATTACTTGGAGTAGTAAAGTTAACTTCATATGGAAGAGTTAAAGCATCTGGATTTTCAGATACAATAGGCTCTGGAGTAGGTTCCATATTGATTTCAGATGCAGTCTTCATAACACCTGCAAGGTTAAGACAGTCTGCCTTTGCCTGAATAGGTGAAGTAGCTGTATATTCATACATATCGCTACCAGTTTCAAAACCTGCATAAGGGTTGCCACTGCTGTCGCTTACCTTATCAGTCTTGTTTTTAACCTGCTGTGCAGCATTTGCACCGTTACAACCTGCAAAGCTATCATTATAAGACTTAACAGTTGCAGAACCTTCTTTTGCTGAGTCTACAGGGTTCTTACAAGCACCGAAGTAGTTACCTTCAGAGAAAATGTAAGCATGAGCTCTTGGAGAAATAGCATAAGAAGTAGCACCGTCAAAGTATGTATTGTAAATGTGGATGTTAGCCTGTCTTGATAATGGCTGTCTTGATTCAACCTTTTCGTACCAGTTGTGATGAAGTGAAGCATCATACTGAATACTAGAACTTGAAGAACCAATAAGGTTTGTCTTATGGTTGTTTATATAATGGTTATAAGCCATTGTGTAACCATAGCCACGCTTCCAGTCACAAGAACCATCACCTTCTGCCTTATCTGATTCGGCAGGGTTCTTACAGAAACCTTGATGGAATGTATTGTTATGTACCCAACTAAACTTAATTGGTGCATAACCGTTGCTTTCGAACCATTCCTTAGTCTGTGGAGATGAAGAAATAGCACAAGTACCTTCAAGACCGATAGCATCTTCAGGAGTATTTGTGAAGTTAAGGTTTCTGAATTCAAAGCTCTGACTTGTATAACCTGTCTGGCTGATAATCTGAATACCCCAACCATCAAGAGTTGCGTCATCACCAATACCTTCAATTGTTACATTTGATGACTTGTATACTCTAATCATCATACCGTTATCGCCCTTAGTACCACCGTTTGTAGTAGTATTGTAGCCAGTAAGACCCTTGATATTTTCTGCTGGTGGGTTATTGCTTGTGTTAGAGTCACCACCTCTAACTGTACCAACAAATCTTACATCAAGAGGGATACCTTCTGCTCTTAGCTGCTGAACAATATCAATCTTGCCACCACCAGTTACACCGTTGGCATCTTCTGACTTGTAGTTAAGGATATTACCAATACCAGCTGGATACTGGCTACCAGTGTAACCAGGAAGCTGTACTGTATTCTTGTTTTCTTCTGTTACATAAACAACAACAGCATTAGACTTTAATGTACCGTCATCATTGTATGCACCAATACCAGTTACGCCTTCCTTATGAGCATCATAGTGAGCGTAACCACTTCTATCATATTCATATACCTTAATGTTTTCCTTAGTGATTGTACCACTATTTGTTGTAACAGTTAAGTTATATGTACCTGCCTTTAAACCAGGAATATCTAATCTTACATTAGAACCGTCCTGTCTTACAAGGTAAGTTAAATCATCGCCAGTAAGTGAACCACTTGCTGTACCACTATAGCTAACGCCTGTAACATCACTCTTATTACCAGACCATTCAGCATAAAGTGTTTCAAACCAACCACCTGCAGTACTAAAAGATGTAGCTGCAAAAGTGTTTATAGGCATAGCAGTAAAGCTTGTTGCAAGCATAGCTGCTGCAAGTACGCTACTGATAGCTTTCTTAAAACATTTTATCATGTTTTTATTTCCTCCTTTTAAATTTAGAAGTATCTCCCCTGCCATAGGCAGGAGAGGAAAAAGTTTCACGACTTATGTCGAATTATAAAGACTTGATTAAGCCATTTAAGAACTGGCTAATCTTGTAAGCATCGTCAACATCAACAGTCTTGTCACCTGTTACATCGGCGTTTGTAGCATTTGTTACAGCTGAAATCTTGCCAACTGCAAAATCCATAATCATTGTAACATCAGCTGCGTCAACTTTACCGCTATCATCAGCATCACCCTTGATTACTGTAGGTGTACTACCGTTTGGAGTGTATGCAATGTAGAAGATGTAGTTTGAACCACTACCCTTAGTGATTGAGTAAGACTGAGAACCGTCTAAGCTAATTGTTGCAACACCATCAGAACCTATTGTAATTGCCTTATCGTTTAATTCAATAGTACCACTATACTGAGGGTTAGTAACAATTGTTAATGTACCAGCAACACCATCTGGGTCGAAGTTAACAGCTGTCTTAGATTCCATCTTTAATGCCTTAGTAAGTGTTAAGCCATTGTAGTTTACAGAACCATAGCTAGATGTTAATGTACCAGTAATAGTATAGAAAGAACTGCTAGTACCGTTTAATGTAAAGTTATGAACCTGAGCACCTTCAACTGGAGCAGTAGTTGTACCTTCTGTTGAAGATTCCTGACTGTTAGTTGTAGTTTCAGTTGAACCATCTTTGTTTGTAGTTGTTTCTGTTGTAGCACTTGTAGTTGGGTCAGTAGCACCTGTACCGTTACCACCAATAGACTGAATAGTAGTCTTGTAGTTTACAACAGCAGTTTTAAGAGCTGTAATTACAGAGTAGTTTTCATCTTCAGTAGAATTATCAAATGTCCACTTGAAGTCACCACCGTTTACACGACCAGCATAAGTTGTAACCTTTGCAGGTACATCAGCTGGGTCATCAACCTGTGCATCTGATACATTGATACCAAAGTTAGCATCTGTATCGAAGTTGTTGTAAGTAGTGCCACCCTTTTCAGTTGTTTCGCTTGAAGGAACCTGTGCAGTTCTGCTAGTTACTTCATAAGCATCATAGCCTGTTGAAGCTGGGCTATTCTGAGTATAGTAGCTGAATACTCTGTTTTCATTTACCATTTTGTTGTTGTATGCCTTAATGATACCACCGTTTTCACCAGAGAATGTACCCTGACCTAAAGCATCAGAACCCTGACCAGAACTCATCATTGGCTTAGAAACATTTCTGAAGTAGTTTGCTTCAACGAAAGCAGAAGCACCCATTGTTACACCAACACCATACTTTGCATTACCATCAAAGTAGTTGTTGTAAATATGTACAGACATTGTTCTGATTCTTGGATGTCTTGAATCAGAGTGGTCGAACCAGTTGTGGTGATATGTAATTAATGAAGAAGTTACTTCACTCTTCATACCACAAAGTGATGACTTACCATTATCAAAGAAATGGTTGTAAGAAATTGTTACATAAGTTGACTTACCCTTAACATCTACAGTACCATCACCCTTTGCCTGGTCAGCGTCGCCACCAGTCTGACCATAGAATAAATCAAGGTTATGAACCCATACATTACAGTTGCCTGTATCAAGAGAAACTGAGTCATCTAAACAAGCCATAACTGCAAAATTTCTTAATTCAAGGTTACCAGCATTTCTGATAAGCATACCGAAACCATGGATACCTGAGTCTTCACCAATACCTTCAATAGTACAATTAAGGTCAGCATAATTACTCTTACCTTTAATCTGAAGACCTTCTGCACTAGAGCCAAATGAATCCATATCGTCTGCATTAATCATACCTACAATACGAATATCAATAGGAGAAGTTTCTGTACCCTTCTGTAAACCATAAACGATATCCTGTAAACCAGTGTGTTCTGCACCACCTACATTAGCCTTTACAGTTTTAGCAGTAGCAGGTGTAACATAAATAACCTTAGCACCAGCCTTTAATGTACCGTCTGCATTGTAAGCACCAGCACCTTTATAAGTAGACTTTGGTGAAAATGCTGAACCAGCTCTGTCATAAGCCTGAACTGTTAAATTAGTTGCAGTAACAGCATCAGCTGCTACTTCGCTACCATTCTTCATTGGTACAACCTTCATATCGTATGTACCAGCAGCAAGACCAACAGCATCTGCTCTCCAACAATCAGAATATCTTCTGATAAGTGGGTCGTCAAGCTGTGTCCAGCTAGAATCGCTTGACTTCTTAACATAAGCATTATAGCCTGTGTAAGATGAATCACTAACAGACCATTCAATGTAAGCACTTTCAAGCCAGCCTTTACTTTCTGTGACTGAAATTCCGCTTGCTGCATATACAGTAGCTGGAGTAGTAGCAAAAGGTACTACAGCAACGCCTGTTGTAATCATACAAGCAGCTAACACTGTGCTTATGAATTTGGACAAACCTTTTTTCATAAACTTTTTCCTCCCTTTAAACACATAAAGTTTATATTTTGCATAAATACTATACATATATTATACCTTGAAAGTCCCCGTTATTACTCACAGCGATTATCAACATACAAGATACATATAGGTACTTACGCTGATACTAATTAAGATACCACTTTGCAATAAAAGTGTCAATAAATTAATTGTTAA
>ENA-OURU01003989-OURU01003989.1-human-gut-metagenome-genome-assembly--contig:-NODE-3989-length-11383-cov-2.192973_pt1 | contig 11383 bp, 8 predicted proteins | sample MGYA00242137_ERZ509064 | MGnify/ENA primary metagenome ERZ509064 (study PRJEB26280, sample SAMEA2338777) | human gut metagenome | biome: human gut; feature: human-associated habitat; material: faeces...
AAATTTCCGCCAGCACTTCCTCCGGGCTGAGCAGGGTGAACCGTCCCGCCTTATAATCTTCAAGCATCGGCGCAGGCGGCTGGAGCATCAGCGTCAGCAGGCTTACGTATGAAGCGTTCATCTCCGCTATCATAGTGCCCGTCTCGACGGCGTGCTCTTCCCACAGTTCAGGGCCGGCAAGGCCGCTTATGAACGTTACGGAGGTCTTCAGGCCAGCCGCTTCAAGCTTCTTTACTCCGTCTATGAGCTGCTGTCTCGTTTCGCCCTTGTTGACCATCGCAAGAACCTTGTCGCTGCCCGACTCCGCTCCGACGTATACCATCGTCAGGCCGTGCTCTCTCAGCTCCCTTAGCTCTTCATCGGTTTTTTTCAGGGCGATGGCTGCCCTTCCGTAGGTGGTGACTCTCCCACATTCGGGGAAGTTTTCCTTTATATAGTCGAGTATCCTCACCAGCTTGCTGTTGGCAAGGCACAGGGCGTCCCCGTCACACAGGAATATCCTATCCACTTTGGAATAGTGGCTTCTGGCCCACGCCAGATCTTCTGTCACCTCGTCGGCATTGCGCACCTTAAACTGCTTATCCTTGTACATGTTGCAGAAAGTGCACTTGTTGTGTGAGCATCCTATGGTCACCTGCACCAGCAAGCTGTAGGCCTCGCTGGGAGGTCTGTAAATGTCACCTACATAACGCATAATTTGTTTCCTTTCATTTCACTCTGTAAAATTACATTCTCTCCGGCGCTTCCATGCCCAGCAGGGCGAGGCCGTTTCTGATGGCAGTCTTGGCCGCCGTCACCAAAGCCAGCTTTGAAGCCTTTTCTCTCTCGTCATCTACCAGTATATGCTCGTCGTGGTAGAAACGGTTAAAGGCCTGGGCTATATCCACGATATGTCTGGTCAGCACGGACGGCTCATACTTTTCTCCGGCGTCGATGATGACCTGCGGAAAAGCGTATAGCAGCTTGGCCAGCTGGTAAGCGCTTTCTCCCGATATATATTCAGTATCGAAGGCCGATAAATCTCCGTCAAAGGCGGCGTTTCTCAAGACGCTGGCGCATCTGGCGTGAGTGTACTGAACATAAGGGCCGGTCTCTCCATTGAAATCCAGAACCTTATCCCACGAGAACACATAGTCCTTTATCCTGTTGTTGGAAAGCTCCTGGAAGATGACAGCGCCTATTCCAACCTGCTTTGCAGTCTCTTCCACATTGTCCGTGTTCACGCCCTTTTCCCTGATGATCTCCTTGGTCTGCTCCACAGCTCTGTTGAGAACGTCCTCGAGGAAAACCACTCTGCCGTGGCGTGTAGACATGGTTCCTTCTTCAAGGCTCACAAGACCGAACGGAACGTGCACGTTGTCTCTCGCCCAGTCAAAGCCCAGCAGCTCTATTATCTTTATCCACTGCTGGAAATGCAGGTTCTGCTGAGAGGCTACAACGTATATATTCTTGTAAAAATCATAAGTTTTCTTTCTGTATATCGACGCGGCTATATCTCTTGTGATGTACAGAGACGAGCCGTCCGACTTGGTTATGAGGGCCGGAGTCAGTCCGTAAGGCTCCAGATCCACTATTTCAGCGCCCTGAGACTTTTGAATCAGGTTCTTGTCCTTGAGCATCTGGACTACCGCAGGCATCTTGTCGGAATAAAAGCTTTCGCCGGCATAGGAATCGAATTCTATACCCAGCATCTTGTAAACTCTGTTGAATTCCTTGAGGCTCTCGTCCCTGAACCACTGCCAAAGCTCTGTTTCCTCTTTTTCACCGTGCTCCAGCCTGGTGAATATCTGTCTCGCTTCGTCGTCCAGCTCAGGATGCTTTTCCACTTCTTCGTGGAATTTCGTATAGTAATGGAGTAGCGTCTTGATAGGTTCCTTGATGACGTCCTCCTTATTTCCCCAATGCCTGTAGGCGCAGATCATCTTGCCGAACTGGGTACCGTAATCTCCCAGATGGTTTATGCGCACTACGTTGTAGCCCATGGCTGAATAGAGCTTGTTTATCGAGTTTCCGATTACGGTGCTCCTTATGTGACCTATATGAAAAGGCTTGGCGATGTTAGGCGATGAGAACTCCACGATGACCGTCTTGCCGCCGCCTACGCTACTCTTGCCGTAATCCTCTCCCTCGCGGAGAACTTCGCCGACCACGTCTTTGACCAGTTCTTCCCGGGAAATGAACATATTGACGTAGGCGTTGACCTGCTCGACCTTCGCAAACATCTTATTTCCCTCTATTTTAGATGCGATGTCGGAAGCGATCATCGGCGGCGCTTTTCTCAGAGTTTTGGCCAGCTTGAAGCATGGGAAAGCGTAGTCTCCCATCTTGGAGTCCTGATGTATCTCGACTATTTCAAGCGCCTCGCTCTCAGAAAGCCCCTCAACCTGACCGGCTATCAGCTTAGCTATCTCTTCCTTGAAGTTTACCATTTTATCTTCTCCTTTTCAGTGATAATTTCTATATTATCGTTCTCAACTATCTGGGCGAAAATTCCGTTTCCCTCTATAAGAGTTCCGGTGAAGGTTCCGTCATAGATCTGTCCGTGGCCGCAGGATGGACTGTTGGCCTTGAGTATGGCCCCCTCAAGCCTTTCTCCCCTGACCACTGCTTCTTTCAGGCAGTCGAGGAAACATGTATACGCGCCCTCGCGGAAATAGAAGGTAACGTCGTTGCCGTTCTTATCTATTATCCTGTCTCCGACTCTTTCGGCCGGTGGTCTGGGACATGGCAGCTTTCCTGAGGTTTCCGGGCATACGGCGATGTATTCGTGGGTCTTGCAGAACTCTATCACTTCCTCGTTTCTGTTGTTTCCGCCGTCGTACTTGCAGTTTTCTCCTAAAAGGCATTTACTGATAATAAACATATTCTTTACTCCTTTTCATATGCTAATCCTTGAGTGTGACTACAGTCACTCCGTCTCCGCCCTCGTTATAGCCGCCTTTTCTGTAGGATGCCACGTGTTTATGTCTTTTAAACAGCTTTCTCAGGCCCTCTTTTAAAATTCCTTCTCCTCTTCCGTGGATGACCGTGACTTCTCTGAGTCCTGCCATATAAGCGTCGTCCAGATATTTGTCCACGTCCATCACGGCGTCGTCGAGATATTTCCCCTGGACGTTTATGGACGGCGACACGGTCTGCGCCTTGGCTCTGTACAGGCTTCCGTATCTTCCCTTTCGCTTTTCTTCTCTTTCAGCGGGTTCTTCCATAAACATCAGGTCGCTGACGTTTATACTGACTTTCATGATCCCTATTTTGACTGTAAGATCGCCTTTGTCGTCAGGAAGAGAAAGGATTTCTCCGGTCTGATCCAAAGTCAGAACTTTTACTCTGTCGCCGATTTTCAGCTTATCGGCTTTGACAGGGCTTTGATTGACTCTCTTTATCATCCGCTCGGCGAATTTGTCCTCCGCCGCTTTGAGCTTGCCGCGGCTTTCCGCGAACCGCCTGTTTCTCTCTCCGAGACTTTCAGCCTTGGACAGCTGACGCAGTTCTCTGCTGACGTCGCTGGCCGTTTCTCTGGCTTCCCTGAGAATGTCCCTGGCTTCTTCCTTGGCTCTGCGGATTATCTCTCTTTCCTTTTCCTCCAGCCGCGCCTGCCGCTTATCCAGCTCTTCTTTCTGCTTCTTCATGGAAACGTTGAGAAGAACGGCCTCGTCTCTTTCTTCCTCGGCTTTTCTCTTGTCAGCTTCTATGGCGCTTATCACGTCTTCAAACTCTATGTCGCCCCGCTCAAGGAGGGTTGAAGCTCTGTCTATCAGTTCCTCGGAAAGTCCCAGCTTCCTTGAAATCTCAAAAGCGTTGGACTTGCCGGGAACACCTGTCATAAGCCTGTAAGTCGGGCTCAGCGTGTCGACGTTAAACTCCATCGAGCCGTTTTCGACTCCGTCTGCGGAAAGAGCGTATTTTTTCAGTTCGTTATAGTGAGTCGTAGCGATGGTACAGGCGCCCCATGCTTTGAGATTCTCCAGTATGGCGATGGCAAGAGCCGCCCCCTCGGTCGGGTCGGTTCCGGCGCCCAGCTCATCCAGCAGTACCAGCGAATTTTTATCCACCTCGCCCAAAATCGACACGATATTTCTCATGTGGGAAGAAAATGTCGACAAGCTCTGCTCTATGCTCTGCTCGTCGCCTATGTCTGCGAAAACATGGTCAAAGACCGGAATCCGGCTGCCGGAAGATGCCGGTATGTGAAGTCCGCTCTGTGCCATCAGAACCAGCAAGCCTACGGTCTTGAGGGTTACAGTCTTGCCTCCCGTGTTGGGTCCGGTCACCACCAGAGTCCTGTAATCGCCGCCCAGCTTCACGTCTATAGGTACCACCTTCTGCCTGTCTATCAGCGGATGGCGTGCTTCTTTCAGCCTCAGTTCTCCGCCTTCGGCCACCTCCGGCTCCTCGCCTCCCATCGTCATGGAAAGCTTGCCTTTGGCAAATATGACGTCCATCATCGTCAGCAGATTCTGATTGTTGGTTATCTCATGAAAATGCTCGGCGACGGCAGATGACAATTCTGCCAGGATCCTGTCCACCTCGGCTTTTTCGGCCAGTTCCAGTTCCCGCAGCTCGTTGTTCATATTGACTATGACCTGCGGCTCGATGAACAGCGTGGCTCCGCTTGAGGACTGATCGTGTATTATACCGGAAAATCTGCCGCGGTGCTCAGCCTTGACAGGTATCACATATCTGCCGTCTCTGACCGTCACAATGGCGTCCTGCAGATAAGACCTGTTGTCTGCCGAATTCAGTATGCTGCTGAGCTTGTTTCTTATGGCGTCGTTCTGCCTGCCGATGCTTCGCCTTATGCTTTTAAGCTCAGGGGAAGCGCTGTCGGCCATCTCGTCTTCCGACAGGATACATCTGTCGATGTTTTCCGCAAGTCTCGGAAAAGTGACGACGGCATCTCTGATTCCGTCAAGAATAGGCAGTTCCGGCAGATCGCTCTTTAAAAAGGTGATCACGTTGCCGGCCACTTTCAGATTATACAGTATCTGCAGAAGCTGTTTCATGGTCAGGCTGCCGCCCTTGCGGGCGTAGGAAAGGCTGTCCGCTATGTCATAGAGCTGCCCCAGCGGAGCATTGCCTTTCTTTAGAATCACCGTCTGCGCCTCTGTAGTTTCGGCCAGCGCGTCTCTTATATCGGCCGCGTTTGTCATCGGCCTCAGCTCTCTGAGCCGGTCCTTGGCCATATTTGAGCTGGCCTGCGAAACGAGCGTCTCCAATATTTTATTGTACTCGAGTGTGTTAAATGTCTTAGATTTCATCAGACTTTCTGTACTTTTCAAGTTCGTTCTTCAGCTGCAGGTTTTCCATCTGCAAATCGAAGAAAGAGCTTTCAAATTCACTGCATCGTTTCTCCAGTTCGCTATATCTGTCTTCTTCTGCCTTTTTTTCTTCTGCGTTTTCCTTGTAGAGGGTGAAGCTTTTTTTAGCTTCGTCCCACATCTTCAAGTAATGCTCAGTCTCTTTTTCCAGCTGAACCTTTGACTCCTTCAGCTCATCTATGGCCTCGAGAGTTCCGAAGTATTCCTCGGCTATGTTTATGGCAGTCAAAACAGCAAGGGCTCCCTGACCGTTATTTGAAAAGCTGCGCCCAAGCTGCCGCATCTTTTCGTCCACATGGCCGGCTATTTTTCTTATGGTCTCCTCATCTTTTTCACCTGCTATAGTGTATTCCTGTCCGTAGATCCTTACTTTTACCTTGTTGTTTTCCATATCGCTTCTCCTTAAAATACTGCGAAACTGCCGTCTAAATATCTCTGAGGGTCACGTTGAGCTTTTCTTTGAGCGCATTCAGTATCTTGTCGTGAACTTTGCTGACGTCCTCGTCGGTGAGAGTCTTGTCGTCATGTCTGTAAGTAAGGGCGAAAGCAACGCTCTTCTTGTCTTCTCCCAGCTGATGCCCTCTGTAAACGTCGAAAAGCTTTATATCTCTCAGCAGCTTGCCGCCGGCGCCCTTGATTACTTTCTCGATGTCGCCTACAGCCATCTCTTCATCCACCACCAGGGCTATGTCCCTCGATGTGGCCGGATACTTAGGAAGCTGCTTATATGATTTTTCCAGGTTCGCCATTTCGGTAATCACGTTGAACAGGAGCTCTGCCGTATAGCAGCGGACTCCTATGCCGTATTTTTCAGCCACGTCAGGATGCACTTCTCCCATGATTCCAAGCTCAACCAGCTCTTCCTCAGGACCGTTTGCCGTATAGTGTATCTCCTTGGCCATTATTCTGGCGCATCTGCCCGGATGATAAGTTCCGTATTCCTTTTCAGCGACGAATTCCAAATCCTTTATTCCCAGCTTGCCGAGCATTTCAACAATTACACCTTTGAGAGTGAAGAAATCCTCGTCTTTGCCGTAGAAGCCTATGGACATGGCGTCGCTCTCCGTCGGCAGGTCTTTTTCGTCAATAAGGTTTACCATGAAAGTATTGCCTATCTCGAAAGCTCTGACTGATTCTATGTTTCTCGCATAGTTTCTGCCGAGGACTTCCAGCATTTCAGGCGTAAGCACCGTTCTCATGACCGAAGTGTCCTCGCCCAGAGGGTTGAGAATTCTGACAAAAGCTCTTTCCCATGAATCCTCATCAATCCTGATATTATCCACACCCTTAGGGCTTACGAAAGAATACGTCTGTATTTCATTGATTCCAAGGCCGCACATGGCTTCTCTGGCCAGGTCTTTTACATCTCTTTCATAGGACTGGGAAGCTTCGTTGTTGCCTTTAGGGATAGTGACCGGCAGTTTATCGTAGCCATAAAGTCGGGCGACTTCCTCTATTAAATCCTCTTCGATTTCGATATCCTGTCTCACCGTAGGTGCCGTTACGTACAGGTCGTCTCCCTCGCCCCCGACTTTCATTTCAAGGCTTTCCAGATATTTGACCATCTGTTCTCTCGAAAGCTCTATGCCAAGGACTTTATTTATCCTGCTGACTCTGCCGTGAACCTTTCTGGCTTCCTCTGGATGCGGATAAACGTCTACTCTGCCGCCTACGACGGTGCCTGCGCCTATCAGCTCTATCAGATAGCACACTCTGTCGGCCGCGGCCCTGCAGAGATTAGGGTCTATGCCCTTTTCGTATCTGGACGAAGCTTCGGTTCTCAGGCCCAGTCTCTTGGCCGTAGTCCTCACGCTGTTTCCCAGGAAGTTGGCTGACTCGACGATGATGGTCTTGGTATCGTTTTCTATCTCCGAGTTGAGACCGCCCATCACGCCTGCTACGGCGATGGATTTTTCCGCGTCGTGTATCATCAGCATCTTGTCGTCGAGAGTTCTTTCAGTTCCGTCAAGGGTGGTGAACTTTTCGCCCTCTTCGGCTGTGTCTACCACTATCTTGCGTCCCTCAACGCTGTTTATATCGAAAGCGTGTATAGGCTGGCCGTATTCCAGCATTACGAAGTTGGTCACGTCTACGATGTTGTTTATAGGTCTCATGCCTGCGTGGATAAGTCTTCTCTGCAGCCACCAAGGGGAATCTTCGACTTTTACGTCCTTGACTATCCTAGCAATATATCTCTTGCAGAGATCCGACTTTATCTCGACGGATACGTAATCCGAAGCCTGACCCTCTTCCTTGCTGCATTCTGTCTCAGGATGCTTTACTTTCGTGTCGAAAGTAGCGGCGGCTTCCCTGGCCATTCCCACCATGGAAAGGCAGTCCGGCCTGTTAGGCGTGATTTCGAAATCTATGATATAGTCTTCAAGCTCCAGAGCCTTGGCAAAATCCATTCCTACCGGATATTCTCCGTTTAAGATCCATATTCCGTCTCTTTGATTTACAGGAACCACCTTTTCGATGAATCCCAGTTCTCCGAAAGAGCACAGCATGCCGCGGGATTCCACGCCCCTCAGCTTGCCGGCTTTTATCTTGACGCCGCCCTCCTGCTTAGGCTGTCCGTGGAGAGGTCCCGGAATCCTGCTTCCGGAAAGAGCCACCGGAACGTATGCTCCCTCGAACACGTTGGGCGCTCCTGTAACTATCTGCACAGGTTCCTTTTCGCCTACGTCGAGCTGGCATACCACCAGCTTGTCGGCATCAGGATGCTTTTCTATCTTTAAAATTTTTCCCACAACCACTTTCTCCATGTCGCATCCGACGTGCTCCATGGTCTCCAGGTTTGAGCCGGACATTATCATTCTGTCGCAGAATTCTTCCGGGCTGACGTTTATATCTGTATAATCCTTTAACCATTCCAGTGAAACTATCATGTTCAGCCACCTCCTACTTGAATTGCTCTATGAAACGCATATCGTTCTCATAAAGCAGTCTGATGTCGTCAATTCCGTACTTAAGCATAGCTATCCTCTCGACTCCCATGCCGAAAGCGAAGCCGGTGTATTTTTCGGTGTCTACTCCGCCTACCTTCAGCACGTTCGGATGTACCATGCCGCAGCCAAGTATTTCTATCCAGCCGCTTCCCTTACATACTCTGCAGCCCTTGCCGCCGCACTTGAAGCAGGATACGTCCATCTCTGCCGACGGCTCAGTGAACGGGAAGTGGTGAGGTCTGAACTTGGTTCTCGTGTCTGAACCGAACATCTGCTTGGCAAAGCTGTCCAGCACTCCCTTGAGGTCTGCCATGGTTATGCCTTCGTCAACGACCAGACCCTCCACCTGATGGAACATAGGCGAGTGGGTCGCGTCAGGGGTATCACAGCGGAAGCATCTTCCCGGTGCAAATACCCTGATAGGCGGCTTCTGGCTCATCAGAGTCCTCACCTGCACAGGCGAAGTCTGTGTTCTCAGGAGCACTTCATCATTGATGTAGAAAGTGTCGGTCCAGTCTCTTGCCGGGTGATAAGGTCCTGAATTGAGGGCGTCAAAGTTGTTGAACACCGTCTCCACTTCAGGCCCCTCTGACAGGGAAAATCCCATCGACTTGAATATCTTTGAAATTTCTTCTATAGTTATGGTAATAGGGTGCTTTGTTCCAAGCTTTGCCGGTTTGCCGGGCTCTGTGACGTCCACGGCCTCAGCCTTGAACTTGGCTTCTCTGGCCTTTTCCTTGATGGCGGCCGCCGTATCGGCCAGCATCTTTTCTATGTCGGCCCTGGCCTGATTGGCCGCCTGCCCCAGTTCTTTTCTCTCTTCCGGTGAAAGGCCTCCCATGGACCTTAAAATCTCGGTCAGCTGGCCTTTCTTGCCCAGCACCTTTATTCTTATCTCTTCCGTATCTTTAAGAGAAGCGGCTTTTTCAAGCTCTTTCTTCGATTCCTCTAAGATCGTCTTTAATTTTTCACGCATTTTTTAACCTCTCGATGTAAAACTAAATTACCTTTGTCCCGTCTGCTGCCCGGCGGCGTACCGCGGCCGAATTGATTCGTACATTATGAGCGCCGCTGCCACTGAAGCGTTCAGGGACTCTATGTTTCCCTCCATGGGAATCTTTATCTTCAAATCTGATCTTTCCGCAAGGCTTTCCGAGACGCCTCCGCCCTCGTTTCCTATCACCAGGGCTATATCGCTGCTCAGATCTTCCTCGCAGTAATAACGGCTGCCGGTAAGACTTGTCGCCACAAGTTTTTTGCCGGCAGCCTTAATAAATCGTACCAGCTCCTCTTCATTATCGGCAAAGGCTATCTTCATCCTGAAGAGCGAACCTGCCGCGGCTCTGACCACTTTGGGCGAGAACACGTCCGCCGTTCCTTTCATGGCGATCACGAGTCCATACCCGGCGGCATCGGCCGTCCTTATTATAGTGCCGATATTTCCCGGGTCCTGAAGCCTGTCTAAAACGACAAAATTTCCCGCAGAGTCGCTCTCCGGAAAATCGTTTGACGAACCGTTCGGAAAATCATTCAGCGAAAGATCCGGCTTTCTAACGGCTGCCAGTATCCCCTGGCTCGTCTTCGTCTGGGCGAGGCTGTCGAACAGCTTGCCGTCGGCGGAGAAAACATCTGCTCCGTCCAGCCATGGTTTGACCAGCCTGCCGGTCATGTCCGCCCTCACCATCACGCTTTCTATGCGGGCGCCGTTCTTATATGCTTCCTCTATCAGATTTTCTCCCTCTATGAGATACAGTCCGAATTTATCCCTGTATTTTTTTGACTCCAGCTTCTGATAAAGCTTGTAATGCTGATTGTCCTTAGAATATATCTCTTTCATAACTTATCACAAGAGCCGGTTTGGAAACCGGCCCCGATATTACTGTTTTAGAAATTCCGGAATTTCGAACTTTGAAGTGCCTTCCTCTTCGTCGCTCAAAATATCCTGCAATGTTCGTTCCGTGCCGCTCAGGCCCTCTACCCTGCCGAAGACCATCTCCTCGCCGCTGCCGGATTCTTCAGCAGTGGCTTCATTCTTCTCCGCGGATGCTGCTTCAGGTTTTGCCGCTTCTTTGACAGACGATGAATTTTCCAGTCCCTCATCAAAACCGGTAGCTATGACGGTTATGGCGATCTCGTCTTCCATATCCTCGTTGACGGCCGCTCCGAATATCAGTATGCAGTCTCTGTCCGCCTGTTCCTCGACCATGCCGGCAATTTCGCTTACCTCAAGCATACCCAAGTCGTATCCTCCGGAAACGTAGAGCAGTATCGCCTTGGCTCCGGCGATGGTGGTCTCAAGCAGCGGACTTTCGATGGCTGACTTGACAGCATCCTGCGCTCTCTTTTCGCCTGTTCCGTAGCCTGTTCCCATGTGGGCCACACCTCTGTCGGTCATGACGGACTTTACGTCGGCGAAGTCCACGTTTATCAGCGCGAAATCCGATATCAGATCGGAAATGCCCTGCACGCCCTGTCTCAATATATCGTCCGCCATGCGGAAAGCTTCCAGCATGGAGGTATTTCTTTCGCAGTTCTGCAGCAGCTTGTCATTAGGCACTATGACCAGGGAATCGACGAATCTCTTGAGAAATTCTATCCCCAGCTCCGCCTGTTTCTTTCTCTTTGCCCCCTCAAAGGAGAAAGGCTTGGTTACGACTCCTACAGTCAGTATGCCCATCTCTCTGGCCGCCTTGGCAATGATAGGCGCGGCTCCTGTTCCAGTACCGCCTCCCATGCCTGCGGTTATGAATATCATATCGGCTCCGTCCATCAGAGCCGTTATATCGTCTAAAGTCTCTTCAGCAGCTTTCTGTCCGACCTCCGGGTTTGCCCCCGCTCCCAGGCCTCTGGTCAGCTTTTCGCCGATCTGAATTTTAGTTTCAGCCAAGCATCTGCTTAAGGCTTGTCTATCTGTATTAACTGCAATAAAGTCAACGCCTTTCAGGCCTGCCTCGACCATGCGGTTGACCGCGTTGCCGCCGCCGCCGCCTACGCCGATTACTTTAATGTTAACTACACTATCCAAGCTCTGTTCAAACTCGAAACCCATTATTGCCATCCTCCGTTTTATGATAAAGAATCGTTCAGATTATCTTATACGTTCTTTTGTGCGGACGC
>ENA-OURU01003993-OURU01003993.1-human-gut-metagenome-genome-assembly--contig:-NODE-3993-length-11375-cov-3.551237_pt1 | contig 11375 bp, 8 predicted proteins | sample MGYA00242137_ERZ509064 | MGnify/ENA primary metagenome ERZ509064 (study PRJEB26280, sample SAMEA2338777) | human gut metagenome | biome: human gut; feature: human-associated habitat; material: faeces...
GAAGGCCGGATTCGCCGCATTGGCGCTCACCGCCGCGTCCGGGTCCGGCACAAAGGGAATCTGGTTTTCGTCCAGCTCCACCTCCTGCGGCATGGGGCCGGTGCCGTACACAAGGCCCAGCACATCCTCCGCGGTGGCAGGCTCGTAGTAAATGTGAAGGGTATAGCGGGTGGCGTCCTTTTCCGGGAACACCGGCTGTTCAAACACAATGCCCTGAAAATCCAGACCCAGAATTTCGGTCATATCCAGTGCCGCACCGGTCAGCCGCTGGCCGCTTTCGTCCAGAAGATCCACATACAGGGTACCGTGCACCACCCGATCCAGGCTGGAAAAATACAGACGCACACCGTAAAGCGGCGTGTCCGGCCCCGCAAGGATGCCCTGCGTCCAGCCTTCGGCCGGGTCAGCCGCCAGCATCACCTGGTTTTCCGCGTAATAATCATGCACCTGGTAGTATTCCGACTGGCCGTTCACGGTATGGATCACATTATAGGCGGTCCAGGCCAGGGCCAGCGCGGTGATCGCCGCCACCAGAAGGCCTGCGGCTGCCAGCCGCCAGCGCTTTTTTGCTGCTTGGTTCGATGCCATAACAGGGCTCCTTCGTTTTTTCGGCAGGGTGCCGTTTTTTTCAGAAGCTGCGGCCTTTGCCCGCATGCTCCTACCTTATTATATATTATATACAGACAGATCGATCCGCACCGCTCTGCTGCCTGTTCATTGTACCGTAAATGCCGCGAAAACACAAGGCCGCGCCCCGGGCACAGAAAAAGCCCCCGGTTTGATACCGGGGGCTTTGGATCGCAAAGAAACGAAAAACGGATCAGCCGTTCTCCTTCATCTTGGCGAAGCACTCGCTGCAGTAAACGGGGCGATCCTCGCGGGGCTGGAAGGGCACGCGAGCAACCTTGCCGCAAGCGGCGCAGGTAGCCTCGAACATCTCACGGGTGCCGCGGGTGGCGTTCTTGCGAGCGTCACGGCAGGCCTTGCAGCGCTGGGGCTCGTTCTCGAAGCCACGGCTGGCGTAGAACTCCTGCTCGCCGGCGGTGAACACAAACTCCTTACCGCAGTCTTTGCATACCAGGGTCTTATCTTCGTACATGCTAGATTCTCCTCTGCATTCTGTTTTTTTGCCCGCGGAAGGATTTCAACCGACACCTTTGGAATTGACCAATGCTCTAAATGTTAAGCTACAGGGGCATATATTCTTACAGGCCGTTCGCCCATAATTCAAAAATAGATTGTTAACCACGCGCTTCTTTCAGCTTGCGACGCAGGCGGGAAAGTGCATTTTCCACCGACTTGGGGCTTCTGCCCAGCGCCTGAGCGATCTGCTCGTAGCTGCAGCCGCTCAAAAACAGCTCCAGCACCTCCTGCTCGAAGGGAGAAAGCCGGGTCTGAATGGTCTGCAGGGTGTCCTGCAGCTGCTCATTCTGGATGGCAAGCTCCTCCGGGCCCGGGGTGGTGTCCTCCTCGCTGAGGGGGACGCTCTGGTTCAGCGGCCCGTGCTTTTTGCGGCCCGCCGCCCGCCGGGCGGTGCGAATCGCATTCTGGATACACCGGCCCGCGTATGTGCCAAACGAGGCCCCCTCGCCGGGGCGATAGCTGCGGATGGCGGCAAACAGGCCGATAATTCCTTCCTGCACCGCGTCATCCAGATCCAGCCCGGGGCATACCCCCGCGGCCGCGTGACTGCGGATCACCGGCATCATGTGGGCCAGCACGGCGGCAAGCGCGGCTTCCTGCCCTGCCTTGGCCTGCTGAAGCAATTCTGGAGTGATCTGAGTCATATTCGGCGACCTGAACCGGCCTGCCCAAAACGACGCGCCGGACCTCTGTGTGACATAATAAAAGCATACCGTTTTGCCCAACGTTTGTCAAATGGGATACTCGACAATTTTTGGAGCAATTTCACAGGCAAATTCACCAATTCCCTACCTTCTTTGTGCGGTATGGAAAAAGTTTTGTCTGTTTGTTACCACTCTATCACAGAAAAGTCCACAGGTCAATGAAAAAATAGTGACAGTTTCTGCCTTTTTGTGTATAAAAATCCCAAGGTTTTTAATGGGATATTCCATTTTTTCCGCGCAGATTCCAGAATTGCCACACAAAAATCAGCACAAAAGTTGTTTTTCCAACATATCTTCCGTTTCAAATACGGTATCATCATAGCTGTCCGCAGGCGTCGGCGGGCACCATTTGAGTAAATTTCCGGCGCACTTTTATCCCCATGAACAAGGAGACGTTCAACCATGGAACAGAAAATGTTTTGCTATCAGTGCCAGGAAACCGCCGGCTGCCGGGGCTGCACCCAATCCGGTGTGTGCGGCAAGACCCCCGATGTGGCCGCCATGCAGGATCTGCTGGTGTACGTGAGCCGGGGCATCTGCGCGGTGACCACCGCACTGCGCGGCGAAGGCCGCGAAGTGCCCGCCGCAATCAACCAGCTGATCACCCTGAACCTGTTTGCCACCATCACCAACGCCAACTTCGATAAGGAAGCCATTGTGGCCCGCATCCGCGCCACGCTGGACGCAAAGCAGGAGCTGCTCAGCCAGCTGGATCACACGGCCGATCTGCCCGAAGCCGCCCTGTGGGACGGCAGCGGCGACTGGGAGCAGAAAGCCCAAACCGTGGGTGTGCTTTCCACTGAAAACGAGGATATCCGTTCCCTGCGGGAGCTGATCACCTACGGCCTGAAGGGTCTTTCCGCCTATTCCAAGCATGCCAACGCCCTGCTGGAGCAGGACGAAGAGCTGGATGCCTTTTTGCAGCGCGCACTGGCCGCCACGCTGGACGACAGCCTCACGGTGGACGATCTGGTTGCCCTGACGCTGGAAACCGGCAAATACGGTGTGACCGGCATGGCCCTGCTGGACAAAGCCAACACCTCCGCCTATGGCAACCCGCAGGTGACCCGGGTAAACATCGGCGTGGGCAAAAACCCGGGTATTCTGGTTTCCGGCCATGACCTGCGGGATCTGGAAATGCTGCTGGAGCAGACCCAGGGCACCGGCGTGGACGTTTACACCCATTCCGAAATGCTGCCCGCCCATTACTATCCGGCGTTCCAGAAGTATCCCAACTTTGTGGGCAACTATGGTAACGCCTGGTGGAAGCAGAAGGAGGAGTTCGAGAGCTTCAACGGCCCCATTCTGATGACCACCAACTGCATCGTTCCCCCCAAAGCCAGCTACAGGGATCGGCTGTACACCACCGGCGCCGCCGGGTATCCGGGCTGCAGGCACATCCCCGGTGAGATCGGGCAGACCAAGGACTTCTCCGCCATCATCGAACAGGCAAAAACCTGCCCCGCCCCCACCCAGATCGAGACCGGCGAAATTGTGGGCGGCTTCGCCCATGCGCAGGTGCTGGCGCTGGCCGATCAGGTGGTGGATGCGGTGAAGAGCGGCGCCATCAAAAAGTTCGTGGTCATGGCCGGCTGCGACGGCCGCGCCAGAAGCCGGGATTATTACACCGAGTTTGCCAAAGCACTGCCCCGGGATACCGTGATCCTCACCGCAGGCTGCGCCAAGTACAAATACAACAAGCTGCCCCTGGGTGACATCGGCGGCATCCCCCGGGTGCTGGATGCGGGCCAGTGCAACGACTCCTACTCGCTGGCGGTGATCGCTCTGAAGCTGAAGGAGGTCTTTGGCCTTGCCGATATCAACGACCTGCCCATTGTGTACAACATTGCCTGGTACGAACAGAAAGCAGTGATTGTGCTGCTGGCCCTGCTGCATCTGGGCGTGAAGAACATCCATCTGGGGCCCACCCTTCCTGCCTTCCTGAGCCCCAACGTGGCCAAGGTGCTTGTGGAGAATTTCGGCATCGCAGGCATCGGCACCGTGGAGGATGACCTGAAGCTGTTCTTCGGGGAAAACGCCTGAGCCAAACCGACGGGGCGATCCCGGAAAACCGCATAAAAACCGCCGGGCTTCCAGAATAGACGAAAGCCCGGCGGTTTTATTGCATCTTCTCCATCACAAAATTGGTGAGCCGGATTCCCCTGCGCTCCACCTGCTGCTCTTTTACCACCCGGTATCCCCTCTTTTCAAAAAAGGGGCGGGCCGTGATGGAGGAAAGGGGCGGGCCGTGATGGAGGCATGGGTCACAATGGTGCCCGCCACAGTCTGTTCCAGCCGGTTGCACAGTGCGGTGGCAATGCCCTGGCCCTGATAATCCTTATGCACATAGAGCCGGTCCAGATAACCATCGGCAGCCATGTCGGCAAAGCCAACGAGCTCTTCTCCCTCCAGCGCCACAAGGCTGAAATGCTCCTGCAGCGACCGGTTCCAGGCATCCAGATCCGGGCTGCCATCCGCCCAGGCATCCAGCTGAGCCGGGGCGTAGTCCCGGCGGTTCACAGTATGCACCGTGTCGTAAAACAGCCGGGTAATTGCTTCGCAATCCTCCGGCCGGTATTCCCGGAGCTCCATATTTTCTTCCTCCCTCTGCCTGTTCTGTGGGGATTTCCTGTGTCTGCCCCACTGTTTTTATTATAACGCAGCCGCTTTCTTTTTGAAAATCCGCAACCGTGATTTTCTCTTTACAGGTATGGAATATCCCCCATACCTCCAGAATTCAAGATACAAATCGTAATTTAACCAAACATAAATACGATTTGTATCAAATTCGTTTGTCTCGAATGCTCTCTTTGCGTGTATACCCACTCATACCAGGGGAAAAGCCGGGCGAGCTTCTCCGCTGTGCCCGGCTCCTGCCTGTTCTTTTGATCTGTTCTCACAGCTCCAGCTGATCCGGCGCAGCTTCCGTCTCTTCCGAAGGTGCTGCCTGCTGATGCCGGCTTACCTGCCTCAGCAGGCCCTCGATCTCCTCCTCGGTGATGGTGGAATCCACCGTGTTTCCGCCATCATAAATTTTCACCAGAATCCAGCTGCAGAATCCGTCGTCCAGATTTGCCCACGCATAGTAGTTCCGGCCCTTGCAGGTGCCATCGTAGGTAAAGCCTTCCCCGCAGAACAGGAAATCTCCGGTGTCGGTTACTTTGAACTCCGACATCGGGTCGCCAATATCTTCACTGCCGGTATAGTTCACTTCTTCCTCGATTATCATATCCCAGAAGAACAGGTCGTTGGAGTCAACGGTGATCCACATCGGATAGCAGACCAGCCGATCCAGCTCTTCATTGTAAAAATTCACCTGGTCATATCCGGAAGATTCCAGCTCATAGCCTTCCGGGGCTGCAACATCCACATAATAGCCCCTCTCCTGAATGGTGAAGGTGCCATCTCCATTGTCCGGATTTCCTTCCTGAAGCCGCTGGTCCTGCTCCGCTGCTTCCTTTGCACCTTCCGGCAGCACACAGGGCTCCACCGGTTCATAAGAGGTATAATCCATCGTTACTTCCGCGTTCCGGATCCCCAGGGTAAACGCCTCATCCCCCATCAGGCCGGACAATGCCTGCGAGACGTCTTCGCCGATCACCTCTGCGTTCAGACAAACCGCCGGGGCGTCCTCCAGCTCGATCACTTCCTCGTCAATGGAAAACTGCTCTGCGGGCAACTCCCAGATGGCACCGGAGCCGCTTTCCCCTGTCTGCTGGAACTTCTCCAGCTCCGATCGGGTCCAGTTGCCCTCCACATTTCAACACTTATTTTTTATCCAGTGAGCAAGAAAAAAAGCCGCCACGATCCGCCCCGGTCGTCTTCTCTGCCATAGCCGGAACGGTGCTGATTGGAACAGTCGAAGTCATCATGTACCGTAATAAAATTCATGCAAAAAGCCCTTGACTCTATGGTTACCATAGGGTTTATTCTGACACAGGACGCTTTTTACCGACAGAAAAGAAAACTATTTTATCGGCAAAGCGGCACCGTATGGGGAAAACACAGTCCTGTATAACGCAGGAACAGTGAAGGAGGAAATTATATTGGAATTTGAGATTATCAAAGACATCCTTTCGGTGTTGGGAAATGTGATCAACGGCCTTTCCGGAATCATCATGGGCCTCAGCTTCGGGTTCCTGTCCGCCCCCACAGCACTGGGCTATTGCGCGGGCATCATCGGCATGCTGGCCTTCAAGACGGTGATTCCCATCAACATTCAGGGCGAAACCATCGTTCTTGCGGGAAGCGTTGGCAAAAACTTCCGCGAACGCATCAGCATCGTGTTTTACAGCGGTGTGATCATGGTAATTCTGGGCGGCCTGGGCCTGCTCCAGCGCATTGTGGATTTCGCGGGCTCCTCTATCATTTCCGGCATGGAGGCCGGTGTGGGCATCATCGTCATTCGTGTGGCCATTGATCTGATCAAAGAGAGCAAGAAAACCGGCGCCGTCTCGCTGGTTTCCGCCTTTGCCGCCTATTTCCTCACCAAGGACCTGAACTGGACACTGGTCATCAGCATGGCAGCCAGCATCGCCTGTTTCCTGATTCTGAACAAGGGCCCCATGGAGGAGGTAAAGGAAGAAAGCAAATTCAAGTTCTTCAAGCCCGTTACAAACTTCAACGTCATTCGTGGCGCTCTTGCCCTGGCCTGCCTGTCCATCGGCACAAACATCGCTTACAGCGGCATCGTTTCCGGCATGGCGGGAATGGAAAACCCGAATGTGGACGGCCTGACCATCTATTCCGGTGCGGCGGACATTCTGACCGGCCTGTTCGGCGGTACGCCTGTTGAAATCACCCTTTCCTCCACAGCAGCAGCGCCCCATCCGGTGGCGGCCGGCATTCTGCTGATGGTGGTAATGGCGCTGATCCTCTTCGCACGTCTTGTTCCGAAGATTGCGCGGTTTATCCCGGCGGTCTCCATTTCCGGTTTCCTGTTCGTGCTGGGCTCCATGGTCAGCGTTCCCCAGTATGCCGCAGCCACCTTTGAGGGTGCAAGCCAGGCGGATGCTCTGGCCGGCGGCGCTACCATTGCCGTTACCGCGCTGATCGATCCCTTTGTGGGGCTTCTGGCGGGTATTGTAATTCGATTCCTGTCCGTTGTATCCGGACTCGCGGTCTGATAGTAGAAAGGAACTTACAGTGAATATTCTTCATGGCAACATCCTGTTTTCAAAAAGTTACGACGAGCTGGTCACCTATGAAGACAGTTATCTGATTGTGGAAAACGGAAAAGTCCGGGAAATCTGCAGCGTTCTTCCGGAGCAGTATAAAGGCGCAGAGATCACGGACTACGGAAAAGGCGTGATTATTCCCGCCTTTTCGGACCTGCATGTCCATGCTTCCCAGTATATCGAGCGAGGCCTTGGAATGGACATGCTTTTGTCGGACTGGCTGAATCAGTACACCTTCCCGCAGGAGGCCCGCTTTGCGGACATGGACTACGCCCGGCCGATCTATGACGCCTTCATTGACGATATGATCAGGCACGGCACCTTCCATGCCTGCATTTTTGCCACCATCCATCGGGAAGCTACCTCTTATCTGATCCGCCGCATGGAGGAGCGCGGCCTTTACGGCTATGTGGGCAAGGTGAACATGGACATCGCTTCGCCCGATTATCTGTGCGAAACGGTGGAGGAATCCCTCCGGGAGACGGAGCAGTATCTGGCCGACTGCACAGGTCACAAAACCGCAAAGCCCATCATTACCCCGCGGTTTGCTCCCACATGCAGCGAAGCGCTGGTAAAGGGTCTGGGCGCTCTGGGCAAAAAGTATCAGGTGGGCCTGCAGACCCATCTGGTGGAATCCCGCTGGGAGGCCCAGGAGGCCCTGCGGGTTTACCCCGGCTACAAGTGCGACACGGAGATTTACGAAAAAGCGGGACTGATGGAGAACGGCCCGGTTGTGGGCGCACACTTTATTTTCCCCGCCAAAGAGGACATCGAAATCATCAAACGTCACGGCGGCCATACCGTTCACTGCCCGGATGCAACTACCAACATCATTGCCGGGATCATGGGCGTTTCCGCCCTTCACAGCGACGGCGTGAACATTACCCTTGGCACCGATGTGGGCGGCGGCCATTCCATGGGCATCTATACACAGATCGGCCGTGCCGTGCAGCTGTCCAAGCTGAAGTGGTTCTACGAGCCGGAAAACGCCAGCCCCATCACCTTCACCAACGCCTTTTATCTGGCCACAAAAGCCGGCGGACAGGTGTTCGGAAAGGTGGGCAGCTTCGAAAAGGATTATGTGTTTAACGCACTGGTCATCGACGGCATGGAAGATCTGAACATTCCGCTGACGCCTGCGCAGGTCGTAGAGCGGTTCTGTTACATCGGAACCACCGACAACATCAGGGCCCGGTATCTGGGCGACAGGTGCATCGGCTGACACAGCCCTTGACAAAAATGCAATTCCACCCTATCATGACAACCGTCGAGACCGGCGGTTGTCATCTTTTTTTTGCTGGCAACATGGGAGGTGTGTTATGAAGGAGTATCTGCGAATCGGGGAACTGGCCCGCTTGTTCCATGTGGATGTGCAAACCCTGCGGCTGTATGAGGAAAAGGGGCTTTTGCTGCCGCAGGGCCGAGAGGAAGGAAGCAACTATCGCTACTACAAGTTCGACCAGTCTTACTCTTTGGCGCTGATCCGCTATCTGCGCCGTCTGGGCTGCCCTCTGTCGGAGATCAGCGGCTTTATGGGCCAGCGCAGCTTCACGGAAACCTGTTCCTATCTGCGGCATCAGTCCAGCAATCTGCGCGAGCAGCTTCAGGAGCTGTTGCGGCTGGATGCGGTGATTCAGACGAAAATCGCCTTTACAGAGCAGGAGCTGGAAAACCTCTGCGTTGAAAAAATCAGCGTCGAGCGCTTGGATGCTATCCCGTACATTGCCCTTGGAAACCTGAGCGAGGTTTTCTCCAACGAGCTGTTCTATCTTTACCCCACCCTGGCCTTTTATCAGGGCGAGGAGCAGTCCTTCGGCGCTTATCTCATCGGTGAAGTTCCCGAGGCTTCCCAGCATTCGGTTCATGAGATCCCGGCGGGCAATTACCTGACCGGCTACCATGCCGGGCCTTACTCCAGCATCTGGGAGACCTTTACCCGGATGCGCAGCGCCACACAGCTGCCTTTGGCAGAGGATGTCATCTGCATCAACATCATCGACCAGTTTGTGGAGGTAAATCCCCAGAATTATATTACGAAGATATTGATTAGAATTCTGGACGATGGTGGCTCTATATAAAATTCAATGCTGCCAGGCAGCAAAGAGTACTTCTTCCCCCTTCACGATTTTCTCTTCACTTCCCGACGGCCCGGGCAGTGTACGTCAGGGAAGCGTAGAAAATAAACAGCGAACGGGAAAAAGCCCCCGAATGCAATTGCATTCGGGGGCTTTCAGTTTGCGTAATGAAACAGGTAATCGCCGCTCTTCTTATTCCGTGGGCCAAGCAGGAAATTACTCAAGTGAAACGGAAACAGCCGGCCAATCAGCCGAGCAATATGAAATCCGTGCCGCAAAGCGACACACCTTACTTCTTCACTCTTCACTATTTGTTATTCACTTTCAAAAATCCCGAGCGGGGAGCACAAAATCAGTGAAGAGTGAAAAGTGAATGGTAAACAAGGAAAAATCCCGAACGCTTACGCATTCGGGATTTTTGGTGCCGGTGGTGGGACTTGAACCCACACGGTGTTGCCACCAACGGATTTTGAGTCCGCATCGTCTGCCATTCCGACACACCGGCTTATTTGTAACAGTGTTTATTATACTATACCGGGCCTGAAAATGCAAGCACTTTTTCGGCCGGCGCACCACCGGCCCGGCCGGGAGGCTTTCCCTTGCCGGGCCGGTGATTTTTCCTGCGCTCTGGCGTTTTTCGCCCGTTCGTTTTTTCTTATCGCCGGGCATTTTTCAGGCGATTCTCCTCCAGAATGCGGCGAATTTCGCCGTTGGTACGCTCCACCTCTTCCCGGAAGGAACGGGCCGAGACCCGCAGCGCCCCGTGCCCCAGAATGATCAGCTGTTCGGCTCCGTCCGAGGTGACCACACGCACCCGGCGCTGCTTTGCCAGCTGGTAGGTGGTCTTTTCGATGTACATATCCGCGGTTTCCGCTTCCCGGGTGTAGACGATGTAAATATTATGATACCGGCTCACCTCACCGGTGCCATGGGGCACCTTGTAGGCATCGAACACCAGAATTACCTGGCAATCATGGAAGCCCCGGTAATTGCACAAAAGATCCGCCAGCGCCTGCCGTGCGCCTTCCAGATTATCCGCCGCCAGCTTTTTCAACTCGTCCCAGGCGAAGATCAGGTTATAGCCGTCCACCAGAAGATACTCCGGCCCGCTGGGTTCAAAATGGTATTCCGCCGGCTTTACCGGCGCGGGGCGGAACAGCTCCCGCCCCTTGGAGGGGCCGTACGTCCGCTCGAAGATGGCCGCCAGCTGCTTGTCCTCCTCCAGTGAGGACACCGGCGCTGCCTGCCGCCGAGGCTGCCGGGCGGCAGGTACTTCCTCCTCTTCCGGCTCGTTCAGGCGCACGCCGCTTTCCACATGGGCATGAGCGGGCACCTCGTCCCACTTCACGTTATAGCCTGCGCCATGGGCACAGAACACCGAGTCCGCCGGGTTTTCCGTATCCCGTTCCGGGTCGTAGCCCACCTGCTCGATCACCGCGGGGGCATCGTGGCAGGGCCGGTAGCCCGCCAGCGTGCAGGCCAGTTTCCCCTTGCCCCTGGTGTAGCCGGCCAGTTCCATGGCATAGCCCCGCATTTCCGCCACCGGCACACTGCCGGTGAGCACCGAGGTATCGCCCAGCAGCTCCGGCGGGTCAAAGCTGCCGCCCATCCGCTGCACGTCTGCCATGGCCCGGCCCACCTGCTCGGCGGGCACCTCCAGCCGGAACTCATACCAGGGTTCCAGCAAAATACTGTCCGCCTGCATCAGGCCCTGCCGCACTGCCCGGTAGGTGGCCTGCCGGAAATCGCCGCCCTCGGTATGCTTCAAGTGAGCCCGGCCGGCGGTGAGTGTGATTTTCATATCCGTGATGGGGCTGCCGGTGAGCACGCCCAGATGCTCCTTTTCCTCCAGATGGGTGAGGATCAGCCGCTGCCAGTTCCGGTCCAGCACGTCCTCGCTGCAGATGGAATCAAATTGCAGGCCCGCGCCCCGGGGCAGCGGTTCCAACAGCAGATGCACCTCAGCATAATGGCGCAGCGGCTCAAAATGCCCCACGCCCTCCACCGGGCCGGCAATGGTCTCCTTGTACACGATGCTGCCGGGGCCAAAGCCCACAGCCAGACCAAACCGTTCCCAAATCAGCCGCTTGAGCACGTCCAGCTGCACCTCGCCCATCATCTGCAGGTGAATCTCGCCCAGACACTCGTTCCACACAATACGCAACTGGGGGTCCTCCTCCTGCAGCTGGGTCAGCCGTGGCAGCACCGCGTGGGCGTCGCAGCCCTCAGGCAGCAGCAGACGACAGCTCTGCACCGGCTGGAGCACCGGGGCCTGA
>ENA-OURU01003994-OURU01003994.1-human-gut-metagenome-genome-assembly--contig:-NODE-3994-length-11372-cov-2.720067_pt1 | contig 11372 bp, 7 predicted proteins | sample MGYA00242137_ERZ509064 | MGnify/ENA primary metagenome ERZ509064 (study PRJEB26280, sample SAMEA2338777) | human gut metagenome | biome: human gut; feature: human-associated habitat; material: faeces...
GTCGCGAAGAACTACGGTGTGGCTGACGAGCTCTACGCAGCTGAGCTGAACTTCCAGGCCATGTTCGATCACCGCACCACTGAGGTGTACTACACCCCGCTGCCGCGCTTCCCCTCCGTCAACCGCGACATCGCCGTAGTCTGCGACGATGGTGCCACGGCGGGCGAACTCATGGGCTGCATCCGCGAGGCCGGCGGCGAGTACCTCAAGGGCTGCGAGGTCTTCGACGTCTACAAGGGCGCGAACATCCCCGAGGGCAAGAAGTCCGTTGCCTTCTCGCTCACCCTCCGCTCCGACGACCAGACCCTCACCGACGCGCACGCCGACGAGGCCGTCCAGGCCATACTCGCCGCGCTGCGCGAGAAGTTCGGCGCCGTCATCCGCTGAACGTTTTGTAATTGAATCGTAATATTGCAGCGCTTTACACTCCCGGGATTTTTGGTATAATGTTTGTCAGTTGAGGCAATCATACCGAATGACCAGGGAGGGGTACGACATGGAAGACGCGACCAGGAGATTCACAGCTATTGACAACCGGAACGAGACACGTGAAATTCTGTCATCCGTGTACGACTCGCTGAAGGTCAAGGGCTACAACCCCATCAATCAGCTCGTGGGTTATATAATCTCCGAGGACCCGACGTACATCACGAACTACAACAACGCCCGCAGCCTCATCTGCCGCCTTGACCGCGACGAGCTGCTGCAGGAGCTGCTGACCAGCTACTTGGACAAGTGAACCAAGCACTGTTATGAAACGAAAAAGGCCCTGCCTCTCGGCAGGGTCTTTTTGCATATCCACGCAGACTGCTGCCGCGAGGTGGCAGAAAAGGGGCAAAAGCAAAAAAATCGCCCCCGTCAAAGACGGGAGCGATTCGCGTTGGCAGCGGAAGAAGGATTCGAACCCTCACAAACGGAGTCAGAGTCCGGTGTGCTACCGTTACACAAATCCTCTATATCATACCTGGTGGAGACAACAGGACTCGAACCTGTGACCTCATGCGTGTGAAGCATGCGCTCTAACCAGCTGAGCTATGCCTCCATACCGAAGCAGGGATTATTATACCACGTTTTTCCGGAAAGTCAACCACTTTTTCGGAATTTCCTTATTTCTTTTTGCGCCCCACCAAAAGGTGGGGCGCGGAAAAGCTACCTGTATGGCTGCACGTATCGTTCATGGCTCAGGCTTTGCGGCCGCGCGTGGGCGCCGGAAACAAGGCCGAGCATGGCGTAGATCGAAACCACCGAGGAGCCGCCGTAGCTGATCAGCGGAAGGGTCAGGCCGATAACGGGCATAACGCCGATGCACATGCCGGTGTTGATCATCACCTGGAACATCAGCGCGGACGCGGCGCCGTAGCATACCAGACGGCGCATATAGTCCTGGCAGTGTATGCCCACATAGATGCACCGGGCGATGATGGCCATTTCCATAATCATGATCGCAAGGCAGCCTACAAAGCCCAGCTCCTCGCCCATGGACGAGAAGATATAGTCCGTGTGCCCGGCGAACAGGCTGCCGCTCTGGGTACGGTTGCCGTTGAACAGCCCCTGCCCCGTCAGGCCGCCGCCGGTGAGGGAACGCAGGTTCATCATGGAGTGGTAGCGCTCGTTGATGCCCATGGGGTCGATGGTGTCGTCAACCAGAATCAGAAACCGGTTCTGCTGGTATTCGCCCAGGAACTGCCACAGGATCGGGAACGCCGCCACGATCAGGCCGATGGCCAGGACGAACCACCACAGGCTGACGCCGCCGCCGAAGGCCATGCCGATGAAGATAAACACGAAGATCAGGGAAACGCCCGCGTCGCCGGACAGCACCATGTTCAGTCCCACCAGCAGTCCCAGGTGAAGGCACATGTGCATGACGGACGGCAGACTGGATATCCGGTTCTGGTGCGCCGACATGACCGACGCCATAATAACGACATAGGTGATCTTACAGATCTCGGCGGGCTGAACGCTGATGAAGCCCAGGTCGATCCAGCTTCGGTTACCGGAGTCGTGGTCGGTTCCCAAAGGGCTTATCAGCATGAGAAGCAGCGCGCAGTTGAAAGCCACCATCACCATCCGGTGTTCCGAAAGAAAGTCCAGATCGACGGAGGACACCAGCGCGTACATCATGACGCCCAGACCGGTAGCCGCCAGCTGAATGATAATATATTTGATATTGCCGCCAAACTTGTCGGCGGAAGTGGCGCTGGCAATGAAAACGCAGCCAAAGCCGGATACGATCAGGCACAAAACCAGCAGAAATATGTCGCCTTTTTTCCAAAAATCCTTTAATTCATCAAAAAACCGGCTCAAATAACCGCCTCCTTCCCATTACGGCTTCTCATTATACCATTCTTCCGGGGAAAAGTAAATAGACGAAATGTGAACGTTGCCTTTCCCATTGTCCGGGGCATTTCCGTCCGCCGGGGGTGGGCAGGGGATAGCGGCGCAGTAAAACATAGAACCCGGGGAACCCAGGAAAAATATTCATCCGGTTTTCATCCGGTTTTACTTGACAAAATGGGAAAATGGTATTATCCTAAAAGAGAATCTGCAAGAATTGGAAACGTTTCAAATTTCCGAAACTGCCGTTATTCCGCCGCTGCAGGGGCGTCTTCCCCCGGAGTTCCTCCGGAGAACCCACGCTCAGACGGATACCGGCAAAAAGTTTCCTGTTTGCCGTTTTCGGGGCGGTTTCAACTGGACATGCTGATCGGAATATGATATACTATCAAAAGTCTGTCTGGAAGGAACCGTATCAATAAGCCATGGCGGCGCACCCGCTTTAAGAATGGAGAGCTAACATGAACAACAACTGTCTGAACATCCTGAAATGGACGGAGGCACAGCTCAAGTACACCTACGACGTTTCTTTGCAGGAGGCCACCCCTCAGGAGCTGCACGAAGCGCTGGGTCAGGCTGTTATGATGGCCATTTCCGACGATTGGAGCCATTCCAAGAAGACCCGTATGCCCAATCGCAAGGCCTACTACATCTCCGCCGAGTACCTGATCGGCCGTCTGGTGTATTCCAACCTGTTCAACCTGGGCATTCTGGATGAGATGAAGGAACTGTTTGCCGAGCACGGGGTCGACCTGGCGATTCTCGAGGACATCGAGGACGACGCTCTGGGCAACGGCGGCCTTGGCCGTCTGGCGGCCTGCTTCCTGGACAGCGCCGCTTCCACGGACATTCCCCTGTCCGGCTACGGCCTGCGCTACAAGTTCGGCCTGTTCAAGCAGAGCTTTGACGCCGACGGCAGCCAGGTGGAGAATGCCGACGACTGGACGAAGTTCGGCGATCCCTGGTCCTTCCGCCGCTATAACCACACCGTGAAGGTCAAATTCCCCGATCATACCGTTCTGGCCGTTCCCTACGATGTTCCCGTCATCGGCTACGGCACCGAGAATGTGGGCACGCTGCGCCTGTGGCAGTGCGAGGCCGAGGAGGAGCTGGACTTCAACGCCTTCAACAATCAGGACTACCTGCGCGCCCTGGACGCCAAGAACAAGGCCGAGGACATCACCCGCGTTCTGTACCCCAACGACTCCACCTGGGAGGGCAAGCGTCTGCGCATCAAACAGCAGTATGTGCTGTCCTCCGCGTCCCTGCAGGATATGCTGCGCACCTTCAAAATTGCCCACGGCGATGACCTGAGCCGCTTTGCCGAGTTCTACGCGGTGCAGCTCAACGACACCCATCCCGCCATGTCCATCCCCGAGCTGATCCGTCTGCTGATGGCGGAGGGCATGAGCTTTGACGATGCCTTCAACGTCGCCCAGAAGACCTTCTCCTACACCAACCACACCGTCATGGGCGAAGCCTTGGAAAAGTGGCCGCTGGATCTGATGCGCAGCGTGGTTCCCGAGATCGTGGACATCATCTGCCGCATTGACCAGAAGCTCAAGTGGGAGCATCCGGGTCTGTTCATCGTGAAAGACAACACCGCCCACATGGCGAACCTGTCCATTTACGTCGGCTCCTATATCAACGGCGTGGCGGAGATCCACACCCAGATTCTGAAGGACGACTGCTTCAAGGACTGGTACTACGCCTTCCCCGAGCGGTTCCAGAATAAGACCAACGGCATCACCCCCCGCCGCTGGCTGGGTCTGTGCAACCCCGAGCTGACCGCCATGCTGCGGGAAAAGGTGGGCGGCGACTTCCTGAAAAACCTCGACCTCATCGGCGAGCTGAAAAATCAGATTTACGACGAGACCATCGTGGAATTCAACGACATCAAGCGCCTGAAGAAGGAGCAGCTGTGCGCCGTCATCGCCAAGCACGAGGGCGTGACGCTGAACCCCGACTTCATCTTCGACGTGCAGGTCAAGCGTCTGCACGAGTACAAGCGCCAGCTGATGAACATTCTGTCCATCGTGGACATCTACTTCCGGCTGAAGGAAGGCCGCCTGCCGGACTTCCATCCCACGGTTTACCTCTTCGGCGCCAAGTCCGCCCCCGGCTACGCCCGGGCAAAGGCCATCATCCGCTATATCAACCGGGTCGCGAAGCTGATCAACAGCGACCCCGCCGTGGCGGATAAGCTGAAGGTGGTATTCGTTCAGAACTACAACTGCTCCTACGCCGAGCATATCATCCCCGCCGCCGATATTTCCGAGCAGATTTCCCCTGCCGGCACGGAGGCTTCTGGCACCGGCAACATGAAGCTGATGCTCAACGGCGCCGTGACCCTGGGTACGCTGGACGGCGCCAATGTGGAGATCGCCCAGGAGGCCGGCCGGGAGAACGAATATATCTTCGGCCACACCGTGGATGAGATCAACGCCGCCAAGCCCACCTATCACGCCCGGGGCATTTACGACTCCAACGCCGACCTGCGCCGCGCCATCAACACCCTGGTGGACGGCACCGTCCCCACGGACGACGCCCAGAAGGAGCTGTTCCATTCTCTGCTGGACGGCACCGACTGGCATCAGGCCGACCATTACTTCCTGCTGCTGGACTACGCTTCCTATCTGGGCACCAAGCTCCAGGCCAACCGGGACTATGCCGACCGCATTGCCTTCGGCCGCAAGTGCCTGATGAACGTGGCCTCCGCCGCCAAGTTCTCCTCCGACCGTACTATCCGTCAGTACGCCGAGGAAATCTGGCACATCAAGCCCACCGAGTATTAACCCCCAAAACACGCCCGATTCTGCAAAGAGTCGGGCGTGTTTGTGTATCCAAAAATGTCAGAACCTTGCGCTGGGCGGCGAATTGTGGTATAGTATGGTCAAAGAACCCGCCGGTTTTTCCGGGGCGTCACGTCAATCTTGGAGGTGCAGACATGAAAGTTCAATTCATCGGTGCGACCCATGAAGTCACCGGCAGCTGTACGCTGCTGGAGGTAAGCGGCCGGTACTATCTGGTGGACTGCGGCATGGAGCAGGGGGAGGACATCTTCCAGAATGTCCCGCTGCCCGTTCCGGCGAATGCCATTGAAGCGGTGTTCCTGACCCACGCCCATATCGACCATTCCGGAATGCTCCCCAAGCTGTGCAAGGACGGTTTCCGGGGGCAGATCTACGCCACGGAGGCTACCTGCAATCTTTGCCGCATCATGCTCATGGACTCGGCGCACATTCAGGAGTCGGAAGCCCAGTGGCGCACCCGCAAGGCCGAGCGTGCCGGGGAACGAGCCGTGGAGCCGGTGTACGACACCAACGATGCGGCGGCAGCCCTCCGCCTTCTGCGCCCCTGCCAGTATAACGCCGCCGTTCAGGCTGCGGAGGGTATCATCATCCGCATGACGGACATCGGCCACCTGCTGGGTTCCGCCGCCATCGAAATGTGGCTGACGGAGGGAAAGCAGACCCGGAAGATCGTGTTCAGCGGCGACGTGGGCAATGTCAATCAGCCTTTGCTCCGGAACCCCCAGCCGGTGGCGGAGACGGAATACCTGGTCATCGAGTCCACCTACGGCGACCGTCTGCACCCCAAGGAGCGGGGCGACGTGGTGGGCGAGCTGGCCGCCTGCATCCAGCGGGCGCTGGACCGGGGCGGCAATCTGGTCATCCCCGCCTTCGCCGTGGGGAGGACGCAGGAAATGCTCTATGCCATCCGGGAGATCAAGCAGCGGGGGCTGGTGACGGGACACGACCATTTTCCGGTGTACGTGGATTCCCCCCTGGCCGTGGAGGCGACGGGAATTTTCCTGCAATGCGACCCCGCGGATTTTGACGACGAGACCCGGGCCATTCTGAAACAGGGCGTCAACCCCATCTGGTTTGACGGATTGAAGCTGGCCGTTTCCTCCGACGAATCCAAGATTATCAATACCGACCCCCAGCCCAAGGTCATTCTCTCCGCCAGCGGCATGTGCGAGGCGGGCAGAATCCGCCACCATCTGAAGCACAACCTTTGGCGCAAGGAAAACATCATCCTGTTTGTCGGCTATCAGGCGGAAGGCTCTCTCGGCTGGAAGCTGGAAAACGGCGCGAAGTCCGTAAAGCTCTTCGGCGAGGATATCGCGGTGAATGCGGAGATCGCCATGCTGCATGGCACCTCCGGCCACGCGGACAAAGAGGGCTTGCTTGCCTGGCTGGCAGGCTTCCGGGAAAAGCCCAAGATGGTGTTTGTGAACCACGGCGACGACAGCAGCTGCAAAGCCTTCTGCGCGACCCTGAAATCCATGGGCTACCGCGCCGACGCGCCCTACAGCGGCACGGAGTACGACCTGATCACCGGCAAGCTCACCACCTACACCGAGGGCGTGAAGATCGACCGTGCGGCCGCCTTCAAGGGTACCCAGCGGGCGAAGCAGATTTACGAGGACATGGTCGCGGCGGCGGAGGCGCTCCTCGCGCTGGTCAAGACCCGCCGTGGAAATACCAACAAGGACAACGCCAAGCTCACGGGACAGATTGTCAGCCTGATCGAAAAGTGGAAGAAATAATGCAGCGCCCGGCAGGAAATGGATTCCTACCGGGCGCTTTTTTGTGCGTTTCTCCTTACTTCAGGCTGTATTTCACGGCATACGCCTTATACTCATCGTCAAAATTCTCGTTCTCCATCCGGGCGGAGCGGATGGCCTCGTGGGTGTTCATGTTGTGATGGTGCAGGTCGATGATGCACCCGGCAATGTTGGAGCAGTGGTCGCCCACCCGTTCCAGCGCGGTCAGCAAGTCCGACCAGACAAAACCGGATTCAATACTGCAGCTGCCCTGCTGCATCCGCAGAATGTGGTGGATGCGCATTTTCTCCTTCAGATCGTCAATGACCTGCTCCAGAGGCTCCACCCGGTAGGCCTTTTCCAGATTGTCGTCCCGGAACGCCTGGAAGGTCATGTCCACGATCTCCTCCACAGCCCGCAGAAGAACGTTCAGCTCATGACGGGCGGCGTCGGACAGCGCCAGATTCTTGCCTTTCAGCTCCTCGGCGGACTCCAAAATGTTCAGAGCGTGGTCGCCGATCCGCTCAAAATCGCTGAGGGCTTTGAGGAGCATGGCGGCCTCGCTGCTGTCGCTTTCGCTGATTTTCAGGGCGCTGAGCTTGACGAGATACGTGCCGAGGATGTCCTCATAATGATCGGTCTTGCTCTCCCCTTCCCGCACGGCCTGGGCAAGCTCCGGCGTGTAGTTCTGGAGGGCAGCGGCGGCATCCCGCAGGGTTTCGGCGGCCACGTCCGCCATTTCATTGGTGACCACACGGCACCGCTCCAGGGCAATGGAGGGGGTGGCCAGCAGACGCTCGTCCAGCTCGCAGACCGCCTCCGGCTGCTTCCCGTCGGGAACGATCCTGCACACCAGCTTTTCCAGCAGACCTGCCGCGGGCAGCATCAGGGTGGTGCAGATGACGTTGAACACCGTGTGGCAGATGGCGATGCCCAGATAGGAAGCGCTTTCTCCCAGAATGGCCGGGGAGAACAGAGCGTCCGCCAGCACAAAGAGGGTCAGGCACACGGCGGTGCCGATGATGTTGAACATCAGATGCACCACCGCAGCCCGCCGGGCGTTCTTGGTGGTACCCACGCTGGACAGCAGCGCGGTGACGCAGGTGCCGATGTTCTGACCCATGATAATGGGGATGGCGGCGGCGTAGGTCACGGAGCCGGTGGAGGACAGCGCCTGCAAAATGCCCACGGACGCCGACGAGGACTGGATGATTCCGGTGAGCACCGCGCCCACAAGAACGCCCAGAATGGGGTTCGTGAACATCAGGAACATCTGCTGGAATTCCGGCACATTTTTCAGGCTGCTGACCGCGCCGGACATGGTCTCCATGCCGAACATCAATGTGGCAAAGCCCAGGAAGATCATGCCGGTGTCCTTTTTCTTGCCGTCCTTCATGAACATGTAGTACACAATGCCCACCAGCGCAAGAATGGGGGTAAAGGAGCTGGGCTTCAGCAGCCGGACGAAGACGTTCCCGCTTTCAATGCCGCTGAGGCTCAGAATCCAGGCGGTGACGGTGGTGCCAACGTTCGCGCCCATGATGACGTTGATGGCCTGCCCCAGGGTCAGCAGCCCGGAGTTGACGAAGCCCACCACCATGACCGTGGTGGCGGAGGAGGACTGAATGACGCCCGTGACGGCCAGACCCGTCAGAAAGCCCAGCATCCGGTTGGTGGTGAGCTTCCCCAGAAGCACCCGCAATGAGGAACCCGCCCGCCGTTCCAGCGCGTCTCCCATCAGGTTCATGCCGAACAGAAACAGGCACAGCCCGCCGATCATGGTCAGAACGTTGAAAATATCCATAGAATCCAGCCTCTCGTTTGGGGAAACTCCGAACAAATCGCCTTCGGCTGAGCAGCGGATCTTTTTCCCCGGCCGTGCGGTTTAGAAAGTGGGAAATACACAAAGTATTCCTCCACTTTCCAAACCTTCGTCCGAGAAAAAATCTCTCGCTGCCAGCTCTCGTCGATTTGTTCAGAGCTTCCCCTTTTTGATACTTCAATTTTATCAGCGCAAGGTCAAATCCATTATCAGAAAAATGTAAAATCTGCGTAAATCCGGCAGGAAATTGGGAGGGGCAGCGCCCCTCCCTTCGTTCTACTTTTTTTCCATGGGAAACCGTACCATGACGATTGTCCCCTTGCCGACGGTGCTGTCCAATTCAATCGCCGCGCCCAGAATCAGCGCCGCGTGCTTGACGATGGACAGCCCCAGGCCGGTGCCGCCAATCTCCTTGGAGTGGCTCTTGTCCACCCGGTAAAACCGCTCGAACACCCGCTCCTGATGCTCCGGGCGGATGCCGATGCCGGTGTCCGTCACCGTGAGAACAGCCTGTTTTTTTTCCTGCCCGAGCCGCACAATGACCAGCCCGCCGTCTTTGTTGTACTTGACGGCGTTGTCCATGAGGTTGAACACAATCCCGGAAACCAGCTGAGGAATCCCCTGAATCACGGTTTTCGTCCCTTCCAGCCGGATGCTGACGTTTTTCAGCTCCGCCGGGGCGGTCAGCTCCTGCATGGCGGACTTCGCCGTTTCGTACAGATCGATGGGCGCCCACTGCATGTCCGCCGCGCCCTCGTCCAGCCGGGACAGGCGCAGGGTGTCCTCCACCAGATCGATCATGCGCTGCGCCTCGCTGTAGATTTTCTCCCCAAAGTGCCGGGTGTCCTCCGGGGGAACCAGCCCGTCCTTCATCAGCTCGGCGTAGCCGGAAATGGCGTGGAGCGGGGTTTTCAGCTCGTGGGAGACATTGGCGGTGAATTCCCGGCGGAGGGCTTCCGCCTTCTGCTTCTGGGTCACGTCAAACAGCAGCAGCACCACGCCGGAAACCGCCCCGTCGGATTTGACCGGGCTGGCGGCGGCGAGATATTCCCCACCGGTCAGAGCCACGTTTTCCTCCGCCTTTTCCCCGGTGAGAGCCTTCTCCACCAGGGCGGAAATGGCCGGGTTCCGGTTGGCAACGCCAAAGTCCGCCCCTAAGCAGTTGGGGGTGATTTCCAGCAGCCGCGTGGCGGCGGGGTTGATGCTCAGCACCGTGCCGCCGCTGTTCATCAGCACCAGACCCTCGCTTAAGGAGCGGGTGACGGCGTTGAATTCCTTCTGCTTCTGCCGCAGCTCCTGAGACTGCGCCCGGAGCTGAACCTGCTGGGAGTCCAGCCGCCGCAGAAGAGGCTGGATTTCGACGTATTCCCGGTTGGACAGGGGGTCGTCCAGATTCAGCTCGTTCAGCGGCGCGACAATATTTTTCGTCAGCTGCCCGGCAAGCAACGCCGACAGGGCGACGGCAATGCCGATTACCAGAAGGATCGGCTTCACCACCCCCAGCACCAGATGGGGCACCGTGTTCTGCGCCGCGGAAAGCCTGAGCACCGTGCCGTCGCTTAAGCGCTGCGCCGTATAGATATACCGCTCCATCAATGTGTCGGAATAGCGGAAGCTGGTGCCGGAGCCGGTGGCCAGCGCGGCCTTGACCTCCTCCCGCTCCAGATGATTCTCCATTCCGCCGGAATCGGAACGGCTGTCATAGAGCACCGTGCCGTCGGCGGCGATCCATGTGATGCGCCGGTCGGAGGTATCGAGATCGTCAAAATAGGAGACCCCTTCCCTTTCCAGCGCGTGGGCGACCAGCGCCGTCTGCAATCGCAGCTGCTCCGCCTGAACGTCGGAAAAGTAGGTGTACAGCGCCCCCAGAATCAGTGCCAGCGTGGCCAGCAGCACCGCCAGGGACGCCAGAAAAATCGAGCGAAAAACCCGCTTCGTCATGGCCTACGCCTCCATCCGGTAGCCAACGCCCCGGACGGTGCGGATGTATTCGCCGCACTGCCCCAGCTTCGTGCGCAGGGTGCCGATGTGTACGTCCACCGTCCGGGTCTCGCCCACGTAGTCCGTACTCCAGATCCGCTCCAGCAGCTGATCCCGGGTAAAGACCCGGCCGGGATGCTCCAGAAAGAGCTTGAGCAATTCAAATTCCTTCAGCGTCAGCTCCACCCGGGTGTCCCCGGCGTAGACCGTATGGGACGCGGAGTCCATCCGCAGATTGCCCATTTGCAGCAGTCCGGGGGCAGCCGCGGGAGCCGTCCGGCGCAGAACCGCCCGGATACGGGACACCATCTCCATCATGCCGAAGGGCTTGGCCAGATAATCGTCCGCGCCCAAGTCCAGCCCCACCACTTTATCGTATTCCGTCCCCCGGGCGGACGCGATGATGACCGGGATGCGGGCGGTGGCAGGATTGCCCCGGAGGGCTTTGAGAATTTCGATGCCGTCCATCCCGGGCAGCATAATATCCAGCATAATCAGCTGGGGCTGGGAATGGCTCAGGGCATCGAACAGCCCCACGCTGTCCCGGAAGCCCTCCGCCTCGAAGCCGGACGCCCGCAGGGCATACAGCATCAGCTCCCGGATGCTGTCGTCATCCTCTACGCAGTAAATCACTCGGATTCCCCCAATACTTATACGAGTTTTTAATAAAACGCTGAAAAG
>ENA-OURU01004005-OURU01004005.1-human-gut-metagenome-genome-assembly--contig:-NODE-4005-length-11343-cov-3.916549_pt1 | contig 11343 bp, 9 predicted proteins | sample MGYA00242137_ERZ509064 | MGnify/ENA primary metagenome ERZ509064 (study PRJEB26280, sample SAMEA2338777) | human gut metagenome | biome: human gut; feature: human-associated habitat; material: faeces...
AGCCTGAGCATGAAAGCTCTTGAGGCACCGGCTGAGGAAGCTACAGAAGAATAATAACAGACAACAAAAATAGTTGTGTTGAATAACAGAGACTGCCGAATGGAAAGCTGCTTGCTGAATATCCGGCAGTTTTGTTGACAGAAGGGATAACAAGAATGCTCGAAGAAGGAATATTCGATATACATTGCCACATTGTGCCAGGAGTGGATGACGGAGCTGCGGATATTGAAGAAACAAGAAAATTATTGGAGATGGAATATAAGCAGGGAGTGAGAAACATTATTCTGACGCCTCATTTTCGTTTTCGGATGTTTGAGACACCTCTGGAAAAAGTACAGAGACAATTCCGGCTTGCAGAAGAGGCGGCAGCAGATATCAGTAAAGATCTGCATCTTTACCTCGGATGCGAATTTCATGCAAATATGGAGATGCTTCCTATGCTTCGTGAGAAAAAAGTTTCTACCATGGCTGGTTCCAGGTATGTGCTGGTAGAATTCTCTCACAATTCAGAGGCATCCTATATCAGAGAACGCCTGTCTGCAATGCTTTCCGGCGGGTACAGACCCATTGTTGCACATATTGAACGATACGAAGCGACCCGTACAGATCTGGACTTTGTAGAAGAACTGACAGAGATGGGAGCTTATATGCAGATCAATGCAGACAGCATTGTGGGAAAAGACGGCTTTTTTACAAAACGCTACTGTCAGAAGCTGATGAAGAATGACCTGGTTCATTTTGTAGGTTCTGACTGCCATGACAGCAGTAAAAGAATTTCCAGAATCGGGGAAGCCTATAGCTATGTAATTAAGAAAATGGATACAGACTATGCGAAACAGCTTTTCATTCGAAATCCGCAGAAAATCATAGATCATAAATTTTAATGGATTTTGACCGAGTTAACTTTGTGGTCGGATTTTAAAGAATTTTAATGAATTTCAAAGAATAATGTCACTCGCAATTGACTTTTTATACGTACTACGGTAAAATGTATACGGTTTATGTAAAACTGTAACTGTCTGCTGTAAAATAAATCAGTCGGATAATTACAAAAACTACAATGAAAAAGGGAAAAGGAAAATATCAGATGTTAGACAATTTGAACAGCAAATTTGAGAGCAGCAGGGTGCAGGCACTTGATGTCAATGACGATGAAGTTGAAATTGATTTACTGGAAATATTTCATGCACTCAGAAAGAAAATTCTGCTGGTACTGATGGTTGCTCTTATAGGTGGCTGTATCGGAGCTGCATGTACACAGTTCCTGATGACACCAATCTACAGTTCAACATCCAGTATGCTTGTTCTCTCAAAGGAAACCACGCTGACATCTCTGGCGGATCTGCAGTTAGGTGCCAGTCTGACAAGTGATTACACAGTACTGATCACAAGTACCCCTGTACTGGAACAGGTAGTTACAAATCTGAACCTGGATATGACAGCGGAGGATCTGAAAGAGGATGTAACGATTAATAATCCGACAGATACCCGTATCCTTGAGATCACTGTTGATAATCCGGATTCTACAATGGCTAAGAAGATCGTAGATGAGATTGCGAATGTTTCCTCATCCTATATCGGAGACAAGATGGAAGTTATTCCGCCTAAGATCATCGAAGTTGGTAAGATTGCTACAGAGAGAACTTCTCCAAGTGTAATGAAGAACTCAGTAATTGGCTTCTTACTCGGATTTCTTGCATGTGCGGCAATCGTAGTTGTATACGCTGTAATGGATGATACTATCAAGACAGAAGAAGATATTGAGAAATATCTCGGTGTTTCTGTACTTGCCAAGGTTCCTGACAGAAAAGACTACGTAAACATGAAGAACAAGAAACCAAAGAGCAATAAGAAGAACAAGAAGCGTCGCTAGAGTAATGGAGGAATCTGAGCAATGAAGAAACTCAACTTAACAGATAAAAGAAAACCGGACTATTTCTACAGCGAAGCGATTAAAACGCTGCGTACAAATATCCAGCTGTCCGGTCAGAGCATAAAGACAATTCTGGTTACAAGCTGTTTTCCGAATGAAGGTAAGAGTGATGTAGTACTCAGCCTTGCACAGGAGCTTGGAAGCATCGGTAAGAAAGTTCTTCTTCTGGATGCGGATATCAGAAAGACTGCTTATGCAGGACGACTGGGAGTAGAAGAAGAGGTCAAGGGTCTTTCCCAGCTTCTCAGTGGGCAGGTAGGACTGCAGGATATTATCTATGAGACGAATTTCCCGAATATGGACATTATATTCGGAGGTCCGGCTGCACCAAACCCTTCAGGACTTCTCAGCGAGAACATTTTCAAGGTTTTTCTGAAAGAAGTCAGGGAATATTACAATTACATACTAATTGACACACCGCCGATCGGAACTGTAATCGATGCTGCGGTAATCGGCAGATGCTGTGATGGAGCGATCTTCCTGATCCAGCCAGGTAGCGTCAGATACAGAGATGCACAGAAGGCATTTGCACAGCTTGAGAGAAGCGGATGCCGTGTTCTGGGAGCTGTTATGAATAAGATAGACACCAGTAGCGACAAATATTACTCTTCTTACTACAAACATTATGGTGAATACTATCGCAGAAGCGATGATGAGTCCCAGAAATAATATCGCTGTCTGATAATCGTTCAGAAGTGATATCATAACCATAATTAACAGTAAAGGAAAATTGGGAAAAGTGAGCAGAAATAAGAAGAGAAAAGGGAAAAAGACAAATATTTTGCTGGGTTTTATCTGTATTATCCTGGTGGGGGTTCTCGGTACAATTCTTGTGATGAGCTATAATACAGAGCAGGAAGAAGCCAAACGTCTGACAGAACTTGCAGGTAACCAGCAGAGCGGAATCGAAGATTATGAAGCAGTAAAGGAACACGCTGCACAGTTAGAGAAGGCATCCTCCGAAGATGAGAATACAGAAGATGCCGATAACAGTGAGACAAAGAAGAGCAAGAAGAAAGAAGACACAGCCGGGGAAGAGGATGCAGAGGAGACCGCACAGGCAGAAGATACTGCTGAAGCGGAAACACCGAGAACAATTTCCGGTATCGTATGCTGGGGAGATGATCTGATCAATGGTGAGGAATCCAACACTTATTCCTACATGGCAGTACTTCAGAAACTTCTGACAGACAACGGATATAACCTGACAGTGATTAACAAGACTCTTCAGGGCGGCGGTACACTTTCTATGATGAAGATGGCCGGTGTAAGTGATGAAACTCTTCAGGGATATATTGCGAAACATCAGCAGGCCGCAAATGGTGCGCAGCTGAATGTAACAGAGACAGGAATCCGTGATCTTACAGAAGAACAGACTACCAGAAATGATATGGACTGTGTACCTGTCATCTTCATGGGATACTATGGCGGATGGAATCATGATCCTGCAGAGCTTGCTGAGCAGCAGGAACAGATTTTAAATACATTCCAGAACAAAGACCAGTTCATTGTTGTAGGAACACGCCCTATGGATGGAAGCGTGACTTCTGAAGCACTCGATCAGGTGCTCAGCGAGAAGTGGGGCGAACATTATATCAGTCTTGCAAATGTGACACAGCAGCTGTCTGCTACTCATGAAGCACAGCAGGCTATGGCAGAGGCAGTGTTCCAGAAATTGCAGGAGCTTGGCTATATCAGCCAGAGCTGAATAAACGATTGAAGGAATGAAAATGAAAAAAACAGCAAAAGAAGCTGCGAGACAACGAAAGATTTATATGATTCTGATAATTATCCTGATCATAGTTCTTACAGTTTTGGGCGGCGGGTATTATTTTATGATGCAGACAAAAGCATCATCCAGAAATACAGGTGCTCAGAACAGTAACGGTCAGAATCAGACGAGCCAGACATCAGGTAGTGACACTGTGGAATATCAGGGTGCGACATATAAATATAACGATCATCTCAGCAACTACTTATTTCTAGGAATTGATACAAGAGAATCGGTAGATACTTATCAAACACAGGAAGATGCCGGACAGGCAGATGCGATTTTTGTGGTTTCTATGGACAGAGCGACGGAGAAGATTAAAGTGCTCTTCGTCCCGCGAGATTCTATGACAGAGATTGAGGTTTTCAATCCATCCGGTAAGAGTCTTGGAATGACAACAGACCACATAAATATTCAATACGCATTTGGTGATGGTCGACAGAAGAGTTGTGAACTGATGAAGACAGCAGTATCCAATCTGCTGGACGGACTTCCGATTCAGGGATACTGTTCCATGAACATGGATGGTATTCCGGTGATTACGGACTTCGTAGGAGGAGTTCAGATCACAGTGCCTGACAACAGCCTTGAGGATGTAGATCCGGAATTTAAAGAAGGCGCTGTTGTTAACATTACAGGTGAAAACGCAGAAAAGTTTGTACGATATCGAGATACTGACAGGACCCAGAGTGCTCTGGTCCGTCAGGAGAGACAGAAAACCTATCTCCAGGCATTAATTCAGAAAGCCCAGGAGAAGGCAGGAGAGGATGCCGGATTTGTGACAGACCTCTACGACAGTATTAAGAGCTATACAGTTACAAGCATGGGAAATGACATATTTGCGAAACTCCTTGCAGCATCAGGAAACGGTATCACTGATACAGAGACGGTACCGGGTGAGGGAACGCAAGGTAAGAACTTTGATGAGTATCATGTAGATAAAGATGCTCTGTCAGACTTGATTATTTCCATGTTTTATGAGAAAATTCAATAAACCGGTTAGAAGACAGCCGGTTTGGAATAAACTGTATGGTGGTAAATAGTCATTAGTACTGTTATTATTACTCAGAGATAATTCGTACAGACTTCCTGTACGATTATCAATATAAAAATAATCCAAAAGGAGAGGTGCATTATGAAACTTGCAAAGAAATTCATGACACTTGCTTTAGCAACTGCCCTTGGTGTAGGATGTGCTACTGTAGGTGTCAGTGCAGCAGGAAGCCGCACAAGCGCAATTACAGTATCTGCTGAACAGTCTGCAATCTATGAAGTTGTTCAGAAGATCGAAGAAGCAGAAGGCTTTGCAGATCTGCAGGCAGAACTGCCGGCAGTAGCTGACGCTTTCAAACAGGTTAACGAAGGTAAAATGGAAGTTGCTGGTTTCGTTGACGTTCTGAAAACCCTTTCAGAAGAGACAACAGACGAAGAAGTTAAAGCAGCTATCGATGAACTCGTTCAGAAACTTGACGGAAAAGAATTCGTTACAGGTTTTGATGAATTCAAAGTACTTGATGCAGACAAAGCAGAGAAGAATGCTGATGGTAAATATGAAGTTGAGATCTCTGTTCCAAGTATCACAGATACTATGGAAAACATTCAGCTTGTAGCTTATAGCAAAGAAGATGCAAAGAAATGGCAGATCGTTGATCCGATCAGCGTTGACAAAGAGAACAAAACTCTTGAAGTTGCATTAGATGATGGTGCTTTCTTCACTGTTGTTGCAGATGCTGAATAATTATTCGGTAATTCAGAAATAAAATGCAGCCGCCAGAAATGGCGGCTGTTTTTTGTGTTCTGAAAAAAGTTATTGTATGCTTTGTTTTCAGTAATACGAAATGTTTTAAACAGAAAATATTGACAAATTATGTAGAACTATGTAGAATAACCTATAGCGAAAACATAGATTTATGAAAACAGGGAGAGAAGAAAAAGAAAAATATGTATAGAAAAAGTTCTAAAGGTTGGCTGAAGCACTTTGATTTTATATTAATTGATTTAATCAGCCTGCATCTGGCATTCGTTTTATCATATGTTTGTCGTCATGGGATAGGAAATCCGTACAAGAATTTATTATACAGAAATATGGCATTTATGTTGACATTTATCGATTTTTTTGTGGTATTTCTGTTTGAGACTTTAAAAGGCGTATTGAGACGGGGATACTATCAGGAACTGGCTGCGACGGTTAAACACGTGATTCTGGTAATGCTTCTGGCAGTTTTATATTTATTTACAATTCAAGAGGGAACCTCTTTTTCCAGATCAGTTTTGTATTTTACAGCTGTGTTCTATATAATATTTGCATATGTGACAAGGATTTTGTGGAAGAAACATTTGCAGAAAAGAATGGAAAATGGAGGCGACCGTTCACTTCTGATTATTACAAGCAGTGATATTGCTGCTGAAGTGGTGCGCAGCATGCAGGAGCATAATTACCAGCGATTTAATTTGATTGGAATTGTGCTTGTGGACAAAGATATGAAAGGACAAAAGATAGAAGGAATTCCTGTTCTGGCAAATGAAGAAGATGCGGCAAATTATGTCTGCAGAGAATGGATTGATGAAGTTTTTCTTGTAATTTCTGAAAAATATCCTTATCCACAGAAACTGGCAGATCAGCTGTTAGAAACAGGTGTAACAGTACATTTAAATCTGGCAAAGATGGCAGATGCGATAGGAAAGAAGCAGCTGGTAGAGAAGCTGGGCGATTATACAGTATTGACAACCAGCATAAACTATGCAACTGTGAAGCAGGCATTTATGAAGAGAAGCCTGGATATTATAGGTGGATTGGCAGGATGTATTTTGACAGGAATAATTTTCATATTTGTGGCACCTGCAATCTATATTCAGTCGCCAGGTCCGATTTTCTTCTCACAGATTCGAGTGGGAAAGAATGGCAAGAAGTTTAAGATGTATAAATTCCGCAGTATGTACATGGATGCCGAGGAGCGGAAAAAAGAGCTGATGAAAGACAACAGAGTCGAAGACGGCATGATGTTTAAGCTGGAATTCGATCCACGTGTAATAGGAAATAAAGTCTTGCCAAATGGAGAAAAAAAGACTGGTATTGGTAATTTTATTAGAAAAACAAGCCTGGATGAATTTCCACAATTTCTTAATGTACTAAAAGGAGACATGTCGCTGGTAGGCACAAGACCACCGACACTGGATGAATCTGGAAATGTTTGTTATTATTACGAGAAGATTAGTATGTTACCGAACTTCTGGGCACAGACTAATAATTTCAAACGGTTGCTGAGTTTGTTTGATAGAAACTTGATGTTTATACGAGATGTTCACGATGTATGCAAAAAATTCAATGGTTTATCCAGATGTAAAGGAAATTGCAAGAAGTGTGATGCGATTCATCATCCTTTTTCAATGTTGTACAAGCTGGGAATGCTAGGAATAATACCAACGTCATTAAACAGAGAATTATAGTATCAGATTACAACCGTTCAAAAGATTTCTATGTCAACAAGCTAGGTTTTTCTGTCATCCGGGAGAACTATCGCCCGGAAAGAAATGACTGGAAATCGGATTTGCAATGTGGAAATATAGAACTGGAAATCTTCGGTGTGTCCAATCCACCTGCCAGAGTATCACATCCGGAAGCGGCGAAGATGTGAGAAAAGATAGTCGAAAATGAATCATACTACCCAAAAGAATAGGGGGTGTGTATTATGGGAATCCTGTCACTGTCACGTAAGAGACAGCCGATGAGAAATCGGCTTCTCTTTGAAGACTTATATATAGATAGTTACGATTACAGAAATGAAGAAATGGTATGATGGCTATTATTTGAACCGGGTTGGTCATGTATACAGTCCGAATTCTGTAATGGAAGCAATCAATAACGAAGAATTTCAAAATTATTGGTCACAAACTGAAACATATGAATCACTCAAAGTTTATATCGAAATGGACTTTGACGGCCTAAAGCAGAGAATTGTGGAAATGCTGGGCGGAGCAAGAATCAAAATAGAAGTAGGTTCTTTCCAAAATGATATGACCACATTCCACTGTGCAGATGATGTTTTGACCTTACTGATTCATCTGGGATACCTTGCCTATGACAGCAAAACTGAAAAAGCATTTATTCCGAATGAAGAAGTCCGCAGTGCATTCGTTCTTGCAATCAGAAATAGAGGTTGGGATGAAGTTTACAAGGCAATCGAAAATTCAGAAAAACTTCTAAAAGCGACCCTTGCAATGAATGAAACAGCAGTAGCAAAAATGCTACAGGATGTTCATATGCAAAACAGCTCCAGCCTTGTGTATAACAATGAGGTATCGCTGGCAAGTATTATTCAGCTTGCGTATTACACAGCAGCAAAGGAGTACACAATCATAAGAGAACTGCCTGCCGGTGAAGGATTTGCTGATATGGTTTTCATTCCCAAACGAACCTCAAAGAAGCCGGCATTGGTTGTAGAACTGAAATGGGATAAGAGTGCTGAAGGTGCTATTTCCCAGATTAAAGATAAAAAATATGTTACTGCACTGGAAGAATACAAAGGAAATATCCTACTTGTAGGAATCAACTACGATAGGAAAACTAAGGAACATCAGTGCAAGATTGAAAAATACGAAATGTAAATAGTACAAAAATATCTTAGCCCACCATGTGAGCATCCAACTTCGTAATGATTTTACGGAGAAGGAAACTTACATGGTGGGCTATTTTTATACTGCCCGCTATACCACAGACAGCACCCAAGAAAAATCAAGGGTGCCACTGTGTCGCTTATGCGGGCAGTTTTCTGTTATGTAGTTTGAACTTTTGTAGTTATGCTGTGTTCAGACGGTGCGCCTGAGAATTCAAATTCCTAATCCATATAAAATCGCCTTTAACTCTTTTACAGTCCTTGTGAGAATTTCCTCTTCGGTAGCATTGCAGTCCAGCAGCAGACGGTGGAGTTCGGAGTCTGCCGTGGATACAGAGTGATGAAGGCTGTCTACCAAGAGATCATCTGTGGATACCTTGGTCTTGCCATAGGATATCACCGCCGTTTCTTTTATTGTACCATAAAACGGCAATAACAGCCAGAAATATTTGGCTAAATATCAATATGCCAGCACACTAGCAAATTGAGGAAAAGGCTGCAACTACAAACATTTTTCCGAAAATACTCTAAATCAAAACAATTTTTTTAGTACTGTATTTGTTAGTATGGAAAAACTTGGGAATATCTGGTATAATGAATAGCAGATAATTAGCAGTTATCCATTACTTCCTATGGAGATGAATACAAATGAACATCCAGCAATATATACACAGCCTTACAGACGAGGAGTTTGAACAGCTTTGCACGGAATACCTGACCTTGCATTATAAAAACAAAAATATTACCATACACGGTACGCGTTTGAAAAAAGATGGTGGAAAAGACATTGTAGGAACTGCACAGGATGTCCCCTATGAAATATGGGCTGAATGCAAGAGGCACAATCGTGCCCTTGGTCTTGAGAAAATATCTAAAAATGTTATTTTGGTTATTTCAAAAGGAATTAATGAGCTGATTTATTTCTCTACAAGTGATATTACCAGAAATGCGGTTAAACATGTTTCCATAGTTGCTGCCAAGCATAATTTTTCTGTCACTTTCATATATGGGAACCGTCTGTATCAGGAATTATCAATTCTTCCACGTTTTCAATATGGTTTTGAAAAATCAAATGAAATAATAAAAAATGATTTAAGAATATCTCGTTTTTTTAGTGTATTTGAAGATACGGAAAAATATACAGAAGAATCGGAACTCGTATTGCAACGAGATAATATTTTTTACATTGATATTTATCTGACTAATTTGTATAGTGCAACTGTTTCAGATGTAACCTGCACATTACCGAAAATGGCAGATATTATATTTCATGTTCCTGAAATCCACAATTGTTTTAATATGCTGCAGGGAAGTAACCGTGTTATACAAATACGCGCTGAAGTATTAAGCTCTTACACCGTGAAGCATATACCCGCACTTACTTTAAAATATAAGTGCAATGGTCATACATATTCCAAAAAAGTTCCCGGAGGATTTATAGATCCAACAAAACTCATCTACTATCCATTGGTAGGAGAGAATGTACAGAATTTCTTAAGCAGTAAAATTCTTCCGCTTCTGAAGGGCAACGGATTCAGCCCAATTTATATGCTTAATATAACTGGGAAATCAGGAACAGGAAAAACACGGCTATTGTCTGAAATAATAAATTCTGCTAAAAGTTATAATTTTCAGACGTTATATTGCGATGCAAAAAAACAAAACGGATTTGAAATTTTAAGAGAATTTTTATGTGCTTGTCTGGGGTTACCTTATGGCACTGGAAATATCAGCTGCACATTAGATGATTTTTCTAAAATAATCAAGCAATATTATGGGAACTCAAAAGTAAGTGAGGCAGTTTTTTCTTTTGTATTTCATAAGAAATTAGATCCTGATATCTTATATTATCTGAAAGAGGCACTTCTTTTCTTCTCTTGTAATATAGTAGGCGGAGTTTCTTTAATTTGGACAATAGACAATTTACAATGTCTGGATAAAGAAACTCTGGATATCATATATTTCCTGATTGCACATTTACAGGAATGTTTTCCTGAAGTGATTTTTTCTTTAGGCACAAATACAGAAATTGTGCCTCTTGACTCTCAGGGATTTGTAAATGAATTTTTGGCTAAAATAAACGAATACGAAGACGTGGCTTCGTATGTGTATACTTGCGGTGAAATGCAGAACAATGATGCGAAAACATTGTATTATCATGCTATTCCCAATTTGCAAGGGTTTGATTATTTTACGCGCCTGCTATTAAACAAAAGCGGAAAACGACCATTTGATATTATTATGCTGATTCACTGGTTTTATGACCAGAATTTAATTAATATATCAACACATAATATGGTGATTCCTTCAAAAAAAGAAGAAATTGAAAACTTTATAAATAAAGTACCTGTAAAAAGCAAGGAAATTATCGATCAACGCTTCCAACTGCAAATGCATAAAAAATTCTCTTTTGATACCACATTGGGATATTTCGATGCATTTAAAGTTGTTGTGAAGTCAATATTGTATTTTGGAGGAGAAACACCTGTTGATTTTTTGGCTAGTTTAAATATAGACGGTGATATGTTATTTGAATTAAGTCAATCTTTATTTTTTAAGTACATGGATAAATACCCTAAAATTGTATTTTACCATGACAATATTTACAGATATTTTGAAGGGTACCAATTTTATCAGAATGACCGCTCGCTTTCTCTGAAAATTATTAAGTGGCTAAATGAAAATGCCTGGTACAAATCCAACCTTAGGACAACAGCAATTTTTGACTGTTATATACGCGCTTCCGAATATGAAGAAGCTGTCAGGTTTGGAATATCTTCTATCTCAAGCGAATGTGACAAAAGAAATTTTCAGGCAGTCATACATATTGGCACAGAGCTATTAAAAGATGTTCCGAAAACTCAGGATGCTTCCGAAGAATCAGTGCCTAACCCCTTTGCAGAATTTATGGATGCAGGAGCAAAATTTCATGTCTACTATGCAGTGGCAGACGCATACAGAATTTATCAGGATTTGTCTCAAAGCGTATATTATTATAAGAAAGCCTATAAAATATTGCAGCAATA
>ENA-OURU01004008-OURU01004008.1-human-gut-metagenome-genome-assembly--contig:-NODE-4008-length-11337-cov-2.518702_pt1 | contig 11337 bp, 9 predicted proteins | sample MGYA00242137_ERZ509064 | MGnify/ENA primary metagenome ERZ509064 (study PRJEB26280, sample SAMEA2338777) | human gut metagenome | biome: human gut; feature: human-associated habitat; material: faeces...
TATACAGTAGGTCCCTGCTCAATTTTGCAATTTGCGACTGGTCACTGTTGAATATCTTATCATAGTACTGAGGCAGATAAAGCGTAGAAGGTTTTGAGCGACTGGCACAGGGAATCTGGAACACAGCTGCCAGGCACAACTTTCCAATTTCAAGCAACGAGGAGTTCAAATATGGTTCTTTGTAATTTTTGGGTATACTTTCGCCGCGTTTTGTCTGGTAGAAAACTCCTACATCACGCATCGCCTGAGAAAAACGGACTTGTTCAGGTGCGTTGGCTTTAAGGTCTACAGCTTTGATTGGTTTCTGGGTGTTTGTTGCTTTTGCAATAGACAAACTAAATGCATTCTTTTCATCTTCAGTTGTCCCTTCAGTGCGTATAATCTTACAGGGCAGAAACAAGTCGTGATTCTCATCAATATAGCGGCTTTTAGCCAACATATAAGTGGTCTGACCACCGTTGATTATAGAGAAATTTTTTAATTTTGCTTCCCGTCCGTCGATATTAAAATCATCGCAGACGATGGTAATGCCGTTATTTTTCTGCCAAAATGATTCTGGAGAATTATTTATGGTGTCTTCAATACCTTTGTCGATATCCCGCCCCGCAATATGATAGCGTAGGTTTTTTGCTAACAACTGGATGTTATATCTTGCGTACAAGGCCTTAATAGAAAACGCAGAGGCATTAACAATGACCGCATCATCTCCATATTCAAGACAGTTTCCAGCTCGATCAATCTGAATCTTTCCTTGCTCTACAGCGGGCCGACGAGACTCGGATTCAGCAATTTCTTCCTCAACATCTTTTCCGAAAAAAAGAGAAATTTCAAAGCGGCTGGAATCTGTAAACAATCCCCGGAAATTTTTCTCAATACGAGCCCGGTTAATACCAGACTGGGGAGCACTGGTGTAAAAGACGAAATGAATCTTGGATTCATCTCCGACTTCCGCATTCAATGATAGAAAACGACGCTGAACCTTAGTATTGACCTGTTCGTAATGGCCCTCGCTCATATCTTTATAAAATGAAGCCATTTTTGTCATAGCATTGATAACATCATCAGACGAGATACTTGTATAGAACTTGGACTGAGCTATGATCAGGTCGGACTCCTCAGCATCGGTCAACAAAACATCAACACCGCCGTCGTATTGCCCGTCAACTATGATCTCTTCAAAATCAGCGTCATTCAGTGACAGCGCAGGATTTTTGTATAGATGCGCCTTTACACATAGTGCAGAAAACACATAGTCATCGCTTTTTAGACGCAATGAAGGATATGTACTTTTCATTCCTTGGATTTTATCTTGGATTACTTGATATGAGTCATGAGTTGTTGGCATACTGTCACTCCCTTGCCAAGCATGTCATATTTGCGAAAATTATATCACGTTATGACGAAAGTAACAAGATCCAACCAGCGGTTGCCATTTCTTCTATTTCCGTTCGCTATTCCCGTATTCTAAGTAGGACGGTATGCTGTTTGTGTCTCCTGTCTATCCAGTTAAATAGTTTAAAAGCCCTCTTGAACAGAAAGATCTTCCGACTTTATTGAGAGGAATTACGTCGCAGGAGAAACTCACCAAAAAGCAACGGCAGATCTGGGAGTACATGCGGTTTCACCCGGATGAGACCAATTACAGTGCCATTGCCAGGGGAGCCAAGGTGCCCCGACATGCGGTGGCCAAACACTTTGAGATGATCCAAAAAATACTGGGCATCCAGGAAACCGCTTCCCAGCCGTTGCTCGATTGCCAGACAGTCCCGCTTATGGTATGATGACCCTATCAAGTGAGGAGGTGCCGTCATGCCCCTGCATATCGTGCGAAATGATATTACCACCATGAAGGTGGACGCTATCGTCAACGCCGCCAAGGAGAGCCTGCTCGGGGGCGGAGGTGTGGACGGCGCCATCCACCGTGCCGCCGGACCGGAGCTGCTGGCCGAGTGCCACACCCTTGGCGGCTGCAAAACGGGACAGGCCAAGATCACCAAGGGCTACCGCTTGCCGGCAAAGTTTGTCATCCACACCGTCGGCCCCATCTGGCGGGGCGGCAGCCACGGGGAGCGGGAGCTACTGGTCTCCGCCTACCGATCTTCTCTGGAAGCGGCCCTGGCCTATCAGTGTGAAACCGTGGCGTTCCCGCTGATCTCCTCTGGGGTGTACGGCTATCCCAAGGATCAGGCTTTGAAGGTGGCGGTGGATACCATTGGGGATTTTCTGCTTTCTCACGATATGACGGTGTATCTGGTGATCTTTGATCGGGCCACTTATACCATCGGTGGAAAGCTGTTTGCCGACATTGCCGCCTACATCGACGACCGCTATGTGGATGATCACACCGACAGCCGGGAGATCCAGCGCCGCCGGATAGCCATGGCCTCCATGCCTATGGAGGAATCGGAGTGTATGCCTGCCCCCTGTGCCACGGCGCCCTTCGATTTGGGAGAAGCCCTTAGCAAACTGGACGAGAGCTTCTCCCAAATGCTGCTGCGGAAAATTGACGAGTGCGGCATGACCGATGCCCAGTGTTACAAAAAGGCCAACATCGACCGCAAGCTGTTCTCCAAGATCCGCTCAGATGTCCACTACAAGCCCTCCAAACCCACCGCCATGGCTTTCGCCATCGCACTGGAACTGCCGCTGGAGGAAGCCCGAGAGATGTTGGGCAAAGCGGGCTTTGCCTTCTCACGCGCCAGCAAGTTCGACATCATTGTGGAGTATTTCATCGCCCACCGGAACTACAACATTTTCGAAATCAACGAGGCCCTGTTCGCCTTTGACCAGAGCCTGCTGGGAGGTTGAACACATGCAGGATAATTATGTTGGAGATGTCGGCGACTATGGAAAGTACGGCCTTTTGCGGAATGTGACCGCCGCTGGTCTTCGGCTGGCAGTCAACTGGTATCGAGTGGTTCCCGCTCGTCCGGGCAAGCAGGAGGATGGGAAATTTACGACCTATCTGCATGATCCAGGTACCTATCGGCAATATGACCCACAGCTCTTCGATTGCCTGTCATTTCTTGTGAAGACCAGCCGGACCATCGAGGCTGTAGAAAAGAGCGATATCCTCAATGCTCACTTTTTTACTAAACCGCTGACAGTGGCAGGCCGGGAGCAGTGGCACAAAGCCGCTTTGGAAACCACTAACGAGGCGGACATCGTATTTCTTGATCCAGATAACGGCCTCGAAACAGTAAAGATGAACCAGGATGGTTCTGCTAAAGAAAAACATGTCACATGGCAAGAAATCAAGGACTACTACAACCGAGGGCAAAGTGTGATTTTGTATCATCATCGACCACAGGCTGATTCAAAAGAGGTCTGCGTACAAAAAATGTTGGAATTTCAGAGCAACCATTTGAAAGCAGACGGTGTACTTGCGTTAGAATATTTTCGTTTTACGAACCGCTATTATTTCTTGTTTGCGCACCAAGCCCATATGCCCACGCTGGAGTCTGTGTATCACTCTGTAGCAAAGAACTGGGCAGGACTCTGTAATCCGGTTGGGATTTGTCGTCTGCCAAGCGACCGCTGAATACGCAAATTCCCCTATACTGTGTTTGTAAACCAAACAACACAGCATAGGGGGATTTTTTATGAAGAAGAATTTGACGGAACTAGTGTTCATCCTGGACCGCAGCGGCTCCATGCAGGGACTGGAGGGTGACACTATCGGCGGCTTCAACGCCATGATCGAAAAGCAGAAGAAGGAGCCGGGTGAGGCCTTTGTTTCCACCGTCCTCTTTGACGATCAGACCGAGGTGCTCCATGACCGGGTAAAAGTGGGCGAAGTTCGGCCCATCACCGAAAAAGAGTACTATGTCCGGGGCTGTACCGCCCTGCTGGACGCCATCGGCGGAGCCATTCACCACATTGGGAACATCCATAAGTACGCCCGGCCTGAGGATGTGCCGGAGCACACCCTTTTTGTCATTACCACCGACGGCATGGAGAATGCCAGCCGCCGCTATTCAGCCCGGCGGGTGAAGGAAATGATCCAGCGTCAGAAGGAGAAATACGGCTGGGAGTTTCTCTTCCTGGGGGCCAACATCGACGCGGTGGAGACGGCGGCCCATCTCGGTATCACCCCCGACCGGGCGGTGAACTACCACTGCGACAGCGAGGGCACCCGCCTCAACTACGAGGTAGTGGGCCAGGCTGTGGCTGCCGTCCGGTGTAGCGCACCTTTGGATGAACACTGGAAAGATGCCATTGAGGAGGACTTCCGTAAGCGGCAGAAGCGGCGCTGACAGGAGTTTCTCTGTGCCGCCGGATGTGGTATACTCGAAAGCAAAGATACATCACGGAAGGAGGCGTTCCAATGAACTTCGACCCGACTCTTTTGGAAACATACCATACCCTTTTGCGGACTACTGAACTGCAGAAGGCCTATCAGGAGTTCATTCGCCTGTTCCGCTTTCTGAGAAACGAACTGGAACGGCAGATGCCGGATTTCCGTTTTCAGAGCAGCATTACGGAAAACGCCATGGACTATGCCTACTTTTCCTTCACTAATCCTGATTTGAAAGAAAACGGCCTAAAGCTGGTAGCAGCCTTCGACCACAAGAACTTCCAGCTGGAGGTGTGGCTCTCTGGAGTCAAACGGACCGCCCAGTACCGCTGGGCTGAGCAGTGGAGCGTCTGTCCTCCACCTATGGAACTTACCCAGAAACCCAATTGCACCGCCTTTGTGGTGCGCCTGCCGGTGGAAACAGATTTGTCCGATGGTGGAAAAACAGTTGCTGCGGTCAAGGAGGCGGTAGTCCAACTGCTGCAGCTTCTTCCTTGATTAAAACTTTTCCAACCTCTGTAATGCCTGGCCTTCCAATAGCTATCCAGCCGCATGCCTATATTTTCTCGTGGCTTCCGTTTGAAGGACTGGTAATCATACAAGTTGATAGCTGGAATCGGAATTGATATTGAAATTTCTGAGTACTTTTGGAACGAAGGAGAATATTTTATGCTGTTTCATACAAGAACAAAAGCATCAGATATTATTAGAAAGAAACTTGTTGAGAGTGGAGGGACAGTCACAATATCTCTACTTGACCAAAAACCATGTACAATAGTTGTTGCTGATGGGGGATGTGCATTCACCAGCGATAAGCTAAACAAACATAGACTGAAATTTGATTTTTCTGTATTTGATGTGATTGTTAATTTACTGAAAGATTCCCCAGAGCATAGGGCAAGAAAAGGCAACGCTCATGGCAAAGAAGACAAAGTGGGCTATGGGAAATGTACATCAGACACGGTAATGGGAGCTGTTGCTATTCACTATTTTGGTAAAAGTCAAGGAGAGTCCTGTTTTGACCCTATCTTTGTCTTGGCTGCGGTTATGGATTGGGCAGGTGTCGCTACAAACACGCGAGGATACATCCAGCTAAAAAATGTGGATTTGGTTTAGCTCATCAGTCGTATCAGTATTTAACAAGTAATATAAAGAACACCTCCCGCTGAAATTTGTGGATTTTCAGCGGGAGGTGTTCTGTGTATTACTTAATATTTAACATGCTCCATATTTTTGGAGTTTACCTTTTAAAGAAGCTGCATGCTTATGTTTAGGTCCTAAATTCTGGTGATAATTCTGACGGTGACGGCTTAAAACTCTTGCTTTTTGCAAATATTCTAAATGCTTACTCCTATCTTGCAGATACAGGTTTAAGCATATCTGTCCAAGCAAGGAAATACATTGATAGTATTATTCATCTCAACTTTCTGGTTTTATAATCCCTTCACAATCTCCATAAACCGCTCCAGCGAATACGCACCTGGATAATCAGGCTGTTTGGTCTCAAATACCATGTAATACTTGTACTGTTTTCCGGCCAGTTTCGCCCACTGGTCACCGATTTTGGCCTTCTCCTTAGACTCATCATTATCAAGATGGTCGCCCTTGGTCTCCACCATCAGTATCTTTCCGCTGTTGAGCATCACGATGATGTCAGGGTAAGCATGAACGGGGCCGTTAATCTGGAAGCCCAGTCTGGAGATATTCCGGTGCCACCACTTGACGTTGCCCAGTTCTGACAGTGCCCACACTACCTTGAACTCGTATTCGTTCATATCTTCTTCGGCGGTATAGAGCGATTTCGGCACCATCGTGGTAAATGCTGTTGGGGAGATCACTGCAGGCAGCGTATAGTTGGGCAGGCAGGAAATCTTATCCTGCTCCAGCCAAGTATCAAAGATGCCGGAACGATGCTGGGCAATCAATTCCTTCACTTTCCCTTGAATCTTCACGACATAAGGATACGGCGACTGCTCCAGCTCGGAGAGCTGATCTTCGCTCATGGTTCCGATCACCCGGTCGATGTACTCATCCAGCTCCCGGTCGTTGACGCAGTTCATCTTGGACAGTTTTTGCTTGATAATGCCCTTACACAGAGAAAGCCGCTTTTCCGAGGGCTGGGTGTTGAACCACTCCCGGAAAAAGGCGCTGTCGCCGCCGGACAGCCGCCACGCCTTTGCGGTGCTGTCTTTGCTGTCATCTACATCCACCCGCGCCATCTCGGCATTAACCGTCGTGAAATCCACATGAGCGTCTTTGTCGCGCAGAGAGAAACCACCCTCCAAATGTTCCAGTTCCAGGGTTTCGTGGGCTTCCGAAAACAGGCTGGGGCCAGTCTCCAACATAAATTGGGGAAAACGCAGGGCGGCGGTTTCATCTGCAAAGTCCTCATTCATTCGGAACTGATTCATTTTGTCGCGCACCTCCGATGGAGCCTGGCTCAAAGCGGTATTGTCGGCCTGGTTGATTTCGTCCTCATAGGTTTTGTTCTGTTGCAGGGCCTGTGACAGCATGGGGTCTGACTGCATCGTTCCATCCTGCACGGATTGCTCCGCCTCCTGTGCAGCCGCTTTAAAACGTGCCTTCAAATCCGAGCCGTCTACTTCCGGCAGATCTGGTTCATCGGTGGGAGGCATAACAATAGGAAGCTGCTCCGGCTTCGGGGTTGGAGGTGCCATAACGGGAACGTCCACATCCTGTGCCCGATAGTCACGGCTGCTGAAACCGGCGCTGTTCAGCCCGGCCACAACCTTCTCCAGTGTCTGATGGAAATCTGCGGAAGATGTGATGACATAGGAAAGATTCAGCACTTCACTGCTGTTCTTCTGCGTGTAAGGCAGCCGAAGCACACGCCCCAAAATCTGCTCCACATCCACAGTAGAAGTGCGGTTTGCCACCGTGGCCAGCACATAGGCAAAGGGGCAGTCCCAGCCCTCTTTCAGGGCATTCACGGTGATGATGTACCGGATGGGGCAATCTGGAGACAGCAAGTCCACATTTTTCAGTTCGTCCTTATCGCCGGTTTTGATAGCGATCTCCTTTTCGGCAATGCCGCCGTCCACCAGTGTTTTCTTGATTTTTTCATATGTGGTGCTGTCCGCATTGTTGCGTGGCTGTGCCTGAAACAGAACGATAGGCCGGATATAGCGCCCACTGGTTTCCTGCTCTCGTTTAGCCTGTGCCTCCAGCTTGGCGCGAATGGCAATGGCATCACCATACACATCGGCCTGAGATTTGCGGTTATAGACGATGACCGGCAGCTTGACCATGTTGGCCTTTTTCAGACGTGCAGCGTCCACAAAAGAGATGATATTGCTTTTCCGCTTGGGGGTGGCGGTCAGGTTAAACACAAAGCTGGGATTAAAGTTTTGCAGCATTTCCACACTCAAATCCGAAGTGGCATGGTGGCTCTCGTCCACGATGACCACTGGATTCAGATAGCGGATCACCTGGATCAGCGCCGTCTCATCGGTGTCAGCCAGTAGAACCGACGGATCGTCCATCCACTTGGCAAATTCGGCCAGGTAACCATTCTCCTGATAGGCTTTGCGCCCCTCCTTTTTGCTAGTGCGGAAAGAATCATAGCTGAGCACAAACAAAGAAAGCTGTTCCGTCACAGCGGAAGGGGTAAAGTTCTGCCCCATGAGGGCCTGCTCTTTGGAGTACACCTGCACCCGTCCGCCAAAATCCATATCCAGCCGCTGGCGATAGGGATGGTCGGGATTTTCCAGCGCCTTGCGGGTCTGGGTCAGAATGGCCTCGGAGGGCACCAGCCATACAACGGCCTTGGCCCGGCGCTGGGGCATGGCATCAAAAATGGTCCGCAGAGAACTAGCGGCGATATAGGTCTTGCCGCCGCCGGTAGGCACCTTGGCGCACACATGGGGCACGCCGGGGAGCACATTCACATAATTCGGCATACCGCCGAAGCCTACCAGAACATTCTTTTCGTTCCAGAGGGCCTGATACGCCTTTGCTTGGCTTTGCAGTTCCACCACCAGCTCCAGGTAGCGTGCAAGATCGGCAATGACCTCTTTCTGATAAGATTTCAGTTCCATTTCTTCACGCTCCTTTACAGACGGGCAATGTCCCGAGGGATTTTCTTAAAGGTAATGTTGTGGCGGCGCAGCGTCTCCTGTGGGATGGCGCACAGGTCCGCATAGATGGTGTAGCCCTCGGCTTTTGTCTGAACAGTAGCTAAAAAGGCATGGTCCAGTGTAGTAACACTTTCCCGCTCATAGTAGAAGTAATAGGCGGTGTTGCGGCACAGACCCATGAAGTAGGGTTCGTCCGTGGGCTGTTCGGCGGGCAGGGGCTCTTTGGTCTCCATATAGTAGACGTATTCCCGGATTTTTTGCGGGCCCACTTCTTCGTTGAGGTTGCCATCCGGCAGCAGAAGCACAGGACCTAGCTCATAGTAGCTGAAATTGCCACCTAAGCCATCCACCATGTCTTTTGCTTTATCAACTGCAACGACACGAAGATGACCTTCTTCGATTTTAGGGGATTTTACAGAGCTGTGCTTCTCTTTAGCCTCTTTTGCAATGGCTTTGGCTTCGTCAAGCATTGCGGCGCCCTGTGCCAAATTTTTAATTGTAATTTCTTCATCATACAAAACAGTTTCTTTATCCGCTTTATATCCGCTGATGACCCGCTTGACTCGTTCGGCGGTGATGCTGTCAGCATAGTCCATCATTTCCACCAGGATAAATTTGCGATTGCCACCGTCGACCTTGTTCATGTTGAGCACAGCTTGGGCAGTAGTGCCGGAACCGGCAAAAGAATCAAGAATGATAGAATCGGGATCGGAGGCAATTTGAATTATTCGTTCAATTAAACGAGTAGGCTTAGGATAATCAAATACCGCTTTTCCCATAATTGCGGCTAACTGTTTGTTCCCTTCTTGCGTATGACCCACTTCTTCGTGTCCCCACCAAGTCCACGGAACCATTCCGGGCATTTCTGAAAGAAAGCGTTTTACTGCGGGCACACCATCCCCATTATTTCCGTATATCATTCTACCGTCGGCAACAAACTGTTCGAAACCTTCTTTTGTTACACGCCAGCAACGTCCTTTCGGCGGTGTAACAATACGGCCAGATGGCAAAGCTATTTCATACATTTGATTTGGGCGGTATCCAGGTGCAGTAAAGTCATTAGCTTTCCATGGACCACGAGGATCTTTGTCAGGGTTTGAAAATTGCTTTGTTTGGGATTCTCCTAATGGAAGCAAGTGCCTAGATTGCTTAAAGTACTCAGGGTTTCGTGCATAGCATAGAATAAATTCATGAGCATCACTTATTGCGGTTCGTACATCAGGTGAATATCTCTTTTGCCAAACAAAAGTAGCAATATGATTTCCTTGCCCCATTATTGCGTTGCATATTAGTTTTAGATTTGCAATTTCTGTATCATCAATGCTAACAAAAATAGCTCCATCCTCTGCCAATAGCCGCTGCAACAGCTTCAAGCGGGGGTACATCATACATAGCCACTTGTCGTGCCGGGAAAGATCCTCCCCCTCTTTGCCAACCACTTCGCCCAGCCACTTTTTGATCTTGGGGTCATTGACGTTATCGTTGTACACCCAGCCCTCATTGCCAGTGTTGTAGGGAGGATCGATGTAGATGCATTTCACCTTGCCCTCGTACCGGGGCAGCAGGGCTTTCAGTGCCTCCAGATTGTCGCCGTGGATAATCATGTTTTCGCTACCGTTGTCCTCGGTATGCTGTCCGGCTTCGTCATAGCTGTATTGGCGCTCCAACACCCGGTAAGGCACCTCCTGGTGGTGGTTTACAACTTTATCTTTTCCAATCCATTCAAGTGTTGGCATGGTCTTTGTCCTCCGAATTTTGTTGAGGCGTATCCATCATCTGCGAAAGTAGACCGGCAGCTTTGGCCCACTCTACTTGCCCATTCATGATCTGATTGTTCATTGAAAGCTGTTGATCCAATCCTTCAGGATAATAAGGATTTTGGATTATATCCCATGTGATGTTATCTTTATATCCAAGATCATTGGCCATCAGCTCCAACAATTTGCATTGTTCACGGTATCGCTCATCCCCTGGTATATCTCTTCTACACTTAGATTTCCAGACACTGAGCTGATTTCGGATTTCCTTATTATCGGTAAAGACAATATCAATAGAGTTTATGGCATTTACTGCCTCCAAAGCTGCCCACCCGGTAATACGGCGAGTCATTGAAATATTTGCATCTTATCATTTCTTTTTTGGACCCTCTCCTGGAGAAATTGGCCAACTATTACAGCAACAACAGGAATAAGCAACACCGCAATCAGGTTGAGAATTGCCATTATTTTTTCAAAAGTAGTCATTGGATGTTTTCCTCCTTCTCTCCCACTTGATATTCAGGGAAAATATCCACAATATCTCCGACATTGACTTTTAACACGCCACAGATTTTCCCCAATGTTTCTAGGGTTACTTCTTCGTCGCGGTTCAGTTTTGTCATGGTATTGGGGGCGATTCCCGCCGCACGGCGCAGATCCGCTTTGCTCATTTTCCGGTCAATGAGTAGCTTCCAAAGTTTATTATAAGAGATGGCCATGATAGGTGCCTCCAGCCAAAGAATTTATCTTTTTATTATACCCGATATAGAGTCTTGTGGCAATCGGTTTTCGCATTCTAATACGAAAACCTCCAACTAAGACCGATGATCTTGCACAGTTTTCATGTATGTGGGGTAAACTGCAAAAGTGAGTTCTGTTTTGCACAAGTAACCTCCTGGTTTCCAAATGCCTTGCAAGATTAACTTCCTTCTGATTTGTGTCCCAGCCAGAATTTAGTATTTTTATTGGGGAGAAGGGTGTGTATCCTACCTATACCTTTATCCATGCTACAGACGAATACAGCAGTTGTCACCGGTATGACGGATATGGTGTTGTGTCAGCGTTCTGCCCCATTAATGGTAGGCCGTCAGGCGGACATTGACAGGCTGCGGCACATGGTATAGTATTTATGGTAAGAATGCGAGGTGAGCACGATGTTATTCGGAAAATTCTGCATTGATTTCGG
>ENA-OURU01004015-OURU01004015.1-human-gut-metagenome-genome-assembly--contig:-NODE-4015-length-11306-cov-2.864101_pt1 | contig 11306 bp, 10 predicted proteins | sample MGYA00242137_ERZ509064 | MGnify/ENA primary metagenome ERZ509064 (study PRJEB26280, sample SAMEA2338777) | human gut metagenome | biome: human gut; feature: human-associated habitat; material: faeces...
TCTGCGAGGCCATGCGAGAGGTTTCCTCCTCCAAGGGCGAGATTCCTTCCCGTAAAGGTTATCCTGGATATCTGTACAGTGAACTGGCTACTCTTTATGAGCGTGCCGGTATCGTACAGGGCGGCACCGGTTCTGTCACACAGATTCCGATCCTGACCATGCCGAACGATGATATTACGCATCCGATTCCTGACCTTACCGGATATATCACCGAAGGTCAGATCGTTCTGGACCGCCAGCTGCATGGCCAGGCAATCTATCCGCCGATCAACGTACTTCCATCTCTGTCCCGTCTGATGAAGGATGGTATTGGAGAAGGCTTCACCAGAGAAGATCATCAGGACGTTGCAAACCAGCTCTTCTCCTGCTATGCAAAAGTAGGCGATGCAAGAGCTCTGGCTTCCGTTATCGGTGAAGATGAACTTTCCCCGATTGACAAACGTTACCTTGTCTTCGGTAAAGCATTTGAAGCAGAATTTGTCGGACAGAGCGAAACAGAAAACAGAAGTATCACCGAAACACTTGATAAGGGCTGGGAGCTTCTGGGACTTCTTCCAAAAGAAGAACTCGACCGAATCGATACAAAAATCCTGAACAAGTACTATAAAGAGACTGTTCGCTAAGGGGAGGTGACTGTTTATGGATCCGAATACCTTCCCCACCAAGGGTAATCTGATACTTGCCAAAAATTCTCTGGCTCTTTCCCGTCAGGGATTTGAGCTGATGGACAAGAAACGAAACATCCTGATCCGTGAAATGATGGAACTGATTGACCAAGCCAAGGATATACAGGCTCAGATTGATGAAACCTTCCGTACTGCCTATGCAGCGCTCCAGAAAGCCAATATGGAGCTTGGAATCGCATTTGTACAGCAGGTTTCTTATACTGTCCCTGTGGAAGATTCTGTGAGGATCAAGACACGCAGCGTTATGGGAACTGAAATTCCTCTGGTTGAATATGACAAACAACTGACAAACACGCCTACCTATGCTTACTACAGCACCAGAGTTTCTCTTGATCAGGCAAAAGCTGCCTTCGAAAAGGTAAAAGAGCTCTCTATCCAGCTCGCCGGTATCGAAAATGCCGCGATCCGTCTGGCTGCAAACATCAAAAAAACACAGAAAAGAGCAAATGCTCTCAAGAATATTACGATTCCTCGTTATGAAGCACTTACCAAGGACATCCAGAATGCACTTGAGGAAAAAGAGCGTGAGGAATTTACTCGCCTGAAAGTTATTAAACGAATGAAGCAGAAGGGGTGATCCCCTCCTGCTTTTTTTGTCCCGGGCAGCAAATCATACCTATATACGGCCCGCATTATTGTCAGATAATTGTTCTTTGAAAGTTTAAAATTTTTCTTTTGAATGCAAAATTCTTTAATATTTTCACTATGAAAAAGTCAATAGATTTTTTTATTTTTTTGTCGAATTTCTTAATTTCATCATTATTAACCAAAACATTTGTTTTTTATTTATTTATGTAAATCTCTTATTCCACATTAATTTTTTGTGGATAATGTGGATAACTTTGTGTATAACTCAAATATCTCGATTTTTCAACCTTTCCAAGATGTGGATAACTTTTACACCATTTTTCGCGTTATCCACATTTTCCCCCATTATTCGACAACCTTTGTGCAATTTGCTAAATACCCCTCTTTCTTCGACAATTTTTGCCAAAAGAAAAGAGTCACAGTTCTACAAATTGCGTAGAACTATAACTCTTTGATTTTATTCCATATAACTTCCAACACCAACCGGTGTATCGTAATTATAATCTGTGATTACAATCCCTTTATTGGAGTTCAGCGCATGTACGACTTTGCCATCTCCAATATACAGGGCTACATGAGAAATTCCACTGCCATAAAAGACAAGATCTCCGACTTCCATCTGGCTCAGATCTCTCTTCTGGGATGCACTGTACTGAGCTGCTGCCACTCGCGGTAGCTCATAGCCAAAGTTTGCAAATACAGACATCACGAATCCAGAGCAGTCTGCACCGTTCGTGAGGCTTGTTCCGCCCCATACATATGGATTGCCAACAAACTGTACTGCAAAATCCGCGACTGCCTGGCGATTCGCCACACGCTTTTCTTCTTTTCTTCGTGCAGCCTCCTTTAATGCCTGCTTACGAATACGGGCAGTTTCTTCTTTGATCTCCTGCGCACGTCTTGCCACTTCCTGTGCATCTGCATATTTCTTTGCTTCTTTTTTCAGCTGCTGATATTCCTGTGCCTGTATCTCTGCCCGCGCTACGATCTGATTAGCCATTGCACTGATATCCCCACCGGAAGTACTGCTTTCTGTCCCGTCAGAAAACATTTCATCATTTGCATCTGCGTCTTCTGTGATCTCAACATCGTCCACATCCGCATCCTCATCTTCTGTGATCTCAATCTCAACCTCCGATGAACCACTGGAAAAATCATCTGCATAAACGGTCCATGTACTGCTGATACAACATATTGCCAATAACATTGCTGTTATTTTTTTCTTCATCTATTACTCCTTTGCGTTTGTTAAATACATAATTTACGCGCAACAGTTATGTATCTTAACACAATTGTAATAGATTTGTCAAATTTTTCTTTATTTACGCTTTAATACTCCATCAAATAGCGCTGAACAGATGCCACTGCATTGGCTCCATCTGCCACTGCAGTTACTACCTGACGCAGATTCTTGGTTCGGATATCGCCGGCGGCAAAGATGCCCGGTGTACTTGTCACGCCATCTTCTCCAGCAATGATATAGCCGCTTTCATCCATCTTCACAAGATCTTTGAACTTTCCACTTCCCGGCACGATTCCTACTGCAATAAACACTCCATCCACCGAAATTTCCTTTTCCTCATCCGTTTTTACATTTCGTACTTTCAGTGCCGTCACTTTGTCCTCACCTTCCACAGATACCGGTACACTGTCCCACACCAGTTCAACATTATGACAGCCAAACAGACTGTCCTGAAGAATTTTTTCCGCACGAAGTTCATCACGTCTGTGTACCAGATAAACTTTCTTGCAAGTCCGGGAAAGAAGAATTGCATCTTCCACAGCCACATTTCCGCCTCCTACTACTGCAACTGTCCCTTCCTGGAAAAAGGCCGCATCACAGGTTGCACAATAGGAAACTCCCATACCACCCAGTTCTTCCTCTCCGGGAATTCCAAGATGACGGTGTGTCGCTCCACAGGCTATGATTACCGCCCTTGCATGATATTCATTCTTTTTGGTCCGGATCACCTTGATCTCTCCCTCGTCTGTAACAGAAAGAACTGGCTCTCTCTTTGGTTTCAGTCCAAGTTTTTCTGCATGGCCTGCCATCGCCTCACCCAGATCCAGTCCGGTGATTCCAGGAAGTCCCGGATAATTGTCTACTTCATATGTGTCCACGATCTGTCCGCCCTGCACAAATTTTCTGTCCAGCCAGATTGTATTTAACTTTGCTCTTGTGGCATAGATTGCAGCACAGATTCCTGCCGGCCCTGCACCAAGAATTGCCAGATCATATATATTATTTTCCATCAGCTTCCGCCTCACTTTCTACGTTGCTGTTCACTCACAGCTGCTGCCTATCAGTTTAGCATACAATCGTTTTTTTTCCAATAAGATAGTAAAAAGCACTCCTTCGAGGTCTTTATGAAGTTATCTTTCCACAGACCAACATCCCGTATTCTGATTGCAGGCACGTTGTGTCTCGTTTTTCTGCTTGGAACTGTCCTTGGCTGGGCAAACACACACCTGCTCTCAGCAGACAGTCGTTTTGAGCAATTTACAGAAGAACTTTTTCAAAAAGAAGTTTCCGGCAATATGCTGAACCTTCATTATTCACTGGCTTATCCGGAAAAGAAAGGGATACAACGCCCCAAAGCTACACTTGGTACAATTTCTCTGCCTTCTTCACAATTAACAAACACATCTTCTGCCTTCCTTTCCAATACCTCCTCTGAAGCAGAAGATTTTACATCCCAAACGCTCAAAAAGCTTCAGACATTCAAAACCTCCGGTCTTTCTGAATCCAACCGGCCCACACTCGACATGCTTCTTCTGTATTACAAAACACAGGCTGACTATCAGGACTATTCCATCCTTTATGAACCTTTAAGTCCCAGTCTTGGAATTCAGGCACAACTTCCCGTCCTGCTCGCCGAATATGCCTTCTATCAGAAGCAGGATATCGCAGACTATCTGAACCTTCTTGTCTCTGTAGAACCATATTTTGAAAGCATTCTTGCTTTTGAACAGGAAAAATCACAGCAGGGATATTTTATGAGTGATACAACACTGGACCGTGTTCTGGATCAATGCCGTAGCTTTATCAAGGAGCCCGATTCCAATTATATGCTGGATATTTTCGCCGAAAAATTGAAATCTTTCGGAAAACTTCCTCAAAAAGAACAGGATATTCTCATCCAAAAACATAAACAGATTCTTCTGAACAAGGTAATTCCTGCCTATCAGAATCTGATTCTTGGTCTGCAGTCCCTCCGTGGCACCGGCCGCCCAAGTCAGGGACTTGCACACTTAAATGGAGGAAAAAAATATTATGAATATTTGCTGCAGAGCCAGACCGGCTCCTATACACCAGTCAGAGAAATGCAGAAACGACTTGCCGGGCAGATTGCAGCTGATATGAACAATGCACAGAAAATTCTGAAGCAAAATCCTTCTCTGCTTCGCAAATTGAACAGCCATTTCGACCTTCCCGAAATGGAACCACAGGACATTCTCACTGCTCTCTGCCAAAAAACTGGTAAAGATTTTCCGGCTCTGCCAGAGACAGACTACACCGTACGCTATGTACATAGATCCATGCAGGAATACCTGAGTCCGGCTTTCTATCTGACTCCTCCGCTTGACACCCGAACCCCCAATATCATCTATATTAATCCTTCAGACCAGCGCAGTAACCTGGAACTTTTTACAACTTTGTCTCATGAGGGATTTCCAGGACATCTGTATCAGACTATCTTCTTTGGAAACACAGAACCTTCTGATATCCGCTATCTGATCACCTCCAGCGGCTACATCGAAGGCTGGGCAACTTATATAGAATCTTATGGATATCAGTATGCTTCCAATTATCTGGATGATAATGATGGCTCTGACTATGTCTGTCTTACCTGGCTGAACCGCAGTATTAATCTGTGCATCTATTCCCTTCTGGACATCGGCATCCATTATTATGGCTGGAGTCAGGACGAAGCCGCCAGATTGCTGAAACTTTTTGGAATCACAAATACAAATGCAATATCTGAGATCTACCAGTATATCGTGGAAACGCCCGCCAATTATCTGAAATACTGCTGGGGATACCTCTGTTTTCTTGATCTGAAGACAGAATGGCAAACTGTACTCGGCAACAACTTTAATCCAAAAGCTTTTCACCAATATCTTCTTGAAATCGGTCCTGTCCAGTTTCCAGTACTACAAAAATACATGCAGAAACATCTCCAAAAACTGACAGTCAAAGAAAACGGCCATTCTGCCGCTGTAAATTCAGATACAAAAAGGAGGTGCAGCTATTTGCACCTCCTACTCTTTTCCGTAATCATCAAAAAATCTCTGCAGTTTCAGCAATGCTTTCGTTAAATCCTTGGTTTCCTGCGGATTCAGGCTGTCAAGCACTGCCATGACCATCTTCTCATGAAAGATTTTATGATGAAGATAAGCTTTTTCTCCTTTTTCTGAAAGAGAAACCAGGACAACTCTCCTGTCCTCTTCACTTCTGGTTCGTTCTACATAGCCTTTTTTCACAAGATGGTTGATTGCAATCGTCAGTGTTCCCACCGTAACAGACATTGTTTTGGCCACTGTAGACATATTCTTGGATTCCTGTATACCGATTGCTTCCATAATATGCATATCATTTACTGATATATCTTTATATTCTGATGTGATCAGTGCTCGTTCTTCAATATCAAGAATATCTTTAAACAATCTCACCAGAATATTATTCACTGTTTCATATGAATTCATGCGTCTCTCCTCCGCTTCCTGACCCCTGGGCGCAGTCTCTCTGTATTCGTTATTTTTTATTATAGCGTATCTTTATTTGAAGCACAAAGTATTTTTACACTTATTTTTTTAACTTAATTCTTTCTTTAAAGTAATCTATTTGCTATAATGGTGAATTGAACATAAACAGACTTTTTTAGGTCTCACAAAATACACAAAGGAATTTATTATGAAAAAAAACAAAAACATCCCCTTAAACCTGAAAGAACAGATCAATTCCCGCATTGGCCTGATCTGTTCCATTGTAGTCATGCTCCTTCTGGTTCTTGTTTTTCACCAGCTTGATTATCAACTGATCCAGAAACCTGCAGACCAGGCTGCAAAAGAAGCAGCCAAGCAAAAGGAAAAAGCCGAGGCAGCTGCCAAAGCTCCGGAAATTTCCACTGCAACTGTTGTCGCAGTCGGTGACAATCTCTTTCATGATTCACTGATTGAATCCGGCAAATCCGACTCTGGTACATGGAACTATGACAAAATTTACGAAAATGTCAAAGATGAGATCCAGGCTGCCGATATTGCCATGGTAGACCAGGAAACCGTCTTTACAACAGACCATGATGCTGTCAGTGGTTATCCATCCTTTGCAACTCCGACGGAAGTTGGTGATGCACTGATCAATGCAGGATTCGATGTAATCGAGTCTGCAACCAATCATATCGATGACTACGGATATGACTATATGGCACAGACACTGAATTACTGGAAAACCAGCCATCCGGATGTACCGGTTCTCGGAATCCATGAGACAGAAGAAGATGCAAATTCCGTCAAAGTGCTGGAGGTAAACGGTATTAAGATTTCTTTCCTTGATTATACATATGGTACCAACAATTCCGGTGCCGGCGAAGGCAAAGAATACATGATCGACATCTTTGAAAAAGACAAAGTAGCTTCCATGATCCAGAAAGCCAAAGAAAACAGCGATGTATTGATCTTTGTCGCTCACTGGGGCAAAGAAATGGAACCAATGCCTACTGAATACGAAAAAGAATGGGCAACCTTCCTTATGCAGCAGGGTGTTGACGTTGTGATCGGCGGTCATCCGCATACCCTTCAGCCATACGGAACTATGTCTGATAAAGAAGGCCACAGTATGCTGATCTTCTATTCACTCGGAAACTTCGTATCCACTCAGGAGTCCTTTGATGCACTTCTCGAAGGAATGGGCTGCTTCACTATCCAGAAAACCGTCCAGAACGGAAAAACAACCGTAGAAATCCTGGATCCTGAAGTAAAGCCAATGGTAATGCATTACAACAAAGATGCCGGCGTATTCAGTCCGTACATGCTGTCCGATTACACCGAAGAACTTGCTTCACAGCATGAAGTACGAACAGTCCTTGGAGATGATTCCTTTACACTTGCCAATCTCCAGGCCCGCTTTAAAGAAATCATGTCCCTGAGCGTAAAACCTTCCACCAACACCGATCTCCTTGATGTTACCTTCAACTCCGACGGCGATATGGTAAACTCCAATGGAGAATACGTAGACGATACCTGGTCTGTAAGTGCAGCCAACGCCCAGGATGATACCGCTGCCGATAACTCCGACAGCTCTGATGACTCCTCAGACAGTTCTGATGATAGTTCCGACTCGTCTGACGACTACGATTACAGCGACTCATCGGACAACTCTGATGAATCCGACTACAGCGATGAGTCTGATTACAGTGATGACTCCGACTATTCAGACGACTCTGAATACTAACACCTACCTTCTTCCGGTCCAGGCTCACCACCTGTTCCGGAAGCTGAGAAAAAATTACAATGTTGTAAAATAAAACTCCTGCTATGTATTCGGGCAAATAGACGCCTGAAGAAATTTGCAGAAGTACTTAAAGACAAAATATTATGTTGTATCAAAAAATGATGCTGTCTGAGCGTAGCGAGTTCATCATTTTTTGATACGCTTTTAATAATATTTTTTCTTGCTAGTACTTCTGAATTTCTGAATTGTCTATTGCTGAATACATAGCAGGAGTTTTAATTATATTTTTTAGTTCTTTCTCACTTCCGGAACAAAAGCCGCTTTGCATTCTCCTCTGTCACAGCGATCACTTCTTCGCCGCTGATTCCTTTCAGCTCCGCGATCATCGCTGCCACATACGGAAGATTCAGCGAACTGTTTCTTTTACCACGATTCGGCTCCGGACTTAAGTACGGACTGTCCGTCTCCAACACAAGCTGCTCAAGCGGTGCATACTCCACCACTTCCTTCAGCTTCTTCGCATTCTTAAACGTTACAACTCCGCCAATTCCAAGATAAAGTCCCATATTCAGGTATTCCCTTGCCATTTCCTTTCCATAAGAAAAACAATGGATAATCCCTCCATGCATTCCCTCTTTCATGCATTCCTTCACCAGCTCCAGCGTATCCCTGGCTGCATCCCTGCTGTGGATCATAAACGGCATTTTTTCCTCCCTGGCAATCTCCATCTGTGCGCGAAACATCTTCTTCTGAATCTCATGTTCCCGTTCTTCTTTATGCCAGTAATAATCCAATCCAATCTCTCCGATCGCAACTGCCTTTGGCAGATGGCACAGACGACGGATCTCATTCAATGTATCCTCTGTCATCTTTTCTGCATCATCCGGGTGAATTCCAAAGGCGCCATAGACAAAGGGATATTTTTCCATCAGTTCCTCTGTCGCTTTCAGACTCTCGATCGATGCACATGCATTTACAATATGTCCAATTCCATGTGCTTCCATAGAATTCAATAATGCCTCTCTGTCCTGTTCAAAAGCCTCATCATCATAATGTGCATGTGTCTCAAAAATCATATGTGTTTCCATCCGTCTTTCCGCTCCTCAATCATAAACTCTCATCTCTGTTTACTCCGTCAATCTGTTCAAACTCCATTCCCGCACGGATGCTTCCTCCATGCAGAACTCTTGTAAAAACACCCTCTCGCGGCATAATACAATCCCCCATCTTCTGAAAGATTGCACATCCATGATGGCATTCCTTACCAATCTGCGTCATTTCCAGAACAACTTCTCCACAACGAAATCTGGTTCCAACCGGAAGTGATGAAAAATCAAACCCCTGCACTACAAGATTTTCTCCAAACGCTCCATCCTCTACTTCGGCACCTCTCGCACGAAAAGCTTCTATTTTGTCATAAGACAGAAGGCTGACCTGTCGATGCCATTTGCCTGCATGTGCATCATTTTTAATTCCCCAGTCCTCTACAAATTCTGCTTCCTCTACCGGATGTTTCTGCGTACCCTTTTTTTCACTGATACAGACTGCGATCACTTTACCCATAATCAAATTCTCCTATATTACAATTGACCAGTCCTGGACTGGTCATCTGTATTTTTCTATATTATTATTTTCGTGCACAATTACCGGCTTCGCCCGTAAGGATCTCTATTCCATGTCCCAGTGCATCAATGATATATTCCAGACTTTCCCGCACTGCCTTTGGACTTCCCGGCAGATTGATGATCAGTGTCTTTCCTCGAATTCCTGCTGTTGCACGGCTCAACATTGCACGCTTTGTGATCGTCATACTATAAGCACGAATCGCTTCCGGAATTCCCGGAACCTTACGTTCAATGACTTCCTCTGTTGCTTCCGGCGTTACATCTCTCTCAGAAAAACCAGTTCCACCTGTCGTCAAAATCAATTCTGCTTTTTCTGAATCTGCTATTTCCTGCAATTTACCTGCAAGCATTACCTGATCATCCGGAAGGATATCCATGGAAATCACTTCATATCCTTCTCTTTCCAGAATCTCCCTGATCGCGGGCCCGCTTAAATCTTCCCGTTCTCCCCTGTATCCGGAATCACTTGCTGTTATAATTGCTGCGCGTTTCATATTATCCTCCTATCTGTGACATGCACAAACTCTCTGTATCGTCTTCTTTTGCTTTTTCTCTGAAATGATGGCCATCCGGTTTTTCTGCCAGTGCGGCTCTGATCCTGTCCTTCAGCTCCTCATCTGTTCCTCCGTTTCTGAGAACGGCACGCAGATCACGTCCCGCCGTATATTGCAGACAGGTTTTCAGATATCCCTGTGACGTAAGCCGTATACGATTACACTGGCTACAGAATTTATGGCTGATTGCGCTGATAAACCCAATTTTTCCCTCAAATCCATCAACAGTATAATACGTACATGGCCCATTTCCAAGAGGTTTTCCATTATATGGAATCATTTTTCCAAATTTCTGTTCCACCAAATTCATAATCTTTTCCTGTGGCATTCCTGCAAAAGAACTTCCATATCCAATCGGCATCATTTCAATAAAACGTACATGAACCGGATTTTTACGTGCAAACTCTGCTATCCCACAAAGATCCTGTTCTTCCAATCCCAGTGGAACACAATTGATCTTTAACTGTACTTCCGGATATTTCATTGCCTCTTTGATTCCATCGAGTGTTCCATCCAAAAGATCCCTTCGGGTAATTTTGCAGAAACATTCTCTGTCCAGAGTATCAAGGCTGATGTTCAGACTGTCCAGGCCTGCTTCTGCAAGTTCCTGCATCTGGTCTTTCAGTAAAATACCATTGGTTGTAAGTGTCACTTTCTGAATGCCTGGTATTTCTTTAATCTGGCGAATCAATCCTGGAATCCGGGGACGTACCAGCGGCTCTCCGCCGGTGACGCGGACGGTATCGACGCCGCACCGGGCAAACAGGGCCGCCAGACGCAGGAACTCTTCGTAGGTGAGCACGGCTTCCCGCTCCAGCTTTTCCACGCCGTCGGGCATACAGTAGCGGCAGCGCAGGTTGCACAGATCGGTGACGGACAGGCGCAGATAGTGGATATTGCGCTGGGCAGAATCAAACATAGCCGCCCTCCGCCCGGATGTAGTGGCCGCTCTTGCCGCCGGTCTTCTCGACGAGATGGATCTCGCCCAGCTCCATGCCCTTATCGACGGCCTTACACATATCGTAGATGGTGAGCAGGGCGGTGGAAACGCCCGTCAGGGCCTCCATCTCCACGCCGGTGACGCCCGCCGTCTTGACGGTACAGAGCGCCTCCACAGCCTGCCGCTCGGGCAGAAGCTTAAAGTCCACGCTCACTTTCGTCAGGGGCAGCGGATGGCAGAGCGGGATGAGCTCGCTGGTGCGCTTGGTGGCCATGATGCCGGCAATGCGGGCCACGCCCAGCACATCGCCTTTCTTCACGGTGCCGCTCTCCACGGCGGCGAATGCCACGGCGTTCATGGTGATGATGCCGTGGGCGGTGGCCTCCCGGAAGGTGACGGCCTTCTCGCTCACATCCACCATCACGGCGTTGCCGGAGGCATCAAAGTGGGTCAATTTGT
>ENA-OURU01004017-OURU01004017.1-human-gut-metagenome-genome-assembly--contig:-NODE-4017-length-11304-cov-3.498178_pt1 | contig 11304 bp, 13 predicted proteins | sample MGYA00242137_ERZ509064 | MGnify/ENA primary metagenome ERZ509064 (study PRJEB26280, sample SAMEA2338777) | human gut metagenome | biome: human gut; feature: human-associated habitat; material: faeces...
TCATGACCTTTTTCTTGGCCTTGCGCCAGTACACCACCACCGCCGCGCCGATGGCGATGGCCACGCCCGCGACCGCCTGGATGACGAAGGTCGTGGTGGACGGGTCAATGTAGGCGGAAGCTGAGGTGGTGAAAAGGAAGAGGAAGCAGAGGGTGAGGTACACAGTAAAAAAAGCGAACCCTTTAAATCCATTTTTCTGCGTTTTCATGATGATTTCTCCTTTTATTCTTCAATTTTATTGACAGTGAATAGATTCTGTTCCTTGTCAAGATTCATGCTGTATGCATCTCCACGATAAAGCCTCCCATCTATCTCAGCAAATACCGTTACAGTCACTGCATAATCCGGTATATCATCCAAAGAAATTGTCCCCTTGAATCCACATTGGATATAGCGGTCATCCTTCTGTCCGTTTGCTACGTCCGCACGTTCGGTCGGTAGTGTAGTATACCACACATCTGTTCCGGCTTCATCTTTAATATTCAGATATATTTGCTGCTTATCGCTATTTTTCCCGCGTACAAACATCCAGCCCGAAAGCATCAGTTCCCCGTCCGCTACACTCGATGCTTCCAGGCTACTGTAACGAACGGTCTCTTCTTCTAAGGGGATCGCTGGCTTGTCTGCTGCCACGCATCTCCAATTGCGTAATCTTAGATCGGCATCCTGTTTGACAAGCTGTTTCTCGGTATGAACAATTCCATATGCATTCTCATTTTCCCAACGGTAGATATAGACATCATAAATGCCATTTTCCATCATATATGTGGCAAATTCACCAGCGTATCCAACCGTTTGATGTGTTAAATGATTTGCGTCAATCACATCACTTCTGACCAGAAACACGTAATTCTCATAATCCTCTGGTAATTCAAAGGGTAATTCATAACAGTATTCTTCGTTTTGCAGGACCATAATCGTCTTGCAGTCTCTGCTGTCTTCCTGCGTTGGTACATAAGCCCAACCTTGTATTCCAACAGTTTCTAGCATGTCTCCGTATGGTAGAAACTGATCAATGGCGCATATTGGCGTTCCCTCTCCCAAAAAATCAGAAAACATAGCCGTTTTCACCGTACTATAGGGACACAATTTAGCAACTATATCATTTGAAAACCCAATCCATACAGCTAAAAGAAGTATAAGCCCAAGGCAAACCCATCGGTTTTTCTTTTTCATCTATTCCGCATCCCTTCTCCCCACTTAGGAGATGTCAACTACCGATTCTAACGGATCAAGTTGGATTTCAAACATTCTCTCAAGTAAACTTCTGAGTGTGTGCAGTGTACAAGTCCCATCAAGTCCTTCTCCACTTTCGCCTCTGAAATATACAGCATTTAGCGGATTGATTTTATACTCCAACGGCATGTCGACTGAATAATCGTCGTTTCCCCTAGCGCCATGATCGGACATGAGCATAATAACGCTATCTGAATCGTTGGAGACAATATTTTCAACAATCTTCATAATTAACTTAGAAGCATATTTATATTGCCCAAGGTAGAATTGGGGATCGGCCCAATTATAATACTGGGATGTCGGCAACATGTTTCCGTTTTCATCTGTAATAAAGGGTGGATGTGGAAAAATAAAGTATCCGACGGTCATCGTCGGACTCTTAGGAGTATTCTGCGGGCTAGATAAATAATCGACCATACTTAAGATTTTTAAAAAAGTTTTATCCGAATTTATATGAATAAACGGATAAACAAAAGTGCTCTGATAGCATAGATCGCTTATGGATTCTCCGTTTTGGGTTAACTGTTGACTACTTTTCGAACGTGTCGGCGAATATTGTCCCAAAAAATCAGTGGCCTCGATTACCTGCACGTCATAGCCCATCTCGCGCATAAGAGAATACAACATTCCATTCTTGCGGAGCGACTCCCTCTCTGTATCTGACATATCATCATCAACGATATATGACAGGTTCATCAAGTTTGTCAAAATGACAGATGTTTCCGAAGATTCATTTACGCTATCAGGAAATACGGTGAATCCTTTGTTTTTAAGAAACTCATACAATTCTATATTGTCAAAACTATATTGGTTTTTTGCTTGCTTAAATCCCGCAAACTCATCAAAAATGATTAGATATTAGATAGAGGTTGGGTTTCTCTTTTGCACTTTCCTTTTTATCTGCTAGCATTTCCACTTCTGAATTCTGCTGCATATGATCTTCCGACTCACGATTACTCCCCATTATGGGTATAGCCGTCATAAAATTGATGATCAGCATTGCACTCACAACGCCGGTGACAATCTTCACCACATCCCACACAAAGGAATTCGAAATATGCCAGCGAATTAGATAGCTAATTGCTAAACAAAGTATCAATACAATTGGAAGCGTATGCCAATAATGCAGCGACGGTAAAATGACTTTTATGGGCGTGTTGCAAAACACCCCAACAAAAAAAGACGAGGTAAGGAACCGCAAAAGGGTATCCAAACCTCGTCTTTTCGCTTAAGATAAATGTGTGAAAAAAATCCATCAAAAGCAAGACCAGTATAAGGTATTTGAGCGGCACGGTCAACTGGTTTTTGCGCTGAATTCGGAAATCACCCTACCACAGAACGCGCCTGTCCGCCTGCTAAGCGCGCAGCTTGAGGAACTGGAGTACGGGAAACTGTACAAAGCGTATTCGCCCAGAGGGAGAAAATCGGCAGCGGATCCACGGGTGTTATTCAAGGTCATGGTCCATGGATATCTGTGTGGGATCTATTCCAGCCGGAAGCTGGAGGAAGCCTGTCAATATCGGATCGACTTCAGATGGCTGCTGGAGGATCAAAAAGCGCCGGATCACACGACGTTTGCACGTTTCCGCACGGGCCGCTGCCGGGAAGTGGTGGAGGACCTGTTCTATCAGTTTGTGAAGAAACTGGAGGACATGGGCGAAACAGAGCACAAAACGGTATACATCGACGGGACAAAGCTGGAAAGCGCTGCCGGCCGGTACACCTTTGTGTGGCGCAAACCCATCCAAAAGCACCTGGCAAAGGTAAAGGCGGAACTGGAAAAGCGAACAGGGCTGAAGAGCGCTTCCGCCATCGGTTCCAGGCTGGAGGAAGAACGGCGGCATATCCTTTTCGTACACGGAAGCGGCAAACGCAAAAGTCCGCAGCAGCGCGAATGGGAAGAACAATGGACGCTGCTGGAACGCTGGAAAGCATACGAACGGAAGCTGGCCATCATGGGCGAGGGCCGCAACAGCTATTCCAAAACAGATCCGGACGCGACCTTCATGCGGATGAAGGAAGATCACATGCGCAATGGGCAGCTCAAACCCGGGTATAACGTCCAGATCGCGGTCAACAGCGAATACATCACGGGTCTGGAGGCATTCTCAGACCGCGGCGACGCAAAGACGTTCCGTCCCATGATGCGAAAACTGGCGGAGAAGCATGGAAAGCTCTATGAAGAGTGCGTCGCGGACGCGGGATATGAAAGTCAGGAAAACTACCTGTATCTGGCGCAGAACGGACAGGTTTGTTTCATCAAGCCCACCAACTACGACCAGAAGAAGACAAAGAAATTCAAAAGACAGATCGGTCGGATCGAAAACATGGCCTATTGTCATGACGATGACTGTTTCATCTGTACGCAGGGGCGAAAACTGAAGCTCAGGCGTGAAATGACGGAGCAGCGAAATGGCCAATTTCTAACCACCGCATGGTATCGCTGCGAGGACTGCGCCGGTTGTCCCTGCCGCGCGCAATGCTGTCGGGCAAAAGACCCCAATCAGCCCAAGGAAGTTGTTTTGCAAAGAACCTTCTGGGAAAAGCGCGAACAGGCTGCACGCAATATTTCATCCCAGCGCGGCATTCATCTGCGTCTGTGCCGCTCTATTCAAGTGGAAGGCGCGTTTGCGCTGCTCAAAAACGATTTTGGGTTTCGCCGCTTCCTCACCAGAGGCAAAGGCAATATTCGCACGGAACTGTTCTTCCTGGCCCTGGCGTTTGACCTCAAAAAGCTATGGATGAAACGGGAACACAACCGGCTTAAAACGCGAGTGTCTCTCAAAATGGTTTCGTAGTGCTCATAAAAATTGAAAAGCTATCCACATGCGGGTCTGTTCTTCGACAGCCCTGGCTTCTTATACCTCTTTTGGCTTTGGATGCTTGCTTTTTGACGCTATGTTGCCGCTTTTGACGCTATGTTGCCGTTTTTCTCTTGATTTGTTTGCAAAAAGGGCGTGCCGCAGAAATTGCTTTCTGCAACACGCCCTTTTCTTTTTGCCCTGAAGCCCTTCGAAACAAGGGTGTTTTGATGAAATCGGCGGTTTTGTCAACCAACATGTCAGTTTTCATCTTGAAAACAGGGCGCAAAAGTCTTATTTTCATTGGGTTTCCGCGCGATATTGGATGTCAATTTCGCCGTCAACTCACTGAATGCCGCGCCCGCTGTCTGAATTCCTTCCAGGCGGCTATGTACATAGCGGTTCATGGTGGTCTGGATGTCCGCATGGCCCGCAATCGTTTGCAGAGTTTTGACATCCGCGCCCGCCGCCTCCATTATGGTGAGATAGGTATGTCGAAAGATATGCGGCGTTGCGCCATGAAGGTCAACGGTTTTTCCAATGCGCTGCCATGCCCGGTCAAAGGCGCTTTCCGTGATAGGCGTATCCCCATTGCCCACAACAAAAAGGTGATCCTCTTTTGGATGCAGGTAGGGGCGCAGTTCCTTCACCATCGGGATTGAGCGCTGCCCTGCCGCGCTTTTTGGTGTTCCAACGACGGGCTGATTGCCCTTGAAGGTTACATTGCGTTCAATGGAAATTAGTCCGGTATCAAAATCCAAATCGCCCCATTGTAGTCCCAGCGCCTCGCCTCTTCGCATTCCCGTATAGGTCAGCAGCGCAAGCAGCGTTGCATCTTGAGACGCAAGCCGCGACAGATTTGCCAGCACATCCAGAAAATCCGCCGTTGGTAAAGCCTCCCGCATTTTCTTTCTGGCGGGCAATATCAGGCGTTTGCTGCAAGTCGGGTCTTTGGCGAGATAACCATCTTCAACTGCCGCCGCACAAATCTCATGGAGCAAAATGCGCATTTGCCGCGCGGTAGACTGCGCCATGTACGCATGTTCATTGAAAAAGTGTTGGATGCTGTTTGTCGTCATTTCTTGCAGCGACATACCACCCATGTACGGTAAAATATGCTTATCCTGCAGATTGCGATAAGTGCGCAGCGTGGTATGTTTCAGCTTCGGCAGTTTATATAGCGTCCACCATTCTTCCGCATAGTTTTTGAGGGTCGGCGTGGTACGCAATGGTTTGTTTTCGCCTCCGCCAACTTTTTTCAGGCCATTTTCAAATGCTTCACTAATGGTGTTGCCGGTAATCCAAATCTGCTCTCCGCCCGGAAGCGTGATATGGAATCTTTGTCTTTTGGACATGCTTTTTTCCTCCTAAGAAAGCATGTCTATGGCATCTGATATGAAAGTGTCAAGGTGCAGCGCCTCCGCCGACAGCGGCAGAAGCCGTTCATGTTACATTTCGATAGGCGGCGCTTTTCCCCTCCGCGCTTATTCATACATTTTTCCGACCTTCCCCAGCATCCTGCGCATATCCTGCCGCACGCTTTCAGGCGCGACAATCTGCACATAACGCCCCAGCCCGAACACCCATGCGAAAAACTGCGGGCTGACTGCCACAGGCACCGTAATTTCAAAATGCTCATCGTCCACCGCACGGGCATAGGGTTGTCTGCCAAACTTGCTGACAACCTCGTTCATCATGCTGTTACGAAAGCGCAGGGTCACATCCTGCACCTTGCCGCTGTACATCTTGAAGGTATAGCTTTGATACTGCCCCTGTTCCTCTTTTGTGAAATGCTCTTTTCCCGTGCGCGGAATATCGGTGGCCGATACGCTTGTCATTCGGTCTACACGGTAGTTTTTTACCATGTTTTCTTGCGGCACATAGCCCACCATGTAATAGTTATCGTCGCAGTACACCAGCGCCAGCGGACTGACCACATACCATGCGCCTTTTTTGCGCAGGATGCGTTCCATCTTTACGCCATAATCAAAATACCTGAACCGTATGCATACATCCCGGTCAATCGCGGCATGGATGTGGTCGGCATTGTTGAGCACATTGGCGTTCATGTTTTTCACGCGGTTGGCAACGATGATCTGCCGTTTCAGCCCTTTGGCCTGATGCACGGAACAGAGCGATTCCAGCGCGCCGACCAGTTCCATTGTTTTGGCCTCCGACAAAAATCTGCTGGACAGCAGCGCATCAATGATGAGCTTGAGGTCCGCCACCGAAAAAGGCCGGTTGTCCAGATAATAGCCGAAGGTGATTTCATCCTTCTCAATGCGCGGCCTTTTGTAGCCGCCTCCGCCACCGGGCTTGAGAAAGCAGTTCAGCACATTGATGTCATCATAAATCCCCTTTCGATCCGCGTGCGGGAAGCCTTTTTCCTCCAGCCGGGCGGCAATCCTGTTGGCGGTCAGCGCATGTTCGGCGTCGGTTTCTCTCTCCAAAATGCGCATCACTTCCAGCAGCTTCATTTTGCGGTCATACAGATTGACCTGCGGCGCATCCTCTTCACGATCATAAACGGCCATGGTGTACTCCTTTTTGAAACAAAGGGTTTATTCTTACATCTGATAGGCTTTATTTTACAACATCAGGCCATAAAATGATAGGAACGGAGCCTGCTTTTTAGAGAAAAGCCATTATTTGATAACGTTTTGGCCCAAGCCTTTTCAAAAAACCGTTCCGGCGCTTCCTTCGGCGGGGGAAAAGATTTTTGAGGAACAAAAAGAAACCATGCCCGAAAGGTGGCCCGCATACAAAAAGCCGGTTCATGCAGAGCACGCACAGACCGGCCGCTTTGCCTTTGCGGCATATCAGATTTTTGTCCCGTCCTTGAACTCAAAGCCGAAGTAATAGGTGGCTTCCAGCGCCTCCGCGATTCGCTCCATTTCCTCCGAAGAAAACTTGCCTGTTTTCATTCGCTGGTTGAACGCTTGCGGACTGGAACCAACAGCCCGCGCCAGTTCGGCTTCGCTCATGCCCTTATATGCAAGTGCCATTTTGATTTTCTGTGATATGGTCATGGAAACACCTCCATTTCTTATTATATAGAAAACACTTTCTTTCGTCAAATATAAAATGAAATTGTAAAGAAAAAGTTTTATTATTCTATTGACAAAATAAAGCATATCGTTTATAATATATTTATAAGGTTGATAAAATCAATTCAACCAAATAGCAAAAGGAGGCCACCACATGAGCGACCAGAACATGGAACCCAAAGTCAAGGAACTGATGGAGCTTCGCCGCATGAAGGAGGAACTGGAAGCGGAGATCACCGCGCTGGAAGACCAAATCAAAGCCCGCATGGGCAACGAAGAAACGCTTTTGGCCGGAGCGTTCAAGGTCAGTTGGACCACCTACACCGCCAGCCGTTTTGACAGCACCCGCTTTAGGAAGGACCACGCAGAGCTTGCGGCGGCTTACACCAAGCAAACCACCGCCCGCCGCTTCTCCATCAACTAAAAGCCGGAGCACCTACCACAGCACTCCGGCAATGCCACCCGAAACCTCTCACAGAACCGGGGAGCAAGGACATTCTACCACAATCGCCTTGCTCCCCACAAGCAAAGGAGCAGGAAACATGGATATTTACAGGGAGATTACCGACCGTAATACCATTTATTATTTGTAAAAAGATTTCCAACTCTCAAAACAGGATATCTTCCTTTAGATAACAACTCATTTTGTTTATACGCTCTTCCATTATATAATGTTGCAAATTCAACCAGCCTTGTCCATCTCCACCCTTCCGGAATTTCAAACGGCTTTTCATCCTCCGCGATCTCCGGCAGGGGCTTTTCCTTTTTGATCTTCCCGGCTTCGATCAGCCTCTGCTTTTCCGCTTGAATCTGCGCGAAGAGTTCCCGGGCCGTGCCTTCCTCGGGACGCTGCTCCACCAGCTTGCCTTGAATGGCCAGCTGCAAAATGCTGTTTTTCAGTTCCTGCGGGGTCATTCGGCGTTCCCTCCCAGCAGGGCGGTGATCTCGGACAACACCCGGTCGATTTCCGCATTCAGGGACGCCCGATGTTCCTCGTAGCGGTGAATCAGATCCAACGGGGCCAGGATCTCCTCCTCCTCGTGGGGATAGCCGCACTGGTCCAGGTTGTAACCCAACTCCTGGGTGAGCTGATGGACGGTGAACTTCTTCGCCTTGTCAAAGCCGTCCTCGGTGATTTCCTGCCGGTCGTTCCACCAATCCAGCACGGGCTGGAAGTGCTCGGGTTTCATGGGCTTGGTCTTGGAGAAGTGCTTGTATCCCTCGGGCATATCCAGCCGGTAGAACCAGGTTTCCTCGGTGGGATGAGTATTGTCAAAGAACAGGATATTGGTGGTAATGGACGTATAGGGCGAAAACACGCTGCCCGGCAGGCGGACAACGGTATGGAGGTTAAACTCCCGCAGCAGTTTCTTTTTGATATTCACCTTGGCGTTGTCGGTGCCAAACAGGAAGCCGTCAGGCAGGATTACCGCCGCCCGGCCATTCTTTTTCAGTCTGTACATGATAACCGACATGAACAGGTCCGCCGTCTCGATGCTGGCCAGGTCGGTGGGAAAGTGGCTTTTGATATCTGCCTTCTCGCTGCCGCCGTAGGGGGGATTCATCAGCACCACGTCCACCTGATCCTCCCCGGTGTAGTCCAGCACGTCATGCGTCAGGGAATTGTCATGATAAACGCGGGGTACATCAAGCCCGTGCAGCAGCAGATTGGTTATGCAGAGCATATAGGGGAACTGCTTTTTTTCGATGCCGTAGATGGAACGGCTGTAAGCCTCCTCGGCATCGGTGGTGGTGACCTGCTTTTTCAGCTCTTTCAGCCAGCTGACGATAAACCCGCCTGTGCCGCAGGCGAAGGATAAGGTAAGATAGTTGGACAGGCAAAGTAATCTCATACTTGGTCCCTTCATACATTTTTAGTGAACCACAAACGAGCGGATTCTGTATTCGGTCCAAGCCCAGTGCTTGAGTGATTTCTTGTGCATCTGCCAAGTAAACAGGAGCATTGTTATGAACAGGCGTGTAAAGATTCCCGCTATTGTATGATACAGTTGCTTCAACGTAATTCATGCCAACACGAAGTGTGGGCTCTTCAACCGTAACATCACCAAAATCGCTAGAAATAAAGCTCGTTAAGAAACTTTGGGCGTCGGTGATATGGGATATATTCTCTATAACTCCGAAAGTAAAGGTTCCCTCTATGTGTTGCACCTTTACAATGTCAAATGCATGAAGTTTAAGGTCAGCATTGGTCCAAAATGTAAACCTGTCCATCGTGGTAGGAGATTTTTCCGTTGCTACAACTCGTCCGATTAGCTCATTCATATTCGTCACCTCAAAATAAATGTAGAAAGCTCTCGCTACTTAAGTATCGCGACTTAACGAAGGATTCGGTAAGATACCCGGAAGGCTGCACGGTCGTACTGGAGCGCATGTGCGATCCATACCGCGAGATGCCCGTAGGCATGACCGGCAAGGTCATCCATGTAGACGACGCGGGCGGCATCCATGTGGCCTGGAGCAACGGTTCTACACTGGCCGCGCTCCATGGCATCGACCGCATTCGCAGAATCGACTGAGCATCGGCACAAGCGCCGCTCCTGATGGGGGGCGGCGTTTGTCGTGCCGGAAAGGAGGTATCCCTTGAACGACTGGTTCATCTGGAACGGCGCGCGCTGCACCGAATACGGCATGCATGTTCTGGAACTGCCGCCGCCCACCATTCCCGCGGAGCGCGTGACGTTCACCAACGTTCCCGGCAGACCGGGCAGTTTGACCACACTGGAGGGCGAGGACGTCTATGAGAATCTGGTGCTTACCGCTCAGTGCGTGATCCCCGATCCGACAAAGATTCCAGCCATCGCCGCGTGGCTCAGGGGCAGCGGTACGGTCACCTTTGCCAACCGGCAGGGCGGCTTCTATTACGCGCGCATCGTCAACCAGATCCCGTTTGAAAAGATCCTTCGCGGCAATCCCCACAGGAGCTTTGCCGTGAACTTCCGCTGCAAGCCATTCTGGTATGCGGACGCGGGAACCCCAGTCACCCTGACGCAGAGCGGCACGTTCGTAAGCAACCCCGGCAGCGTCTATGCCGAGCCGGTCATCACCGTCTACGGCTCAGGCAGCATTACTCTCATGGTGGGCATGACCATCGTCGAACTGGAAGGTATCTCGGGAAGCATCACACTGGATTCGCAGCTGCAGGAAGCCTACTCCGGTGTGACCAGCCTGAACAGCGCCATGAGCGGAGATTTTCCCAAACTTCTGCCGGGCAACAACACGGTCAGCTGGACAGGAAATGTGACCAAGGTGGAAATTATTCCGAAATGGAGAAGTTTGTAATTCTTCAATAAAGTGGAATTGACTAAAGAGCGGATTCGGCATATAATAATCTCAGAAATGATATGCTTAGGAGGTGGCTGCATGAATTATGCTCGTAGAAGCGATAAGGTTTTTTCGTCTAAAAATACTATTGTTACTAAGAAAGCTATGTCCCCGGAAGCTGCCTCTCGGAAGCAGTACATAGCATCTCATACTTTTTCAGTACATGTTAATTCTTCAACACATGAAGCTAGTGTAAAGGTCGAATGCAAACGTGGAAAGTGAAAGCATTAACGTGGTTCTTTTTGACGCCAGCATGACAGGACTAGCATCCTCCTTTCACTCGGGAAATAATTATTTAGATCGTTTTTTGAAAAGTGCCGATGCTCTTTGCGATGGCATTGGGAAGACATATGTGTTTCTATCTACATCTACAGATGGGGACACCATTATCGGATATTATAACATTGGTGTTGGCTACATTGAGGAGATTTCTAATAATGTTCGCCGACGGATTGGTGGCTCAGCACATATTAACTGTTTTGCACTTGATGAAAGATATCATGGGCTGCTACAGGATACAACGCCCGATGGAATCAAAATCAAGCTATCCGATGTTTTGCTTTATGATTGCATTAATAGAATTCGAAAAATTCGTTCAACAGAAATTGGATTCAGCTTCATAACCCTATGCTCTACTAAAGAAGGAGAAAACCTATACCGGCGAAATGATTTCGAAGTACTCGATGAAGATCTTTCTTTTAGCAAGAGTGATGGAGATAAAGATTGCATACCTATGTATTTACCATTAGACTACGAATAAAGCTCTTGCTTTTCATATGTCCATCGAAAGATGGGCTTTTTTTATTCTGTTTATTTAAAGAGGGGTACTGTCAAGAGTTATGCGCAAAATCGGTTTGCAGACTCCGGCTGAATGAGGT
>ENA-OURU01004038-OURU01004038.1-human-gut-metagenome-genome-assembly--contig:-NODE-4038-length-11258-cov-3.359725_pt1 | contig 11258 bp, 7 predicted proteins | sample MGYA00242137_ERZ509064 | MGnify/ENA primary metagenome ERZ509064 (study PRJEB26280, sample SAMEA2338777) | human gut metagenome | biome: human gut; feature: human-associated habitat; material: faeces...
GATTATAATTTATTTTATTTTCATCAAATTCAAATAATATATCTTTTATTCCTATGCTTTTTATACCACTATCATTGGATAGAACTTTTTCCTCTCTATTAACAACTAATACATAATTGGCACTATTACCATTTGTATCTATTAATTTAAGGTGGTAAGTATTTAATCCTGTTTTTAAATTATTATTACCATTTACTTCTACTTTGGTGTTAGCATTGTTAGTATTATAATTAATAGTAGCTTTTTTTGTTTCATAAGGCACTGTAATATTATAAGTATATGTTCCAGGAATAAGTTCTACATTGTTACCTGCTATAGTTAAGGAACTTAAGAGAGAATTAGCTGAAACACTATTTAACATTTGATTTTCTCTTGTAACAACTATAGTATATGTTCTTTTATTTTTATTAGCAGATGTTACAGTAATGTTAATTTCATTTGCACCATAGTTTAGAGGTATTTTATTATTAGTAAGGTTAATATTGGCTTGTGATTTATTAGATTTTAAAGTACCATTTAAATATATACTGTCATTTTTAGTTATTACTTCATAATATGTTGTGTTAGGGTCAAAAATTGGATTTAAGTTATGTCCATCAATAGATAGGATGATAGCTTATTTTCTTGATATTCATCAAAAACTATTGTTTCCTTATCATAATTATTACTTGTTATTATATTATTATTAATTGTATTTTCAAATAGACTAGTAGTTTCGTATGAAATAGATATATTACTACTATATGTATCATAGGTACCATTCAAATTAGCTTTAAAATAGGCTGTAAAGATAGCATCATTGTTTATGTAAGTTTCATCACTTAAATCATAATTAAAGGTATATCCATCACTATTTATATTTTTTATATATGAGCTTTTATCTATATGATCTAATTGAAACAAGGGATTATTTATAAATGTTCCTTTAATATTCTTATACCTCATAGTATTTCCTGTGTGGCGAAGACGTAATTGGCATTTTATTAGATCTCCATCGGCTGCTATATTATCACAGACAAAGTCATTACTAGAAGTACTAGCTTTAACTATGACTGGGTTAACAGTAAATAGGAGGATAGTCACTATTATTATAAATGTTACTTTCTTCATTAGAATCACTCCCTATGGTTTATTATAACATTTTTTGGTTATATAGCCCTATTTATTTCAAAAAAAAGATGAGTTATTACACATCTTTACACATTATAAATTTGCAATGTATTTTGCTACTCTTACATACTGTGCAGTATAGCTCATTTCATTATCATACCATGCCACTACTTTGACTAATTGTTCTCCATCTACTTCACTAATTGAAGTTAATAAACTATCTACTAAGCTACCATAGCGCATACCAATTGTATCACTTGATACGATTGGGTCAGTTGTATATCCTAGGGTTTCATTAGTATTATTTTTAAGTGTCTCATTAATCTCTTCAACAGTTGTATTTTTATTTAGTTTTAATACTAAGTCAATAACTGACCCTGTGGTTACAGGAACTCTCATAGCAGTACCTTCCATTCTACCTGCAAGATTAGGTAATACTTTACCAATAGCAGAAGCTGCCCCAGTTGATGCTGGTACAATATTAGCAGCACTAGCTCTACCACGACGAGCGTAAATTCCCTTTTTATGTGCAACATCTAAAGTTGCTTGGTCATTTGTATAAGCATGTACTGTAGTCATATAGCCTTGTTTAATACCAAAGTTATCATCTAATACTTTTAGAACTGGTGCTAGACAGTTAGTAGTACAACTAGCAGCAGAGATTATTTTTTCAGTTCCATCTAATATGTCATGATTAACATTATAGACGATAGTTTTAACATCTCCTTTAGCAGGTGCTGATATGATTACCTTTTTAGCTCCAGCATTAATATGTGACATAGCTTTATCTTCACTAGTAAATTTACCAGTACATTCTAGAACAATGTCAATGTCTAAATCTTTCCATGGTAGTAGATTAGGATCTGTTTCAGCATAAACTTTAATTTTCTTATCTCCTACTATAATATTATCCCCTTCAAAAGATATATCATCTGTTCTATATCTTCTGTGTGATGTATCATATTTAAGTAAGTAAGAAAGCTGTTGTGCATCTGTTAGATCATTAATAGCCACTACTTCCATTTCAGGATCTTCATCAAGTAGTCTAAATGCTAATCTTCCTATTCTTCCAAACCCATTAATTGCAACTTTTTTCATTATTATTCCTCCTCTTTATCATTAGGTGGTGAAATAAAAACACCATTTTCTTTTTCTACTGCTTTTACTGGTGAATCCTTTTCAACGCCATTATTATATGCTAGTACCATAACCGTTATAAGAACAACTATAAATATTCCTATAAATATTAACATAGTACTCATACCAAAACCTCTATTATTTAATTTACCCATATTATCACCTTCTTATTAAATTATTTCAGTAGCAGCAAATTTATTTATTATCTCTTGGTATATTTGATACCAAGAATAAACTCTAATTACATTCTTACCTGTACAACCTTGATTATATGGAGCATCGAAAACCATAACAGGGATTATTTTAGAGATATCATTAACATTGCTAGCCTTATCTTCAATCATTAAATCAAGGCCTATGCTTAAACATTTTTCTCTTTTATTACTTGTATTAATCACTATCTCGTCATATTCAATGTTATATTTATCTAACCAGCTTCTTACGTAGTAATCTATCATTCCACTATATTGATGTGTTAAATATTGGTTATCTCGTGCTGATAATATTATGATTTTATGGCCATCTTTACGTAACTTATGAATAACTTCACTCGCATAAGGTCTTACCGGAATAGCGATTAATAAATCAAAAATATATTGTCTCCAAAATTCTTTGTTTTCTTCACTACTTAAATAGAATTGTTCTTCCATATAATAACCCTTAGGGTTAAAGCCCCGATTTATATTCTGCTCAATACAAAATTTGGAACCACAGGCAAAATGCCATTCTGCCACATCATTTAATACGCCATCTAAATCAACACCTATACGCATTTTAACCAATCCCTTCTTTTATTATTGTAACAAAAGATATGAAAAAAAGGAATAGTGTTTGCAAAGATTTGACACTATTCCATAAATTCATCTTCTAATTTTTGTAATGGTTCTTCATCAGCGAACTCATCTTCTAAGGTATATTCAACATCACGATATTTTTTAAGTCCTGTTCCTGCTGGTATTAATTTACCAATTAGAACATTCTCTTTTAATCCTTCAAGATGATCTTCTTTACCATGAATTGCTGCATCTGTTAATATTCTTGTTGTCTCCTGGAATGAAGCTGCTGATAAGAAGGAATCTGTTTCTAGAGAAGCTTTAGTAATACCTAGTAATACAGGACGACCTGTAGCTGGTTTTTTACCACTGATTATTACTTCTTTATTACCTTCTGTAAATTCTCTAAAGTTGACTAGTGATCCAGGTAAAAATTTAGTATCTCCTCCCTCAACAATTCTAATTTTAGAAATCATACGACGAGCGATAACTTCAATATGCTTATCAGCAATATCAACACCTTGAGAACGGTAAGTATTTTGTACTTCTTTTAAGATGTATTCTTGAGTTGTAATTGGATCTGTTACATCTAGTAATTCTTTAGGAGAGATAGCTCCTTCTGTTAGCTTATCTCCACAGCTTACAGTATCTCCTTTTTCTACACAAAGTTTAGAACCATAGTTAGTTGTATGTTCTTTGGTTTCAACCTTATTTGTAATACTTATTTTATATTTGCCATGATCTTCAGTAATTTTTGTAACTTTACCATCAATTTCTGCAATAGTTGCTTTTCCTTTAGGATTACGTGCTTCGAATAACTCTTGAACACGTGGAAGACCTTGGGTAATATCTTCACCACCAGCAACACCACCTGTATGGAACGTACGCATGGTAAGTTGGGTACCAGGTTCACCAATTGATTGAGCAGCCATAACACCTACTGCTTCACCAATTTCTACGATATTACCTGTAGCAAGATTTCTACCATAACATTTGCGACAAACACCTTTTTCAATGTTACATGTAAGGATAGATCTAATTTCTACTTCCTCAATTCCTGCTGCCACTATTTTATCAGCAATCGCTTCTGTAATATATTCATCTTTATCAACTATTATTTCTTTTGTTTCAGGATTAATAACTTTCTTACTAGCAAATCTTCCTGCAATACGGTCATGTAGACTTTCTATAACTGCGCCTGTTTTTTCATTAACAAAAGCACGAACAACTAATCCTTGTTCAGTTCCACAATCTTCTTCCTTAACAATGATATCTTGTGACACATCAACTAAACGACGTGTTAAGTAACCAGAATCTGCTGTTTTTAAGGCAGTATCGGCACTACCTTTACGTGCAGAGTGAGTAGATAAGAAGAATTCTGATACAGATAACCCTTCTTTAAAGTTGGAGATTACTGGAATTTCAATTGGATCTCCATTTGGTTTTTGCATTAATCCACGCATACCTGCAACTTGAGTAAACTGTGAAATACTACCACGTGCTTTAGAATGCATCATGATGAAGATTGGGTTATCTACTTGTTCGTTAGAAATATCTTCAAGTTCAGCTTGAACTTTATCTTTAACTCCATACCAAGTCTCAATAACTTTTTCATGACGTTCTTCTTCTGTAATTAAACCACGTGTATATTGCTTATTAATTTTATTAACTAAGGCTTGCCCTTCATCAATATATTCTTGTTTATGTTCACTTGTAGCAACATCGCTCATGGCAATAGTAATACCAGCAATAGTTGAATAATAGAAACCTAAATCTTTCATTTTATCAAGCATTTCTGAAGTTTCAGTATTTTTATAGCGTTTAAATACTTGATCTATTACTTTTTCTAATGTTCCTTTAGCAAAAGGTTTAACTAAAGGCATTTTACTAATCTCGTCTTTAATACTAGCACCCTTTGGTAAGAAATACTTATTAGGTGTAATGTTTTGAATATTATCATCCGTTGGTTCATTAATATATGGGAATGAATCTGGTAATATTTCATTAAATTTAATTTTACCAACAGTTGTAATTAAGTATTTACCTTTTTGAGATGAAGTAAATAATTTGTATTTGAATGAATCTACAGGAATAACTATTCTTGTATGAAGTGTTATTTCACGTCTTTCATAAGCCATCAAGGCTTCATTAGAGTCCTTGAACACTCTTCCTTCTCCATCTTCTCCTGCTTTTTCCATAGTTATATAGTAGTTACCTAATACCATGTCTTGGGCTGGAGTAACGATTGGTTTTCCGTCTGAAGGTTTTAATATGTTTCCTGAACCTAGCATTAGAGTTCTTGCTTCTGCTTGGGCTTCTTCTGATAGTGGAACATGGACAGCCATTTGGTCACCATCAAAATCTGCATTGAAAGCTGGACAAACTAGTGGATGTAGTCTTATTGCTTTACCACCAACAAGGATAGGTTCAAATGCTTGAATACCCAATCTATGTAGAGTTGGAGCACGGTTCAATAATACAGGATGTTCTTTGATAACATCTTCTACAATATCCCAAACTACAGGATCCCTATTTTCAATTAAACGTTTAGCTGCTTTAATATTATGAGCAATATCACGTTCCACTAAGCCATGAATAACATGAGGTTTAAATAGTTCGATAGCCATTTCTTTAGGAATACCACATTGATACATCTTAAGTGATGGTCCTACTACAATAACTGAACGTCCTGAATAATCAACACGTTTACCTAATAAGTTTTGACGAAAACGTCCTTGTTTACCTTTTAACATACTAGAAAGTGATTTTAAAGCACGATTCCCAGCTCCTGTTACACTTCTACCACGACGACCATTATCGAATAGAGCATCAACTGCTTCTTGTAACATTCTCTTTTCATTTTGGATAATGATTCCAGGAGCACCTAAATCAATAAGTTTCTTTAAACGATTATTACGGTTAATAACACGACGATATAAATCATTTAAATCACTTGTTGCAAAACGTCCTCCATCCAGTTGAATCATAGGACGAAGATCTGGAGGTATTACAGGAATACAATCTAAAATCATCCATTCTGGTCTTTGATTAGAACGATAGAAGGCATCTAATACATCAAGTCTTTTTAAAAGTCTTGTTCTTTTTTGCCCTTGGGCATTCTCTAGTTCCTTATTTATTTCATCTATATCATGTTTTAAATCAACTTTTTTAAGTAATTCCTTAATTGCTTCAGCACCCATTCCTACTTTGAAACCATTACCGTATTTTTCGTAATAAGCACGATATTCTTTTTCTGATAGGGTTTGTTTATTTTCTAATGGTGCATTACCTTTATCAATTACAACATAACTGACAAAGTATAGTACTTCTTCAAGGTCTCTAGGGCTCATATCAAGAACAAGTCCCATTCTTGAAGGTACTCCTTTAAAGAACCAGATATGAGAAACTGGGCTAGCAAGTTCTATATGTCCCATTCTCTCACGTCTTACTTTAGATTGCGTTACTTCAACGCCACAACGATCACAAACAATATTTTTATAGCGCACTCTTTTATATTTTCCACAAGCACATTCATAATCTTTAGTCGGTCCAAATATTTTCTCACAGAATAAGCCATCACGTTCTGGACGAAGAGTACGATAGTTAATTGTTTCTGGTTTTTTTACTTCACCATAACTCCATTCACGAATTTTTTCAGGAGAAGCGATACCAATTTTTATGGCATCAAATTTATTTACTTCTATCATTATTCTTCATCTCCTTTGCTTAACTCGCCTTCTACATCAATTAATTCTTCTTCAATTGGTTCTTCTTCTAAAGAATCCTCATCCGTTTCTTCTACTGTTTCAGATCTTTCTTCTTTTTGAATTTCTGTATTTATTTTAGTGACATTAACTTCTTCATTTAGTGGTTCTGCTACATCATCATCATTTTCTTCAATTTGTTTTAGGCCAAGACTTTCTCCGTCTTCGTTGATGATAGAAATATCAAGTCCTAATGCTTGGAATTCTTTCATTAATACTCTAAATGATTCTGGAACCCCTGCTCTATTAACTTCTTCGCCCTTAACAATTGCTTCATAAACTTTAACACGTCCAATGACATCATCTGATTTAACAGTCATCATTTCTTGAAGTGTGTATGCTGCTCCATAAGCATATAGAGCCCAAACTTCCATTTCTCCAAATCTTTGCCCACCAAATTGAGCTTTACCTCCAAGTGGTTGTTGAGTTACTAAGGAATATGGTCCAGTACTTCTAGCATGTAGTTTATCATCTACCATGTGATGTAGTTTAATCATGTACATTACTCCTACAGAAATACGGTTATCAAATGGATCTCCAGTACGTCCATCATATAAAACTGTTTTTCCATCAGGATCCATTCCAGCTTCTGCCATTATTGCTTCAATATCATTAATATGAGCTCCATCAAAGACTGGTGTGGCAATATGTACACCTAACTTTTTAGCGGCCATACCCATATGTAGTTCTAGGATTTGTCCTAAATTCATACGAGATGGAACACCTTGTGGATTAAGCATTATATCTACTGGACGTCCATCTGGTAGGTAAGGCATATCCTCTTGAGGTAAGATTAGGGATATAACACCTTTATTACCATGACGACCTGACATTTTATCCCCTACTTGAATTTTACGTTTTTGAATAATGTAGACTCTTATTACTTTTGATACACCTGCTGGTAGCTCATCATTATCTTTACGAGAGTAGATTTTAATATCATGAACAATTCCATCTCCTCCATGTGGTACACGAAGGGAAGTATCTCTAACTTCACGAGTCTTTTCACCAAATATGGCATGTAATAGTTTTTCTTCGCTTGATAATTCAGCCATTCCTTTTGGAGTTACTTTACCAACTAAGATATCTCCTTCTTTAACTTCAGTACCAATAGTTACAATACCATTTTCATCAAGATTTTTCTTTGCTTCTTCACTAACATTTGGAATATCTCGAGTAATTTCTTCTGGTCCAAGTTTAGTTTCACGACACTGCATTTCATAATCTTCTAAATGTAATGATGTATATTTATCATCTTTAACTAAATTTTCATTAAGTATTACTGCATCTTCATAGTTATAACCATTATAAGTCATAAAGGCTACTACAACATTTTTTCCTAAAGCAAGTTCTCCATTATCACAACTATTACCATCTGCAATAATTTCACCCATTTTAACTTTATCTCCAGCTCTAACAATTGGTCTTTGATGTGAGCAGATGCTAGAGTTTGCTAGTTCAAAGTTTGCTAAATAATAGGTATCCTTACCTTTTGCATTAGCGATAATTATTTTTTTAGCATCAACATATTCAACAATACCATCTGCTTTAGCAATAATACAAACTCCTGAATCTTTAGCAGCGACATGTTCAACACCTGTTCCAATAAATGGAGATTCTGTTTTTAATAATGGCATTGCTTGACGTTGCATGTTAGCTCCCATTAAGGCACGAGTTGCATCATCGTGTTCTAGGAATGGAATACAGCTTGTTGTTACTGACACAACCTGTTGAGGGGATACATCAATGTAATCAACTTGTTCTGGTTTTGCAAGAATATTTTCATCACGGAATCTTGCAGCAACTGTTTTATCAATAATTACATTTTCTTCATTAGTATTAACAGTTGATTGAGAAATAATATAATCTTGTTCTTCATCAGCAGTTAAATATACTACTTCATCAGTTATTTTACAATTAACCACTTTACGGTATGGAGTCATAATAAATCCATATTCATCTATCTTAGCATAGCTTGCAAGCGAAGTTATAAGTCCAATGTTTTGTCCTTCTGGCGACTCGATAGGGCAGATTCTACCATAGTGAGATGCATTAACATCACGAACCTCTACACCAGCTCTATCACGGGATAATCCTCCTGGTCCTAATGCTGATAAACGACGTTTATTAGTAAGTTCTGCAATTGGATTGGTTTGATCCATGAACTGTGATAATTGAGATGACCCAAAAAATTCCTTCATAGCTGCAGTAACTGGACGAATGTTGATTAGGGTTTTAGGGGTTACTTCTTCCATTTCTTGGGTAGTCATTCTTTCACGAATTACTCTTTCCATACGAGAAATACCGATTCTAAATTGATTTTGTAATAATTCTCCTACTTGTCTAATACGGCGATTACCTAAATGATCAATTTCATCATAATTACCTACACCATGTAATAGATTTAAGTAATAAGATATGGCAGCATAAACATCTGATATTGTTAGACGTTTTGAATCAATTGTCCCATCATTACCAATAACAATAAGTTTTTGTTTCTTATCAGCTGGATTATAAATAGTAACTTTTTGAATTTTGTTATATGTATCAAGCTCATCATTAATCTTTACTTCTTCTACCCCATAACCATTTTTAAATATTTCTCTTAAATCTTCTAAAATATCTTTTGTTACAACTGTTCCCTTAGGATATTTAATCTCATTATCGATTACTATATCTTCTGCGAGTGTTTGATTTAAAAGTCTATCTACAATATTTAATTTACGATTAAATTTATAACGACCTACTTTTGCTAAATCATATCTAAATTCATCAAAGAATCTAGTTATAATATGATTTTTAGATGAATCTAGTGTAGCAGGTTCTCCTGGTCTTAATTTTTCATAGATTTCAATCAAAGCCTCATCTAAGTTTTTAGTTGCATCTTTTGCAATAGTATTTTTTAGAAAGTCATCTTCCCCAAATAGTTTTAAGATATCTTCATCACTTGAAAGCCCAAAAGCACGTAATAATGTTGTTAATGTTACTTTTCTAGTTCTATCTATTCTTACATATAATACATCTCTAGCATCTGCTTCAAACTCTAACCATGTACCACGTGTAGGAATGATCTGTGATGTTATCAACTCACGACCATTCTTATCTATTTCTCTATTATAATAAACACTTGGTGAACGAACTAACTGTGAAACAATGACACGTTCAGCACCATTTATTATAAATGTACCACTATCAGTCATAATAGGCATATCACCAAGGAAGATTTCTTGTTCTTTTACTTCACCCGTCTCATGATTAAAAAGACGCACTTCTACCTTTAGTGGTGCTGCATAAGTAGTTTCCCTATCTTTACTAGCCTTAATAGAGTATCTTGGCTCTTCAAAATGATAATCTCCAAACTCTAAAGAAAGCGTACCCGAAAAGTTTTCAACTGGAAATAAGTCTTCAAATACTTCTTTTATTCCTGTTGTAATAAACCAATCATATGATTTTTTTTGAATTTCTAACAAATCCTTTAGCTTATAAGTATTTCTAATTCTTGAATAATTTCTTCTTTTGCATTTTTTTCCATATTCTACAATTTTATATGACACTAAAATTCACCCCATTACCATAGTTTTTCACATTTATTATTCCAAAAATAATACATTGCCAATTTATATTATTAACACAATTTCTTCAACAAGTCAACACATTTTTGCAACTATTATATAAAATCCTTTACTTTTATTAATAATGCATACATCATAATATTTTTTTAAGTCGGAAATTGTCGACTTTGCACCTTGTTCTTTTCTTAACACTAAATACAAAACACCATCAGGTTCTAAATGATTTCTAGCATTAACTAAAATATTATAAACTATTTTTTTGCCTGCTCTAATCGGAGGGTTTGTAATAATAGTCTTATACTTTTTTGTGACGTTTTCATAACAGTCACTAAGGAATACATTTATATTAATACATTTATTTTCTTTTACATTTCTTTTAGATAGATGTAAGGCCCTTTTATTAACATCTATCATATCTATAGCTAAATTAGTTTTTTTATTGATAATAATCCCTAATACCCCATAACCACAACCAACATCTAGGACCGGTCCTCTTAATTCTTCATAAGAAAGAGATTCTAAAAGTAATCTACTACCATAATCTAAACCATGTTTAGCGAAGACGCCATTATCCGTATAAAAAATAAAATTCTGATTAAAGAGTGTTGTTATAGTCTTTTTTAAATTACTAGGGAGATTCTGGTCATTTTCAAAATAATGACTCATTAACATCACCTCAAAACAAAAAAAGAGAAAAGCCATTATACAAAAAGTATATAGTTTGTCTCCTTTCGTAGTGTTATAATACACTATTTTTTCTATTTCGTCAACACTTTTTTTGAAGTTGTTTCTGAAAATTACCATTTGACAGTTTAGAAGATAGTCAGATCTTCTTAAATTTTCTTTCTTTAATTTCTTGTCATCAAAAGCATGTTTAACAATTTTATCTTTAAACTTTTATA
>ENA-OURU01004041-OURU01004041.1-human-gut-metagenome-genome-assembly--contig:-NODE-4041-length-11253-cov-2.376942_pt1 | contig 11253 bp, 10 predicted proteins | sample MGYA00242137_ERZ509064 | MGnify/ENA primary metagenome ERZ509064 (study PRJEB26280, sample SAMEA2338777) | human gut metagenome | biome: human gut; feature: human-associated habitat; material: faeces...
ATGAAGAACGAATCCTGGGGACCGACGCTTAAGGATTACGTCATGCTGACGGTGGGCACACTGCTGATCGCCATAGGCGTATACTTTTTCAAATTCCCCAATCATTTTTCCACCGGCGGGGTCAGCGGCATTTCCATTATATTGGCCCATTATGCCCCGAACCTGTCCGCCGGCGCGTTCGTGTTCATCATCAACATGGCGCTGCTGGCACTGGGCTTTGCCGTATTCGGGCGCTCTTTCGGGGTGCGCACGGCCTATACCAGCCTGGTCTTGTCCTGCGCTACGTGGGGGCTGGAATACATTGTGCCCATGGATGCGCCCATGACCAGCCAACCCCTGCTTGAGCTGATTTTCGCAGTGGGCCTTCCGGCGGTGGGAAGCGCCATCCTCTTTAACATGCAGGCTTCCAGCGGCGGAACCGACATCGTGGCCATGATTCTCAAGCGCCACACCAGCGTCAACATCGGCAACTGTCTTCTGTGCGTGGACTTTTTGATTACGGTGGCGGCCTGTGTGGCTTTCGGCATGGAAACCGGTCTGTTCAGCATGCTGGGCCTGGTGCTGAAATCCGTGATTGTGGACATGGTGCTGGAAAACATCAAGGTGCATAAGTGTTTCCAGATTATTACCGAGAAGCCCTCGGAGATTGTTCATTTCATTGTGACCGTCCTTGGACGCGGCGCAACGGAGCTGCACGGAGAGGGCGCCTATACACATGAGGATAAAACGGTGATTCTCACCGTGGTCAACCGGTATCAGGCCATTAAGCTGCGCAAGTATACGCGTGAAGTAGACCCGCACAGCTTCGTGCTCATCACCAATTCCACGGAGATCATCGGCAAGGGTTTCCGGGGGCTGATGTGAGGACCTGCGGCAATTCAGCGGCGAAGCGCTCCAGCAGACGGTTGACAGTCTCCGGCGCGTCGGCGTTCGCGTTATGGCCCGCATGGGGAATCCATGCCAGCGGAATCTCCGTCCTTTCGTGCCAGGCCCGGTTATACCGAATGCACGATCCGGCGCGGTCCTTTTCTCCGCAAATGAGCAGCGCCGGACAGGGAATGCGGTACGTCAGGTTTGCTTCCATCGCCTCGGCCAGCATGCGGTATCCGTGGCCGGCCAGGCCGGCATACCGTTCCTGCTGCCCGGCATAGACCTGCATCATGTCGCGCATCTGTTTGCGTCCGTACTCGGATACGGCTACCCCCGCCGTTCCCCATCGGAGCAGGTATTTCCAGGGAATGAGGCGATAGAGCGGCTCCATTCTTTTCAGAAGCCAGATCTCAAGGCCGGTGGTATAGCTCCTTTGCAGCGGTGCGGAGTCGATAGCCACAAAGCCCTTGATTCTGTCGGGGTAGAGCTCGCAATAGGCCTGCGCCACATATCCGCCCATGGACTGGCCGATGAGGACGGGATGTTCGACGCCCTGCGCGCGGAGAATTTCCACCAGCCAGCGCGCTTCATCCATCAGGCTGAAGGAGAGCTCAAAGGGCCAGGAGGCGGCATGGCCCGGCGCGTCCCAGACCAGCACGTTGTACCTGCTTTGAAAATACCCGATCTGCCGCTCAAACAGCCTGTGATCGGCCGTCAGCCCTGGCAGGAATACCAGCGTAAAGCGGTCGCGGATGATGTTTTCGGAAAGCCAGAAATGAATCTCGCCGTTTGCGGTGCTATGGATGCCTTCCCGCACAAGCGCCACCTCCATCATGCTCAAAGACCCGGCGTGCCGTTTTTTCCGGCGCGCCGGGCCTTTCCCTGTTATCCTTGATGCGTGCTTTACTTGGCGTTCTTGACTTCCTGCCACAGGGCGTTGTAGATGGCGATGAAGTCCTGAATGTCATGGAAATACTCGCAGTTGGCCACATCCTCGGCAGAGGGGTTCATGGTGGTGTTGGAGGTGTATTCCTCGCCCATGAGCTTGATGGCCTCGGTGTTGGGGGTGGAGTACCAGATGGCCTCGCAGTTCTTCTGCGCGATGTCCGGGCGGCAGAGGAAGTTGATAAACGCTTCGGCGTTCTCCTTATTCTTGGCCGTCTTGGGGATCACCATGCAGTCCACCCACACGTTGCTGCCTTCTTTGGGAATGGCATAGGCAAGATCGGGGTTGAGGTCGATGGCATACTGCGCGTCGCCGGACCACATCACAGCCAGCGCGGCCTCGCCCGCAACCATCTTATCCTTGGTTTCGTCCACCTGATAGGCCTTGACCACGCCGCTCTGCTTTTGCTCGATGAGCTTCTGCTTGGCGGCCTCCAGCGCCACGGGATCGCGGGTGTTCATGGAGTAGCCCAGGTATTTGAGGGTCACGCCCATGGTATCGCGGATGGAATCCAGCATGAACACGTTGTTCATATAGTCGGTATCCCACAGGATGCCCCAGGAATCCACCGGCTCGGACACCATCGTGGTATTGTAGAGAATGCCCACGGTGCCCCACATGTAAGGCACGGAGTGCGCGTTGTTGGGATCATAGTCGGGGTTGAGCAGGCTTTCCAGCGTGTAGGACATGTTGGGCACATTATCGTAGTTGATCTCGGCCAGCAGGTCCTCGGCAATGAGGCGCTCGACGCAGTACTCGGAGGGGAAGATCACGTCATACGCGCCGGGATTGGCGCGGACGGACACCATCATGTCCTCGTTGGTGGTAAAGCGCATGTAGTTGACGTGGATGCCCGTTTCCTCTTCAAACTGGTCCAGGACGGCCTCATCGATGTAGTCCTCCCAGTTGTAGACGTTGACGACCTCCTGCGCGGAAGCGGCAAGGGGCAGAAGCAGAGCCAGGGAAAGCAGAAGAACCAACCACTTTTTCATGACAGTACCTCCTAAAGTTTCTGGGGATATGCGTCACGCCTTCTGGCTGTTGTCAGCGGTACGGCGGTTGACGATGATGAGCAGCACCAGCAGCGCCACGAACATCAGCGCGCTCAGCGCGTTAAGCGTCGGGTCGATGCCGATGCGCGCCTTGGAATAGATGAGCGTGGAGAGGTTTTGCACCATGGGGCTGGTGGTGAAGTAGCTGATGGTGAAATCATCCAGGGACAGGGTAAAGGCCAGCATCGCGCCCGTGATGATGCCCTGGCGGATTTCGGGGATGATTACATGGGTGAGGGCATAGCCCGGCGTTGCGCCCAGGTCCAGCGCAGCCTCATAGCTGTGCTTGTTCATCTGCTTGAGCTTGGGCATGACGGACAATATGACATAGGGCGTATTGAAGGTGATGTGTGCCATAATCATGGTAATCAGCCCGCGTTCCACCTTCGTAAACAGGAACAGAAGCATCAGCGAAATGCCCGTCACGATGTCCGGCATGGTCATGGGAATGTTGGTCAGCGTCATCATCACGCTCTGGGGACGCCTTTTCATGCTGTAGATGCCAATGGCTGCCAGCGTTCCCAGGATGGTGGCAATGATGGCGGCGATCACCGCCACCGCGATCGTCACCTGAAGGGCCTGCATGATGGAGCGGTCCTGAAACAGCTCGGCATACCAGCGGAAGGAGAACCCCTCCCATTTGGCGCGGCTTTTGCCGGCGTTGAAGGACTGGGCGATCATCACCACGATGGGGATATAGAGGAAGAGCATGATGATTGCCAAATAGAACTTTTTGAAGAAAAGCCTTGGCTTTCTCATATCAGCGAGCCTCCTTCCCCCTCGGGATCGGCTTTGCGCAGGATGCTCAGACTGAGCAGGATCAGGATCATCATAATCAGGCTCAGCGCGCTGCCTACGTTCCAGTTGCCCTCGGTGAGAAACTTGCTTTCGATCAGATCGCCAAACATCATGGTGTTGCCGCCGCCCAGAATACGGGGGATAAAGAACGTGGTCACCGACGGCATAAACACCATGGTGATGCCGCTGATGACTCCCGGCAGGCTGAGCGGCGCCGTTACGCGCACAAACTTGTTCCAGGCATTGCAGCCCAGGTCCTGCGCAGCCTCGCCCAGCTGAGGATCCAGCTTGGTAAGCGACGTGTAGATGGGGAACACCATGAAGGGCAGGAAGTTATACACCATGCCCAGCAGCACCGCGCCGGAATTGTACATCAGCTGCACGCCCTCAAAGCCCAGCAGGCGCAGGAAGTTGTTGATCAGCCCCTGATCCTCCAAAAGGCTCATCCAGGCGATGGTGCGCAAAAGGAAGTTCATCCACATGGGGATGATGAAAAGAACCACGATGGTTGAGCCGATCTTCATGTTCCGGTCCGCCATGTACAGCGCGGCCGGATAGCCCAGCAGAAGGCTGATCAGCGTGCAGAGGAAGGCCATCCACAGCGAATAGACCAGCGTGTCGACATTGACCGTGCCGCGGGAAATGAACGCCGCAGCCTCCGGCCCCATCTGGGCATAAAGCTGGTTCTTGGTATAGTTGGAATCCCAGAAGTGGCGAAAATTGTCCAGCGTAAAGGCCCCGTTGGCATCGGTAAAGGCATAGTAGGCCACCAGAATGCAGGGCAATACGGTGAAAAGGATCATCCACAGCGTATAGGGCGAGGCGAACAGGCTGCGTTTCACCCCGTGGTTGCGGCGCACGGACAGCGCCACAAGCGCCACAAAGCACACCAGTCCCGCGCCCATCAGCGCCCAGCCCCACCAGGGCAGCGACATATTATACATCCTTGGGCGCCTCCTTGGGCATTGGCTTCATGATGTGAATATTGAAGGGGACGATGTTGATGCCGACGCGAGAGCCCTGGGGCTGCATGACGGTGGAATGCACCTTGAAAACCGTTTCGCCGGTATCGATCATCATTTCATAATGAACGCCCTTGAACAAGACGCTCTTGACCACGCCGCTGATCTGGCCGATGTCCTCGCCCACGAGCATGATGTCCTCCGGACGCACCACCACGTCTACCGGCGCATCTTCGCCGAAGCCGGAGTCCACACAGGGGAAGTCGTTGCCGCTGAAATGCACCAGCTCGTCGCGTACCATGGTGCCGCGCAGGATGTTGCTCTCGCCAATGAAGTCGGCGACAAAGGCGTTGACCGGCTCGTCGTAGATGCGTTTGGGGTCGCCGATCTGCAAAATGTGGCCGTCGCGCATGACCACCACGGTATCGCTCATGGTGAGCGCTTCCTCCTGGTCGTGCGTTACGTAGATAAATGTGATGCCCAGGCGCTGCTGCATGCTTTTCAGCTCCAGCTGCATTTCCTTGCGCAGCTTTAAATCCAGCGCGCCAAGGGGCTCGTCCAACAGCAGCACCTCCGGATGGTTGACCAGCGCGCGGGCGATGGCGATGCGCTGCTGCTGGCCTCCGGAAAGCTGATCTACGCTGCGCTTGCCGTAGCCGCTTAGATTTACCAGGTCCAGCATATGGTCCACACGCTTTTTGATCTCATCGCGTGGCACCTTGGCAATCTTGAGGCCAAAGGCGATGTTTTCCTGAACATTCAGGTGGGGAAACAGCGCATATTTTTGAAAGACCGTGTTGACGCGGCGCTTGTAGGGCGGCAGGTCGGTGATGTCGCGGCCCTCAAAGAGCACGGTGCCTTCCGTGGGATATTCAAAGCCGCCGATGATGCGCAGCGTGGTCGTCTTGCCGCAGCCGCTGGGGCCCAGCAGAGTCACAAACTCCTTCCTGCGCACATACAGGTCAATGTTGCTCAGGACCCTCGTGCCGTCAAACTCCTTGGATACGCCCTTGAGGTCGATGAGATGCTGCTTGTCAATCATGGCCGCGTTCTCCTTCGTTTGAGAATGGATATCAAAAGCTGGGCGGTGTAGAAACCCACAGCACGGCGGCGGGTCGGGCACTCACGTTTTCCAGATAATGCGTGGCGCTGGGACGCAGACAAAAGCTGTCGCCCTTTTTTACCGTGTAGCTGCGCTTGCCCGCCACCAGAGTGACCTGTCCGCGCAGCACATAGCCAAATTCCTCGCTTTCCAGCGGAGGAAGCACCGGACTTTTGCCGCCGGGCGACAACTCCAGCAAGATGGGTTCCATGCTGTTTTTCTGAGCGTCCGGCACAAGCCAGGTAATTTTGTGCCCGGATTCTTCGTCCTCTTTTTCAAACATGTCCTGCGGGGCAAAAACCACCTTTTCGGCGCTGTCGTCGCTGAAAAAACTCTGCAGCGTAACGCCAAGGCATTCCAGCATGTCCTTGAGCGTGGCGATGGAGGGAGAGGCAAGTTCCCGCTCTACCTGGGAGATAAACCCTTTGCTCAGCTCGCAGCGGTCGGCGAGTTCCTCCTGGGTAAGGCCCCGTTGGATGCGCAATTCGCGCAGCCGTTCACCGATCTCCATGGCGCTGACCTCCTTGATGGGCAGGGAGCCATCCCTGACCGTACCTGACAGCAAGTTTAGAAATAGTAAACTTCAAAGCGGAGAATATTAAACCACAATCATCGTACAATGTCAATATCGTTTTTCACAAAATTCGCCTATTTTTTTCGGCGCGCCTTTCGAAAAAAATTCGGGAAAATGCAAAAAGAAATGCTTGACAACCATGGGGAAGGCAGGTATAATATCACCTGTGCCCTGAAAGCGCTGCTGGTAAGAGCAAAGATAACTGGGTGTGGCGCAGTTTGGTAGCGTGCTTGAATGGGGTTCAAGAGGCCGGAGGTTCAAATCCTCTCACCCAGACCATAAAAGGACTGAAACTTTGATACAAGGTTTCAGTCCTTTTCTTTATATTCTTGCAGAATCCTAATGCAAAATGGCAAATGCACCCGGGAATATGAATGATTCCGGCATATTTCCTTCGCCGCCATCCCCGGGATGAATTTCCGCTGAAAAACTGTATAGATAGAATGCACCCACACTCTCTGGAGGGTGCATAACAAAACGATTGCCTGGCTTTCGTTTTGCTATTGGGGGCTTTCGTTTTGCGAATAGCCCTTTCGTTTTGCTTTGGGTGCAAATTGTAGGATTCATCACACTTAATGGGAATCTTATTTTCCTCTCTACTTCGCTGTAAGAGGGATTCGCCATGGTATACTCTTTTTCAAAAGAATTCAAACGCTAATCATCAATAAGAAACGTATGATTCACCAACGCTTATGATTGCATTCAGAAATTGAGCTTTTCAATTTTACATTGTGTTATTTGGCTTGATATGATATAATATTATCTGTAATTCTACAGCTATGGAGGTGTGGATGTGGCAATTTGCTATATTTCTGCCCGTCAACCTCTCGTGTACCTACGTTGCGGTTACACTCCACAAAACCGAGCTTTTCGGCACAGCGGAGCATACGGACGTTGCCCGACCAAGTATGCGTATAAAGCTCGTCCACACCGTTCTCAAAGTAGTAATTCATAAAGGCTCGGAGAGCGTTTGTGCCGATACCGTTACCCCAAACATCGGGTTCGCAAATGTCAATGCCGATGGCACGATAAACGCTCTGACCGTCCTTGATCTCGCCAACCCATTCGTAGTTCTCGTCAATGGGGTAGGAGCTTACCCATCCAATGTGTCTGCCGTTCCATTCGATTTCAAACTTCCACCGGCGAACATCATCGGCAAGATCTTTCACAGACTCATAGTATTCACGCCAAGATTTGCGCTCGGTTTCCTCGTCCGATTCGATAGACTCCCACGGTGCATCGGTATTTGACCACTCTGTTTCGGTGGTGAACCAACGTACATAGTCATCAATGTCGGACTCTATCATATCCCGAAGGATGATGTTTTCGTTTTTTATCTTCATACTGTGTTCTCCTTGTGTTTACGGTGTAAGCCTGCAATTCAACTCAAATAAGGCAGTTCGGTTAGAATCCCATTTGAGTTTTAGATTTGCTTCTTCATAAGTCAACCAAACACACTCCGTATGCTCGCAAGATAATTCTATATCTTCTTGGCATTCAAAACCGAAAGCGTATTCGGGAATAACGTATGTATCCTTGTCCCAATGTTGACGGCATTTCTCAGATATGATTGTCACGGGGAGATAGGCTAAGCTTGTCAGTTCAAACCACTTAGATGCTTGAACTCCACCTTCCTCAAATGTTTCTCTTTTTGCCGCTTCTAACGGCGTTTCTTCATCTTCGCCACCTCCGGCTATACTGGCAATTGTACGCCACCTGCGTTGTATCGTTGATGTGATTTTTTTACCTGGAGCAATACCGGTTGACTAGATTTCCGTGGGGCGTATCTGACAAATTCCCAGCACTGTTCAATTCTACCAAAAAGCAGCGCCTACTGCGTTGCTCCGCCTTGCCATACACCAAGTATGGACCGCTGTTCCGTGCATTGTATTCGCTGACTTTTCTTAGCACTTTGGTTTTACCGGACACGCCCTAAACAAGATAGCCACAGAAATCAAGAAACCAGTGAATGGAAATCGGCACCGCAATCGCGCCTGTCCGTTCCAGCAGCCAGGCAAAAAGAAGCGCGCCGACGATTCCGCCGCCCAGATAGCTGGCTACGACCGTCCAGGGCTGTTGCAGAACTGCAAACTGAAACAGGCCGTGCGCCAGCCCAAACACAAGGCCGCTGATAATCACGGCCTTGCCGAAGGGCAAATTATCCCGCAGCGTTTTGTACAGGAAACCGCGAAACACATATTCTTCTCCACACGCCACGATAAGCAGGTAATACAACGCGGCATACGCTCTTTCGCCGGAAGGCCGGAATGCGACAGCAAGAAAAACCGCCAGCACAAGCAGGCCGACAGCCCATCGAACCAGCGGTTTGGCGAGGGCGCGCTTTTCTCTGTCCCGAACCTGCCGGTTCCAATAATAGGATGCTGCAAACGGAAAGATCAATAACACCTGCACCGCGTCATACGGGAATCTTTCCCTTATATCGACCGATGCAAAGGGAGCCAGCACTTTATCTGATCCTTGCCCGGAAATAACAATCGCCAATACCGAATACAAGAGTGCAACAGCACTCGGTATTGAGATTGTAATGATTCTTTTCCACTGCATTATTTTCATTATTTGTATCAAAATTTATATGTTACATCTGTGTAAGGAAGTACAGATTCATCATGCGTAACAATTATTATTAAACTGCCATTGGTCGTGATCGGCACGATGGAACACACAATATCTCGGAGTGCCGTCAATAATCCGATATGGTATTGCAAGTATTTGAAATGCTGCTCTCATTTTCTTACCTCGTAATAGTCCAAAATCACTTTCTCGCCGTCTTTCGTCAGTTCAGCTTCTTCAGAGTGCGTGTATGTAAAACCGCACGAGAGAGCCAAGCGCTTCGACACCTCGTTTTGCTTAAAGCAATCGTAATGCAATTCAGTTGCGCCAAGCTCGTCAAAAGCCAAGGAGATAAAAGCCATCAATATCTGCTTGCCATAGCCCTTACCGTGAAAGTCGGGGCAAAGAGCTATGTCGGTAACGGTATATACGCTCGGCTTCATTTCCTTTAGTCCGGCTATACCGATAGCTTGCTTAGTCGCTTTATCGTACACAAAGAACTCTGTCTTGACCTCCTTGTGCATTTCTGCATAGCGAGCCTTGCAGCCGAAGGGAAAGGCATACGGTTCACAGTGGAAAATACCGTTACAGGCATCGGCCCAAAGCAGTTGGAGTTTTTTACCCAACGGTTTTACCGTAACGATACTTCCGACAAAATCAAGGGCTTTGGTATCGGGCTTTCCCTTGCGCAAGTGAATAGTATACAAAGGAAAACCGCATTTTTTGTCAGTACAAAGTCTCTTCCTTTCCACCAGAAGCTTCCACGATGGGATAAACATCAAACGGCTCATCATGGATATCCAGGTAAGCCATATAGAAATGGGCGTTATCGCCACGCAGGCGCAGACAGTTCTTGGAACCCGAGAGCGGCGTCAACCAGTCCTGGGGGTGTTCCACGTCAAAATGCAGCGTCAGCGGATTCGGAGCCCCCAAAGCACCATACAGCAGCGGCCCGCGTGTCAGCGCCCAGCGTGTTTTTCCAGGGATCTCTTCGCCGCCTGAATAGCGGTGCATCTGCAGCGGCATAGCAAAATCAAGCGTAAACTTTGCTCCGGCACGCACTTGCTTGTAAATCTCGTATCGTGAACTGTCCTCTCCCGCCCAGCGTGGAATGCGCAGCCGCAGACAGAAAGGCCGCTGTGCTTCAAGGATGTGAACACATACCCGACCTCCGTCAGGCATATCCGTCTCCACGCGCAGGCGCACGCCATTTGGTAAGGAAGCCTCACTGGAAGCATAGATATCACAACTGACCATGTCCTGCGTGTAGGTGTAGAGAAACTGCGGAAGAAGGGCGCAAAGGCGTGTGCCCATGGCAGCGCAGCATGTAGCGGGGTCCAGATAGCGCCAGTCCTTGGTGCGCTGTAGATAATTCAAATAGTGATAGCCGATATCGCCCACCTGCGCAGCCAGGAGCACATTATACAATGAGTTTTCCATTTCATCTACATAATGGGGATTGTCGGGCTCCAGGCGGTGCATACGCTGATTCAGCAGCACCCAGAAATTCGTAGAGCACAGTTCGTTATAATGATGTTCCGGAGAGAGCCAGTTGCAACCGGGATAATAGGTATCATTCTCGCACATGTTGATACCACCACCCACGTGCTGCCATTTATCCTCATACATTTTCAGTGCAGCGCGGACTGCGTCCAGATACAGCGTTCTGCCGGTAAAGCGATATAGATCACAGTATCCTTCCAGGGTGGTCAGCAATGTCGAGTGCGGATGGTTTCCAGGATGATCGTAAATGGCCCGCTGATTCCTCTCTATAAGCTGTTTTAGCCACCAATCCTCCTGATAATAACGGATGGCTGTTTGAATATCCTCTTCTCGTCCTACAGGGGAATCATATAGTCGAGTGTTTGCCAGAATGCCCTGAAAACCCAGGTTCATATCCTTTACATAGGGCAACACTTCACATTGATTAAAGTGATCGCCCATTCTCCGTGCCAGATGAAATCCCATTTCTTCTCCGGCGTAGCCGGCATCCAGCAGGCCAAATGTCAGCCAGGCACGCGTGTAATTGGGATATTCCTTTGTTTGAAACGTTTTTCGATCAACCGGTACCAGGTAACCATCATCCTGCTGATACGTCTTGAGTTCATTCAGAAGGGCGCGGACGGTTGAGCGTAGCTGCAGATCCTCTTGCCATAGCAGGCTTGTACCAGCGCCCATCAAAAATTCGCCCACAGTTTGTCCGTGCAGATTGTTTTCAAAGTGTCCATCTCCGGCGGCATAAGGGGCGCCAGGGGCTGGCACGCCGGCATTTACGCGGAACCAATAAAGCATCCGGTCAATATCAAAGCGTTTCAAAAAAGCGATATTATTGTTGAATGCGCGCAGAAAGCGTCCGTCCAGCAATTTTACTCCCTTTA
>ENA-OURU01004042-OURU01004042.1-human-gut-metagenome-genome-assembly--contig:-NODE-4042-length-11253-cov-2.374799_pt1 | contig 11253 bp, 2 predicted proteins | sample MGYA00242137_ERZ509064 | MGnify/ENA primary metagenome ERZ509064 (study PRJEB26280, sample SAMEA2338777) | human gut metagenome | biome: human gut; feature: human-associated habitat; material: faeces...
GATCGCTGACCGGCGTCGTCCTCGACGACAAGCACCATGCCATTCAAGGCGCCGTGGTCTATATCCGCGCGCTGAACCTCGGAGCCGTCACGGCGTCCGACGGAAGCTTCTCCCTGCGCGGTGTCCCCGAAGGAAAATACGATATCTGTGTCAACTACGTGGGATACGAACAGATTTGCCAAAGCTATGACATCCGCAAGGATCAGACCCTGCACTGCGAATTCCTTCTCCACGAAGGAATGTCCATCGGCAATGTCGTCGTGTCGGGAATCGTCGAGGGACAGCGCCGCGCCCTCTCCATCCAGAAGAACAACGACGGCGTGAGCAACATCGTCGCCGCCGACCAGATGAGCCGCTTCGCCGACGCAAACATCGGCGATGCCATGAAGCGTATCCCCGGCATCAACGTCCAGTACGATCAGGGAGAGGCGCGCTTCGGGCAGGTTCGCGGTACGGCTCCCGACCTCACCTCCGTGACGCTCAACGGAAACCGCCTTCCCTCGGCCGAGGGTGACTCCCGCGCCGCGCAGTTGGACCTCATCCCCACGGACATGATCCAGACCATCGAGGTCCACAAGGTCGTCACGGCAGACATGGACGGCGATGCGATCGGCGGTTCGGTGAACCTCGTGACGAAGAACTCGCCCTACCGGCAAACCGTAGCCGCTACGGCCGGGGCCGGATACAACCCCGTTTCGCAGCGCGTCACCTTCAACGGATCGGCAAGCTGGGGTTCGCGCTTCTTCAACGACAAACTCGGCGTCATGGCCTCGCTCGCCTACCACAACAACCCGATCGGTTCGGACAACATCGAAGCGACCTGGAAGGAGGATGATGCCGGAAACGCCTATGTCGACGAATTCGAGGTGCGGCAGTATTACGTACACCGCGAGCGCCAGAGCTATTCGCTCTCGTTCGACTGGAAATTCAACGAAAACCACAAGCTCGAACTCCGCGGCATGTACAACCGCCGCAACGACTGGGAGAACCGTTACCGCCTGACCTACAAGGACATTACTCCCGAAACGGACGGTACGGCCACGGCCTATCTGCGCCGCCAGACCAAAGGCGGATCGCCCGATACGAAGTTCGCACGTCTCGAACGCCAGCAGACGGCCGACATCGCACTCTCGGGGGAACACAACCTCGGCTGGCTCGGCGTTGAATGGGGCTTCGACTACGCCCGCGCCTCGGAGGACCGCCCCAACGAGCGTTACATCGGGCTGGAGAGCGACGAGGACAATCCGATCCGCTTCGACATGGACCTCTCCGACGAACGCGAGCCGCGCTTCACGCCGACCGACGCCTCGCTCATGGCGCTCAACACCACGAACTTCATCAAGCTCGACGAACTGACCGAATCGTTCAGCGAGATCGAGGAGACCGAATACAAGGCCCACATCGACCTCCGCGCCCGCCTCTTCACGGGAACCTTCGCCGGAACGCTCCGTGCCGGATACAAATTCCAGGACAAGGACAAGTCGAAACTCATCACCTTCTACGACGTGGAGCCCGCCGACGAAACCTCCTTCATCGCCCAGGCCATGAGCGCCGGCAACACCTATGACGCCACACGCAAAAACTTCTACGCCGGAGACTACACCGTCGGGGATTTCGTCAGCAAGCAGTACCTCTCGCGCCTCGACTTTGCGGACGCCTCGCAGTTCGACCGCACACGCAACCCGATGGAGGAGGCCGAGAACTACACCGGACACGAGACCATTCACGCCGCCTACCTGCGTTACGACCAGCAGTTCGGCAACCGCCTGAAGCTTATCGCCGGACTCCGCCTCGAACACACCGCCTACGACTACACCGGAAATGCCCTCCACGTGGATGCCGACGAGGAGAACATCACCTCGACGCCCACCTCCCGGCAAACGGATGTCGACAACTGGCTGCCTTCGGTCCTCGTCAAATACGAACCCGTGGACAACATGGTGCTGCGCGCCAGCTTCACCACGACGCTCGCCCGTCCGAAATTCAGCCAGATGGTGCCGGGCGACCGCGTGAACCTCGCCGACGAAGAGTACACGATGGGCAACCCCGACCTGCGCAACACCGTCTCGAACAACTACGACCTGATGTTCGAATACTACTTCAAGTCGATCGGTCTGGTATCGGCCGGCGTCTACTACAAGGAGATCTCCGACTTCATCGTCGACGCCATGATCGAGGACCAGACGATCGGCGGTACGGAGTTCAAGGAGTTATACAAGGCCGTCAATGCGGGAGATGCCCGGCTCTTCGGCGTCGAGGTAGCCTTCCAGCGCGACCTGGGATTCATCGCCCCGGCCCTGAAGAACTTCGGTATCTACACCAACTACACCTACAACCACTCGAAGGTGACCCGTCTGACCGACCCGATCTTCGCCGGACGCAAGGCCGATGACATCCAACTGCCCGGAACCCCCGAGCACACGGTCAACGCCTCGCTCTACTTCGAGAACAAACGCCTCACCGCCACCCTCTCGTACAACTACGCCAGCTCGTTCCTCGACAACGAGGAGATGGGTATGACGGCCTTCACCGACCGCTACTACGACAGTGTCAACTACCTCGATGCCAACCTCTCGGTCCGCGCCACGAAGCACATTTCGATCTTCGCCGAGGTGGGCAACCTGCTGAACCAGCCCCTGCGTTACTACCAGGGTACGAAGGAGCGCGTCCGCCAGGCCGAATACTACGGCATCCGCTGCTCGCTCGGCGCCAAGGTCCGCTTCTGAGACCGGGGAGCCACCCGTCAACAAGAAAGAGGCTTCGGGGATACTCCGAAGCCTCTTTTTCATGGCCGGACCCGCCGGAAATCAGGCGCAAAGTTCGCCCGGGTGGACAGAATACCCCGGACTCCCGATCAGGACTGCTCCGGCACCTCCTCAATCTTCCGGCTCCGGTAACTCCGCGGCGTACAGCCGTATTTCGCCGAGAAGTTCTTGAAGAAGGTCCCCCGATTGGTAAAGCCCGACTTGTAGATGATCTCGTCGACCGACAGCTTGGTCTTCGTCAGCAGATGCTCCGCATAGGCCAACCGGTACTCGCGGATGATGTTGCTCGGAGTCACATTCACCAACCCATCGAGCCGGTGATAGAGATTCCGCAGGCTGATTCCCATTTGCCGTGCGATCGTCCCGGTCGTCATGCTGCTGTCCGAAAGGTTTTCCTGGATGATCTTGAACATCTTCTCCAGAAACTGTTTGTCCTCGCTGTGCAGCATCTTCCCGTCGCTGAACTCATAGACGCTGATCGACGAACTGTAATACTCCCGCAATGAACTGATCCGGTTGAGACTCTGCCGGACCGTAAACTTCAACGTCTTCACGTTGATCGGCAGCGAAAGCACCGAGTCGGCATACTCCCCGACCGGAGCATCCGCCTGCTGCAAACTCGTAATCAATATGATGGGGATCTTGACCGTCATCCGGTCCCGCTTGACCGATGCCATCAGCGACTCCAGATCCTCCTTCATCGGGATGTTCTCGCAAAGGATGATGTCCGGATGCCCGGCCTGCATCTCCTCGACAAACTTATCCGGCTTGCGGAACGCATGGATGTTGTACTCCTCGGAGAACATCTCCGCAATGGAGTTGATGATCCCCGCATCGGAACCGATCACGAACATCGTCGGACGGTCACCCCCCGCTTCGAACTGACGGATCCGCTCCTTCTCGACCATCAGGATGTGGCTGTTCAGCAGGTACTCCTCGGGAAACTCCCCGTAAGGCTCCGATTCCGACCCCGTATCGGTGACACGGAGCGACGGAAGCTCGATCTCGAAGGCAAACCGGTCGCCCCGATCCCGAAAACGCATCACACCGCCCAGACTCGTTACGTAATTGAAGCAGACGACCAGGCGCATCTCGTCCTGAAACGACTCCCCGCCCTCGCTGCGACGCTGGAAATACTCCATCATGTCGTAGCGGTCGGTCAACCGCCCGAACTCCTCCTCGCCGATCCAATGCCCCTCGACCTCCAGCCGGATGACAAGCCGATCCCCCTCCGACGCCACATCAAGGCTGATCCGCCCCTTCCGTGCCACGTGCAGGAAGGCATTCGCCATGGTCATGTCCGTCACCTCCGAAACCCGTTTCGGGTCGCTCGTCCAGAGAAGCTCTTCCGGAACCCGGAGATCAAACACAAGCCCCCGCTCCTGGGCCAGCGAAACATAACTCCGCGCAATCTCCGTCACATACTCCGTCACGGAGAAGATCTTCACGCTGAGGTTTCCCGACTCGCTCGACTCCCGGAAATTGTGCAGCATGTGGATGATGTTCGACAGTTTGTCGCTCTGCTGCAGCACCTTCCGCAAACGCTGCCGGATGTAGTCGTCCGCATGTCCGTATTCCAGCACCTGCTGGCAGGGAACCGAAACCATGAAGACCGGCGCGGCCATCTGCTGTGCCAGGTTCTCCATCAGATGCAGCTTCGAATCGAGAATCTCCTCCTTGCGCCGGGCCTCGATCCGCTCCAGCACTACGGCCCGCTTCCGCTGCCGGCGCCGGTAGAGGTAAAAACCCGCCCCGGCCATGAACAGCAGGGTAAAAAACACATAAAGACACTTCGCAAAGAGGGTCGCATACCACGGAGCCCGAATCACGACCGTCAACGTCCGCTCCGGGCTCGTATCCCCCGTGACGGTGTTCCGGTAGCGCACGTGCAGCCGGTAGCGCCCCGGATGGCGCTCCGCAAACTGAATCTCCGAGGCCGATTCGAGCCACCGGCCGTCCAGCTCCTCGGTGGTGTACAGATAGACGTAGTTGCTGCCGTTGATGTAGTCCAGGGCGATTACCCCCACCCCGTAAAGCCGTTCGTGCGGCCGGACAACCAACTCTCCCTCCCCGTTCACCGCATCCTCGAACGGAATCAGCCGGTCGTTGATCCGTACGTAGCGGAACAACAGCTCGGGGTAGAACGGCTCGGCCCGGTAGCGGGTCTGCTCCATCACCACGAACCCGTTCGTACCCCCGAAAAACAGCGTGTTGCTCTCCGGGTCCTCGAATGCCGCACCGTCACTGTATTCAATGGTATTCACCCCGTAAGAGTAGCCGTACTTCACCTGCGAAGCGGTTGCGGGATCGTAGCGGACCAATCCACGGTTCGTCGTCAGGTAGAGCTTCCCGTCGCTGTCTTCGAGGATCCCGTGCACGATGTTGCGGATCGGCGTCTCGTAGACCGTACCGTCGTCCCCGAGCTGCAGCAGCCCCCAGCTCGTGCCGATCCACAGCCGTCCGTCCGCCCCGCGGAGAATCGCCCACACGTCGTTGGCGATCTCCGCCCGCGAATCGGCAAACGTCGTCACCGTACAACTGTCCTGCTGCGGGAAGTAGTGGATCAGGCCCCCGCCCCGATTCCCGATCCAGAGCGTATGGTCCACATCCTCGAAGAGCGTGAAGAAGAAATCCTTGTTCTCCAGCGCCCGTCCGAAATCGAGTTTCTTCCACTCCCGGACGTAGGGAGTCGCACCCCGGTCGCCGAGCAGCAGCCGGAAAACCCCGCAACCCACCGTGGCAACCCAAAGCGTATCCCGGTGGCTCTCCCGAATGGCATGGATATAACGCAGGTCCGGCGGGAGATTTCCGCCCAAGGTCCGCACCGCACCGCCCGACAACGACCGGTAGTTGATGCCGAACCCCTCGGAACCGATCCAGACAAGACCCCGCTCGCTCTCCTCCAGAGCAAAAACAGCGTGGTCCGAAAGCCCCGAGTCGGGACCGTTGATCTGCTCGAAATCCGTCGGTTTGCGGGAGGTGGAGAAGTGCGGAATCTGGATGATGCCCTCGCCCTTCGTCGCAAACCACAGCGTCCCGCGCGAATCGAGCAGCAGGCTCCGGACCGGTTTGGAGAGGTTGTAGGGGAGTTTGTCGAACGTGTACGAATGGAACGAAACCTCGTCGTCGGCATACATGAAGAGCCCCTGTCCGTCGCTGCCGATCCAGACGATGTCCTGCTTCGCATCCCGGAGCAGGCTGAAAACCCCGCAGTTGATGTCGAGGCGCTCGGATTCGTACTTGCGGGCATTCTCCGGCGTGAACCGCAGCTTCGTCACCCCGTCGAAGAGAAACGAGATCAGGAAATCGTCGCCGTAGCGGATTGCCGCCGAGACCTTCCCGTAGCGGTCGAGTTCCGCATGGATGTCCTCGATGTATTCCAAAACCTCGCTCTCCGGATCGAAGGTATAGAGAATCCCCCGGGTGTCGATCAGCAGAACGGACTCTCCGTCGGCAAAGGCATAACTCAACTCAAGCGGCTGCACGCATTCGAGCGAATCAAGCCGGCACGGCTCGCCCGGATAACGGGCCGAAAACGCCGTCCGATAGATTCCGTCCGTGCGGAAAAGGTATACCGAATCGCCCGCACCCGTCCAGGAGGTGATGTAGGTGTCGAAGGAGAACGGCTCCGGAATCGGTCGAAACGCGGAATCCTCTTCGCAATAGCCGTAAAAACCCCCGCCCTGGGTCAGCACGATCGTCTCCGCACGGTTGCGGGAGATCAGATAATAGATGCCCTGAAACTCGCCGTGGCGCTCCACTACCCTGTCGCGGAACATCAGGTCCAATCCGTAGTTCGTCCGGAGCCAACTGTAACGGTCCAGCGTCGGGTGGATCTTCTCGATCAGGTTGCCCGACAGCGGAAGCAGCCCGCTCCCCTCCTGCGGGTAGCAGAACATGTGCTGTCCATCCCAGAAATTGAGACCTTCGCAGGTCCCCAACCAAATATAACCGTCCGCATCCTGATCCAGACACAATACGGAATTGTTGCTGATCCCCTCGCGGCTGGAAATCATCCGCAGATTCCCGGCTTCGAGCTCCGTCGGCACAACCAGCAACAACGTACTCGCCAAGATCCAGCGACAAATGGACTCACCCTGCATAATTCGTACTATATTTGCCCCGAAATTAAGCTTTTTCCGGCATAAATCCTTGCAAAAGTACATTTTTGTACTTAAATGGCATGAAATCGTACAACAAGGCATACAATATTAAATACTTTTGCTTGCGAGAAACGAAAGTTCCAAGCAACCTTTATTACTAATAACCACTTATGATCAAGAAATCGACTTTTAGCACTTTCGCGCGCTACTCGCTCGCATTGCTGTGGTGTCTGATCGTTACCGGTGTCTGCAGCGCCTACGGGCAAGCCGGCACCAAATCGGTAAGCGGCAGAATCGTGGATGAGAAGGGACAACCGCTCGTCGGCGTCTCCGTCATCGTCGAAGGGACCGTAAACGGTACCGCGACCGGAGCCGACGGAGACTATCTCATCAAGGGAGTCAAGAACTCCGACAAGTTGCAGTTCATCTACCTCGGCTACAAGACCGTCGTGCAGGAGGTCGGAACCAAAACCGAAATCTCCCTCACCATGGTCGAGGATACCGGTTATCTCGACGAGGTCGTCGTCATCGGATACGGAACAACGACCCGCCGACACATCACATCGGCCATCTCGACCGTCAACCGCGAAGACCTCGCGGACCGTCCCGTCGCAAACATCCAGCAGGCCCTGCAGGGTACGGCCGCCAACCTCATCATCCAGACCCGTAACTACGACCCCACGGGCAGCGATCAGATGAACCTCTCGATCCGCGGTATCAACACCATGGGTAACAACACCCCGCTGGTCGTTATCGACGGCGTGCCCCAGGCCGACGCATCCCGAATGAACGACCTGAACCCCAACGACATCGAATCGGTGAACATCCTCAAGGATGCCGGATCGGCGGCCATCTACGGCGCCCGCTCCTCGAACGGTGTCATCCTCATCACCACCAAGCAGGGAAAACGGGAAACCGCACCCTCCATTCAGTTCAGCGCCCAGCTCGGCGCCCAGGATCCCCACATCCTCTTCGATCCCGTCCCCTCCTACCTGAACTCCATCCTCTACAACGAGGCGCTGACCGGCTCGGGACAAAGCCCGGTCTTCACCGCCGAAGAGATTCAGGACATGTACATACACGGCGACTGCGAACCCTTCGTCAAGCAGGCCATGAAGACCGCCCTGCAGCAGAACTACAACCTCAGCGTCTCGGGCGGTACGAAGCACTCGACCTACATGATCTCGGCCGGATACTTCGACCAGGAGTCCAACTACATCGGCCCCGACTACGGCAAACAGCGTTACAACGTCCGCTCGAACATCTCGACTGAATGGGGACGACTCAAGGTCGGGGCGAACATCAGCTACACCCGGGCCGAAACCAAAGCTCCCACAACCAACGGATTCCTCTTCTCGAACCTCTCGCGCTTCCCGACCTATTACTTCTTGCGAACCATGGACGAGAACGGCATTTTCTACGCAAACAACTATAAATATGGAGGTTGCGGAGCCGAACTCGCCGGACTCGTCGGGGGGGGGTACAACAAGTATGACAACGATTATCTCAGCGGAGTCTTCAACGCCGAGTTCGAAATCATCAAGGGCCTGAAGATCCGCGGCGTGCTCAGCGCCGAAACCCGGACCGAACACCGCTTCTCCGACCACATGAGTTACTACGTGGTCACCGACAACGGTGCAAACTGGTCCGATCCCTCGACCGCCGTCCTCTCCGGAAGCACCACCGAACCCGCCGACGACTGGGTCGGAAGAGACACCTATCTCAACGGACAGGTCCTTCTGGACTTCAACCGCACGTTCGCCGAGAAGCACAACGTCACCGCACTGGTCGGCTGGTCGCAGGAGTCGAACAAACACTACTCGATCAACGCTTCGAAGGATTACCTCAACGACCTCAACCAGCCCAGCGACGGCACGATCACGAGCGACAGCGGAACGAGCCTCTCGTCGCAGGACAACACCCGTTCGGCCCTGCAGTCCTACTTCGGACGTGTCGGGTACTCCTACGACGACAAATACTACATCGAATTCACCGCCCGTTACGACATGTCGTCCAAATTCCTCAAGGTGCGAAACGGGGGCTTCTTCCCCGCCGTATCGGCCGGATGGCGCATCTCGGAGGAGAACTTCATGGGCGACTACCGCAACAAGGTCGGAGACCTCAAACTCCGCGCTTCGTACGGTATCAACGGTAACCAGCAGGATGTCGGGCTCTACGACTTCATGACCACCTACGGAATCTGGACCGATGCCTACGGATTCAACGGAAGCTCCGTCCCCGGCCTGATGTTCACCATGGGTAACGAGGCGCTCACCTGGGAGCGATCGAAGACCTTCAACATCGGTCTCGACGCCTCGTTCTTCCGAAACAGCCTGAACATCAACTTCGACTACTTCTACAAACGCACCTCCGACATTCTCCTCCCGGCCATCGTTCCCGGAGTCTTCGGCGCCAGCATCGCCAAGGAGAACCGCGGCGTCATGGACAACCAGGGCTGGGAGCTGACCATCAACTACGACCTCAGCCACGGCGACTGGAAGCACCGCTTCTCGCTCAACCTCGCCGACTCGAAAAACGAGGTCGTCACCTACGGAACCCCGAACATCTCCTCGGTCGACGGCGTCACCGCCATCATCCAGGAGGGGCTCCCCCTGAACTCCTACTACGGATACCAGGTCGCCGGATTCTTCTCCGACTACAACGAGATCCAGACGGCAGCCATTCCTTCGACCATCGACCGTTCGCAACTCCGCCCGGGTGATGTCCGCTATGTCGACATCAACAACGACGGCGTGATCGACACCAACGACCGAACCTATCTCGGATACGGATTCCCGCGCTATACCTACGGCTTCAGCTACAACGTCAGTTGGAAAGGGCTCGATCTGGGCATCATGCTCCAGGGCGTGCTGAAGCGTACGGCCGCAATCCGCGGCGAGCTGGTCGAACCATTCCACTCAAACGGATACGGCATGACGATGTACGAACACCAGCTCGACTACTGGACGCCCGAAAACACCGATGCCAGATGGCCCCGCCTGGGCGTCTCCGGAACCGCAAGCACCACGAACAACTGGGGACAGCCCGGTTCGGAACTCAACATGGTCTCGACCGCCTATCTGCGCGTCAAGAACATCCAGATCGGATACACCCTGCCCGAAAAATGGACCCAGAAATTCGGATGCAAGAGCCTGCGCATCTATCTCGATGCCCAGAACCCGCTCACGTTCTCCAAATACGGATTCTTCGACCCCGAATCCTCCGAGTTCGGCAGCAACATGGGCAAATCCGGAGCAAACTCCCTGCGTAACTATCCCACCCTGCGCTACTGGGGCGGCGGTATCAACCTGACTTTCTAAAAACAACACCTCCATGAAAAAACACGCTATATTCGCATTTCTGATGGCCGGGATGGTCGGATGCGTCGGCATCGAACAGTATCCCACCAACTCCTATTCCGACGCGACGTTCTGGAACTACGAGGAGAACTGCATGGCGGCTCTCTACCTCGGGTACAACCAGTATTGGAACGCCGACATGTATTTCAACAACAACATCCTCTCCGACGACGTGTACGGAAGCCGCCACACCCAGAGCTCGACCAACGTCGCAACGGGATTCGCCACCACCAACGACAGCCGTTTCTCCGACGAATGGAACCAGTGCTACCAGGAGCTCCGCACGATCCACACCGCCCTGGACAACCAGGACCGCATGAACATCAACGAACAGGTGAAAAGCCGCCTCATCGCCGAACTCCGGCTCCTGAGGGCCTACACCTACCTGCGGCTGACCACCTGGTTCGGTGACGTGCCCTTCTTCACGACCAACCCCACGCTCCCCGAATCGAAGACCATCTCGCGCACCAGCGCCGACCAGATCAAACAGTTCATCCACGCGGAACTGGAGGAGGTCTCGCACATCCTGCCCAAGAACACCGAACTCACCGAAGCCGAGAACGGACGCGTCACCTGCGGCACGGCCGTAGCGCTCAACGCCCGCGCATACCTCCTGGACAACGACTTTGAAAACTGCGCCCGCGAGTGCGCCAAACTCATCGAAAGCAACGAATACGGAACCTATGCCCTGGCGGCGGACTACGCCGAACTCTTCACCAGCGGACACTACGGTCCCGAGTCGATCCTCACCCTCGAATTCGCCTACGAAGGCGGCGTGGAGAACATCAAACGGAGCTGGGACACCGGCAGCCGCGTACCGCAGTCGATCGGCGCCGGGGAGATCGTAGCCTTCTCGCCCACCCAGGAGCTCGTGAACTGCTTCCGCAAAACCGACGGTTCGATCGCCGCCGACGCCGACTACACGGACCGCGACCTGCGTTTCTACGCAACGATCGCCTACAACGGCTGCACGATCCAGATCCCCGAAGCCAAAGCCTGCAAGATCATCGGCTCGGAAGGCGTCGG
>ENA-OURU01004048-OURU01004048.1-human-gut-metagenome-genome-assembly--contig:-NODE-4048-length-11239-cov-37.964950_pt1 | contig 11239 bp, 8 predicted proteins | sample MGYA00242137_ERZ509064 | MGnify/ENA primary metagenome ERZ509064 (study PRJEB26280, sample SAMEA2338777) | human gut metagenome | biome: human gut; feature: human-associated habitat; material: faeces...
AGGCAATGCGGGACGCGATCTGCTGGTCGCCGCCCTGCACACCGGCCAGAAAACGCTGTACCTGCAGGCCGGTGGCCTCGGAAATCAGTTTGCCGGTAGTGCCGGTCGCCACCAATTTATGCTGGCTCAGAATACGGCAGTACGCCGTGCAGAACTGAACCATCAGCTCCTTTTTGGAGTCATGCGCGATCAGGGCAATCGTCATCTGTAGATCTCTCCTCTATTGAAACATTTGTATATAAAACGCTTGATAAATTTCCTTTGTTATACATGATATCACAAACGCAACTCATTTACAACAGGTTTTTGGACACAATATTCAAATTTTCGTTCAAGTTCAGCACTTTGCACGCAGCTGCGCTTTACTGCGCAAGCATTGCATCGTTGTTTTCTTCCTCTGTCCCCCCTACGGGCGCGGTCGTCTGCTGCGGTTCTGCGGCGGCTGCATCGGTCTGTGCATCATTCGCAGCATCCGGGGCGGTCTGGGCGGCGGTATCTGCCGCTGCAGCGTCCTCCTGCACCACGGTACGCGGGTCTACATAGGGGTCAACCTCCAGCGTGCCGTCCTTCATGGCAAAATAGGCGTTGGCAATATCCACCACCAGATCACCGGTACGGGCACCGTAGCCGCCGTACTCCACCGTAATGCCGATGGCGATCTCCGGGTCGTCTGCCGGGAGATAGGCGATCATCATGGCGTTCAGGTAGTGCTTGCCCGATGCGTAGGTCTCGCTGCGCTGGGGGGTACCGGTCTTGCAGGCGATGGCAATGGGATAGCTGGAGATCTTGCCGCTGATGGTGCTGGGCACCAGTGTCATGCCCTGCCGCACCAGTTCAAAGGTGTTGCCGTTGCCCTCGATGACATCCATCACCTCCGGCTGGGTCTCGCTGAGCACCTCGCCGGTGTTGGTATCCAGAATGGCCTTGACAAAATGGGTGCGGTAGCGCACGCCGTTGTTGGCCAGCGTGGCGGCGTAGGTAGCCAGCTGGATGGGGCTTACCACCGTGTTGCCCTGCCCGATGGCGGCCTGAATATCCAGCGATGAGGTGTAGTTTTTGTCTGTCTTTTTGGTCAGCCGTCCCACGGCCTCGTTTACCTCCACGCCGGTGCGCTGCCCAAGACCCAGCTTGTAGGCGTAGGCATCGTAGACGTCACTGGTCAGGCGGCGGCCCACGTCGTAGAAGAAGATGTTGCAGCTCCACTTGATGGCAGTGACCACGTCAATGTTGCCGCTGTGGCCGTGGCGGGTGCAGCGGGGGTGGTAGTCCTTATAATAGGTGTACACGCCGGTGCAGTTAACGGTGGAGTACTGGTTGATCAGGCCGCTGTCCAGCGCTGCCACCGCCACCGCAGGCTTAAAGGTGGAGCCGGGGGTGTACAGACCCTGCAGCGCCCGGTTGAACAGGGGCAGGCTGGGGTCGGCGCTGTACTCGGAATAGTTGGTGGCGTACAGATTCTGGTCAAAGCTGGGGTAGTTTGCAGCCGCCAGCACGCTGCCGTCCTTTACGTCCAGCACCACCGCAGCACCGGCGGCAGCTTTCATATCGCCGGTGTTGTACACCCGGTTGATCATGTCGATATTGTTGGCAAGGGCCTTGTCCACCGCCCGTTGAAAGTCGCTGTTGATGGTCAGCTGCACGGTATGCCCCGGCTCCGGCACGGTGGTGATCTTGGTGTCCACGATCACGCCGTCCGAATTGCGGGTGATGGTCTCCACGCCGTCCTTGCCGCGCAGCTCGTCCTCGTACACGGACTCAAGGCCGGAGATGCCGATCACATCGTTCATGTTATAGCCTTTTTCCTTGAGCGGATAGGTCACCTGACCGTTTTCGTCGGTCACCTTCCACTTTTCGGCGGTGATCTTGCCCACACGCCCCAGCACGGCGGGGAGGATATCTCCCTGCTCATAGCTGCGGGTGCTGGTCTCCACGATCTCCACGCCCGGCAGCGTGAGGGAATGCTCCTTGATGGTAGCCACCGTCACCTGACTGACGTTTTCCGCCATGACAAAGTTGTTCACGTTGGAAAAGGCCTGCCGGTCCATCTCGTAATGGATGCCCGCCAGCACCCGCTGCCACGGCAGGGAGAAGCTTTCCAGATGGTTTTTCTCCACCAGCATCTCCATCACATCGTTGGCGGTGGCGTACTGCTGCAAGCCCAGCGTCTCCTTCATGTCAGCCAGCGTTTTCTGGTCGCTGGTGCTGTCGGCGCTGTCCGTAAAGGTATAGTTCCCGGCGGCATCCGGCTCGCTGATGAGCAGGGTGTCCAGCCATTTTTCATCGTTCTTGCGCAAAAGTTCCACGATCTGCTGCAGCATGGTGTCCAGATCCTCATCCCCCATCTGCAGCTTGTTCAGCACCACATTATAGCCGGTGCTGGTGGTGGCAATGCGCTTGCCGGTGCTGTCCACGATATTGCCGCGCGCAGCGGTGACCGTGAACTTATAATCCGTGGTGTTGGTGGCTTTTGCCTTGAAACTGTCCCCGTTGACCAGCTGCAGAAAGATCAGCCGGAAGGTGTACAGCCCCATGATGATGCAGGCCACTGCGATGAGCAGCAGCATCCGCCGCACCACGACCTTGCGTTCATTTTCGTTCATCTGGTTCTCCTTTTACGGGTTAGACCACACCGTTGTCGATCCTGAACCCGTCATGGATACGCTGCACCAGCCAGAAGGCCAGCAGCGCCGCCGGGAGGGTCAGCACCGCACTGGGCAGTACAAAGGCAATGTACCGCAGCGCAGCGCCGGCATAGCCCGGCATATAATAGAAAAACAGCCAGTCCAGCGAGAGCACCAGCAGCGCCGTCATAGTATTTACGGCGGCAAAGTTGCCGGGGTTCACCTGCAGATACAGCTGCACCAGCACCGATACCCCAAAGCAGAGCAGCAGCAGTTCCAGCGCCAGCATACCCACCGTGCGCCCGGCGGCGTAGTCCCACAAAAGGCCGCCCACCGTGCCCAGCAGCGCCCCGGCGAACTCCCCTTCAAATACTGCCACCGCCAAACACAGCGGCAGCACCAGCAGCGGCTTTGCCTGCCCCAGCTGAAAAAGCCCGGGCGTGGTCTGCAACGCGGCGCACACAAACAGCGCCAGCACATAGCAGCCCCACTTCAGCAGCTGACTGCGGCTGCGCTTGCGGCGAGATTCCATAGCAGTGTGCCCTCCTTAGTACGCAGTAATGATAAAAACGTGCTTGGCGGTGCGGGGGTCGGCACCGGGGCGCACCACCGCAATGGAGGATTTGCCGCTGGCTTCCGGCACCACATCCTGCACCGTGCCCACCAGAAGATCCGGCGGGAACACCCCGCCCAGACCGGTGGTGATGACCTGATCGCCCGCACGGGTCTCGGTGCTGCGCTCCAGATTGGTCAGGGTGCACAGGCCGTCCGGCGCATAGGTGGTGTTGCCGTTCAGGATGCCGTTTTCCCGGGTACGGGAAACAACGCCTGCCGCATTGAAGCTGGGGTGCAGGATGGTCATCACCTTGCAGCTGGTCGGGTCGGCTTCCACCACCATGCCCAGCAGATAGCCGCGGTCGCTGATGACGGCATTGTTCACCGCCACACCGTCTGCGGTGCCCTTGTCCAGCGTGAAACCGCCAAACTCGTCCAGCGGGTCGCGGGCAATGACAAAACCGGACACATAGGTGGCGTTGCTGTTCTTTTTCTGAATATTGGCCAGTGCCTTGTATGCCTCGTTCTCGGCCTTGATACGGTCGTAGTCCACCATCTGCTGGCGCAGCTCGGCGTTTTCCGCTTCCAGCTGCTCGTTCTGCTCCATGACTTTGTCGATGCTGGTGTATTTTTCCCACACCGTACCTACGCCGCCGCTGACCACAGCCGCCGCCTTCTGGAAAGGGGTCAGGATCACGCCCAGCAGCTCCTGCGGGGCAGCGGTCAGTCGTCCGTTGGCACCGGCGTAGGCCATGATGCCCACCAGAAATACCGCCACGGCCACAAGGATCTTGAATTTCCAGGTATCAAAAAAATCTTTCAAAGGGTCCTTCCCTCCTGTCGGGATGCCCGCGTCCTACCGCAGGCCCTTGCATGAAAAAAGCGCGGACAGCCGTGCCATCCGCGCAAGATGCAGTGTTTGCAGCGGAAAAACGCACAGCTGCTGTGTCTGAAACTTTTCCGCATTCTGAGCAGCACTCTCCCCAGAGAGCCGCTCTTACATATGTCCTCCATCGGTGTCCAGCACATCATGCAGCACGTCCACATGATCCAGCACCGCACCGGCACCCTTGGCCACGCAGTCCAGCGGATCCTCCGCAATATGCACATCAATACCGGTCTCGCTCTGGATCAGCTGATCCAGACCGCGCAGCAGAGCGCCGCCGCCGGTCAGGGTGATGCCGCGGTCGATGATATCTGCGCTCAGTTCCGGCGGGGTGCGCTCCAGCGTCTCCTTGATGGCAGTGGTGATCTTGACCAGACACTCCAGCAGAGCGCCGCGCACATCCTCCGAGTGCACCACGATGTTCTTGGGCAGGCCGTCCACAAGGTTGCGGCCCTTGATCTCCATGGTCAGCTCCGGGTCCAGCACATAGGCAGAGCCGATCTCGATCTTGATCTGCTCGGCAGTGCGCTCACCGATGAGCAGGTTGTACTTGCGCTTGATGAAGGCGATGATAGCCTGATCGAACATATCACCGGCCATGCGTACGCTGCGGGAGGCCACGATGCCGCCCAGAGAGATGACGGCGATCTCCGCCGTGCCGCCGCCGATATCCACGATCATACTGCCGGTGGGCTCGCTGATGGGCAGGCCTGCACCGATGGCAGCAGCCATGGGCTCCTCAATCACAGACACCTGACGGGCACCGGCCTTCAGGGTAGCTTCGCGCACAGCGCGGCGCTCCACCTCGGTAACGCCGGAGGGAATGCAGATGACCACCCGGGGACGGGAGAACATACTGTTGCCGCAGGCCTTTTTGAGGAAGTTCTCCAGCATATTTGCGGTGATGTCGAAATCAGCGATGACGCCGTCCTTCAGGGGACGCACCGCCACGATGCTGCCGGGGGTACGGCCGATGACAGCCTTTGCCTCGCCGCCCACGCAGCGCACCTCGTCGGTCTTGGTGTCCACCGCCACGACCGAGGGCTCACGCATGATGATGCCCTTGCCCTTCATGTAGACCAGAGTATTGGCAGTACCCAGATCAATGCCAACGTCCTTTGACAGAAAACTCATTGTTCCAAATCTCCTTACGATCGTTCCTTAAATCTATCCCAGAATGCCGGACAGTCTGCTGCAAACAGACCCTCCTGCGCAGAATAACACGGTTCTATTATAGCCGCAAGTGCTTCATTTCTCAAGCGTTTCGGCAAGTTTTCTATCATTTTTCCATTTTTCTCACAAAAAATGCGCCAGCAGCTGTACGGTGCGGCTGACCGGCAGCCCCATAATGGTGTAGTAGTCGCCCTCGATGCGGTCCAGCCACAGGGCTGCGCGCCCCTGAATGGCATAGGCACCGGCCTTATCGTAAGGCTCCGGGGTGGCGGTGTAGAACGCGATCTCCTCCTCCCCCAGTGGGAAAAAGGTCACCTTGCAGCTGTCCACAAAATGCTCTGCCCTGTCCCCTTTTGCAATGCACACGCCGGTGTGCACCTGATGGGTCTTGCCGGAAAGGGCACGCAGCATCCGCTTGGCGTCCTCTGCATCGTGGGGCTTGCCGAACACGGTGCCATCCACATCCACCACCGTGTCGCAGCCGATGACCACGGCATCCGGGTGCTGCTTTGCCACCGCAAGGCACTTGCCGATGGCCAGCTGCTCCACCAGCTGCGCCGGGGTGGGTGCTGTGACGGCGCTCTCGTCAAAATCGCTGACGCAGACCGTAAAGTCGGTGGTATATAGGGAGAGCAGTTCCCGTCTGCGGGGACTGCCGGAAGCTAAAATCAGCTCATTTTCCTTCATTTTTGCCGCGTCCCTTCCTTATCGGCCGGTAGAGCCAAAGCCGCCCGCGCCGCGCTGGGTATCGCCCAGCTCCTCGGCGGGCACAAAGGCGGCGGTGTACACCGGAGCGATGCACAGCTGCGCCACCCGCTCGCCGGGCTGGATGGTGTAAGTCTCGGCACCCAGATTGACCATGGGCACCTTCAGCTCGCCGCGATAGTCGCTGTCCACCACGCCCACACCGTTGGCCATGCACAGGCCGTGCTTGATGGACAGGCCGCTGCGGGCGTACACCAGCGCTACGCTGTGGGCACCCGGCAGCTCGATGGCAAGACCGGTGGGTACCAGCACCCGCTGCATGGGGGCAACGGTCAGCGGTGCGTCCAGCACAGCGCACAGGTCGGCAGCAGCTGCGCCGGGGGTGGCATAGGCGGGCACCTTTGCCCGGGCATCCAGTACCTTATATTTTACAGTGATGGGTTCCATCGTATAACCTCGTTTCGTTTTTTCTGTTTTTTACAGGCAAAGCTTGGGGCAATGCCGGTGGCTTCCTGTCAGTTCGTCCCTTTAAAATACAGTCCGCGGGTAAAATCGCCCTCAAAGGGGGCGTGGGTGCGGATGCTGTCCAAGATCTGCACCGCTTCCTCGCGGGATTCCAGCGTAAAGTAGGCCACGCCGTAGTCCACCGCCAGTGCACCGGGCTTGTCACCCATGTAGATGGGCACAGGGTTATAGATGGTGCGCACCCCAAGGCCGCAGCGCACCGGGAACTTTTTGGCCTTGCGGTCGGTCAGCACGCCGGTCTTGTCGCAGTGGGCGCAGTCGTGGATGTTCTGCAGCGGGCAAGCGCGGGTAAGCATCAGCGGCATATGGCCGTAGATCATCACGCCGGTGGGCACAGGCTTACCGTTCCGGGTGGGTGCAATGGACGCAATATCGCTGTCTTTCACCTCCGGCAGGATGAGCAGGCTGGAAAGCCCCTGCTCTGCATAGAACTGCGCCGCTATGTTGTTGGTGATGTTCAGCCCGAAGCCGCCGGTCATGGGCAGCCCACGGCACAGCCGCAGATGGGCGATGTTGCTGACCTCGTACCCGGCAAAGCCCGCATCCTGCGTGGCTGCGATGCGGCGGGCGGTGTCCTGTTCCAGCGCACCAAACATGACCCGGGGCAGCTCCAGAATGGTCTTAGGCCGCCACTCCCGGGGCACACGGTCGGCCTGCGCAATGGGCAGGATGAGGTATTCCACCCCGTCAAGTGCCCGCTCCGGCACCTGTTCCCAGCGCTCGAACCGGGCGCGCAGGGTGCGGCGAGGCGGCAGGGTACGCTGCGGCAGGGCGGCAACGTGTTCCTCGGTGGTAGGCCACGGGCGCAGCACCTCCCGCTTTTTGAGCAGGACATCCAGTGCTTCCCGGCGCAGCTCGTTCACGGCACTGCCGGGGATGAACCACGGCCCGCCGTCCATTTCCACTGTGATCTTCTCTGCCGCAAAGGGCGTGCCGCCGGTCTTGGCCAAGCTGCGGTTCAGGCTCTCGGTGGGGTCGGTGCGGGCAGGCTGCGGCTCGGCATCCCCATAGGCAAAGGCCTTGTTGCCATCGGCATCGGTAACGGTCAGCTTTTCGCCGCCCTCTTCGATCTCCAGCTTCATCTGCACCGGCACGCGGGAGCGCTCGCGGCGGTAAAGCTCGCGCAGCATGGGCAGGGTCTTTTTGGTCAGCTCGGCGTCGGCTTCGCTGCGCACACCGAACATCGTGCCGTCGATTTTTCCGTCCAGATAACCGGAGGTGAAACCGGAGCGGCTGAAAGCGTTCTTCAGCAGGTCGCGATCGTAGGCGCGGCCCTCGCGGCCCGCCAGACAGGCGCTGACCGCCGCCGCCACATACTCCGGCGTGCGGAGACGACCCTCTATTTTTGCCGATGCTACGCCAAGCGCCTGCAGCTTGTCCAGCTTGTCGATGGCAGAGTTATCCTTGAGGGAGAGGTGATGCAGCCTCCCGGGCTTGCCCTCTGGCAGGGCGTTGGCTTCAAAGGGCAGACGGCAGGGTCCCGCACAAGAGCCCCGGTTGCCGCTGCGTCCGCCCAGAAAGGCGGACATATAGCACTGGCCGCTCACGCTCATGCACAGCGCACCGTGGATGAAGCACTCAGTCTCGATGCCGCAGTGCTTTGTGATATGCTCCACCTCGGGCAGGCTCAGCTCACGCGCCAGCACCACCCGGGTAAAGCCCAGCTCCTTCAGTTCCAGTGCGCCCTGCAGGGTGTGGACGCTCATCTGGGTGGAACCGTGCCGGGGCAGCTGCGGGGCGATCTTACCAATTAAGGTAGCCACTGCCAGATCCTGACAGATGACCGCATCTGCGCCGCTGGCCGCCACCGCCCGGATAGCCTGCTCCAGCGCAGGCAGCTCAGTGCCATACACGGTCGTATTCAGCGCAACGTGCACCGCCACGCCCCGGGCGTGGCAGAAGCGCACCGCCTCCTGCAGGCTGTCTGCATCAAAGTTGCCGGCACCCGTGCGGGCGTTGAAACCCGAAAAGCCCAGATATACTGCGTCCGCGCCGCTGAACACCGCCGCGCGGAGCATTTCTTCACTGCCCACCGGGGCTAAGATCTCGATCCTTGCCATAGTTCTCCTTCTGACTTCTATTTATATAAGGTACATTCAGTTGGCTGCGTCTGCCGGCGCGCTGTCTGCCGCCGGGGTTTCCGGGGCTGCGGACTGCTCCTGTGCCGTCTCTGCCGCAGCGCGGGCGGCGCGTTCTTCCCGGCGGGTCTCGCGCTGGCGCTCCTTGGCAAGCTGCTCCCGCAGGGCAGCAGCTTCCCGGCGCAGCACAGCATTCTCGGCCAATGCCTTGTCCTCGGCCAGCTTTGCCCGGGCTGCATCTGCAATGTAGTCCTGGATCTGGCTGCGCATATTCTCGGCACTGCCGGTGCTCTTGCGGTATTCGTCCAGATAATCCATCGCGCAGAACACCGCCGCCTTGGTCACCGAGAGGTTATCATTGGTGTCCAGCAGCTTTGTGATGTCCTCGTCCAGCTTTTTGGCAAGACCGAGGATGTACTTTTCCGAATCTGTGGTGGCGATGGCATACGGTGTGCCTGCAATGTTGACCCTTACCTTGTTTACCATGGTGTTTTCCCCTTTTTTCCTGTATCTGTACGGCGCAAGGCCGTTTGTTCTGCATTTTACCGGGATTTGGCACCGTTCCCGGTAACGTTTCGGTTTTCGAAAACGTTTCGGCGGAGTTTCCTGTGCCATTACTGCCGGAATTACTCCCCGAAAAACGTTTCGCGGTTCAGTTCTACCCTCTATTATAATATAAATACGCCGCAAGAAAAAGTGTAATTTTTGAAATTTCGGCATATTTGTCAGAAAGTGGCCTGAAAAAATAGCAGTTACGGAAAAAAAGCGCCTGTTTCCTTGCATTTATAAATCGTTCATATTATAATAACGGTGTTATGTTGGCAGCCGGGCGAAAGAGGGAACGTTTCTGCTGCTATTATCTACTCAATTATTTTAGCAAAGCAAACGCTTATGCGGATAGGAGCACACTATGACATCAAAAGAATTTGGCAAAATTCTTCAGGACAAGCTCACCAGTGAGTACGGTGTGGAGCTGAATGTTGCCTCCAACCAGCAGATCTACCGCTCTCTGGCTCTGATCTGCCGTCAGATGATGAGCGAGAACCACAAAAAGTTCCAGTCCAAGGCTATCGGCACCGGCACCAAGCAGGTCTACTACCTCTGCATGGAGTTTTTGATGGGCCGCAGCCTGAAGATGAGCCTGTTCAATCTGGGTCTGGACGAGGTTGCCAAGAAGGCACTGGCTGACGCCGACATCAATCTGGACAGCATTTTTGAGGAAGAGCCCGATGCAGGCCTTGGCAACGGCGGTCTGGGCCGTCTGGCAGCCTGCTATCTGGACGGCATGGCCACCACCGATATCTGCGGCACCGGCTACTCCATCCTGTACGAGTACGGCATCTTCAAGCAGAAGATCGTGGACGGCTGGCAGCAGGAGCGCGCCGACAACTGGCTGCCCGGCGGTCAGGTGTGGTTGAAGAGTCACCCGGATCAGGCTGTGGAGATCCGCTTTGACGGCGAGATCCACGAGAACTGGGACAACGGCTTCCACTACATCCAGCACACCAACTACAACAGCGTCATGGCTATCCCCTCCGATATGTATGTGCAGGGCTACGACGGAAAGGGCGTTGCAAAGCTGCGTCTGTGGCAGGCAAAGGCCCCGGACTTTGATATGTCCAGCTTCTCTCTGGGCAACTACAACACCGCTATGAGCAAGAACGCCAACGCCGAGCTCATCTCCAAGGTGCTGTACCCCAACGATAACCACGTTGAGGGCAAGATCCTGCGCCTGCGTCAGCAGTACTTCCTGTCCGCTGCTTCTATCGGCGATATCGTGCAGAACCACCTGTCCAGCTATGCTACGCTGGAGAACCTGCCCGACAAGGTCGCTATCCAGCTGAACGACACCCACCCCACGCTGGCTATCCCCGAGATGATGCGCATCCTGCTGGATGAGTGCGGCTTTGACTGGGACAAGGCCTTCAACATCTGCCAGAAGGTGTTCTCCTACACCAACCACACCGTTATGGCCGAGGCTCTGGAGAAGTGGAACGTGGACATCTTCAAGATGACCCTGCCCCGCATCTACCAGATCGTGGTGGAGATGGACCGCCGCGCCCGCGAGGAGCTGGCAAAGGCTTTCCCCGGCGATCAGGGCAAGATCGACTACATGGCACTGATCGGCGACAATCAGGTGCGCATGGCCAACATCTGCGCCTACACCGCCAACAGCATCAACGGCGTTTCCAAGCTGCACAGCGAGATCATCAAGGAAAGCGTTTTCCACGATTACTATCTGTTCAAGCCCAACGCCTTCAAGAACGTGACCAACGGCATCGCATACCGCCGCTGGCTGCTGGCTTCTAACCCCGGTCTGTGCAAGCTGCTGGACGAGACCATCGGCGACGGCTACAAGCACGATGCTTCCGATCTGACCAAGCTGAACAAGTACGCCGACGACAAGACCGTGCTGAAGAAGCTGAACGAGATCAAGCTGGCCAACAAGAAGGATTTTGCAAGCTATCTGGCAAAGAGCACCGGTCAGGTCATCGACCCCAATTCCATCTTTGACTGCCAGGTCAAGCGTATGCACGAGTACAAGCGTCAGCACCTGAATGCGCTGAACATCGCTGCACAGTACCTGTACCTGAAGGAGAACCCCAACGCCGACTTCATCCCCAAGACCTACATCTTCGGCGCAAAGGCTGCTCCCGGCTACTACATGGCAAAGCAGATGATCCGCATGATCTGCA
>ENA-OURU01004050-OURU01004050.1-human-gut-metagenome-genome-assembly--contig:-NODE-4050-length-11235-cov-3.999374_pt1 | contig 11235 bp, 13 predicted proteins | sample MGYA00242137_ERZ509064 | MGnify/ENA primary metagenome ERZ509064 (study PRJEB26280, sample SAMEA2338777) | human gut metagenome | biome: human gut; feature: human-associated habitat; material: faeces...
AATAAAAAATTATTAAACATATATGATAATAAAGAAAAATTAAGTATTAAAAATATAATTGATGATTACTTAGATATTATGAATTATATACTTGATTATGCTGCTAAAAATAATCTTTATAATATTGAGCAAGTAGATGATGCTAATTTAATTAGTGATTTTATAATAAATGTTATTGGTGATTTTGAGGAAGAAATTTTAAATTTGAACAAAGATGAATATGATTTGAATGTTACTAACAAGTATCTAGATAAATTAGTTATAACATTAGAATTAGATGATAATACTTATGAAAATAATTTAAGATGTAAAACTCATAGTTTATTCAAATTAGGGAATTATGAATTAGGTGAAAAGATAATGCTGGATTTGATTACAGAGAATCGTAATTCAATATATGCATATATTGAACTTGTTGATGATTATAAAATGGTTGGCAACTTAGAAAAAGCTAAGTATTATTATGATTTGGGAATGAAAAGGACTGACTTAGAAGAGTTAGATGTACTTGAAGAAAGAAAGAATTATTCTTAAAAGAAAGTATGCTTTAAAAAGAGTATTTACTGGTTATCAAAGTAAATTAGAATATACTAAAGAAGTAAGTTCTAATGATACAATTAAAGCAATAGAAAAAAGAAATAAAAAAGTAGAAATGGATAAAGCATGGGAAACTAGCATGACTAGAAAGATTTGTATAATGGTATTAACATATATTGTTGTAATAATGTATTCTTACATAATAAAAAAATACGATAATATATTATTAAGTTCATTAGTCCCAGTAATAGGTTTTACTTTGTCAACTTTATCCTTAAAATTAATTAGAAATATTTGGGAATCTAAAAGGAATTAATTATTTTGAGAGGAGAATTAATAGAATATAATGGTGAGATGTTAACTTTAAATGCTATTGCAGTTAAAGAAAATGTATCAAGGCAAACTCTTACAGATTGGTATAAAAGAACTAATAATATATATGAAGCAGTTAAATTAACAAAGTCTGCTCAGGCTAAAAGAAATGGTAATATTTTGTATAAAGGAAAATTAATGAGTGCACTTTCTATTACTAATCTAGAAGGTATAAAAAGAGATACTTTAAAAGAATTTTATGAGTTGTATGATAATATTAATAAAGCTGTATTTTTAACTAAAGAATCTCAAAAAAGAAGAAGACAAGCACTTTATAAAAATAATCCAACAAGTATAGAATCATTCTCAAAATATTATAAAATTTCAGTTTTGAAATTAAATGAATTAATTGAATCAGGATTGAGTTTAGATGATATTGAAAAGCAAATAGAGAAAAATAATAAACCTCATAGAGAAATTACTATGTATAATGGACAAAGTTTATATCAGTTTTGCTTAGATCATGGATATAACTATTGGGTTATTAATCACATTATAAATAAATATAATAAAACAGTGGAAGAAGCTATAAATGAATACGTTTTGAATGGTCAACAAATTCCAACAAAGTGGATTTATGAAAAATACAATATTCTATTTAAACACTTAATGTTGAAATTTAGCTTTGATTCTAATAGAGTTATTAAAATTATTAAAGAAGAAAATTGTGACATTGCATATGCCTTGATAAAATTAATATTTATAAGTGATAAAAATTTAAAATCAGTTGAGAGCAACTAGTTAGAAGAATTATATCGTTTTATTAAGTCTTCAAATTCTAGTGAATTAGATGACATCTATAGAACTTTTTATGTAGATGAACGAGAAAAAGAGATTTTGAAATTTAAGGATAATCAAGTTGAAAATATCAAAAGAGAACTATTATTATTTGAATTTTCTGAGGTAATAGATATTTGGAATGGAAATGAGTTATATGAAATGCTTGATTTATATAATATTTCAGATGCTGAAATAATAACAATATATAGTGAATTATATATGCCGTTTACAGATGGTGTAATAAATCCTAGTAATGATAATATAAAAATCGGCTCATGTATTAGAAAAGCGGTTTTATCTAATGAAAATGAATATTCCTTTTCTGATTTAAATGATAATCAAATAACTTATTGTTTAAATAAAATAAGTTTGATAAAATCTATAATCGATAAACGTAATGCCATTGCTAAAAACAATTCAAACGCAAATCAAATACAAAAATAAACGGAAAAATGTAGATTTAGTGTGATTAATTAGTAAAAATGTCTCGTTTTAAATTTCAAAAATTAGTAAAAATGTCCTACTAAATATTAATATAATATTATAGTTATGCACGTTAAAAATCAGTAAAAATGTCTCAATAAAAAATAGCCATCATCTGGTTATTTTTTTGTAACTTTTTCTCCATGGATGATTAGCTGGTGGAACATAAGTTTTTTTCTCTATTGGTTTATTGTTATCAATTTCTTTTTTCATTATTGTATCTCTAGATTCAAGTTCTACTAGCATGTAATATTGTCCTTCTACTTGTCCCCAATAAGTACCATCATATGCAATTATAAAAGTACATTCAGTTTTACTTTTAAAACAAGTTACTTCTCCAGTTTCAGAATTGCATAACAAATAATATTTGTTATTGTACTTTATAGAAGAAGCATTATCTATTATTCTTTTATGCTTTTCAGATATTATCAAATTTAATTCTTCTAATGAATAATCATTTTCTCTCATTTTAGATGTTTCATAATTTATTTCATAGGAAAACTTTTTATTCATTTTGGGAATAAAAAACTCATTTAAATATTTATTTGCTTCATCTATATCAGTAATACCCTTATGCCTTAGTTCAGCCTTCAATCTGCCTTTAAACGTTCCGTTTTCTCTTTCCACATTTGGTTTTGCTGTTGGATTACTTGAAGTTACTAGTTCTATATTTAAGTAATCACATATTTTTGCAAACTGAGTTGTATTTAATCCTTTTAGGTTTTTCTTATTATTACTAAAAGTAGTTCTGTTGTCAGCCTTAATTCGCTTTGGTTTACCATAAGTTATTATTATATTAAATAATAATACATAATAACCTCTAGTTATTTCTTCATATTCAAACCAACCAAATAAAACTTTTTTAGTAGCTTTATCAACTGCTAAGTGAAGGGCTGATACAATACCACCAAACCATATGTCAAAGGCAGCATCCATTTGAACTTCTTCACCAAATGCATATAAATTATTTGCTCTTCTTATATGTGCTTGCTCATTGGCTACTTTTCTTATTTCATATAATTCTTTCTTCTCTTCACTTACACTTTCGTCATTGTTTTTAATTGCATCTACCATTTTTTCATTGTATAATTTAATTGTCTTTTTAATTGCTAAGGGTGATATTATATCATCCTTTTTAAATTCGTTTAAGATTACTGAATAAGATATTTTATATCTATCTTGTATTTCTTCATAAAATGCTTCTATATTGTAATCATAATATTCTTTTAAATACAATTCTTCCAGTTCCAGTATTATTGCTCTATCAGTCTTATTTTGATTTTCTTTGCCTTTATTTTTATGAATAAATCCTTCTTCTCCTTCATCTTTAAGTTTAATAATTAGACGATTAATTTGTCTCCTAGTCAGTTTAAGTATAACTTCAGCCTCTGCTTTAGATAATTCTCCATCTACGACTTTTTTTATTGTCTCGTATTTTTTTCTTTCTTTTGAACTTAGTCCCATATAACACCTTCCTATTCTTAAATATTTACATAAAAAATAGTAATGTATTTTAGGACATTTTTACAAATTTTCTATAAAAAAAATCAGAAGTAATTCTGACTTTTATATTTGAGACATTTTTACTAATTTTTTTATATTAATTTTGGGACATTTTTACTAATTAATCACAAAATCGAAACTCAAATAAAAATACTCTTGCCTAAAAGATACTTATGTGATAAGATGTATATGTAAGAAAAATTTTCATACAATATTAAAAGGAACACTTAATATTTGCGTGTTGAGTGAGCCAACAAATTTAAGTTTGATGAGTCACCTAATCTACGTTGTGAGTTAGGTGACTTCTATTTATACTGTTAAGAATAATAACTTTATAAGTAAAAGGATAATTATGATTAAAGAGATAATTAATAAATCTTTTCTGTTCATAATATCAAGTCTCCTTCCTAGAAGACTCACCCAACTATTAAATGTTCCTAAACTAATGGTATCATATTATTTCTTCTAGCACAAGAAAAATGTAATAAAAAAGTTACGGATTTTCGTAAATGGTATTTGAAATTTTATTTTTAAGTATGAAAATCCAATAAAAAAACTTGTCAAATCTTAAATAATTTGATATATTAAGTAGCGAATTAGTTCCTTAAGGGGATAATTTCTATGATAAATAAATTATCATGGCGAAAGGAGAGAAGAAAAATGGCAAAAAATAATCCAGCAAACTATAGACCATGTAAAGTAACATGTGCTTGCGGTGCAACATTTGAAGTAATGTCTAATAAAGATGAAATAAATGTTGAAGTATGTTCAAATTGTCATCCATTTTATACAGGAAAGCAAGGAAGAGCATCTAAAGCAGGACAAGTAGAAAAGTTTAATAAGAAATATGGTTTTAATAAAAAAGATTAGAGAATAAGCAGTGCCTACTGCTTTTTTCTTTTATTTTATGTTATACTAAAGTAGGGGAATAAAGATGTATGATTTTACTTTAGAAGAAACATTATCTCTTAACAATAAAAATTTATATGAGGAATATCATAATGAAATAGAAAATTTAAAAACAAATAGAATATCAAAACAAATAACTGAAAGAATGTATGGTGAAAGTATAAACAAAATATATGAAGCCATATTAAAAGAAGAGACCATAAATACTAGTACAGATACCGATTTCTTTATAGGAGATATAGTTTTGCTTCATGAAAGTATTAAAGAACATCATACTAAATCAGGTATAACTTGTGATTTTTCTGCTAGTATGATTAAAAGATGAGGACTTTATTTAAATTATCGTCCTATGCTGGAAAATTTAACAACAAAAAAAGTATATGTGCTAAAAAGAAGTATTAGAGTAGAACCAGCATATTATGATTTATTACCAACAAACATTACAGAATTAGAAGAACTAAATTACAAAATGAAATTGCAACTAGAAGATAATTATATAGATTATTCCCATCTTAACCAAGTAATGGGAGGAACACTAGTATTAAGGAGGTTAAACAAATGAGATTAGGAATAACTAATGACCATAGAGGTTATAAATTAAAAGTAGAACTTTTAGAAAAATTAAAAAAAGATTACGAAATAATAGATTATGGTGCTAAAGGAACAGAAAATGTAGATTATCCTTTATATGCATTTAAATTAGGAGAAGCTCTTGCTGATAAAGAAATAGATTTTGGTATTGCTATCTGTGGTAGTGGCATCGGAATATCTATTGCCTGTAATAAAGTAAAAGGAGTACGAGCTGCAAGAGTCACTTCAATAGAAGATGTATTAGAGACAAGAAATGATAATGATGCAAATATCATCTGTCTAAATGAAAATATGGATGTAGACTATGCTTGTAACTTAATTAGAACCTTTATAACAACTCCTTTTTCTAATCTAGATAGACATACTAGAAGAATAAATCAAATAAAAGAATATGAGGTAAATAATGAGCGTTAAATACTTTTTATACTTTATAGTAACTATTATGGTTGTGTGGAGCTTTGACTCTATTAATATAAATGCAATTTTTAAAAAAAATAAAATCTGGCAAGCAAGATTATTTTATTTCTTTCTAGCTATTGCATTAATCTATTTAGTAACAAATTGTATTTATGACCTATATCAATCAGCAATAGTTGTTTAAAAAATAAAATTTGAAGTATAATTTTTCCATTTTCGTCAAGACTCTTAATGAGGTGGTGGATAATGAAAAAATTAAGATTAAAAAAAGGTGTTATAATCGGTGCTTATTTAATTGCTTTCTCTCTAACAGGAATGAGTGCCTTCTTTGTAAGTCAAAACATGCAAGCAAATAATCCTACTGAAGAAGACATAGAATATGTTAACTCGTCTATAATTGATGATAAAGAAGATCAGGAAGTGATTAAAGAAGAAATAAAGATGGTAAAACCATTTACAAATGACCAAGTAAAAACGCTTAAATATTTCTATGATTATCAAGCGGAAGCAGAGTCTCAAGAAAAATCAATTCTATACCATGAGAATACTTATATTCAAAATTTAGGAATGGATTTTGGATTAACAGAAGCCTTTGATGTAGTATCAATACTAGATGGAACTGTCTTGGATGTAAGAGAAGATGAACTTCTTGGAATAGTTGTAGAAATAAAACATGATAATGATTTCATTAGTAGTTATCAAAGTTTAAGTGAAGTATCAGTTAAAAAGAATGATACAATTAAGCAGGGTCAAGTAATTGGTAAAAGTGGAACTAATACAATTGATCAAGATTTAGGAAAACATTTACACTTTGAATTATATAAATCTGGAGAAGTTGTTGATCCTAATAAATATTTTGATCAAGTAATTAGTAGTGAAGAAGATAAACAAACAACTACTGAAACAAAAAAAGAAGAACAAACCGAGAAAAATACTAACACTAATGAAGAAACGGAGTAAATACCGTTTTTTTTCTAACAAAAGGAATTTACAAAGATTTATATTTCTGCTAAAATATTAACAGTAAAGGGACGTGATAAGATGTTATCAAAAGATATTGGTATAGATTTAGGTACTGCAAATGTATTAATATATATAAAAGGAGAAGGAATAGTCTTAAATGAACCTAGCGTTGTTGCTATCGATACAGATAACAAAAAAGTAGTAGCCGTTGGTAAAGAAGCAAGTGAAATGTTAGGGAGAACTCCAGAAAAAGTAAAAGCTATTAAGCCCATGAAGGATGGAGTAATAGCAGATTTTGAAATTACAGAAATAATGTTAGATTATTTTATTAGGAAAATACATGCTAGAAACTTTCTATCTAGACCTAGAATATTAATATGTTGCCCTACTAATGTAACTCCTGTTGAAAAAAATGCTATTAAAGAAGCAGCTGAACGTACTGGCGCAAGAAAGGTATATATAGAAGAAGAACCTAAAGTAGCAGCCATAGGAGCAGGTATGGATATTTCTAAACCTAGTGCTAATATGGTAATTGATATTGGTGGGGGGACAACAGACATTGCGATATTATCTTTAAATGATATTGTAAACAGTGCCTCAGTTCGAATTGCAGGTAATGTCTTTGATCAAGATATTGTTAAGTATGTTAAAGATAAATATAAATTATTAATAGGAGAAAAAACAGCAGAAGATATAAAAATAGAGTTTGCAAGTTTATATGAACCTGATAAAAAAAATAAATTAGAAGTAAGAGGAAGAGATTTAATAACAGGACTTCCTAATACAATTGAAATAAATGAGCAAGAAACAGAAGAAGCTTTACATGAATCAATTTATAAAATAGTAAAAGCAGCAACTAATGTTTTAGAACAAACTCCACCAGAGTTATCCGCAGATATTGTTGATAAAGGTATTATTCTAACAGGAGGGGGATCAATGCTTAAAGGATTAAATGAAGTACTAAAAAAAGAATTAAAAGTACCAGTCTTAATAGCAGATAGTCCTCTAACATGTGTAGTAGAAGGAACGGGAGTACTTTTAGATAATATTAAATTATTAGAAGATAACTAAAGAAACTCTTTAGTTTTTCTTATGTTGTAAAAACTTCTCACTCTTGTTATAATTATTTTAGAAAAGAGGAAAAACTATGAACCAACAAATAATAGAGATTCTAAAAATAGTTATAACTACATTCTTATGCTCTGCTTTAATAATGCCTTTTATGAAAAGAATAGCAAGGCATATTGGAGCAATTGATATACCAAGAAATGATGAAGGACATAGACATATACATACAAAAGCTACTCCTAAATTAGGTGGAGTAGGGATATTTTTGGCATTTCTAATAGGATATATGTTGTTTGGAACGGAAAGTGTTCAGATGAACTCTATATTAATAGGAAGCTTTATTATAATATTAACAGGCATTGCTGATGATATAAAATCATTAAGAGCAAGAACAAAGTTGACTGGACAGATAATTGCGGCTTCAATTCTTGTTTTCTATGGAGGTTTTCTTTTAAATAACATAACAGCTTTTGGTTATACTATTAATTTTGGCTGGTTTTCATATCCCTTAACAATTCTCTTTGTGGTAGCATGTGTTAATATAATAAATTTAATTGATGGACTAGATGGTTTAAGTGGGGGAATTAGTAGTATATTTTTCTTAACTATAGGCATTATTGGTTATTTCCAAGGACGCAGTGGAACTTTAGTTATGATATTGACATTTATTATGCTAGGAGCGACATTAGGCTTTTTATTACATAATTTCTATCCTGCTAAAATATTCTGTGGAGATTGTGCCATGTATTTGGGATTTATGATAGCAGTCATTACTCTTCTGGAGTTTAAAGGCCCAGCCTTAACAAGCTTGTTTGTGCCTTTAATGATTTTAGGTATACCTATATTAGATACTTTATTTGCTATTATAAGAAGACTATTAAAGCATCAAGCTCCATTTTCACCAGACAAAGAACACATTCACCATCAACTACTTGGTATGAACTTTTCCCAAAGGACAACAGTATTAATAATATATGGTTTTAATTTTCTCTTTGCCTTTGCTTCTATATTTTATTCTCTAAAAGATCCTTTTATGGGGAAAATATTATACATAATTATATTTATAACTGTTGTTTGGTTTGTTTTAAGAACAACAGTTATATCTAAAAGAAATAAAGAAATGACAGACAATATTATTGAAAAGGTAGGAGAAGTCATCAAAAAGGATTCAGAATCAAAAAAACAAAAAAATAGGGTTAAATAACTACTATTTTTTTTTGACAAAATTCCTGTAAACTGGAAATATATGGTAAAATTTAATGGTGTGCAGTATGATAAGGAGGAGGTAAAAGTGTTAAATTTTATTATTTGCGATGATGAAAAAGAATTTAGAGATTTAATAAAAGGTGAGATTGATAAATTCATGATGAATTATGATATTGAATACAAGAAGTATGAATGTGAAAACTATGAGAAAGAATTTGAAACTCTTGCTAGGAAGGAAATGGGTTTTAAAGTATATTTCTTTGATATCAAAACTAAAAATGGTTCTGGTTTAGATGCTGCTAGGTTTATAAGAGAAGAACTAGATGATTGGAACTCTATTATAATCTCAAGTTTGACAGTTTTAGAAAAACAAAAACTCCCTAATCCTTATTTTATAAGGATTTAGAGAGATTTTTTTCTTCAAAAAAAATGCGTACTATAAGTGCTTATTTATAGGTATTAAAAATTTCTTTAATTTTTTTATAAGTTAGTATTTCTGTATCAGTATTTATGCCTAAATATTCGTGTAAAGCATCTGTTAATGAGTTTCTTGTATATGTAGGTTCAAAGCCTTTTCCTTTATGCTCTAACATTTTCATTTCTTGTAATTTTGTAACAATTTCATGAACGGTATATTCTTCATTTAATTTGTGTTCTAAATATCTATAAATAAATAGTGAAAGATAACAAGTAATAAAATGACCTTTGATTCTATCTTGTTTTGATAAATATACAGTTCCAGAATCAAAATCATCCTTCATTATTCTAAAAGATTCTTCAATTTCCCATCTACCATTCATAACTTTTATAATAGTTTCAGTGTCATCGATTAAATTAGTTGTTATTCCGTATAATCCATTGTATTTTTCTTCATTTTCAAAAATTTCTTTATCAATAGTATATTCAATGTTACAAGCAACTTCACCATTATCGGTTGTTCTTATTTCTTTAACAAAACGTTTGGGATCATTTTGATTTTTAGATATCTTTATTTTTTCTACATCTTTTTTATTTTTAGCTGATTTATTCTTTTTATTTATTTCTTCAACTAATTTTTGAGCTCTTTCAAATTGTCGTTGTTTTAATTTGTGTTGGTATTCTTTATATTTAAAAGAGAAAGTAATAATTAATGCTTGTTTAACTGACTTAGTTTCACATTCAATTTCTTTATAAAATATAGTATTATAATGTTTCTTTTTTAAATCTTCATTTTTTTCTATTTCTTCTAAATTATAAATTTCATTTAAATTTCCTAATATACGCCATCCTGATTTATTTAAAGCAAATTCTTTCAATTCGTTATTTAATTTTTTTATAGATTGAGTGATAACAAATCCGCGTCCATCCTGAATATTAAATTTTTTAATATCATCATTGCACATTGCAGCATCAGTACAAACAATAATGTTTTTACCTTTCATATCAAACTTATCTAAAAATTCAATTTCACTAGGTATCATAGTGTTAGATTCGGCTGTGTTTCCTGGATTAATATTCATAGCAAATGGATATCCATCTGCATCCATAAATAATCCCATTTGAACAAGTGGAAGCGGTTGATGTTGTTTAGATATACCATATCTTTGAAAATCATTTTCTTCAGTATAAAAGAAATAATTAGTACAATCATAATAAATAACTTTATAATTTCTATCAATAACTTTATTACTATAATTAAATAATTCTTTTTGTATGTTATTAATTTCTTTTGATAAATAAGATAATGTTCTGTATACATGTTGAATATCAAAGTTATAGTTACCTATAAATCTCTTAGATTGTTCATAAGTAGATAATTTAGAAGATGGCCATATAATACGAGCAAATACTAAACATTCAACAATAGAATTAATATCAAAAGTAAATCTATATTTGTTTTTGATATTTTGACATATTTTATCTATTCCTAATTCATAATATATTTTTCTTAAAAATAAGTGACCTGAAAAGAAAGAACGTTCTAAATCTTTTTCAATTCTCTTATTTGGATCTAATACAAGATTAACAGGTAATTCTTTATTATCTTTAATCATTTTATTTAAAGAATCAATATATTCCTTTACCTTATCCATGGTGTTATTAGAACCAAATCTTTCTATTAATTTTTCATTATCTCCCAATAGTTCGTGGGTAGTAGAAGTTCTTTTGCCATCCATTCTTGTGTAATCTTTTATTATTGAATATGTCGTATGTCCGTTTTTAGCGGTTACTTTTTTTAATCTCATGTGTATCACTACCTTTATGACTTAATTATATCATAGTACATATATAGTACGCAATAGTAAAAAATAAAAAAGCTAGAATTTATCTAGGTTTATGAAATGTTTTTTTGTGAAAGTGTCAAAGATGGGAATATATGGTAAAATTTAATGGTGTGCAGTATGATAAGGAGGAGGTAAAAGTGTT
>ENA-OURU01004051-OURU01004051.1-human-gut-metagenome-genome-assembly--contig:-NODE-4051-length-11227-cov-2.614662_pt1 | contig 11227 bp, 11 predicted proteins | sample MGYA00242137_ERZ509064 | MGnify/ENA primary metagenome ERZ509064 (study PRJEB26280, sample SAMEA2338777) | human gut metagenome | biome: human gut; feature: human-associated habitat; material: faeces...
GAAAAGTAATGGTTAAAGTAGTTAAATTTGGTGGAAGTTCACTTGCAAGCGCAGAACAGTTTAAAAAAGTCGGTAACATAATAAGAGAAGAGGAGAGCAGAAAATATGTTGTCCCTTCAGCTCCGGGAAAGCGTTTTTCTGAGGATACAAAAGTTACAGATATGCTTTATAAATGTTATGCAGAAGCAGAAGAAGGAAAAAATTTCGATAAACAGTTAAAAGCAATCAAAGAGCGTTACAATGAGATTATAAAGGGTCTTGGACTCAAACTTTCATTAGAAGAACAGTTCGAGACAATCAAGAAAAACTTTGAAGCAAAAGCAGGAAAAGATTATGCTGCTTCAAGAGGAGAATACCTTAATGGTATTATAATGGCAAATTATCTTGGATATCAGTTTATTGATGCTGCAAATGTAATCTGTTTTGATGAAAATGGAGAATTCGATTCAGAAAAGACTAATGAAGTATGTTCAGAAAAGCTCGCTGCTACAGAAAATGCTGTAATTCCGGGATTTTATGGTGCAATGCCAAACGGAAAAGTTAAGACATTTTCAAGAGGTGGTTCTGATGTGACAGGTTCAATAGTTGCAAGAGCTATCAAAGCGGATGTGTACGAAAACTGGACAGATGTTTCGGGTTTCCTTGCAGCAGACCCAAGAATAGTAAAAAATCCAAAGCCAATCAAAGTTATTACATACAGGGAACTTAGAGAATTGTCTTACATGGGTGCTTCCGTTCTTCACGAATCAGCAATTTTCCCGGTAAGAAAAGAAGGAATTCCGATTAATATCAGAAATACAAATGCACCACAAGATCCGGGTACAATGATTGTTGAGACAACATGTAACAGACCGGATTGTGTAATTACTGGTATTGCCGGTAAGAAGGGATTCGTATCAATAAGCATCGACAAAGACATGATGAATTCAGAAATCGGATTTGGAAGAAAAGTTCTTCAGGTATTTGAAGATAATGGCATATCATTTGAACATATGCCATCAGGAATTGATACTATGACAGTATTTGTTCATCAGGATGAATTTGTTGAAAAAGAACAGAAAGTTCTTGCACAGCTTCATCGTGCAGTAAATCCTGATTCGATAGAACTTGAATCAGATCTTGCACTTATCGCTGTTGTAGGACGAGGAATGAAGAATAATTCAGGTATTGCTGCTAATATTTTCTCAGCACTTGCAAAGGCAAAGATTAACATTAAGATGATTGATCAGGGCTCAAGTGAGCTTAATATCATTATTGGTGTACGCAATCGCTATTTTGAAGATGCAATCAAGACAATTTACAGCGTATTTGTACCGGAAGAAGAGCAGTAAAACAAATCGAAAAATTAAATTTTATCCCGGCAGGAAAGCAATGGTGGCATTTGTTATCAGATGTTTTCCTGCCGGGATATTTTTGTGAAAATATTTAATGGAAAGCTATATACAATAAAAATAATAAAAAAACAAAAAATAAATACAGCTTGCTAAACTTCGTTTAGAATGGTAAAATAAAAAAGAAAACATAACATAAAAATGACAATGTTTAAGGAGTAATATTCAGAGAATGGAAATCACAAAGAAAATAGCAGAAGAGTTAAGCGTTAAGCCGTCACAGGTTGAAGCGGCAGTAAAGTTGATAGATGAAGGATGTACGATTCCTTTCATAGCCAGATACCGTAAGGAAGTTACAGGTTCACTTAATGATGAACAGCTTCGTAACCTTGATGACAGACTCAAATACCTTCGCAATCTTGAGGATAGAAAAGCACAGGTCATAGCAAGCATAGAAGAACAGGGTAAACTTACAGAAGAGTTAAAGGCGCAGATTACAGATGCACAGACAATGGTGCTTGTGGAAGATTTATACAGACCGTACAAGCAGAAAAGAAGAACTCGTGCAACGATTGCAAAAGAGAAGGGGCTTGAGCCTCTTGCACAGTTCATACTTGCACAGAATACAGACAAGCCGGTTGAAGATGAGGCACAGAAGTATATAAGCAGCGAGGAAGGCAAAGAAGTTGAGGATGCAGCGGCAGCGATACAGGGAGCACTTGATATAATTGCAGAACAGATTTCAGATATCGCTGATTACAGAACATATATAAGAGATATAACTTTCAAGGAAGGAAAGATAGTTTCTGCTGCCAAAGATGCTGATGCAGAGTCTGTATATGAGAATTATTATGATTACAGTGAAGCACTTTCAACAATTCCGGGACACAGAATACTTGCATTAAACAGAGGTGAGGCAGAAAAGTTCCTTGCTATAAAAATAGAGGCACCTGTTGACAGAATTTTAAGGTATCTGGAGACAAAGACGCTTACATCAGATAATGAATATACAACACCATTAATCAAAGAGGTTGTAAGCGATGCATATGACAGGCTTATTGCACCTGCCATAGAAAGAGAGATAAGAAGCACACTCACAGATACGGCACAGGACGGAGCTATAAGGGTATTTGGTAAGAATCTTGAACAGCTTCTCTTACAGCCGCCAATTGCCGGTAAAGTTGTACTTGGCTGGGATCCTGCATTCAGAACTGGATGCAAACTTGCAGTTGTCGATGCTACAGGAAAGGTTCTTGATACAAAAGTTATATATCCTACAGAGCCACACAATAAAGTTGAACAGTCAAAGCAGGAAGTTAAGAAACTTATAGATAAGTATAATATAACGCTCATTTCATGCGGTAATGGAACTGCATCAAGAGAGTCAGAAAAAATCATAGCAGATATGATTAAAGAGTACGATTTGAAAAATGTAGATTATGTAATAACAAATGAAGCAGGTGCATCAGTGTACTCTGCAAGCAAACTTGCGACAGAAGAATTTCCTGATTTTGATGTGGCACAAAGAAGTGCAGTGTCAATAGCAAGACGAGTTCAGGACCCGCTTGCAGAACTTGTAAAGATAGATCCGAAGTCAATCGGTGTTGGACAGTATCAGCATGATATGAACCAGAAAAAGCTGAGCGAAACACTTACAGGTGTGGTTGAAGACAGCGTTAATAAAGTAGGTGTTGATTTAAATACAGCATCTGCATCACTTCTTGAATATATTTCGGGAATATCAAAAGCTGTTGCAAAAAATATTGTGGATTACAGAGAAACTAACGGAAGATTTACTAACAGAAAACAGCTTTTAAAAGTTGCAAAATTAGGACCTAAGGCATTTGAACAGTGTGCAGGTTTCATGCGTATAAGCGGAGGTGATAATCCGCTTGATGCCACAAGTGTACATCCGGAAAGTTATGATGCTGCAGCAAAACTTCTTGAGATATTAGGATATAATATTAACTCTATAAGTTCAGGTGAGTTAATAGGACTTGGTAAAAAAATAAGCAATCTCCACGAAATGGCAGAAAAAGTCGGAATTGGCGAGATAACACTTGAAGATATAGTAAAAGAACTTGAGAAACCTGGAAGAGACCCAAGAGAAGAGATGCCAAAACCAATACTCAGAAAAGATGTCCTTGATATGAAAGATTTAAAACCGGGAATGATTCTTAAAGGAACAGTAAGAAATGTAATAGATTTTGGTGCTTTTGTGGATATCGGTGTTCATCAGGACGGACTTGTTCATATTTCACAGATGTGTGTTGACAGAAGAGTTGAGCATCCGCTTGATGTTGTGAGTGTCGGAGATGTTGTAGATGTACGTGTTATAGAAGCTGACCCGGCAAAGAACAGGGTTTCACTATCAATGATTCTCGACGAAAAAGAGGCTGCTAACCGTAAAATGTCAGCGAATAAAGGCGACAGAAAAAATGATGCTTCAAAGAGAGATAACAGAAAGCAGGGACAGCATAAGAAAAAAGACAATGGACTTAATCTTAGTTCATTATCAAGATTTATGAGATAATTGTGCGGACAGCGAAACAAAGCCAATGTCTGCAAGAGACATTGGCGGCGTTTGATAAATATAGTTAATAATACAAACTGGAGTATTGAAATGGGTGAACAAGAACAGAGAGTAGAATTTGAAACACGAATAGGTGCAAAAGAACTGATGGATTTTAAAATATACCATAATTATCACAGCGTGAGTGGTATTGCATCACTGCTTTTTGGCATAATAGCATTGGTGATATGCATAGTTTCAATTAACAGAGTGAATATATCATATACACTTATGATGGGATTTTTTGGACTTTTCTTTACAGTGTACACACCGATTGGCATGAAGAGAAAAGTTAATAAACAGATAAAAACAGTTCCTGCATTTGCAGAGCCTGTAAAATATGTCATAACACCTGAAAAGATAACTCTCAGTCAGGGCGAAGTATCAGAAGAACTTTTATGGGATGATATATTTACGATAAAATGCACAGGAAAGAGCATGATTTTATATATAACATCAGTGAGGGCTAATATAATACCTCTTGAATGCCTTGACAGACAACAGGCAGAAAACTTTATAAAAATAGCAAGAGAGAAACTCAAGCCGTTTCAGGTTAAGTTAAATGATGCATCAGTAATAAACAAGTGCGGACGGTGACAGATATGGTAAATGTGATAGAAACATCTGATGCAAAAGAAACATTTGCATTAGGGGAAAAGATAGGAAAAGAAGTACAACCAGGAGATATATTCTGTCTTGAAGGTGACCTTGGCGTCGGGAAGACAGTATTTACACAGGGGTTTGCAAAAGGGATTGGCATAACAGAACCTGTTAACAGCCCTACATTTACAATAGTTCAGGAGTACAAAGAAGGAAGAATTCCCTTATATCATTTCGATTTATACAGGATAGCAGATATTTCGGAACTTGATGAGATCGGTTACGAAGAATATTTTTATTCAGAAGGAACATGTCTTGTTGAGTGGGGAAATCTATATCCGGAGATATTCCCTGAAAATACCATAAAAATTGAAATAAGCAAAGACCTTTCAAAAGGTTTTGACTACAGAAGAGTAACGATAGAAAAGCAGCAAAAGGAGGATTAACATGAGGATACTTGCAATAGAAAGTTCTGCCGTGACAGCATCAGTTGCAATTCTTACAGATGATACACTTACGGCAGAGTATACTATCAACTATAAGAAAACTCATTCACAGACACTTCTTCCTATGATAGATGAGATATGTGATATGACAGACGTTAAGCCGGATGAATTTGATGTGGTTGCAGTGTCAACAGGCCCGGGTTCTTTTACCGGGTTAAGGATAGGCGTTGCAACAGGAAAGGGCATTGCACTTGCCACAGGTATCAAGATGGCAGCAGTTCCGACACTTGATGCAATGGCAATGAATATGTATGGCACTGGTAAGCTTATATGTGCTGTCATGGATGCTAGAAGGCAGCATCTCTACAACAATATATTTTTCTTTGATGAAAACAACAGACTCTGTAGATGCAGGGAACAGTCGCTTGATTCATATGATCAACTTGCTGCTGAATTAAATGGCCTTAACAGGGATGTAATATTTGTCGGTGATGGCATAAATGCCGCAAGAGAATATTTTGATAAATATTTAACATGTAAATATGAATATGCACCGGCACATATGACAACACAACGTGCCGGAAGTGTAGCTATGCTGGCAATGCAGATGGCAGCAGAAAATAAACTTGTTGATGCGGATGATGTAAAGCCCGATTATCTTCGCCCGTCACAGGCAGAGCGTGAATTTGCACAGAAAAAGGAGCCTAAGTAATGCTTAACATAAGAGCTATGGAAGAAAAAGATATTCCACAGGTCGAAGAGATAGAAAAAAAGATATTTTCACTGCCGTGGTCAGAGAAGTCATTTCATGATGCATGCAGTGATGAAAATAATATATATCTTGTCTGTGAAGATGAAGGCACAATTACCGGATACTGCGGATTATGGACGGTGTTTGGTGAGGGGAATATTACGAATATGGCAGTTCATCCTGATTACAGAAAAAAAGGTATCGGAATGATGCTTATGGAAGAGATGGAAAAACGTGGAATACAGAAAAAAGTAGATGTGTTTTTTCTGGAAGTGCGTGAAAGTAATGACGCAGCACGAAGATTATATGAAAAAATGAAATACAAACAAATAGGTATCCGCAAAAGATTTTATGAAAGACCGGTTGAGGATGCTATAGTAATGTCGAAAATGTATACGGAAGGAAATATATGTTAGATGTATGTTTGCTGGGAACCAGCGGAATGCTGCCATTGCCTGACAGATGGCTGACATCACTGATGACCAGATATAATGGAAGCAGTCTTTTGATAGATTGTGGGGAAGGAACACAGATTGCAATAAAAGAAAAAGGATGGAGTTTTAATCCGATAGATGTAATTTGTTTTACGCATTATCATGCTGACCATATAAGCGGACTTCCGGGGCTGCTTCTCACAATAGGAAATTCTGACAGGACAAAGCCTGTTACACTTGTCGGACCTAAAGGTCTGTCAAGAGTTGTTGGGGCACTGCGTGTGATAGCACCGGAACTTCCGTTTGAACTGAAATTTATAGAACTTACAAAACCGCAGGAACACATTTCAATAAATGGCTATGAGATAGAGGCATTTAAAGTTTCTCATACGGTTGCATGTTATGGGTATTCTATAAGTATTCCAAGAATAGGAAAGTTTGATGTAGAAAAAGCTAGAGAACTTATGATACCGCAGAAAGCGTGGAATAAGCTTCAGCATGGAAATACGGTTGAGATTGATGGAACTGTATATACACCGGATATGGTAATGGGAAAACCGAGAAAAGGTTTGAAAGTTACATATTGTACAGATACAAGACCGGTTACGGCTATTATAGAAAATGCAAAACATTCCGATTTATTTATATGTGAAGGAATGTATGGCGAAGAAGATAAAGACAGTAAAGCAAAAGAAAACAAACACATGACATTTTCAGAGGCGGCAGCACTTGCAAAAGATGCAGAAGTTGCAGAGATGTGGCTGACGCATTTCAGTCCGTCACTTGTAAGGCCGCAGGAGTATATACGTGGAATACAGAAAATATTTGAAAATGTCACAGCAGGTACAGATGGTAAAACGGTGGAACTTCAATTTGAAGAAGGGTAGCATTTAAAGATGCGGAAATGGAGGCGTGAGATGAAAAAATATGTAAAAACAATAATAATTGTAAGTGTTCTGGCACTAATGTGCATAGCCTATTTTTTCTATCTTTCAAACAGGAAATCGACAAAAGATGCAACTGATAAGTCAGTTTGGAATCAGGAAGTGGCAGCATTAACAACAAAAGATATTGATAAAAATTATCCTGAGTCTCCAAAAGAAGTTGTTAAATTGTATGCAAGAATAACAAAGGCATATTACAAGACATCTCTTACGGATGAACAGATAGAAGCACTTGGAACAAATGCAAGAAAATTATTTGATAATGAGTTAAAGTCAAAACAGACAGATAAAGAATTTCTGGATGCATTAAAGGCTGATATAGCGGATTATAATTCGGCAAAAAGATATATAGCTGATTATACAATGGATGGCAGCCAGGCAGTAAAATATACAACTATTGATAATAAAGAATATGCATCATTGGTAGTGCTTTATAGTGTCCGTGAGGGAAGTAAACTTCACAAATCATATACCAGATTTGTATTAAGAAAAGATTCCGATGGAAAATGGAAAATATTATACTGGGAGCTTATTAACGGAAATAATAGCACACAGGAATAGAAAGGCATGGAAAGCAGTATGAAAGAACAGGAAGAAGTATTAATTCTTGCTATAGAAAGTTCATGTGATGAGACAGCGGCAGCTGTTGTAAAAAACGGAAGAACTGTTTTGTCAAATATAATAAATTCACAGATAGATATTCATACATTATATGGCGGTGTAGTACCGGAGATAGCATCAAGAAAACATATAGAAAATATTAATCCTGTAATAAACATGGCGTTAAAAGAGGCGAACGTAACATTGGATGATATAACAGCTATAGCTGTTACATATGGTCCGGGGCTTGTAGGAGCGTTGCTTGTGGGTGTTGCGGAAGCAAAAGCTATTGCATTTGCAAAAAATAAACCACTTGTGGGAGTACATCATATAGAAGGGCATATATCAGCCAATTATATAGAGCATCCTGAATTGGAACCTCCATTTGCTGCACTTGTTGTATCAGGAGGACATACACATCTTGTAATGGTCAATGATTATGGTGATTATGAAATTATTGGAAGAACGAGGGATGATGCGGCTGGGGAAGCGTTTGACAAGGTCGCAAGAGCTGTAGGACTCGGTTATCCGGGCGGACCAAAGATAGATAAATTGGCAAAAGAAGGTAATCCGCATGCAATTGAATTTCCAAGGGCGCATGTAGAAGATTCACCATATGATTTTTCGTTTAGCGGAATAAAATCAGCGGTTCTCAATTATATAAACCAGTGTGAGATGAAAAATGAAGAGATAAATAAAGCTGACCTTGTAGCATCGTTTCAGAATGCTGTAGTGGACGCACTTGTATCAAGGGCAATGATGCTTGTAAAAGAAAGAAATATCGACAATCAAACAATAGTTTCGTTCAACAAATACTAACTTTACAACGTTTTTAATATAAAGAACGGACAGCATGATTGTTAGAACGCTACTGGATACAGATCTCTATAAGTTTACCACATCGTACGCTTATATCAAACTGTTCCCCTATGCAATGGGTACTTTTAGTTTCAATGACCGGAACGAAACAAAGTATACCGAAGCTTTTCTGGAAACACTCAAGGCAGAGATCAAGAATCTTAGTCAGTTGAGATTCACGGAAGAGGAGTTGGAATACATGACGAAGAATTGCAGATTTCTCCCGAGAGTCTACTGGGAGTGGTTGTCTTCTTTTCGTTTCGACCCGAATAAGATTGATATTCATCTGGATGAAGCCTGTCATCTCCACATCGAAGTGACTGACTTGCTTTATAAAGTGACTTTATATGAAGTGCCTTTGCTCGCTATTGTTTCTGAAATCAAAAACCGGTTCTTCGGCCATGTAGCAGACATGAACGGGATTCTTTGCAAACTGTCGGAGAAAATAGAGTTATCGAACCAACATCAGCTCCGCTTTTCAGAATTTGGTACACGGAGAAGATTCTCTATTGATGTGCAGGAAACTGTTATCAAAAGACTGAACGAGACAGCGCAATATTGCACCGGGACTTCCAACTGCAACTTCGCAATGAAATATGGAATGAAAATGATGGGGACTCACCCTCACGAATGGTTTATGTTTCATGGAGCACAGTTCGGATATAAACATGCCAATTATATGGCACTCGAAAACTGGGTGAATGTTTATGACGGTGATTTGGGTATCGCACTTTCCGATACCTATACTTCCGGCATCTTCCTTAGTAACCTTAGCCGTAAACAAGCTAAACTTTTCGACGGTGTGCGCTGCGATTCCGGTAATGAATTTGAGTTTATCGACCGACTGGTTGCCCGCTACAAAGAGTTGGGAATCGACGCGACAACCAAAACCATCGTATTCAGCAATGCCCTCGACTTTACAAAAGCATTAGACATTCAAGAATACTGCAAAAACAAAATCCGCTGCTCTTTCGGAATCGGCACCAATCTCACCAACGATACCGGGTTCGAACCTTCGAACATCGTGATGAAACTGACGCAATGCAAGATGAATGTCAATCAGGAGTGGAGGGAATGTATCAAACTGTCGGATGATGAAGGAAAACATACCGGCAGTCTTGAAGAAGTGCAGGCATGCCTGCATGAGTTGAGGTTGAACTAAATTATAACAATGTGGCACATATTTTCCGTAAGTTCTCCAAATGCGCTATAACATTCTTATCTTTTCGGGCAATCTGCATATTATATCTTGTCTGCATATTCATCAGCATTTCCGCATTTATATTGGTAGCAGCTTCAATCAATAAGGCAAAATCCGTAGATACAGGACGACGCCCATTCAATATATCATTCAACATCGTATAAGACACGCCTACCACTTCCGCAAATCGTTTCTGCGATATACCACGAGATTGTAATTCTTCTTTTATAATCTCTCCCGGATGCACCGGAATAAAAGAATACCCTAAGTTAGACATACTATTCTTATTTATAATGATTTGTTATGTCAATAATAGAACAAATAGTTATGATTGGTTCAGAGTCCGTAGTCGATATTTTAAATTCCAGTCGATATTGTTTATCAATCCGAATAGATTCGTTGAATTATGAAATATCTTTTTTACTCCCTGTCAATACTTCATAATTCAACGAATTTAAAGGATAAAGCGCTTCTACATTCAATGCTTCAGCCAAAGTGACAATTCGCTTCACATAATTCCTTATTACTTGAGGTTGAAAACGATGCTTCTTATCGTTACATTTACCTTCATAATAAAGTTCTGAAAGATACTCCTTTTCAAACTCAATAACCATTTCTCTAATTATTACGACAGTACAAAGATAGTAGTTTTTCCAAGAATACACTAAAAAAGTGGATATAATGATAGCAGTTCTATCAAACTTAGTTAAAACCAAGAAGTATTAGATAAAAACTGCTATCACCTTATTAAAATAACTGTATCCAAGCAGCACAGTATACATGTGCTTTCTTTATACTATCTGTGACAAAAGTGACAAAATCCATATCCGTGGAGTTAGATTAAAATCTTTTTCAGAATTTGAATCCTTTCACTGCTTTTTCCAATCTTTCCAAAGGTAATTCGCCGGATTGCCGCCAAAGCTGTTGCCCTTTTCTAAAAAGAATAAAGGTAGGAGTCGACTCCACCGTATAAAAATCAGTAAGGGCAGGCTCCTGGTCGATGTCCACTTCCACCACTTCCAATGTTCCTACCATCAGTTTCTTGAACTCTTCAACAACCGGTTTCATGCGCTGGCAGTGAGGACACCACGTTGCGTAAAACTCTGCCATTACCCAATCACCGTTAGCTAGCTTCTCCTGGTTTCTTTCTTCACGAGCTATTTTCTTTTCTTTCATAATGAATATCTCCTTTTAATTAATAACTATCAACCTAACAATATCAGGAGAAAGATGGTTTAGAAAAGAAGCAAGGTTACACACAAATTAAAGAATCAAACCCGTTTGCATTTACCCGACCAGCTATTAATATCCAAGCAAATCATCTCCGTACGATGAAAAGACTTCTCCGCATCATACTTTGCTCCTATCACTTTATCTTCCGGACTAAGGACAAGCATTGCACAAAATTGAAACTTTCGTGCAAAAAAGGAACATCCTATTCAATATTTATTTATCTTTGCCCCCCGAAATGGTTCGGAATCCGTATCCAA
>ENA-OURU01004056-OURU01004056.1-human-gut-metagenome-genome-assembly--contig:-NODE-4056-length-11224-cov-4.537380_pt1 | contig 11224 bp, 9 predicted proteins | sample MGYA00242137_ERZ509064 | MGnify/ENA primary metagenome ERZ509064 (study PRJEB26280, sample SAMEA2338777) | human gut metagenome | biome: human gut; feature: human-associated habitat; material: faeces...
CTGAAAATGCCGCCGCTTCCGCCGAAACCGCGGTTCCTGCTGCCCCGGCAGCGGCCCCGGAGGCCGCCGCCCCCACCGCCAGTATCTGATCGCTGGCATACAAAATGGGCCGCAATGCGGCAAAAACCAATTGACGCCGGAGCAAATCAATGCTATACTTTGGCTAACCACCTGTGTGGCCGGAGGACTGTTACAAAGGAGTAACGGATGTATTTCCGTTGCTCTTTTTTCATAGGCTGCCCGCGGTGCAGTTGGCGGTACCTCCCCCGCTGCTGGGAAACAGCGGGCAAAACAACACGAACGCAAAATGCAAAACCGAAGAAAAGAGGGAATCATCATGACTCATTCGATCACCCGTCGTCAGTTCCTCAAGGCCAGCGGTCTGGCAGCCGTTGGCACCTGTGCAGCTGGTCTGCTGAGCAGCTGCGGCGGCAGTTCTTCCGCTGGCAGCTCCGCGGCTTCCGGTACGGCTTCTGCAGGCGGCAGCAGCTATACCATCCTGTACGACAGCCAGCCTGCCACTCTGAACTACCTGACCACCGCTTCCGACCTGGAGATGCAGGTGGGCGCCAACTGCGTGGACACCCTGGTGGAGTACGACAACAAGGGTGTGATGAAAGAGGGCCTGGCCACCAGCTGGGACTGGGATGTGGACACCCTGACCTGGACGTTCCACCTGCGTGACGAGAACTGGGTGGACTGCAACGGCGAAGTCGTTGCTCCCGTGACCGCGCAGGACTTTGTGGACGCCCTGAAGTACGTCCTGACCCCGGACTACGCTTCCTCCAGCGTGGACCTCGTCACCTCCTACATTGCAGGCGCTGACGATTACTACAACTACTACGTCTACCTGGCCAACGCCAACGGCGGCATCGTGGACGATGACGGCACCACCTACACCGTGGATGCTTCCGGCGTGGTCACCGTGGCAGGCCCGGACGGCACCACCACCACCTACGCTCCCGTTGATTTTGAGGACGTGGGCGTCCACGCTGTGGATGAGCACACCCTGACCTACACCCTGACCTACGATTTCCCTGGCTTCCTGAGCCTGCTGTGCTTCCTGCCCTATGAGCCCGCTTACGGCCCCCTGCTGGAAGAGGTCGGTGACCAGTTCGCCACCAGTGCAGAGACCACCTACAGCTGCGGCGCTTACTACCTGGCCGAGTACGAGTCTCTGGAGACCTGGATCATGAAGAAGAATCCGGAGAACTACGACGCCGACAACGTCTTCATCGAGACGGTCAGCCGCATCTACAACGCTGAGGCCAACGTCAACGGCCCCGAGATGATCAAGCGCGGCGAGATCGACGAGGCTACCATCGGCTCCGACATCCTGGACAGCTGGCTGGCCGACGATACCACCAAGGACATGGTCTCCATGGATCGTCCCAACACCAACTACACCTACTTCTACATGTTCAACTTCTGCCCGCTGCCCCACAATTTCTCCAACGCCACCGTGGACGGCCTGGATGCAGAGTACGAACCCGAGAACTGGGCCAAGGCGATCAACAGCACCAACTTCCGCAAAGCATTCCTGTACGGCATCAACAACGCCGTCACGCTGGCTGTCCAGGCTCCCGAGGGCTACGAGAACTATAAGCTGAACACCGTTACCCCGCCCAGCTTCTGCGCCAACAGTGAGGGCGTGGATTACCTGCAGTGCGGCGACCTGGCCAACATCACCGAGTTCTTTGACGAGGCCAAGGCCAAGGAGTACCGCGATGCCGCCGTGGAGGAGCTGACCGCGGCCGGTGCAACGTTCCCCATCAAGGTGCAGCTGCCCTACAACCCCTCCTCTGTGGACTGGGACAAGCAGTGCCAGGTGCTCAAGCAGCAGCTGGAGAGCGTGCTGAACGACGGCTTCAACTTCATCGACATCATCATCACCGCCGGCCCGTCCGACGGCTTCCTGTCCACCGTCCGCCGCAACGGCAAGTTCTGCTTCCTGCTGTGCAACTGGGGTGCCGACTACTCTGACCCCCAGACCGAGTCCGACCCGTTCTATCAGGCCAAGGGCGACCGCGGCAGCCGCTACGCATTCCTGCGCACCGGCGTGGAGGATGGCTACATTACCGGCGAGACTGCTGATGCCGTGCTGAACTACATGAACGCCATTGAGGAGGCCACCGCCATCACCGAGGACATCGACGCCCGCTATGACGCCTTTGCCAACGCCGAGGCTTCCCTCATCAACAACGCTCTGGTCGTTCCCATGGGCATGAGCGTGCCCAAGTATCTGGCTACCCGCCTGAACTACTGGGAGGGCCAGTACGCTTCCACCGGCTTCTCCAACAAGCGCCTCAAGGGCATCCATGTGCTGGATCACTACGTTTCCATGGCCGAGTACGAGGCCAACCGCGACGCCCGCTGAGTTTTACATGAAGCAAATTTCATTTTGAACTGACCATCTTGTAATATTTTCAAAAGCCCTGTATGGTTTTGGCCGTACAGGGTCTTTTTTATCGCCCTTTCTGATTAATTTTTCAACAAAAATGGGCAAATCACTTTCCAAAAGTAGTTTTTTGTTGTATTCTATTCCTATCCGTTATTACAAAACAAAGAGAGAGGGGTGCGCGCAGATATGCTCAAATATCTGGCGAAACGTGTCGGGCGCTCGATTTTGACACTGTTCATCATCGTCACGCTCGTGTTCTGTCTTCTGCGGCTGATGCCGGTGGAGGGCTATTTTGCGAACTATGAAAAAATGACCGAGGTACAGATCCAGGCCGGCCTGCAGTCCATGGGCCTGCTGGACCCGCTCCCGGTGCAGATCGTCCGTTTCTGGAAAGATGCCCTGCATGGCGACCTGGGCGTGAGCCATATTTATAAGGTCAACGCTTCCGTCACCGGCATCCTGGCCAAGAAGCTGCCCATCTCGGTGCAGATGGGTGTATACGCCATGCTGCTGAGCCTTGTCATCGGCATCCCCATGGGCATGTTCATGGGGCGTTTTAAATCCCGCTGGCCGGATAAGATCGGCACCGCCATCATCGTGCTCATCCAGGCAGTGCCCAGCGCCGTGTACTACCTGTACATCCAGATGTATGGCACCACGGCACTGGGCGTGGGCCTGCTGTTTGACGCCTCCAACTGGAAATACTGGGTGCTGCCGGTCTGTTCCATGAGCCTGGGCAACATTGCGTTCTACGCCATGTGGCTCCGCCGCTACATGGTGGACGAGAGCAACAAGGACTACGTCCGCCTGGCACGCGCCAAGGGCGTGAGCGAGAATAAGATCGCGCTGAAGCATATCTTCCGCAACGCCATGGTCCCGCTGGTGCAGTACATTCCCTCCGCATTCCTGAACACTGTCGTCGGCTCCATCTACATCGAGAGCCTGTACAGCATTCCCGGCATGGGCGGCCTGCTGGTCACCTGTGTGCAGCGCCATGACAACACCCTGGTGCAGGGCATCGTGCTGCTGTACGCCTGCGTGGGCATCATCGGCCTGATCCTGGGCGACCTGCTCATGGTGCTCATTGATCCCCGCATCAGCCTTGGCAAGAAAGAAGGTGGCCGATAATGCTGTTCCGCATCAAAGACGAAAAAGCAAAGAAGCTGGAAGCCCAGCTGAACAAACTGCAGAAAGACGGTCCCGCTGCCTGGGCCAAGCTGCCGGAAGACGAGCTGTTCACCCCCGCCGGGTTCCGTTCCGAGCAGGCCGAAGCCACGGGCTACTCCAACTACAGCTACTGGGGCAGCACGTTCCGCGCGTTCTTTAAGAACAAGCTGGCCGTGGTCCTGCTGGCGGCCCTCATCGCCGTGGTGGCGTTTGCCTTCTTCCAGCCCCACCTGCCCGGCCAGGTAGACCCCAACCTCTGCGAGGTGGATCCTGCCACCGGCGTGCAGTACCGCAACATTGCCCCCGGTGAGATGGGCTTTATCTGGGGCTCCAACGCCATCGGCCAGGACCTGTGGGCCCGCATCTGGGCCGGTGCCCGCACCAGTCTGATCATCGCGTTCTTCGTGGCCCTCATCGAGGCCGTGGTGGGCATCACCGCCGGTGTGCTGTGGGGCTATGTCCGCCAGCTGGATTTCTTCTTTACCGAGCTGTACAACATCTGCGATAACGTTCCCTCCACCATCATCCTGATCCTGATCTCCTATGTGGCTTCCCCCAGCATCAAAACGCTGATCCTGGGCATGTCCATCACGGGCTGGATCGAGATGGCGCGCTTTATCCGCAACCAGATCCTCATCATCCGCGACCGGGATTACAATGTGGCCTCCCGCTGCATCGGCACCCCCACCAGCCGGATCGTGCTGCGCAACCTGCTGCCCTATCTGGTCAGCGTCATCATGCTGCGGATGGCTTTGACCATCCCCGCCGCCATCGGCAGTGAGGTGTTCATCACCTACATCGGCCTGGGCCTCTCGGTGGAGACGCCCTCGCTGGGCAACCTCATCAACGATGGCCGCAAGGTGATGATGCAGGCAGGCCTGCGCTACCAGCTGCTCTACCCCACCATCATCCTCAGCTTCGTCACCATCGCGTTCTATCTGATCGGCAACGCTTTCTCGGACGCTGCCGACCCGAAGAACCACCTGCAATAAAAAGGAGGGACAGACGATGCAGAAAAATCAGCTGATCCTCTCGGTCAAAGATCTCAACATCAAATTCAACCTCCGTGGAAAAGTCCTCCATGCCATCCGCGGCATCGACCTGGACGTCTACCACGGCGAAGTCCTCGCCATCGTGGGCGAGTCCGGCTCCGGCAAGAGCGTGTTCACCAAATCGTTCATGGGCCTGCTGGACGCCAACGGCTCCATTTCCAGCGGCACCATTGATTACTACGGTGCCGACGACGGCAAGCCCATCCGCCTCTCCGAGCTGACCAAAGAAAAAGACTGGCTCAAGGTGCGCGGCCACGAGATCGCCATGATCATGCAGGACCCCATGACCAGCCTCAACCCCCTGAAGACCATCGGCGACCAGATCATGGAAGCCGTGGAGCTGCATCAGGGCCTCAAGGGCAAGGCCGCCAAAGAGAAGACGTTGGAATACCTGCGGGATGTGGGCATCACCGACGCCGAGAAGCGTTTTGACCAGTACCCGCATGAGTTCTCCGGCGGTATGCGCCAGCGCGTGGTCATTGCCATCGCGGTAGCCTGCAACCCGCAGATCCTGATCTGCGACGAGCCCACCACGGCACTGGACGTGACCATTCAGGCACAGATCCTCGAGCTGCTGAAAGAGATGCGGGTAAAGTACAACCTGACCATCATCCTCATCACCCACGACCTGGGCGTTGTGGCCAATATCGCGGACCGGGTGGCCGTCATGTATGCCGGCGACATCGTGGAGATCGGCACCTCGGACGAAATTTACTACGACCCCCGCCACCCCTACACCTGGGCCCTGCTGTCCAGTATGCCCCAGATGGGCATTAAGGGCGAAGACTTGTTCAACATTCAGGGCACGCCCCCCAACCTGTTTACCGAAATTCACGGCGACGCTTTCGCGCCCCGCAACCCGCAGGCGCTCAAGATCGACTTCGTCAAGCGTCCGCCGTATTTCAATGTCAGCCTCACCCACAAGGCCAAGACCTGGCTGCTGGACCCCCGGGCCCCCAAGATCGACCCGCCGGCGGCTGTGCAGATGCTGAAAGAGGAGGGCATGTGATATGGCAGAAGAACAAAAGCGCGAAGTTCTGGTGGAGGTCAAGAACCTTGAGGTGACTTATGGCTCCGGCCGCAAAGCTTACAAGGCCGTGAGCAACGCCAACTTCACCATTTATAAAGGCGAGACCTTTGGCCTGGTGGGCGAGTCCGGTTCCGGCAAGACGACCATTGGCCGCGCCATCATGCGCATCCTGCCCACCTCGGGCGGCGAGATCCTCTACAAGGGCCAGAAGATCAACGGCAAGATCTCCCACGCGCTGGACAAACAGATCATCAAGGAGATTCAGATGATCTTCCAGGATCCCCAGTCCTCCCTGAACGAGCGCGCAAAGGTCAGCTACATCGTGGGCGAGGGCCTGATGAACGTCCGGCCCGACCTCTCCGCTGCCGAGCGGGAAGCCAAAGTGCGTCAGGCTCTGCTGGACGTGGGCCTGCTGCCGGAGTTTGCCTCCCGTTTCCCCCATGAGTTCTCGGGCGGCCAGCGCCAGCGCATCGGCATTGCCCGCGCCCTCATCGTGGAGCCGGAGTTCATCATTGCCGATGAGCCCATCTCCGCGCTGGACATGTCCATCCGCGCTCAGGTGCTCAACCTGCTGCGCCATATCCAGAAAGAGCGGAACATCACCTACCTCTTCATCGCTCACGACCTGTCCGTGATGCGGTACATCTCGGACCGCATCGCCGTCATCCACAAGGGCGACATCGTGGAGCTGGCCGATGCTGAGGAGCTGGTGACCCACGCCATCCACCCCTACACCCGCAGCCTGCTGTCCGCCATCCCCATGCCCAGCCCCCGCCGGGAGCGGAACAAGCATCTGCTGGTGTACGACCCCTCCATGCACGATTACAGCAAGGAAGCGCCTCAGTGGCGGGAGCTGCGCCCCAACCACTTTGTGCTCTGCAGCGAAGCCGAAGCCAAGCAGTGGCTGAGTGAAATGTAAACGTCCCGCGCTTTCTTTGCTACATTTCACACGCTCTGTTTATTGACTTTTCCGGGCTGCTCAACTACAATAGTCAGGATGGATTCCAAGCCGGTTCCGCCACCCCGTGTGAGGGTGAGAAAACATAAAAGGAAATGGATTATTCAATGACTACACCGGAAAATGTTCTCTACGCGTCTACGGCGCGTCCCTGGCTGAAATATTACGCACAGAAGTACATTGACCAGACCCTGCCCACCTGCTCGGCATTTGATTACGTCTGCCAGCAGAACAAGAACCGCCTGGGCGAGGCGGCCCTGAATTATTACGGCCGCAAGTTCACCTATGCGGACTTCATCGTCAATGTGAAAAAGACGGCAGCCGCACTCCGCGGTGTCGGCGTCAAAAAGGGCGATATCATCACAGTGGTCAGCGTGATGACCCCGGAGGTCATCTACGCATTCTACGCTGCCGACCTCATTGGTGCCACCCTGAACCTGGTGGATCCCCGCTACAGCGTCGAGGGCATCCACGATTACATTGAGGAAGTGGACTCCCGCCTGCTCATCTGCCTGAACGTGGTGTACGAGCGCTGCCGTCAGGCCGCCAAGCGCACCCATGTGGAGCGTGTGATCATCCTCTCCCCGGCCGACTCCCTGCCGTTCCCGCTCAGCGTCGGCTACAAGATGACCAACCCCGATAAGAACAAGTACAAATCCAACGTTCTGCACTGGAAGCAGTTCCTGGAGGGCGGCGAGGGCCAAAGCACCGCCGCGGAGCCCTACGACCCCGACCACGCCTGCGTGGTGGTCCACACCGGCGGCACCACGGGCTCGCCCAAGGGCGTCATGCTGACAGACAACAGCTTCAACGCCATTGCACAGCAGTTCTCTGCCTATGACACCCTGTTCCAGAAAGGGCAGAAGCTGATGAACATTATGCCCCCGTTCATCGCCTACGGCTATGCCTGCGGCGTGCACCTGCCGATGGTGCTGGGCCTGACGGTGGTCATCATCCCCAATCTGGACCCTGCCAAGCTGGGCAGCCTGGTGCTCAAGTACAAGCCCGAGATCATGTTCGGTGTGCCCGCCCACTACCAGCAGCTGGCCGCCGACCCGAAAGTTCAGAAAAAAGACCTCTCGTTCATTCACAACTACGCGGCCGGCGGCGACGCCATTTCGCTGGGTGCGGAGAAGACGGTCAACGAATTCCTGGCCTCCCACAACGTGGAGTACCCCATGGCCAAGGGCTATGGCATGACGGAAGTTGCCTCGGCCGCCACTGTGGCCGCTGGTAAGAACAACAAGCCCGGCAGTGTGGGCATTCCCATGGTCAACACCCTCGTCTCGGCGTTTGAGCCAGGCACGGACAAAGAGCTGCCCATTGGTCAGCGCGGCGAGCTGTGCATCAGCGGCCCCGCCACCATGAAAGGCTACTACAACAAACCCGACGAAACGGCCATGATCCTGCACAAGCACCCGGATGGCCGCGTCTGGGTCCACACCGGCGATATCGGCTATATCGACGAGGACGGCTTCGTCTACCTGGATTCCCGCATCAAGCGGCTCATCATCCGGCACGACGGCTTCAAAGTCTTCCCCTCCATGATCGAAAACGTGGTCAGCCAGCACCCCGCCGTGCACCAGTGCTCCGTTGTGGGCTGTGCCGATAAGGACCATGTGCAGGGCCGCCTGCCATTCGTGTACATCGTGCTCACCCCCGCCGCTGCTGGTGTCAAGAAAAAACAGCTGATCCAAGAGCTGCGCCAGATGTGCGAGGAGGAGCTGCCCGAATACGTCCAGCCTGTGGCCTACAAGTTTGTGCCGGAGCTCCCCATGACCCCGGTGGGCAAGGTAGACTATCGCAAGCTGGAAGAGGAGATCACTCCCCGCGATTACTGAGATTTTTGATGGAAAAGAAGGAACCACACCATGAAAAAGAAATTTGTCAGCCTGCTGCTGGCAGCCGCTCTGGTGTTCTCGCTGGGCGTCCCCGCCTTTGCTGAGGGTGCCGAGGCACTGCCCGCGGAACCCGAGGCCGCTGTGGCCAAAGCAGAGCCGGAAATGGCCCCTGAGGATGAGACCAACGAAGTGGTCGTTACCCTGGGCGATACCGTGACGGCTACCACCACCGAACAGGCTCCCGCCGCCGACACCAAAACGACTGCCCCCGCGGCGGACAGCACGAAAGAAACTGCTGCCGACACGGAAAGCACGGAGCAGAAGCAGATCACCTACGTTGCCCTGGGAGACAGCATCGTGGCAGGAGTGGGCCTGGCCGATGTCCAGTACAGCGCCAACGGCACTTCCACTTACGGCGTGGACATGCGCCCCAATTTCAAGGGCTACTCCCCAGACTGCTATGTCGGTAAGGTAGCTTCCAAGCTGGGCCTGGACCGCGACCACGCCATTGATCTGGGCCTGCCTGCCCTGACGGCCCCCGACCTGGTGGACATGATCCGGGACGGCAAGATGCCCCAGATGAACATGGAGTCCGGCTGCTACTACGTCTACCCGGAATTCCAGGATTACATCCGCAAGGCAGACGTCATCTCCATCCAGATCGGCTCCAATGACGCATTCGTGCCCTGCGTGGCCGGTCTGTGGAACGCCACCAACCACAAGAGCGACGCTCTGGCTTCCATCATCCTCTCCGGCAACCTGCGCACCTCCGGCTCTGCCGTTTCCACCATCCTCAAGGGCATCAAGGACATGGAGCTGACCAAAGAGGAAAAGAACGCCTCCTGGAAGCTCATCACCTCCGATATGGCCAAGATCTGCGACCGCATCTATCCGCAGACCACCTCCGCCCTCATCTCCGTCGTGCAAGAGATCCGCAAGCTGAACCCGGACGTGCAGATCCTGCTGATGGGCTACACCGACCCGGTGCCGTTTATCCCCTGCTGGCACAACTACTTCCGCAAGCTCAACAAGTTTGAGAAGCAGCTGGCCGAGACCTATGACCTGACTTATGTGGCCATCCCCAAGGCAAAGACCGACCTGGATGTCCACCCCACCATTCAGGGCCACGAGTACATCGCCAACAAGATCGTCAACGCCATCGACGTGAAAGCTGAATAATTTCTGTACTGCCCATCCTGCAAAGAACGCCTGCTTCCAACTGGAAGCAGGCGTTCTTTTTTTGCGTGTGATTTGTTTTTTAAGCGGCCAGCGCTTTTTTCAGGTTGGCAAGGACGGTATCGCTGTCCTCACAGCAGACAAGGACCACCTCACCGGAGGGAAGAGTCTCCACTTTCGCGTTCTTGGCGATCTGATACTGGTCCTCGAGATAATGCTCCATGGACTGCTGCTCGCTCTCCACATAGGCATTCAGGGCGTCTACCACGTCCTGCGTTCTGCCCTCGGCAGGCTTGACGATGGCAAGGCCATAGCTCTGCACCATCATTGTGGAAAGGGAGGCTGCAAAATCCTCCGCCATGCCATCCTCCAAGTTGAGCATGGGCATCATCATGTTGGCGATCTCATCATTAAGCTGGTCGGCCTCATAGTCCTTGCTGTAGCCGTACTGAGCGGTGTATTTCCCGTCCGCGCCTTTGGTGAAGATCATATAATACTCGTTGTCCTCGGCGCTGCGGGCATCGTGGAGGATCTGGGTGTAGTCTTTGGGGGTACTTGCAGCGGAGGAAGCGGGCTTGCCCGTGCTGCCGGATGTGCCGCAGCCCACCAGAGCCAGCAGGGCAGCGCCTGCCAGCAGCGCCGCAAAAATGCGTTTCAGTTTCATAGTGGATATTCCTTTCGTTCGTGAGGCGTCGTTTGGAAGAGTGCAGCCATAGTATTCCACTTTTTTGTGCTGCTATCCAGAATACGAGCCACCGCGGGCGAAAATTGCGCCGCTGCCTGTAACACTTTTATGAACAGACGTTTTTCAGCTTCTTTACAGCATCAGGGCTTCCAGATCGCCGTGGTTGACGGGGGTGGAAAAGATGATCTGGGTGCTGGTGGTACCCAGCTTCTGGAACTGGAGGATCAGGTGCTCCAGCTGGGGCATACTGCCGCAGCTGACCTTGATGAGGAATGTATAATCGCCCGTGACGTGGTAGCACTGCAGCACTTCCTTGCTGTTCTGGATCAGGTGCAGGAACGCCTCGTGCTTGGAGGGGGCCACCGAAAGGCTGATGAGGGCATCCACATACACGCGGTCTGCCGGGCGGTTGAGTGTGACGGTATAGCCGCCGATGATGCCATCGGTCTCCAGCTTGTGGATGCGGCTGGAAACGGCAGGGCTGGTCAGAGCTACCTGCTCCGCGATCTCCTTGACAGGCATCCGGGCGTTTTTGGCCAACAGGGCCAGAATTTTACGGTCCAAATCATCCATGGGACAATGTCTCCTTTGATATTCTGTTGAAATCCACAAAAATTTTTGAAAGTAAAGTTTTATTGTTGTAAAAACTTATAAACCTAGCAAAAGTTGGATTTCATTTCGCTTGTGTTAATTATATAAAGTTTTGCCTCAAAAGTAAAGTGCAAATTTAAGCATTTCAAGAAATTTCTATTTGACAAAAAAGAAAGAGCTGGTATAATACATATCGCAGGGTACGGATGCGGGGCTTTCGCGTCCACAGGCTGTGCAAAACGCCTGAAACAGCTTCCCTGCCTGAAATTGCGATTCACCACTTTATATACTTTCCCACCCCTCTATACACAAAAACCCGCTGC
>ENA-OURU01004060-OURU01004060.1-human-gut-metagenome-genome-assembly--contig:-NODE-4060-length-11208-cov-8.492334_pt1 | contig 11208 bp, 7 predicted proteins | sample MGYA00242137_ERZ509064 | MGnify/ENA primary metagenome ERZ509064 (study PRJEB26280, sample SAMEA2338777) | human gut metagenome | biome: human gut; feature: human-associated habitat; material: faeces...
GCGACCGCAGCGCCCTTTCCCGGGAGCTGAGCCTGATGCAGCGGGACGGCCTGCTCGAGACCTATAAGAGCAGCTTCAAGCTGCTGGAACCGGACGCGCTGCGGCACATGGTGCTGTAACAGCCTCTCCCAGAAGGAGAGCCTTATATAGAAGGAGAACTTCATCATGTCCAAACCGATTTTATGGATCGTCATTCCCTGCTACAACGAAGAACAGGTGCTGCCCATCACGGCCCCCATGTTCCTGAAAAAGATAAACGACCTCGCCGCAGCGGGCCTTATCAGCGAGAAGAGCCGGGTGCTCTTCGTCAACGATGGCTCCCGCGACGCCACCTGGTCCCTCATCCAGAAGTTCGCCTCTGAGGATGAGCACTTCATCGGCATCTCCCAGAGCCGGAACCGCGGCCACCAGAACGCCGTGCTGGCCGGTTTGATGGAAGCCCTGCACAGCGGAAGCTGCGATATCACCATCTCCATCGACTGCGACGGCCAGGACGACATCAACGCCATGGATGAAATGGTGCGCAAGTATCTGGAGGGTGCCGAGGTGGTATACGGCGTGCGGAGCCGCCGGGACACAGACACATTTTTCAAGCGCTTTACGGCCGAGGGATTCTATCACCTGATGAACGCCCTGGGGGCCGACATCGTCTTCAACCACGCCGACTACCGGCTCATCAGCACCCGGGTGCTGGAAAGCTTTGCCGACTACCGCGAGGTGAACATCTTCCTGCGGGGCATGGTGCCGCTGGTGGGCTACCCCAGCGACACCGTCTATTACGAGCGCCACGAGCGTCTGGCCGGTGAGAGCCACTACCCGCTGCGCAAGATGCTGGCCCTTGCCTTCGACGGCATCACCAGTCTGTCGAACAAGCCCATCCGCCTCATCACCGGGGCAGGCATCGTGGTCAGCCTCATCAGCTTCATCGGCGTCCTCTGGGCCATCGTGCAGGCGGTCAGGGGCAGCGTCGTGGCCGGCTGGGCCTCCACCATCTGCATCGTCTGCTTCATGGGCGGCGTCCAGCTGGTCTGTCTGGGCGTCATCGGCGAATACGTCGGCAAGATCTACATGGAAACCAAGGCCCGCCCCCGCTACATCATCAGCGAGCGGACATGGGCACCCTACGAAAGGAAGTATCACGGATGAGCAAACAGAGCTGGCGGGGCAGCACCCTGCTGAACCCGGAACCGCCGGTGCTGGTCTCCTGCGGTGGGCTGGAGCAGCCCAACCTCATCACCATCGGCTGGACAGGCACCATCTGCACCCAGCCCAGCATGGTATCCATCAGCGTCCGCCCCGAGCGGTACAGCCACCACCTCATCAAGGAGAGCGGACAGTTTGCCATCAACCTGCCCACTGAACAGCTGGTGCGTGCGGTGGACTGGTGCGGTGTGAAGAGCGGCCGCGACAACGACAAGTTTGCCGCCTGTAAGCTCCATGCCGCCCCGGGCAGCGTTCTGACCGACTGCCCCATCCTGGAGGAGAGCCCGGTCAATCTGGAATGCAGGGTCACGCAGGTCATCCCACTGGGCAGCCATGACCTGTTCCTGGCCGAAGTCGTGGCCTGCGATGTGGATGAGAGCCTGCTGGATGAAAACGGCAAGCTCTGCCTGGACAAAGCAAGGCTGATCGTGTACAGCCACGGCGAGTACCTGAGCCTGGGCAAAACGCTGGGCACCTTCGGGTACAGCGTGCGGAAAAAGAGACCCGGAAAACGGAAAAAATGATCTGACCTGCAAAAGGCGGAGCATCAGTGCAGTAAGCTGATGCCCCGCCTTTTTCTGTTTTGTTCCCTTCCCCCAACAACAAAAAGCCCCGCCGGCAGAGGGAATTGCCAGCAGGGCTCCGGAAATGTCAATATGAACTTAACTTGGCTCTCCTATCAGGAGAGCTGTCGAGCGGATGCGAGACGGAGAGGCTTAATCCTCCGCACCCTCATCCAGGTTGCCCAGCTTCTTGGCCTGCTCCACCACGGCAGGCACCAGCATCTCGGGCAGGATCTCGTAGCGGGCAAACTCGGTGGTGAACCAGCCGCGGCCCTGGGTGATCTGCCGGATAAAGGTGGTGAAGTTGCTCAGCTCAGCCAGCGGGACCTCGGCAATGACGGTCTGCATGCCATCCTCATCGGGTTCCATGCCCAGCACACGGCCGCGGCGCTTGGTCACATCGCCCATGATATCGCCGGTGTTGTCGTTGGGGACATGGGCCTTCAGGGTATGGATGGGCTCCAGAATGACGGGGCCTGCCTCGGGCATTGCAGCCTTATAGGCCAGCTTTGCAGCCATGATAAAGGCCATCTCGGAGCTGTCCACGGGGTGGTAGCTGCCATCCAGCAGGGTAGCCTTCAGGCCGACCACAGGATAACCGGCCAGCACGCCCTTTTCGGCGGCAAGGCGGACACCCTTTTCCACTGCCGGGAAGAAGTTCTTGGGCACGCTGCCGCCGAACACCTTTTCCTCAAACACGACCTGCTCGCTGTCACAGGGCTCGAAATTGATGACGACATCGCCGAACTGGCCGTGGCCGCCGGTCTGCTTCTTATGGCGGCCCTGCTTCTGGCAGGCCTTGCGGATGGACTCACGGTAGGCAATGCGGGGAGCTTCCAGACCGATCTCCACGCCGAACTTATTCTTCAGTTTGGCCTTGACCACATCCAGATGCTGCTCACCCAGACCGCCAATGATCTGCTGGTGGGTCTCGGCGTTATTGATGTAACTCAGGGTCGGATCTTCTTCCATCAGGCGGGCCAGTGCGCTGGAGATCTTGCCCTCATCGCCCTTTTTGGCCACGGTAACTGCCATGAACAGGCTGGGCAGCGGGAAGGTAGCGGCGGGCAGCTTGACCACGCGGGAAGCATCGCACAGGGTATCGCCGGTCTTTGCGCTGACCAGCTTTGCCACAGCGCCGATGTCACCAGCACCGATGCCGTCGGTCTCGACCTGCTTCTTGCCGATGACGGTCAGGGGCTTGCCGATTTTTTCCACATCACCGGTGCGGGCGTTGGTCAGGGGCTCGCCGGCGGTCACTTTGCCGCTGATGACGCGCAGGTAGCTCAGCTTGCCTACGAACGGGTCAGCCACAGTCTTAAAGACATAGGCTGCGGTGGGCTCGGTCTCATCACAGTGCAGCTCCACAGGCTCGCCGCTGGCATTCTCGGCCAGGATGGCGGCATCGTGCTGCGGGCTGGGCAGGAGCTTGTGCATATTGAACAGCAGCATATCCAATGCCTGCTGGTTGACGGCGCTGCCGCAGAACACGGGGGTGATCAGGCCGTCCTTAACGCCCTTGCGCATTCCCTCAACGATCTCCTCGGTCGTAAAGGGTTCACCGCCGAAGAACTTTTCCATCAGCTCATCGTCTGTCTCGGCAATGGCCTCGCTCATGGCCTCGATCAGACCCTGGAAGCGGTGGCCGATATCGGGCAGCTCCACCTGGATCTGCTTGCCGCTCTCATACTTGAAGGCTTTCTGGCTGAACAGGTTGATGTAGACAGGGGTGCCGTCGTCCAGCTTGGCGGGCACAACACAGGGGCAGACGGTGGAGCCGAACTTGATCTTCATCTCCTCCAGGATCTTGAAGTAGTTGGCATTTTCCAGGTCACACTTGGAGATGAACACCATGGTGGCCTTGCCGTTTTTGCGGGCCAGCTGGAAGGCTTTCTCCGCGCCCACGGTCACGCCGCTGCGGCCGGAAACACACACCAGCACGCTCTCGGCAGCGCGGATGCCCTCATACTCACCTGCCTCAAAGTCGAACAGGCCCGGCGCATCGATCAGGTTGTACTTGATGCCTTCGTACTCCACCGGCACCACGGATGCCGACAGACTTGCCTTCCGCTTTGCTTCCTCAGGGTCAAAGTCCGAAATCGTGGTGCCGTCCTCAACACGGCCCATACGCTCTGCTGCGCCCGAAAAATAGACCAGTGCCTCAGTCAGCGTCGTTTTGCCGCTGCCGGCATGGCCTGCAATCAAGATATTACGGATGTTGTTGCTTGCGTATTTCATATCGGTTTTTCCCTCATTTCCGCCGCACGGAGCAGTCTCTCCGTTTTTGTGGCATATTTTACAAAGATAATACCACACTCAAAATGATTTTCAAATAGATTGTCCGAAATTTTCTTTCATCTGCCCGCCAAACTTCCCGGGGTACTTTTGTGCATTTTGACCGGATGCGCGCAAAATCGATTGCAGGACGTGGGTTGGCATGGTACAATAGACCCAATGAAAGATAGAGGGAGGCACTTTGCCATGAAACGCACCGATTACATCAACTGGGATGAATACTTTATGGGCATCGCCCTGCTCACCGCCATGCGCTCCAAGGACCCCAGCAGCCAGGTGGGAGCCTGCATTGTCAGCCCGGAGAACAAGATCCTCTCCCTGGGCTACAACGGAATGCCCATTGGATGCGATGACGATGCCATGCCGTGGGAGCGCGAGGGCGACCCGCTGGACACGAAGTACATGTACGTCTGCCATGCGGAGCTCAACGCCATCCTGAACAGCGCCCACAACAACCTGAAGGGTGCCCGGGTCTACGTGACCCTCTTCCCCTGCAACGAGTGCGCCAAGGCCATCATCCAGTCCGGCATCTCCGAGGTGGTGTACTACGGCGACAAGTACCACGATTCCGATTCCAGCGTGGCGGCGCGGTTCATGTTCAAAAAGGCAGGCGTGCGCCTGACCGCCTACACCCCCAGCGGGCGGAAGGAACTGCTGGAGCTGTGATCAAACCCCTCAGTCTCGCATCCGCTCGACAGCTCCCCTAGTAGGGGAGCCTTTGGCAGTACCAACTAAGTTCCCGGTTTTGCCAAGGCCTCTCCTACTAGGAGAGGTGGCATTGCGCAGCAATGACGGAGAGGTTTCTCCCAAAACTTTCCCTTGAAAATACAGTTTATTCGTTATATAATAGAACCATCTTATCGAATAAATATACATTTTGCATTGCATAGAGAGGAAAGTATACAATGAGCCTGAAAAATCGCAGTTTTCTGAAGCTTCTGGACTACACCCCTGCCGAGATCGAGGAGCTGCTCGATCTGGCCGCTGACCTGAAGGCCAAGAAAAAGGCCGGCATCCGCCACAATGAGCAGCTGGCAGGCAAGAACATCGCCCTAATCTTTGAAAAGACCTCCACCCGCACCCGCTGCAGCTTTGAGGTCGCCGCTCACGATCTGGGCATGGAGGTCACCTACCTTGACCCGTCGGGCAGCCAGATCGGCAAAAAGGAATCCATTGCCGACACCGCCCGGGTGCTGGGCCGGATGTTTGACGGCATCGAGTACCGCGGCTATGGGCAGGAGATCGTGGAAGACCTGGCCCATTACGCCGGTGTTCCGGTCTGGAACGGCCTGACCAACGAGTTCCATCCCACCCAGATCCTTGCCGACTTCCTGACCATCCGGGAGCACTTCGGCAGCCTGAAGGGCATCCATTTCGTCTACTTCGGCGATGCCCGCTACAACATGGGCAACAGCCTGATGGTGGGCTGTGCCAAGATGGGCCTGCACTTCACCGCCTGCGCCCCCAAAAAGTATCAGCCGGATGCCGCCCTGATCGCACAGTGCCAGGCCATTGCCGCCGAGACCGGTGCCACCCTGACCTTTGAGGAGGATCCCGCCAAGGCCGCTCAGGGTGCCGATGTCCTTTACACCGATGTGTGGGTCTCCATGGGCGAGCCCATCGAGGTCTGGGCCGAGCGCATCCACGACCTGGCTCCCTATCAGATCAATCAGGAGCTGATGAATATTGCAGGCCCCAAGGCCGTGTTTATGCACTGCCTGCCCGCCTACCACGACCACAAGACCGCTGTGGGCAAGGAGATGGGCGAGCGCTTTGGCCGCGATGCCATGGAGGTGACCGATGAGGTGTTCGAGGGCCCCCAGAGCATCGTCTTTGACGAGGCCGAAAACCGGATGCACACCATCAAAGCCGTGATGGCGGCTACGCTGGGCTATCAGAAGTAACTGCGTCTCTCTCAGCACAATATGCACAGGCCCGGTCGTTCCCGAACGATCGGGCTTTTTGTTTCTGTCTCCCGTTTTGGTCTGCCGGAGGCTCCCCTGCAAAGGGTCCTGGCCGCGCGGGAAAATTTCCCATTCTCCGAAAGCGTTGCAATTACAGTTGAAAATCCGTTGCAAAACCCATATACTAAAAGGGTAATGCACTGGAAAAGGAGGGAGACTATGGGCGGAGGACATCTTTCCCGGCCGGACTTCGGGATGCCGCAGCCGGACCCGGATCACCCGCTGACCGAATTCTATCTGCTGCTGCAGCACGGGCTGGACAAGGCGGGTGTTTTCCACCTGCCTGCGCTCTATGCCAGCTTCCGGGCACCGGCCCGGCGCATCTATGCCGACGAGGCCGCCGGGTGCCTCACCCTCAGCGAAACGGCGGATGCGGGTGCTGTTCTGCTCTCTGCTCCCCGGAACCTCCAGCTGCTTTACAGCAGCCTGCATGTGGAGCCGGATGGCTCCCCCGCCGCCCTGCTGCTCACCGAGGAGTGTTCCCGCGCTGTCTGCGCGGTGCAGCTGCTGCCTCCCTTTGTCTGGGAGGACCCGCTGCCGCCCCTGCCGGATGTCCCGGCCGCTCTGACCCTGCAATTGACCCTGCAGGATGTGGAGGCCATCGACACCGACCCTGCCGCCCTTGCCCGCCGCCTGTGCCAGACCACCCGGCAGAAGCACTGGCTGGCCCACCCCAAAGCAGATCTGTATCTTGCGGAGAAAATTGCCCTTTTCCAAAGGCTTTATCGTTAATGCAATAATCCGTGCGCTTCACCCGTATATGGGGTGAAACGTCCCTTTGAAACAGTTGTTTCCACCAGCCCCGCCCGGGGCCGCAAAGGAGAGAAAGAGACTTATGGGACAGTTGACCAAAGACGAAGTTTTTGCGCTGGCTGTACAGCGATACAGCGACACCGTGTTCCGCGCCGCGATGCACAATTGCAGCTGCACCGCCGATGCGGAGGATGTGGTGCAGGATGTGTTTGAAAAGCTCCTGCGCTACGAAGGCCGCTTTGAGAGTGAGGAGCACCTCAAAGCCTGGCTGCTGCGGGTCGCCATCAATCGCTGCCGGGATATCACCCGGGCCGCGCGCCAGAAGGACACCGAACTGGACGAAAACATTCCTGCCCCGGAATCCGGACATGACGGCAGTGTGCTCGATGCGGTGCGCACTCTGCCGGAAAACTACCGCAACGCCGTGTACCTCCATTATTACGAGGGCTACACCGCCGCCGAGGTAGGCCGGATGCTGGGTGCGCCCACCAACACGGTGCTCAGCTGGCTGCGGCGGGCACGCGCCCAGTTACATACGCTGCTGAAGGAGGAGATCGAAGATGAGGTGGTATGAATACAAGATGGAAGTGGACGATCTGCACGCTTCCGATGACCTGAAGGCAAAGCTGCTTGCCCTGCAGGCCAATGCCGCCGAGACCCCCGGTGCCAAGAGCATCGCCATGCCCGCGCCTTCCCCGACCCCCAAAAAACAGAAAAAGCCCCTCTGCTTCCCCGCCCGGCGCTGGGCCCAGCTGGCCGCCTGCGTGGCAGTCTGCGGGGTCTGCCTGTACGGTGCCGTGTATGCCCACGAATGGGAGGGGGTCACCCTGCTGGGCGGCGGCTCTTCCTCCAACTACTCTGCCGCCAAGGCATCCGCCCCGCAGGCCGCTGTTTACTCCATGGAGGACACCGAAAACGCCGCCTCCGGTTCTGCAGACAACGGCATCTCCTCCTTCAGCGCAGAAGACAGCTACCGGTCAGCAGAGACTGCCGCCGGCGGTTCCCTGCTGACCTCCGGCGAAGCGGAGAGCGATGCTTCCACCCGCACCGCCGACAGCGCCAAAATCATCTATACTGCCAACCTCACGCTGGAGACCCGGGATTACGATACCGCCCGTGCGGCACTGGATGCGGCCCTTTCTGACGCGGACGGCTATATGGAATCCAGCAGCGAGTACACCAACACCGACAGCACCCGGAGCGTCAGCCTGACTTTGCGGGTGCCTCAGGACAGCTACAAGAGCTTTCTGGCCGCCGCTGCCCAGTCCGGCAGCGTGACCTACCAGAACCAGCAGGCGGAGGATATCACCACCCGGTATATGGACACCGAGGCCCGGCTGGCCAGCCTGACCGCCCAGCGCACCCGCCTGCAGGAGCTTCAGGCCACCGCCGAGAACCTCTCCGACCTGCTGGAGATCGAATCCTCCCTCAGCGACGTGCAGTATCAGCTGGAAAGCTGGCAGTCGCAGCTGAACTGGTACAGCCAGCAGGTGGAGTGCTCCACGGTCTACCTCTCGCTGTCTGAGGTGAAGGAGTACACCCCCACCGAGGAGTCCTATCTCTCCCAGCTGTCCAGCGCCCTCCGCAACGGCTGGTCGGGCTTCGTCTCCGGCCTCCAGCAGCTGACGGTCTGGGTCGTGGGCGTCTGGCCTCTGCTGACCCTCATGGCCGCAGCCGCTCTCATCGTCCATCTGGTGCGCCGCCGCACCCGCAAATGATCTCCGCCGAAAAAAATCCGGAACCTTTTTGAAAAAACACTTGACATCCGCCCCATCCTGTGGTATTATACTTGAGCAGTCAGCGAGAGGCTGACAGCGAAAAGTAAATATCGCGGGGTGGAGCAGTCTGGTAGCTCGTCGGGCTCATAACCCGAAGGTCGTTGGTTCAAATCCGGCCCCCGCAACCACCAAGCGTCTCGGAATGATCCGGGACGCTTTTCTTTTGTCCTTTCGTCCCCCAAAACCAAAGCCAGCCTCTGACCGGAACGTTCCGGCCGGAGGCTGGCTTTTTGTGCGTCTTATCCCAATTTTTTGGCATTCTTTTGGGCAAAGAAGAAGCCCACGGCGCTCACGGCCACCACGACATAATAGGTCGCGATCCGGAAGAGCATCAGGACGCTCATCGTCTCGCCCCGGGTGAGGAACGCGCCGAATACCAGCAGGAATGCCGTCTCAATGGAGCCCATGCCGGCCACATTGGGCAGAGCGTTGGAGAGGAAGAGCATCAGTGCGGTGAGCAGCTGCACCTGCCCGAAACTCAGAGCGCTGGAAAGCCCCATGAACCGCAGGCAGAAGTAAGGGATGGTGTACATCAAAAAAAGCTTGCAGAGATGGACTGCGAAAATTTTCAGGCAGCGGGATTTTTCTGTCAGCAGGTGGCGGCTCTCTTCGCTCAGGGTGTCCAGCTGGGTCTGCCAGCTCTCCCGGCGGGCCTGCCATTTCTCCGTCTTGGGCAGCAGGCCCAGAGCCCTGCGGGCAAGGCTCTGCACCAGCGGGGCGGTGCAGAGGAGCACCAGCCCCAGGATGACCCCGGCCACCACCGTGTAGGCGGCGGGCAGGTAGCTCAAAACGCCAGTGGCGTGGGCCGTGAACCACTGCCGGTTCCAAAGCAGCAGTACCGTGGCATACACCAGAACGGCAGCCTTATGGAAGACGTATTGCAGGGTCATCAGCCCCACGCCGGGGCCAAGCCCCAGCCCGCAGCGGTGGAGGTAGTAGGTCTGCATGGGCACCGCTCCGGCCCCCAGACAGATGACATTGCCAAACGTGCCCATCCATGCGTTGTCGATGCCGTGCCGCAGGGTAAAGCCGGGCAGGCGGCTGCGCACGATGAGCCAGCTGGCCACACCCTCCAAAAGCGGGTAGGTGATGCCCAGCGCCAGCACCAGTGCTACCTGTCCGAGGGAAAGCTGGGCCAGCGCGGCGGAGATCTCGGCCCAGTGATCCTGGAACAGCAGGATGAGCACGCCCGTCAGGGCCAGCAGGATGGCTGCGGAGAGCAGGGCTTTTTTGCGGGAGGGGGCAGGGCTCTGGTTTTGGCTTTGCCGGGGCATGGGACACGCTCCTTTCTCAACGGGATTTGAGGACAGTATAGCATATCCCTGCGGGCTTTTTGTGAACATGAGACAAATTTTTCTTGGCAAATACAGCAATATGATAAAAGGGACAGGCGTCTGCCTGTCCCTCGAGGGTTATTTGTTGTTCAACTGTTCCACTTTTTCGGTCAGCTCTTTTACCGCCGTGGTCAGCGTCCGGGCGAACGCTTCTTTGGAATAATAGCGCTCGTAGAGGGCGCGGCAGTCGTCGTGCATGGCGGCCAGCTCGGCGGGGTGCTCAATGGCCCAGCAGAGCAGCTTTTCCAGCTGGGCGGGGTCATCGTCTCGGTAGACGAAGCCGTCTACCCCCTCGGTGACAAGGCCCGCCGTGCCCGTGTGCTCCGACACGATGGAGGGCTTGCCGAAGATCAGGCCCTCGGTGACGAAGGTTGGCATGGGGTCATCGCGGGAGGCGCAGACCAGGCAGGTGCACTGCTGCATCAGGGATTTGATCTCGTCCCGGCTCAGCCGCTTGCAGTAGAAGACGTTGGCGGGGCAATCGGCCGTCAGGTTCCGCACGGCGTCCATCATCTCCCGGTCGGCTGCCTTGCCCACAAAGAGGAACGAGGCTTTCTGCCGTACCTCGGGGGGCAGCAGCCGGATGGCCTTGCAGAAGATATCCTGACCTTTGCGCCGCTCGAACGAACCCACGGTGACGAAGAGCGGGCGGCCATTGGCGTAGCCCAGGTCGTAGACCGGGAAGTCTTCTTTCGAGTAGTCGGGCAGGCCATAGATGAGCTGTTTGATCTCGAACTCGGGCCGGACGGCGTGCATGGCCGCCGCCGCGTGCTTGCCCACGGAATAGACCTCCACATTCGGGGCAATGGTCTTGGGGATCTGGTGGGCAATGTGCGGGTAGCCCGCAAAGGCATCGTGGAGCCACCAGAGCACAGGCACGCCGGTATCGCTCAGGGCCCGGAGCACCCGTCCGCTGACCACGGTGTTGACAATGACGAAATCGGCGCAGAGGGCCAGCCCCCACAGAGCCGGGGAGGAAACACACCCTGCCCGGGTGATAACGGCGGCACCGGCGTCCCGGAACAGCTGCAAAGAACCGTTGTCACTGGGGCCCAGCACCGTCACTTCATAGCCCATGCTGCGGAGCACGGGCACGGCGCTCACCATCACGATGGGAGCACCCGTCATATCCAGCACATGGCTGATGAGGAATGCCCGCTTGCCGTGGAGAGAATAGGCGTCCTCGGCGCAGATGTCTCGCTCAAAATGGAGCAGAGCCTGTGGAACGCGGGTGCACCGCTCGCTCAGGCGGGCGGCAGCGTCCAGCAGTTCGCTGACGCTCTCCGGGTCCTTTGCGGCGGCGCGGCAGCGGTCCAGC
>ENA-OURU01004061-OURU01004061.1-human-gut-metagenome-genome-assembly--contig:-NODE-4061-length-11208-cov-4.078185_pt1 | contig 11208 bp, 10 predicted proteins | sample MGYA00242137_ERZ509064 | MGnify/ENA primary metagenome ERZ509064 (study PRJEB26280, sample SAMEA2338777) | human gut metagenome | biome: human gut; feature: human-associated habitat; material: faeces...
GCGTCCGCTTCGCCATAAAGAAGTCTTTTGCTTTACAAGCGTATCACCCCAACAACTACAAATCTTTAATTTCATACAGAAAGGACTCATTATGCGTGAAAGATTAACGAAAAGCGACGTTGAAAAAATTAAAGCCGAGATTGAACACCGTAAGCTGGTGGAACGAAAAGAATTGATCGAAGCGGTAAAAGAAGCAAGATCTCATGGGGATCTGAGTGAGAACTTTGAATATCATGCGGCAAAAAAAGCAAAAAATCAGAATGAAAGCAGAATCCGTTACCTGGAGAGAATGCTCAAGACTGCGGAAATTGTAGAAGATCATTCCAAAGCAGATGAAATCGGACTGAATAATACAGTGGAACTGTATTGTGAGGATGATGATGAAGTGGAAACTTACCGGATCGTCACTTCTGTCCGGGGAAGTTCATTGAATGGCCTTGTCAGTATAGAATCTCCAATAGGCAAGGCGTTACTGGGACATAAAGAGGGCGATCGGGTTTATATAAAAGTCAATGATGATTTTGGATATTATGTAGTGATACGCAAAGTGATCAAGACAGAAGATGAAGCTGAAGATCATATCAGAAGCTTTTAAAAAGATAGTTTCAAGAAGAAAAGTACTGTGAGAGAGGAGAGATGAACGGTGATGGAGATCAGTACCGTATTATTTGATTTGGACGGAACAATCACTGATTCGGGATCAGGGATTATAAATTCAGTAAAGTATGCACTGAAAAAGGCTGGAAGGAAAATTCCACCGGAGGATGAATTACGCAAATTTATTGGACCTCCTTTGCAGGAACAGTTTATGAAATGTTGTGGGATAGAAGAGAAAGAGGCAGCAGAGATGGTGGTATTATACAGGGAATACTATCAGGAAGAAGGAATTTTTGATAACCGGGTCTATGATGGAGTCATGGAAATGCTGAAGACTTTGAAAGAAGCCGGACTGACGATTGTAATGGCAACGTCAAAGCCTGAAAAATTTGCAAAAATGATTGCAGAACATTTTGGATTTGCGAAGTATTTTGATCTGATCGGTGGAGCCTGCATGGATGGAGCAAGAACAAAAAAGCAGGAAGTGATCCAATATGTTCTGGAACAGTGCAAAGAAAAAGACCGGGAGAAAATCAGAATGGTTGGAGACCGGTGCTATGATATTGAAGGTGCAAATAGAGAAGGAATCCGTGCCATTGGTGTTCTGTACGGGTATGGATCGAAAGAAGAACTGGAGGAAGCGGGAGCTGACGGGCTTGCAGAGACACCGGAAGAGGTTGTCAGAATGATTTTAAATGGCATGCATCCGTAAGGAATCTGCCGGTGATAGATGAAGCAAATGAAAAAGATTCTCAAAAATAACTTTTCAAAGGTATTTTCATTGACAGCAGACAGGCAGTGATGTATAGTGTTCCTGTAAAGAACTACTATGGAGAAGAGCAGAGAATGGATGAAAGCAGAGAAATTGAATACCTGATGCATTTCGGGTTATCCAGGCAGGAAGCTCTTATTTACAGAAAGCTTCTTGAAAGGGGAAAAAAGACCGGGTATGAGATTGCGAGAGATACCGGGATTTCCAGGTCGAATGCCTATGCTTCGCTTGCGGCAATGGTGGAAAAAGGTGCTGCATATCTGGTAGAAGGCGATGCAAAGCGTTATATCCCCATTGTTCCACAGGAGTTTTGTGGAAACCGAATCCGGAGACTTGAAAAAGAGCTGGAATGGCTTCAGCAGAATCTTCCCAGTGAGTCCGTGGAAGAGGATGGATATATTACGGTTGAAGGTAAGAAGAATATTGCAGACAAAATTCATCATTTATTGACCGGAGCAGAAGAACGGGTCTATTTTTCCTGTTCTAAAGGATGCCTGGAGGAATTTAAAGAGGAACTTCTGCAACTGGTGAGAAGAGGAAAAAAGGTTGTTCTGATTACGGATGAATCTTTTCCGATGAAAGAAGTTATCGTTTATGTAACCAGGAAAAAAGAGCAGCAGATCGGACTGATTGTAGATTCCCGCTATGTTCTTTCAGGAGAATATGGAATGGGCAGCATGAATACGTGTGTCTATTCCGGTCAGAGAAATTTTGTGACAGTATTTAAAAATGCACTTGCAAATGAAATTGAACTGATAAAGATACGAAAAGGAGAGAAGAAAGATGAGCAAGAAACCATTTGTTACAAAGGAACAGGTTGAAGAGATCGTAAAGACCTACCCGACGCCGTTTCATCTTTATGATGAGAAAGGAATCCGTGCGAATGCAAAGGCATTAAAAGAAGCATTTTCATGGAATCCGGGATATAAAGAATATTTTGCAGTAAAGGCAACTCCAAATCCGTTCCTTCTGGATATCCTGAAGGAGTATGGTTGTGGATGTGACTGCTCATCTTATACGGAGCTGATGCTCTCAGAAGCAGTAGGTGTAACGGGACATAATATTATGTTCTCGTCAAATGATACTCCTGCAGAGGATTTCCTTCTGGCAGATAAACTTGGTGCGATCATCAATCTGGATGATATCAGCCATATTGAGTTCCTTGAAAGTGCGATCGGACATATTCCTGAGACGATCAGCTGCCGTTACAATCCAGGCGGATTATTTAAAATCAGCAATGATATCATGGACAATCCGGGAGATGCCAAATATGGTATGACAACAGAACAGATCACGGAAGCATTTAAGATCCTGAAAAGCAAAGGTGCAAAAGAGTTTGGAATCCATGCATTTCTTGCCAGCAATACGGTGACAAATGACTATTATCCGATGCTTGCGAAAGTTTTGTTTGAGCAGGCAGTACGTCTTAAAAATGAGACAGGTGCAAATATTAAGTTTATCAATCTGTCAGGCGGAATTGGTATTCCGTACAGACCGGATCAGGAGCCGAATGATATTTATGCGATCGGAGAAGGCGTGCGTAAAGTCTATGAGGAAGTATTAGTCCCTGCTGGAATGGGTGATGTAGCAATCTTTACAGAACTGGGACGTTACATGATGGGACCTTACGGCTGCCTTGTTACAAAAGCGATTCACGAGAAAAAGACTTATAAAGATTATATTGGTGTAGATGCATGTGCAGTTAATCTGATGCGTCCGGCAATGTATGGAGCATATCATCATATTACGGTTCTTGGAAAAGAGAATGAACCATGTGACCATAAATACGATGTGACAGGATCTCTGTGCGAGAATAATGATAAATTTGCGATTGACAGAATGCTCCCAGAGATTGAAAGAGGAGATTACCTGGTGATTCATGATGCGGGGGCTCACGGCTTTTCCATGGGATACAATTACAATGGAAAATTAAAGTCAGCGGAGTTATTGCTGAAAGAAGATGGAAGCGTGCAGATGATCCGTCGTGCTGAGACACCGAAGGATTATTTCGCTACATTTGATTGCTTTGAGATAGGCAAAAAACTTGGTGAGTAATAAAAAAAGTGGTTGAAATAAATAAGCAAATATGATATCATAAAAAAAGTCGGTTCGGGGAATAATGAACCGACAAAATAAGCCGCTGTGGCGGAATTGGCAGACGCACTTGACTCAAAATCAAGCGGTTAGTAGCCGTGCCGGTTCGAGTCCGGCCAGCGGCATCAGACAGAATCTCTGAATCTCCTGTAAATCCAGTGTTTACAAGGAGTTCAGGGATTTTTTGTGTTAAGAAAGATGCTCCCTCAATGCTGGTGGTATTTTATCCTTATTTATCGGCAATCTTCAGTAATTCCTCAAAGCGTGCAATCCGTACTTTTGCATCCGGGACATCGCCCAGTCCGTATTCAGCAAAAATAAAAGGAATACCAGCCCTGGAGCAGGAATCAGCATCGCCCTGCGTATCACCAACGTAAACCGGAGATTTCAGCCCATTTTTCCCAATCAACTGTAAAAGTGTCTGATCTTTTGAAAGCTGGGTTTCTCCAAAGCAGAGGTGATCTTTGATGTAAGGTTCGATCCCAGATGATTTCATCATGACTTCAATATATCCACACTGACAATTACTGACAATGAAGAGTGGATATCTGAGGGAAAGTTCTCTGATCGTATCAACAACACCATCATACATTTTCCCCGGGTGAGTTTCGAGATATCGGTTTTCATAATCAAAGCAGATCGTAAGGAGTCGCATTCTTTCGTCGAGTGGAATCTGGGGAAAAAGTGCATCGGCAATTTCAGTCATGGTTTTTCCAAAGAGCCATGCAAGAGAGTCCCGTGTCAGATCAGGTGTCATATCGGTATTTTCGGCGATCGCAAGATTCCACGATTCAGCCACGGGATCTACAGAATCCCATAAAGTGCCATCTACGTCAAATATAATACTATCCATATTTATTTCCTCTTTTATTTTTAATGATGCGTACATAATACCATAAAATGAGCCTTTTAAAAAGATAGTTTTTAGTGTATACTTTATTGTTGGGTTATAAAGAAACTGAGGGTTTCACGGGCAGTGGATCAGCAGTGTAAAGAGCAAAGATTGAGGAGAAGTTTCAGATGAGAGAGAAGATTGTACTGATCGATGGACATAGCATACTGAACCGGGCATTTTATGGCGTACCGGATCTGACAAATTCGGAAGGACTTCATACGAATGCGGTATATGGTTTCCTGAATATTATGTTCAAAATACTGGATGAGGAAAAACCAGAATATCTGACGGTGACATTTGATGTGCATGCACCGACTTTCCGGCATGAAATGTATCAGGAATATAAAGGAACAAGAAAGCCGATGGCAGAGGAACTGCGTCAGCAGGTTCCGGTGATCAAAGAGGTTCTGAAGGCAATGAATATCGAGATCATTGAACAGGCAGGACTGGAAGCAGATGATCTTCTTGGAACGATTTCTCATCAATGTGAAAAAGAGGGACTGGATGTCTCGATCATTTCAGGAGACCGTGATACACTTCAGCTTACCACGGAGCATATCAAGGTGCGGATTCCGAAGACAAAGCAGGGAAAGACAGAGATCGAAGATTATCTTGCGGCTGATGTGAAAGAGCGTTATGGAGTGACTCCGACAGAATTTATTGATGTAAAAGCTTTAATGGGCGATACATCGGATAATATTCCCGGAGTTCCGGGAATTGGAGAAAAGACGGCGACAAAGATCATCCAGGAATATAAGACGATTGAAAATGCATATGAGCATGTAGACGAATTAAAGCCGCCAAGAGCAAGCAAGAATCTGAAAGAGTTCTGGGAGCAGGCACAGATGAGTAAGACGCTGGCGACTATTAGGCTGGATGCGGAGACAGAATTTGATCTGAAGGGGGCAAGACATGGCAACCCTTATACGAAGGAAGCTCATGAGCTGTTCCAAAAGCTTCAGTTTAAGAATCTGCTGGGACGGTTCGATGTAGAAACTTCAGCAAATGATCTAGAAGCAGCCTTTTGTGAAGTGACAGGAAAAGCTGCGATTGAAAAGATATTTAAAGAGGCAGAGAAGGCAGGGAAGGTTGGAGTTGCATTTTCCAGAGATGAGGGAAATGTATTACCATTGTTCGCACATCCATCAGGAATTGGCAGAATCGCACTTTGTTATGCTGAGAAAAAGACGGTTACGATTCCGTGTGATATGGAGATGGATTTTGAAACTCTGGCAGGAATGATTTCTGATCTGGCAGGGAAGGTAAAAGTATTTTCTATGTGCGGACTGAAAGAATATCTCAATTATTTACCGCAGGCAAAGAGAGAGAACAGTTTTGACGTGATCGTGGCAGCCTATCTTTTGAATCCATTAAAGAGTGATTATGATTATGAGGATGTAGCGAGAGAGCAACTGGGACTTCTGATCGATGAAAAGGCAGAGGAAAGTACAAAGGCATGCTATGAAGCTTATACGGCATATATGGCAGTAGAACCGCTGAACCGGAAAATGGAAGAAGCCGGGATGACAGAACTGTTCCGGGAAATTGAGATGCCTCTGGTATTTACCTTGTATGAAATGGAGCAGGCAGGAATCCACGTGGAAGGCGAGGCATTGAAAGTCTATGGAGACCAGCTTGGAAGCCGGATCGTAGAACTGGAAAAAGAGATCTATGAAATGGCAGGCGAGACATTCAATATTAATTCTCCAAAGCAGCTGGGCGTGATCCTTTTTGAAAAACTGGAAATGCCGCATGCCAAGAAGACCAAGACCGGGTATTCTACAGCAGCAGATGTACTGGATAAGCTTGCACCGGAGTATCCGATCGTGGCAAAGATTCTGGAATACCGGCAGCTTACAAAGTTAAAATCGACTTATGCTGACGGGCTTGCCACATTTATCGGGCCGGATGGAAGGATTCATGGTAAATTTAACCAGACAATTACTGCAACAGGAAGAATCAGCAGTACAGAACCGAATCTTCAGAATATTCCGGTGAGAATGGAATTGGGGCGTCTGATCCGTAAAGTTTTTGTGCCGAAAGAAGGCTGCGTATTTGTGGATGCAGATTATTCTCAGATTGAACTGAGGATTCTTGCCCATTGTTCGGGGGATGAACAGTTGATCCAGGCATACCGGGAGGCAAGGGATATTCATCGGATGACGGCATCCCAGGTATTTCATGTACCGTTTGATGAGGTGACAGATCTTCAGAGAAGGAATGCCAAGGCAGTTAATTTTGGTATCGTTTATGGAATCAGTTCTTTTGGCTTAAGTCAGGATCTGAGTATTACAAGAAAAGAGGCAGCCAGGTATATTGAACATTATTTTGAGACCTATCCGGGGATCAAGACTTTTCTGGATCAGTGTGTGGCAGATGCAAAAGAAAAAGGCTATGCAGTGACATTATTCGGACGAAGAAGGCCGGTGCCGGAGCTGAAATCCAGCAATTTTATGCAGAGAAGTTTTGGAGAACGTGTGGCGATGAATGCACCGATTCAGGGAACTGCGGCAGATATCATCAAGATTGCGATGATCCGTGTCAGTGATGAAATGAAGAAGCAAAATATGAAGTCAAGAATGATCCTGCAGGTGCATGATGAGCTTCTGATCGAAGCGGCAGAAGAGGAAGTAGACGAAGTGAAAAAAATCTTAAAAGAAGAGATGGAACATGCAGCGAGTCTGTCAGTTCCGCTTCTGGCAGATATGCATACAGGAAAGAACTGGTATGAGGCAAAATAATATGAAAGTAATAGGAATCACCGGAGGGGTAGGGTCCGGAAAAAGTGCAGTACTTGCCTGGATGGAACAGGAGTATGGAGCGTGTATCTGTCAGATGGACGAAGTTGCAAAGCAGCTTCAGAAAAAAGGAACAGAATGTTTCAAAAAGATCGTAGATGAATTTGGTGATGCTGTCGTTGGAGAAGACGGGGAACTGGATCGGAAAGAACTGGGTAAAATGGTATTCTCAAGTGCGGAAAAATTGCAATGCCTGAATGCAATCGTGCATCCGGCAGTGCTGAAATGGGTGCAGAAGGATATTGTTGAGAAGAGAAAGCAGGGAAAGCCTCTGTATGTCGTAGAAGCGGCACTTCTGACAGATACAGGAAGAGAGCTGTGCGATGAGATGTGGTATATTTATACTTCTGAAAATATCCGCAGGCAGAGACTGAAAGCCTCCAGGCATTATACAGATGAGAAGATTACAGATATGATCGCTTCACAGCCATCGGAAGATACATTCCGGCAGGCATGTCAGGCAGTGATTGATAACAGTGGAGACTTTGAAGATACAAAAAGACAAATAGGAGATAAGTTATAAAATGAGAATGTGCAGCATTGCAAGTGGAAGCAGCGGGAACTGTATTTATGTGGGAAGTGATAATACGCATCTGCTTGTGGATACTGGAATCAGTAAAAAAAGAATCGAAGAAGGACTGAAGACCCTGGATCTGAAAGGGAATGATCTGAATGGAATCCTGATCACGCATGAACATTCAGATCATATTCAGGGACTGGGGGTATTCAGCAGAAAGTATCAGATCCCGATCTATGCCACAAAAGGTACATTAGAAGGAATAAAAAGTTATTCAGGACTCGGAAAGATGCCGGAGGGATTATATCATCCGATCCATACAGATGAGCCGTTTACGCTGGGGGATATTGATATTCATCCTTTTGAGATTTCACATGATGCGAACGAACCGGCAGGATACCGGCTGGAGTGCGGAGCAAAGTCCGTTGCTGTTGCAACAGATCTCGGCAAGTATGATTCGTATACAGTGAAAAATTTACAGAATCTAGATGCGGTTCTGCTGGAGGCAAATCATGATATCCATATGCTGGAGGTCGGTGGATATCCATATTATCTGAAGCAGAGGATTCTCGGAGACAGAGGTCATTTATCAAATGAATTGTCAGGACAGCTCCTTTGTGATATACTACATGATAATCTGAAACATATTATGCTGGGACATCTGAGCAAGGAGAATAATTATGCAAAGCTTGCTTATGAGACAGTAAAACTGGAAGTGACTCTGGCGGATAATGAGTATAAGGGAGAAAATCTTGATATGTTTGTTGCAAGCAGAGATTCAGTTTCAGAGATCATTACGGTATGATCAGATTTATAACAAAAAGCGGAGGTACAATGAAAATGAAAAAATGTATTGTCACAGTACTTGGAAAAGACACGGTGGGAATTATTGCGAGAGTGTGTACATATCTGGCGGAGAACGGGATCAATATTTTAGATATCTCTCAGACGATCGTGCAAGGATATTTTAATATGATGATGATCGTTGATGTTTCAAATCTGAAAAAAGATTTTACAGATGTATGCGATGAAATGGATACACTCGGAAAAGAAATTGGAGTAAGTATCCGTTGCCAGAGAGAAGAGATCTTTGAGAAAATGCACAGATTATAGGATTTACCGTACAGCAGTGAAGAGACATAGAAGATGAGGATAAGATTATGATTAATATGTATGAAGTTTCAGAGACAAATAAGATGATCGAGCATGAGAACCTGGATGTCCGTACGATCACCCTGGGAATCAGCCTTCTGGATTGCATTGACTCTGATCTGGATCAGTTAAATCAGAATATTTATAATAAGATCACGACAGTTGCAAAGGATCTTGTATCTACAGGACAGGATATCGAAAAAGAATTTGGAATCCCGATCGTGAATAAGAGAATTTCCATTACCCCGGTTTCACTGGTCGGCGGCTCAGCCTGTAAGACTCCGGAAGATTATGTGACGATCGCAAGGACACTGGATAAGGCGGCGAAAGAAGTCGGTGTGAATTTTATTGGCGGATATTCAGCACTTGTTTCAAAAGGGATGACGAAGAGTGAAGAGAATCTGATCCGTTCCATTCCGCAGGCACTGGCTGAGACGGAACGGATCTGTAGTTCCGTAAATGTCGGGTCGACGAAAACCGGGATCAATATGGATGCGGTACGACTCTGTGGTCAGATCGTAAAAGAAGCGGCAGAAGCGACAAAGGACAATGATTCCCTTGGATGTGCAAAGCTGGTGATTTTCTGCAATGCACCGGATGATAATCCGTTTATGGCGGGTGCATTCCTTGGAGTGACAGAGGCAGATGCAGTTATCAATGTAGGAGTCAGCGGACCGGGTGTAGTTAAGAAGGCATTGGAAAAAGTGCGTGGAAAAGGATTTGAGGAACTTTGCGAGACGATCAAGAAGACCGCATTCAAAGTTACGAGAGTGGGTCAGCTTGTGGCAGGAGAGGCTTCTGCAAGACTGGGAATCCCATTTGGTATTGTAGATCTTTCCCTTGCACCAACTCCTGCAGTTGGAGACAGTGTTGCGGAGATTTTGGAAGAGATCGGACTTGAGCGGGTAGGAGCTCCGGGAACAACAGCGGCTCTTGCTATGCTGAACGATCAGGTGAAAAAAGGTGGCGTTATGGCATCTTCCTACGTGGGAGGGTTAAGCGGTGCTTTTATTCCGGTCAGTGAAGATCAGGGTATGATCGATGCAGTTCATGCAGGATCACTGACGCTGGAGAAACTTGAAGCGATGACCTGTGTATGCTCCGTAGGACTGGATATGATCGCAATTCCGGGCAAGACATCTGCTGCAACAATTTCCGGTATCATTGCTGATGAGATGGCGATCGGTATGGTGAACCAGAAGACAACGGCAGTCCGTCTGATTCCGGTGATCGGAAAAGATGTAGGGGATACGGCAGAGTTTGGAGGACTTCTCGGATATGCTCCGATCATGCCGGTAAATGAGTTCGGATGTGATGCATTTATTAACAGAAAGGGAAGAATCCCTGCACCGATCCACAGTTTTAAGAATTAAAATGCAAGAGTCCCGGGAATGGGATGCGAAGAAAGGAATGCGGACACTTTGGAATGCCCGCCTGATAAGGAGAAGTTGAATGAGTAAAGTTGCAATTGTAACGGACAGCAATAGCGGAATTACGCAGAAGCGGGGTGAAGAACTGGGAATCTACGTGCTTCCGATGCCGTTTTTCATTGATGGTGAATTATATTTAGAAGATATTACGCTTTCACAGGAACAGTTCTATGAAAAACTGGGAGCTGATTCTGAAATTTCCACATCCCAGCCATCGCCGGGAGATGTCATGGATCTGTGGGATAAGCTTTTAGTGGATTATGATGAAATCGTGTGCATTCCGATGTCAAGTGGTTTGAGCAGTACCTGTGAAACGGCTCTTTCACTGGCACAGGATTATGATGAAAAAGTACAGGTTGTCAATAATCAGAGGATTTCCGTTACGCAGGAACAGTCAGTTTACGATGCGATCAAGCTGCGTGATGAAGGGAAATCTGCCGCAGAGATCAGACAGGTGCTGGAAAAAGAAAAAATGCAGGCGAGTATCTATGTCACAGTAGATACGTTGAAGTATCTGAAAAAGGGTGGAAGAATCACTCCGGCAGCAGCAGCTATTGGAACGGTATTGAATTTAAAGCCGGTTCTTCAGATCCAGGGAGAGAAGCTGGATGCATTTGCAAAAGTCAGAGGCTGGAAGGCAGCGAAGAAGACGATGCTCAATGCTATCGAAAAAGATCTGACAGACCGCTTTGCGGATGTAAAAGATCAGATGGTTCTTGGAATGGCGTATACGTGCAGCAAAGAAGAAGCAGATGAGTGGAAAAATGAAATCCAGACCCGGTTTCCGGATTACGAACTGGTAGAAGGTCCGCTGTCACTGAGCATTGCATGCCATATTGGACCGGGAGCGATGGCGATTACCTGCATGAAGAGAGTATAAATTTGTAGTTGTTGGGGAGAAAATATCTCGGCAGTAGAAAGTATCTGATGAAAAAACGTTCATATCCGCCCTT
>ENA-OURU01004065-OURU01004065.1-human-gut-metagenome-genome-assembly--contig:-NODE-4065-length-11196-cov-3.030428_pt1 | contig 11196 bp, 8 predicted proteins | sample MGYA00242137_ERZ509064 | MGnify/ENA primary metagenome ERZ509064 (study PRJEB26280, sample SAMEA2338777) | human gut metagenome | biome: human gut; feature: human-associated habitat; material: faeces...
TTACGGCTTGCGGTGCATCTTAAAAGGGTGCGCCGCACCGAACTGTATTTATTCTTTTAATCTTTTGACTGTTGATTTTGTAGAAGCCGTAAGCCTCCACACAGCAAACCATAGCGAAAAAGTAAAATCATAAATGTGAAATAAAGTCATCAAACAGGGTCTTCTTAGCCGAGCCGTTTGGCTAAGCGGCTAGACCACTTCTGAAAAAAAATCGAAGCGTATAGAAGCAAATATTTAGTCGGGGTTAAAGTTCTAAGGCGTTGAATCAAGAATTTCTTCAATAAATACGTCGTTCAGACAATTTCGCAAAGAATCCTCGGCTTTTTGGAGCATTTCGGACCAAGCCGTCGCGTACCATTTCATAAAAATGCGTATTTTTGGATCTTTCCATTTATTTCCTGATGTTACGATCCATAGTGGTTCAGAATTCCGGTGCCATCCGTCTAAAATCGGTACCAAATGACCTAGTTTAATTTCTTTTGCGCAGTGGCCTATCGGTAAGTCTACGATTAAGGCCTCTCCTTGAAGGACAATATGCTTAAGAAATAAAACATCAGTCGAAGTAACTGTTTTGCCGTAGGTCACTATTCTTTTTTCTTTGGCTTTCAGTAGGTATTCTGTACGGGCTCTTGAGGCTCCGCAAAAAACAGCACAGAAATGTTGTGAGAGCTCTGAAGGATGATGTGGATAACCAAATTTTTTTATATAGGAGGGAGAAGCAAGTGCAAAATATTTCGCCCGTCCTCTCGGAATCGCTTCCAATCCGCTTAAATCTAGATTACCGGTGAATGTCGAAACATCACATGTCCCGTTTAGGACTTTATTGAGATTAGGTCCTATTTCTGTCTGAAATTCGATTCCTTTATGCTGGGTTGAAAATTCCATCAACAAGCGATGGGTATTCTGGCTGCCGAGAGAACCAGCAGCGACTGCAAAACGGATCTGGCCGGAGAGGCTGGAGTGATAATCTTTAGCTGTCTCAAAGCGGTGTTGTAGTTTCCTGTGGCTCTCACATAATGTTCGAATTTCCGGCAAAAAATTGACTGCTGCTGAGGTAAGACGAATTGGTTTATTCGTCGAAAGCAACTTCACACCCCATGTATTTTCAATGGTACGAATTCTTCGGATGAGCGCAGCAAGACTGATCTTACTCTCATGAGCGATTTGATTGAGTTGCCTGCCTTCCGACAAGCCAAGAAGAGTCTCCCAAGTCTCAATATCATTGAAGGGGTTCACAAGAAATCCAAATTAAGAAAAAACAAAACATATTAATTATTTTCATATTATCCCCACCCAATTTTAAAAAATGAAAATTAGCGACAAGATTTTTTTTGGGATAGTTATATTCAAACTGTTACTTTCAGGAGGAATTATGAAATTAAGAAAATCTTTCGCAATTGTTTTTTGCGTTTTATTTTCATTAGCCGCAAACGCAGCAGAACGAGATGAATTCTTTTGGCTTGGCGAAATGAATAAGGCTACTGCTGTAATTAACAGTGAAGAAGGTTTACTGGATAAAGCCGTGACACCGAAAATAGCCAGAGGCATCGAAGAGGTTATAACAAACGGGAGTAAACCCGGCGCAAAACGTCCGAAGAAAGTTATCGCTTTCGAGCCGCTCCTTATTAAAGCTGCCGGAATGGATGTCACCATGCTTCATATCGGAAGATCGAGCCAAGATATGCACGCTACCTATCGCGCAGCCATTTTAAGAGATGAAGCTCTGGAACTGATGGTTTCTTTGAGCAATACGATGCAGTCTCTGCTTGACCTTGCAGAGAAAAATAAAAATACGATTGTTCCTAATTACACAAATGGCGTTGCGGCTCAACCTAACAGCTACGCACATTATCTTCTTGGTTTGCTTTCTGCCTTCAGAAGAGACGCAGAAAGAATTGAAAATTTTTATGATCGCTTAAATTACTGTGCTATGGGTACTACGGTACTTAACGGCACAAGTTGGCCGCTAAATCGTGAAAGAATGGCTCATTACTTGGGTTTTAAAGCCCCGGTTGAAAATGCCTATGACGCGGGCCAGTTTAAGTCCAACGATGACGCAGTCGAGTTCTCTTCAATTTTAACGAGCATTGCACTTCACGTTGGAACCTTTATACAGGACTTGAGTGTGCAGTACGCTCAGCCAAGGCCGTGGATATTACTGCAAGAGGGTGGAGAGAATACTTATGTTTCATCGGCAATGCCACAGAAACGTAATCCGGGACTGATGATCCGTACCCGTACAAACGCTAGTCGTGTCATTTCGGATGCGCAACAGGCTGTTTGGCTTGCGCACAATATCATTCCGGGTATGAGCGATGCTCGTAATGTTGAAGACACATCCGGCCGAGTGAAAGAAACCCTTGCTATGTTAAGTCAGGTTAGGCGAGTAATCGCTGCTTTAAAAATCAATCCCGAACGTGCTTTGGAAGAGTTGAATTCGGACTGGACTGCTAGTCAGGAAGTAGCTGACGTTTTCATGCGGGACTATAAATTACCTTTTAGAGTAGGCCACCATATCGCAAGTGAAATTGTTAGTTACGCCAAAGCGAACGGTATTAAGCCGGCAGATTTTCCCTATTCTGAGGTAAAACGAATCTATGCTGAAGTAATTAAGAAGGAATACCCGCAAGGTAATCCACTGTGTCCAATGCCCGAAAGTCAATTTAAGGATACGTTGAACCCCGTCAAAATTATTCAAAATCGCAAAACTACAGGGGGCCCGCAACCGGCTGAACTTAATAAAAATCTTGCAAGTATGGAGAAATCCATTCAGTCTCAGCTTAATTGGGCAAAAGACAATGTTGCCACAATATCAAATGCGCTGCAAAAACTAGATGGTGACTTCCAAAAAATTCTCCCAAAAGAGGAGGCTAAAAAAAACTGACAGATCATTAGATCTTAATCGATAGGTGTCAATCACTCTGTTAAAACATCCCCGCAGTGTAGATCCTCGCAGCGGGGATGTTGCATAGAGCCCTTTAGGTCAGCTGTTTTCAGGTGTATGTTTTTCCCCCTATCTCTCAGGTTCTTTTGTCTTTTTCGCTTTCGGCACTTCCGGCAGCGGTTTCCCGGCTTGTTCCAGCTCAGTAAACCGTTTGTAGAGCCCCTTGATTTCAGCTTCAGCATCCGAAAGCTTTGAATACTTAGACGACAAAGCTTGAACGTGCTTTGCAAGAATCTCGCGACCTTTCGGACTTAGTTCATGCTCCTGCGGCATCTTCGAGATTTCTTTGACGTTAGATTTGGCTATCGTTACCAAATCCGTCGGACTAAGAGAATCGCACTCCTTGAATCCGTGTTCCAGCATCCAAACGCTTATGTTTGACTTAACTTGTTTGAACCATCGGACTAGCTGAGGCTCTGTAGCTTGTTGTCTAGCGCAAGCCTCAACTAAATAGGCACAGGCTTCTTCTTTGTAATGAGGATGGGTTGGCGCTATCCCGGCAGCCTTCAGATTTGACAATGCAAATTCCGCTGCAAAGTCGTCGTTTCTAGCTGCCTTTAAAAGTATTTCCGGGGCCGCTTCGATTGCCGGTTTCATTCTTCTTTTGAAAGCGGTGTCATAAGCCATATGAACGCCGATTTCATGAAGCAAAACAGCAGGTGCAGAAAGGGCTCTCAGATTCTCGGCAACTAATACCGCTTGATTCTTACTCTTGTTATAAAAACCTTGTACTTTTCCAAATCTCGACTTACGACAATTGTTCTGAGAGTCAATTTTTTCAAGCTCATCTCTGATTTCTTGCGTATAATCGACATCAGTGTAGAGATCCTTGTGCGCTTTCACGGGTTGAGTTCCGTTTTGATTTTGCTCAATGGCTGGTACTAAAGAGGGCGCTGTTACGGAAGCAGCGTGGTCAGGAAACTCAAGTGCGCCTGACAATCTGACACTATCAGTTCCCCAAGCTCTGTATCTATTTGATACAGGTGTCATCGTTATTACGATAAACCTTTGCTTATCCTCTTCAAAACGGCACGGCACACCCAGTTTAAAAGTAGATGAGTAGAAGACGAATTGATTTGGTGAAAGCCGAAAAAGTTCATTGCTTCTTTTTAAAACATCCTTCAGGCCAATCATTGCCGATTCAGTTTTATTATTTTCATCTCGATAAAAATCCCTTGACGAGTGTTCTAAGAGGTTTCCCGTCAAGTGTTTGGCTCCAAAACCTCGATGTTGATAAACAATGTGATACCCTTCTTTTACAATAATTTTTCCGCTTGGGAATTTCAGATTCTCTTTTAACTTCAAAGTTGCAAAAATTCCCTCCGGGTTGTTTTCGTGCGCGAACTCATCCGGCACCACATATCCGGTTATTGTGTTTTTCTTCGACTCTTTGATATCGAGTCCTATTGCCTCGGCTTCCTCAATGTTTCGGACAATCCTGAGCCTTCCGGTATCAATCAAGGCGTCGATTGTCTTTTTTCCGAATTTGGAATTAAGACTCTCCCTGATCTCTGAAATCTTAGTGCCGTAAGTGACAGAGCCGACAGAAAAACACTTGTTGGTGTTATTGGCAGGGGTTTTCATCTTTCTGCCTCCTTATCCTTTGCGGCTGGTTTCGGCACTTCCGGCAGCGGCTTCCCGGCTTGTTCCAGCTCGGTAAACCGTTTGTAGAGTCCCTTGATTTCAGCTTCAGCATCCGAAAGCTTTGAATACTTAGACGACAATGCCTGAACGTGCTTTGCAAGAATCTCGCGGCCCTTCGGACTTAGTTCATACTCCTGCGGCATTTTCGAGATTTCTTTGACGTTCGATTTGGCTATCGTCGCGAGATCGAGCGCTGAGAGCTTACTGGTATCTCTGACGCCGTGCTCGACCAGCCAGACATTGACTGTAGATTTAACGTCGTTAAACCATCGGACGACAGCCGGTGCTCGGGCCTGAGCTTTTGCCGCTTCTTCGACAAGATATCCGCAGACTTCTTCCCGGTAATCAAAGGAACTGCGGGAGATTCTGCTTTCCTGAAGACGTTTTTCAACGGTCTTCATCAGAGTGTCTTCAGTTTTTAATCCCGTTTCATACAGGTTTACAGCCGTATCAATCAGCTTCCGGGTCTTTGCTCTTAGAGTGGAATCGGCAGACATGTGAACACCGACCTCATGCAGCATCACCGCGCAAGCCGTCTCCGGGTTGAGGTTGTCGGCAATGAGAAATGTCCGGTGATTTACTTTGTCGTGGAATCCGAGAATCCGTGTCGGATCTTGCGGCAGCGCAATAGTCGAGAATCCCTGCTTTTTCTCCTGTTCTATCGAAGCAACGGTCAGTGCTTCGTACTCCGTTTGCGCCAAGTAAAAGCGGTTGTTGTTGACGAGATTAACGAGACCTTCTTTTCCGAACGCTTTAATTAAGGCCTCTCGGATCTCGGCCTTGGGTGTCTTCAGGCTTTCCTGATTGGCCTTGGAAAAAAGAGCCACGCCTTTATCCGTTTCTTTGGTTTTAATGACCTTGAAAATTCTCTTGAATCCGTTCGTTACTTTCTCAACGTCTTTTCCGTCTAAGTAAGGATAAAAACCTTCTTTGCCGAGAGCTTTTTCAGTGTAGGCGCCGTTTGTAAGGAAGTCGTTTGTTATGCCGATTTCCTTGCAGCGCAGCTCGACAAAACCCTCAAAGCTGCGGGCGGCTTCCTCAGCTTTGGAATGCCAATAGTCGCTCTTACGCGTCATACGTTTGTGCATATCGCTCTCCCGGATGGCATTGATGGTTTCGGCCCATGCATCATGCAGCGGGAAGCGGATAACATTGTTTTGGCCGACTTCTTTAACGTTAATGTCTTTTCGGGTGAACTCAAACATCATCTTCTTGTTGGCTGAGTTCGAGCGCTCCTGATAATTCACTTCAATGCTGAAGGAATCGGTATCACCTTGAGCGCATTTAATCGCGGCGTCAAAGTTTTTTGAATCGTTTTTGATTAAATACTCCACTTGAGCCGGAATCCATTTTGCAGAACGGTATACCGATTCGGCACGCTTGAAGATTTCTCTTTTTGCGTCTTCCGTAAACTGAACGGTGATCGAAGAATCTACCTGTTGACTCAAGTAGCGCCTTTCCGGGTCTTGAATCTCCTTGTAATTTGTTCTCATCAGGTAGTGATCAAGGGCATGGAACCACTCGTGCGCTAGGCTTGAGTAGCCCTTGGTTTTGGTGAGATTGATAACGCGGTTCGCCACTTCATAATGCGCCGAAGCTGCTCCGTGACCGCGAGAGCCGAAGGCAAGCCCTAAACCACCGTCCAAAGCAACGGCCTTCGGAGGAATGTCCAATATCTTTGAGAGATCCATGAGGGAGTCATAAGCATTGTTGAGCATCCATTGCCGTTCCCTGCCGTTTTTGCCTTGTTTGACCCAGTTCCCGAACTCAACGCCTCGGAATCCGAATGTCTCTTGAAAGATTTCCGGTGTGGCGTCCGTCCCTTGACGGTAGTCCGGCCCCACTCGATCTCTGATCGGATTGCCGCTTCTCCAGTCTTTTTCGCTTCTGGAAAATTCTTCTTTTAACTCCCGGTAACGGCTTTCCAATTCCGGTTTATGCTCGGCTACAAATTTCCAAAAATCCTCTTTGGAATCAAAATGAGCCTTGTCTGTCAATTGAAATTCAATTGATCCTTGTTTGCCGTAAACTTCATATTCACTCTTACGGTTTGACCGCCCGAAGAGTTCAATGGGTTTGGTCTTTTCAGGGCGATCAGCGGCAATTTTCAGAGGATTTTCTTCCTCCTTCTTCCGAACTTGAAACTCTTTATCAAGCTGCTGATTGATGTTCTCTTTGAATTCTTCCCAAGACTTACCTCCGGCAAGGTTGTAGCAAACTCGGCTTCCGCTGCTGTTAATAAGATAGAAGTCATAGATTTCCGGATGCCGGGAGTAAGGGAGAGTCGTAAGGTAGGCGTACTCGTTTAGTTGACGACCGTTGCTTAACCGATAGTCATTGTATTTGCAAATGTCAGCGACATCTTTGAAGTAGTGGTGTCCGAGCATCGGCCAATATTTAGGATCTATCGCTGACAGATACTTATAGTTGTCCCGGACAGCATAGAAACTGTCAAACGCTGCCGTCTGAACTTCAGGAGCCAGCTCTCCGATTGCAGCTTGGCGGTGAAGGTCAATGGCGGCCTTGGCGGTCGCCATGTACCTTCGGTATTTAATGGAATTTTGGCGCGGACGGACGTCTCCGAGCTCCTGCCGGACAAGCCAGAGACAAGCCCCGGCTTCGGGATTTTCGCGAGCTAAGGCTTGAATGGCGGCTTTCGGCCAGATTTTTTCAAGAGGTTCTGAGGCGAGATATTTCTGAAGGTCGCTTTCAGACAGTTCGAGGAATCGATCTCTGTCTGAGGTGGTTCTGTTTCTGCCTTTCCGGGTGTTGTTCAGATCTTCTCCGAAATCCTCGAGTTTTCGGCAGCCGTCTTTGTTTAATTGAAATTTCAAAATATCTGCATCCTTAAATGCAGCCGATACAGCTATTTTCTCCGGTTTTTTAACTTGTTCCGGGGCAGGAGGCGCGAAAAAATCAAATTCAAGCTGTTCAGGCAATAATCGGGCCATGCTATCTCTCCATATCGTTCTTGTTGGGCTTGCTGAGATTTGAATCAATGGTGCGTTCCTCGGGCTTTAAAACAATTCCTCGGCGCTCCGCGTCCACAAAGACATCGGCAAGTTTTGCCCTGAAGATTTCCTTCATGCGGGGATGCTCTTTAAATTCGGGACGCGAAATATGGGATTCATATACCTGCTTAAAGGTTCCGGCATTTTCCGAGGACAGCTCCGATAATTTCTCATCGGTTTCTCTCCGCTGCTCTTCTTCCCGGACGGCCTCTTTATTGATAAAAGTGGCCTTAGTCACCGCTGCTTGCATACCGCAGATACGGCATTCACCGAAGTCCGGTGAATCGAGCATTGCCTCCGAACAATCGACATATGACCATTTATCGAGGAAGTCATCAATCTTTTTCAGTTCATCCGCAGATAAACCGTCTGCGCATTCCGGCCCATTGACGATGTAGGGAATGTAGGCCGTGTTGATATAAAAATCGTTGCTGAAGTTGTCAATTTGTTCTTTAAAACTGATTGCCATCTTCTCCTCCTGTTCTTATTGTTTTTCCCGGTCGCGGGCGGGCTGCTTGACCTGAATGATCGTTTGATTTCTGCTCGGGGCGTCCATTGAATATTCATTAAGGCCGACGGTAATACCTTTTTTCTGGGCCGCTGCAAAGACACTGAGAAGTTGTTTTTCCAGCGCCTTTTGCAATCTAGGGTGCTTTTGAAGTTCTTCGGTCGCAACATAAGCTTCAAACAGGACGTCGAATACCTTTCTGTTTTCCGGTGTTAAAACTGCTTTGGACTGGTTGCGCTCGGTCTCAATGGCTTTCCATCGTTCTTCGGCTTTCTCTCGGATGTCCCGCTCCAAAACATCCGCCATGCTGAGATCCTTCTCTTTTACCTGAAGCTGGATTTCTTTTTTCGGTTCTTCAAGTAGCCGCAGCGTTTGTTCTACCGGAGCCGTCACACTTTCTCTCCAGAAAAGTTCATCCTCTTTAGCGCCTAGAAAAACTTTCTCCTGAGATAATTTCTCTGGAAGTTCTTCCAGAGCATCTTTAATGTCCTCCTTGTCGTCCACGTTTAATTGAGAAAGATCGAATACGCCGCTCCATGTTTTTGTTTGTTCGTTCCAGTTTCCGAATGATTTCACCGAATCTCCGGCTTCGTGGAGGTGAAACCTCAAGGAACCGTAATAACACACCTCATTCCTGCGAAACTCCGGGGCACAGTAATATTTATCGTCTTCAATTTCTCCGTTTTTCCTATTGAGAAAGGCCCCGAACTTTGTTATCAGAGCCGAGTCCAGCAGATCAATTCTGCCCGAGTCTTCTTTCGGATCAAGCACAAAGGATGTCGGCGTTATCTGAGTCAAATAATCCATTTCCTCTTCATCAAGCGGGTTGGTCCATGGGATGTTGTCGTACTCGATATCAACGCCGAAAAGAGGTTTGACTTCCTTCCCGGACTTGCAGTCTTGTAGATACTCGGTACGCCATTGGTTCTGTCTGGCTTCGTCCAAATCGTGCTCAAGCGCATCAATCTTTTTGATCGTTTCCTTCTTTACCGCCAGTGCCGTGATGCATTCTGTTTCTTTTTCTCCTCCGAAAGGTTTGCAAATTTGAGTTTCCAGCGGGTTCTCAAATCTCAGCACCTCATACTCGGCTAGGAATATTTCGGCAGCCTCGGCGTTAAGTGGCCGGATATCGGAGTTAGGGTCGATCAGCTGCTGCATGAGTCGCTTTTCAATAACGACCGGTTCCGCATATTCGATTTTTTCTTCGTAGTTCATTTTGTTTAACCTTTAACGTTCGAGATCTTGGGATTTCTTCTTAGGCTCGTCCTTGTGCCGCAAATCGAGCCGGATACCTGCTTTTTCGGTTGCTTTGAATTTTTCTTCCAGCCGACTTTTACGGCAGAAAAGAGGAGTTTTTTAGAATAGGGAAATGACAGGGTGACCTGCGGGGCTTCCCGACAGGCATGAAGCCCGGCTGCATTAAAGAAGTTCATAACGCTTTAATCAAAAAATCTTGGCGGGACTTCTTGTGCAGACGTTTACGAACTGATCGTTAAACTTGATCTTGTTAATTATTTCACGTTTTTAGCGGACTTGTTGGAAGAATCGGTTTGCTGCTTAATCTCTGAAACGCACAAGGCCGATCCTTACGGAAATTGACGGGTGTCAAACGTATGGATAAAATACATACAAAGTAGTAAGTCTGCAACGAGTGTGCAGATTTGGTTATGAGGTGCTTGAGGGTGCTAAGAAGCCTTGAAGCACGGAGCCTTCGGGAAGGGTTCGGTGACGTTACCTCAACTTAGCTAGGCTGAAAGCCGAAATAAAACACCATCAAGGCCCGCACTGTGCGGGTCTTATTTTAGCGCGATTATGGACCCGCTTTGTCAAATTGCAAATAGTTTTCTGCACCTGACTCGTTTTTCTTACAGATTTGTATTAGGAAAGAAGGGGCGCAAAGTGGACATAGATCTTCGCTTCGACCGTGGACATTTTCACCATCTTGCCGGATTCCAGTACCTTCGGGATATTGACTTCATCAGAACAGCAGAAAGAGAGGCTGTATTTCTTGCAGTTCTGGAAGAAAGAATAACAATGGCTTTGTTGGAAAAGAGTCCGAATTTTCAAAAGATCTTGCCTAGACTGACCGTTCTTAATAATTTGGAAAATTACTTGGATAGTGATCAATTGATATTTCGCTACCTTGAAGAAAAAAGTTTTTCAAAAATCAAAGCCGACTATCTTCTGGAGAATCATCTTAACGACTCCGTGTCTTACCTCTTTATTGCAAAAAACAATAATTGCTTTGTGGGGATCTCTCTGTTTGAGAAAGGAGCTCAGAATTATTCAAAAGGAATGCCCAAGTACACAATCCTTGAAAAAGAGAAAATCGAGCTGAAATATAACGAGGATTAACGACGCCTCATCTACATATTGAGCAAAACGGCCCACGGATTGCCGCCCGGAGCCGTCTTTGAAGATGAGATCATACTTAGGTACACATTTCCAATATAGACCGGTTGGGAAGGATCGTCATTAAGTTGGCTCTTGGAGTTTTCTTTTGCTTGACTATTTAACTTGAATGAATGTTTGTTCTTTATAAATATAAATAAAGTATGGGTCTAAGAGTTTTCCTCCGTACCATTTATTAAAAAGGAAGAAAAATACCGCGTTTAACAAGAGGAATTCCAGCAGCAATTTAAAAAAAGACGGATCGCTTCTATTCACTAAGAAAAGTAGCGGGCACGTTACAAATGCAAATACACAATATACAAACCTCTTAAATACGTTCTGATCGACTGAAACCTTTTTGATATTTTCTAAAACACGAGAAAGGGAGTTTGTTACCTCCCTTTTATCGACACCGCGTTGTTTTTTGTTCAGTTTCTTAATAAGTGCAATTTTTGCAACGTAAGAGCCTCCGAAGAGTTTCTCGTCAAAATGCAGTCGCAATGCAGCATTAGCGCCAACCTGATCTCTAAGCACGCTTGTTAGTCTGAGTTTTGCTTCGGCAAGATTTTTCGTTTTGGACTTGACGATGACATCGAACGGGAACACCTTTAAGGAACCTCTGCACAAAAGGTGGGTGATATGTTATAATTAGCACACTACCGAAAAGTGTGACTATGAAGATTAAAGCCCCCACATTC
>ENA-OURU01004068-OURU01004068.1-human-gut-metagenome-genome-assembly--contig:-NODE-4068-length-11185-cov-1.731177_pt1 | contig 11185 bp, 6 predicted proteins | sample MGYA00242137_ERZ509064 | MGnify/ENA primary metagenome ERZ509064 (study PRJEB26280, sample SAMEA2338777) | human gut metagenome | biome: human gut; feature: human-associated habitat; material: faeces...
GGACAGCAATGCGCTCCGCTTCAAGAGCATACGGCTTTTGGTCAATTCCGGCGCCAGCAACTGACTGCTCGTGAATCCTCCAGTGATAAAGCAGTCGCGGAACGTGGGTGACCCTGCGCGCCCTATCGCCGACCACGAGTGTCAAATTGTGGTCTTGTGAGCCATCGAATTCCTTTCCGGGCAGCTTCTCTAGGGATTCAACAATCTCGCGACGAACGGAGAGCATGTGACACACGTAGTTCTCGGCACAGATCAGCTCCTTGTCCCACTCAGACTTAAAGAACGGCATTACGAGATGGCCGTCCTTGAGGTGATCCTCATCGCAGTAGAGCATGTCAGTGTCAGGCCATTTTGAAATTGCCTTGGCGTAGCAATAGAGCGCATCCGGCTCGATGATATCATCGTGATCAAGAAAGACCAGATACTCACCCGTTGCGTGCCTTATCCCAGCATTGGTGTTTTCTGTAATGCCGAAATTCCCGTTAAGTTTGACAAGCTTCACCCGCTCATCACCGCAGCGGATTTCTTCCACGGCTTCGGCAAGCTTCTCGTCTTCGGGGCTCGCGTTTACTAGGATTAATTCAAATAGCGGATAGGTCTGCGAAAGTACGGAGGAAACCATCTCTTGGAGAAATGGAAGAGGTGTCTTAAACAACGGGACAATGATTGAGAAACTGGGGTTTGACCCAAGCTGATCCCACGTCGCCTCCTGAATGGAGAGCTCGCTTTCCGTAGCTCGATGAAAGTTGAAATACCAGTCTTCATAGGCTGGGTCGCGATCAGCAAATCGAACGCGAGTAGACCAGTCACCCCGAAGGCTCGCCATCCATTCCGAGTAAAGGACGGAAAAGCCCACAGTGTCCGAGCTGTCTTTCCAACGCGCCCACACAACACACTCAGTTGTAGAAGCCGGAATCCTTACCGAATAATCAACGATGCGCTCTATTATGCCTGGGTAGTTCTCTCTAATTTGAGAAGAATCTCCCAAGCAAACCCAATTATCTGAGAGAGGAGAGCCCGTATTCTTATCCAAAACAATTATTTCAATTGGACGGCAAAGCCTCTCGTCACCATCCCGGAAGGAAAGGAGCACCTTTCCTCTGAGAACCTCAGTTGACCCCTCGCGAGCAAGCAAATCTACAGAGATGCCATCTTCGGAGGCAAGTGCTTCGGAAGCCCTTAGGGCAGTCGCTACAGAGTCCTTTCTCACGGCGTTGATCTTGGACGTTAAGCTTGCCGCAAACGGGCGAACCGCTCGACGTGCCAAAACTTCACCGCATCCTTGAGAGTCGATAATTGACACGCGCTGGTCAAAGGGAAACACCGGCAGCACCGCCACCGCATCTCCCCTTTCCGTGGACACCACCCTGCCCGGTAATTCCTCGTCATTAGGTCCGGTAACTTTACATTTCGCCTGTTCGGCATCTCGAACTCCGCGGAGAGCAATGAGACACTTGCCCTTAGAGCGGGTTAAGACGCCAAATCTGACTTGTTCGGCTGAATTGCTACTTGTAGTCGGGAAGGCCATAGTATCCATCCTGCCTAAACTGTCGGCTGTAGAATCTGTCAACCCCGCTGAAGGCCCCAGGCCACCTTCGCAGCAGCCAAGACCTTCCAGCAATAAATTTGCGCATCACAGCGTCGTGGTTTTGCGAGAACACCGAAGGCTGTACGGGGGCTTCCATAAGGGCTGCAGGCACGATAACGGTCGCCAGGCCAAAAGCCAGACGCGCCTCAAGGCATAACGCAACATCCCAAAACAGCCCAGGGCAATCAATCAGACGCTCGGCAATCTGACAAAAGAGATCCTTCCGAATCAGCATGCAATTTCCTCGAGCAGCAGAAACCGTATGTGTGCATCTAAGAAGTCCGCGAATCTGAGGCGTCGACTCGAAGTTCACGTCTCGCAGTATGGGGCGTAGCACACCTTCAAGCGAGCACACAACTCCGGCGTCCCTAACCGTTCCATCCGGATAAAGAACTACGGGGGCCGCAATGCCAACCCCGTCTCGGGAGCACACGCCCAAAAGCACTGATAGCCAGTCTTCACTCAGTGCTCTAACATCGCTGCCAACAAGAGCGAGGTAGCTCCCCCTTGCGGTCCTCGCGACATCAAGAAGCTCCCCGATTAAGCCATTCTCCGAAGTCAAGACTCGAAGAAACTCCACCCCAGGCCAGGCCACCTCGGCAGAGACCATCAACAAGGAATCCTTCAAAGACTCGTTGCTGCCGTAGCACAACACAGAGACGTTGTTTGATTCGACAAATTGGGGAGCCGCACAATAGTAATGAGGCATTCCGGAGACGTTTTCTGCATGCGCACAGACTCCGACGCGCTCAAAGTGGCGGTCAACCGCCAATTTCCCCGCATCGAGTGATTCGGGTTTGACAGAAACGTCACCAGCGGTAGAAAGAGAGTGGATCCGCCAGTGATATAGCACGCGTCGCACATGATAGATATTTCTTGCACGCTCGCCCGCGGCAAGAGCCATGCTGTGATCCTGCGCGCCATCCAGCTCGGAGGTTGGACGAGGAAGATCCTCAAGCAAAGACCTTCTAACCGTCAGAAGATGGCAAACATAATTATTTGTTTCGAGAAAAAGCCCGTCAAAGTCCGGCTTAAAGAACGGGAACCCGTATTTCCCGTCCTCTAGCTTATCTTCGTCGCAATACAGCAAGTCCGTAGTGGGATAGTCATTTATCCCCTTTACATACCAATAGAGGCAATCTGGTTCGAGCAAGTCATCATGGTCAAAGAAGGAGACAAAGTCTCCGCGCGCAACGTCAATCCCTGCGTTTGTGTTCTCAGTAATGCCACGATTGCCCTCGAGAGTCACAACACGAACGCGAGAGTCCTTACTTTCCAGAGCAGAGCACTCGCTAACAAGGCCCTCATTTTCAGGCGTTGAATTAACCAGTATGAGCTCGAAGTTAGGATAGGTCTGCCCAAGTACTGAATCCACCATCTCTCGGAAGAAACCTGTTGGGGTGTTGTAGAGGGGGACAACTATTGAAAACAGCGGACGCAAGCGGAAGTTCGTCTGCGCTATTCTCTGCAGCGCTTCATCGGCAACCGTCAGACGCTTCTTGCGAAACTGCCTATCGTAATCACAGTTGAGCTCAGCAGGAGTAGCAAATTCCCACCACGTATTGCACTGCTTTCTAATCTCATCATGGCTTACGTGAAGAGACGCCAACGACTCGACACCGTTGGGATTACTTGCAACGACGGCAAACTCAGGACCCCTTTTAATCCGCGAAGAGTAGAGATAGCTTCGACGCAGGAAACCTCCAGGAATACCTTGACTTCCCTCACCGATGAGAATGGGGTTGCAAAGCGCTAGGTTACGCCCATCCTGATCAATCAGAGCAACGTCAGGCTGTTTGCATGTTTTCTCAGATGCGCTCTCACAAACCTCTACGCAAAAGCGAACGAGGAGGCTGTCGCCCGCTTCGGGAAGCACCCGCAAATCCTTTATTTCCGTCAGCGTGCGGGCTTTCTTGTCGCTGTCCATAATCTGCATAGGCACTCCCTACAGCGTAAGGGCGATAGCAAACACCCTTAATACGATAAAAAGACTGCAAAAAGACTCTACGCTAACAATAGAAGGCACGATCGATTTCTTCACTTCAACGCTGTTCCCTCGAAAGGCGAGACAAAGAAACGGAAGAAGGGGCAGAAAATAGCGGCCCTGCACTCCTTCGATAATTGAAGCTCCCTCTGCCGTCCATCCAATTGCTGAGAAGACCAATGCGAGACTTGTGACAACGAATGTTACAAGCAAGACTATTCGCACCCTTATGGGCAATACAATGTCATCTTCCGAAGATTTAAACGAGGCAAGCACTAGAAGTATGAACAGCGGCAATACTGCGTAGTACGGCGCATAAAGCTCTCCCTGAAACCACCCAGGCTGCTGACCTATCATGCTCAGAAGGTAGAAATCTCCCAACGCGTCAAATGTCCGCAAAATCAGCAACGCAAAGTAGACGGGGTCCGCCAATAGACCAGCAATGGAATACCGTTCGGAAACGGTTTGGGAGGAAGCTTCATCTAAACCCACACCTCCAATTGTTCCCAACAAGCTCGGGAGCCGGAGAATCGCGATAAACACAAAACCCATCACGATGAGGCCAGCTTTGTATCGAAAGGCAAGTTTCCTCGAACCGAACCGAGACGAAGGTATGAAGAGCAGCAACACCAGCATGAGGACATAAACAACTTTGCATGGGCTCAGCAGCAGCGCAACCACCCCGAGCCTGATTAGCTCCCCCCTACTCATAGCGCCCTCATTAACCATTGCCTTGAATGCAAGAGCGCAGAAGAGGAACGACAGTCCGATAGTTCCCGCATCATAGGAATATGAGGCAGCCACGTGAAGCGTCATCGGCAGCAGCGCCACAACCATGAAGATGTTTTTTCCAATTGGCGTTATCCGAATTGCCAGGAAAACCAATACGCAGAAATACGCGAAATTGAATAACCTGCCAAGATAAAAAAGCGGTACGGATCCCAAGTTGAGGAGCTTCGCAATTACGATACCAATGGCAGAGGGCAATTTGAGCTGCGGCAAGTCACTAGATATACTATATGCGTTATCTACCTCAAATTGCGAATAGCTCGTATCGGAGGCAAGCAAACTCGATTCCAAGACGGTATTTCTATAGAGACTCCGGTCTAGATGAGGCTGCACCTCAAAATCAAATAAAACATTGTTTTCGAATTCAATATCATCGCCTCGCATAGCGATGGATGTGTCAGAAACTTCCTCACCAAGAATAACATCAGAATACTTGTACGAAGAATTAAAGTGATATATCTCGTCAGGCACAGTGCCCGGAGCATAAACCAGCATATAGATTAGGCCGGAAGCAACCAAGGCGATGGCGAACGGGACAAGGGAATCAATAGCCCCCTTTTTTGACATCTGGTAACTGAATACGACTGCCGCAACCACAATCGCGCAAACCCCAGATAGCAAAAGGGTGTACTTGCTGTCATAGCGGGCAAACAGATATAGTCCGCAGAACAGCATCGACGCAAACGCAGCAATTGCGCCCCAAGGAAGATTCCCAACTCGCTCTTTATGGTCAGGCCCATCAACACAAGCCAGTTTCATTGACCTTACCCTTCTCCCAACAATACTTTCACACATAGGCACAAAAGATTATGCACGTCTTTCGGCAGAGCCATCAACCTCAAGACGCTTTCTCCAATTGACTAAAGCTCCCCAAAGAGGGCAACAGGCTGGATTCCGTCTACGCCTCCCCACTCTAATGGATGGTTTATGCTGGATTAGGCAAAGCGCCATATCCTCAGACCAGGCATAGGAGCACGTAACATGGCCCACATTCCTCTAATCAGCATCATTATGCCTGTATACAACGCTCAAAACTGTCTCGCGGATACCCTTGCGGCGCTTGTTGGACAATCTCTTGAGAGCATCGAAATCATCTGCGTCGATGACGGAAGCACGGACAACTCCGGGGCCATCATCGACGAGTTTGCGGCGCGTGATCATAGGATAGTCCCCATCCACACTCCCAACCAAGGAGCGTACAAGGCTCGCGAAACCGGAATTGACGCCGCCCGCGGCCGCTACATCGGCTTCTGCGATGCGGACGATACCCCACATCCCGGCATGTACGAATCGCTGGGCAATCGCGTGCTTTCAGACAGCTCCGAGATGGGTGTCTGCGCTTTTCAGCGCATCTCCTCAAGCGGCACTATCCTCTCCACGGAGATGCAGGGTCTCTCCCCTAGCGCCTTCGATGTCACCTCAAAAGATGGGTGGCTCGTAACCATCAACACCTCACTTTGGAACAAGATCATTCGCAGAGACGTTCTTGAGAAGAGAATCAGACTTGCCAATCCTCCACGGGTGATGGAGGACGCAATGCTGCTCATCTCACTCTACCCGTACCTGAGCCGCATCTCATTTGTCGATGAGCCGCTCTATTCTTACAGCGCCCCAGAACAATCGGCTATGAGCTCAGTTGACCCCAGCGAAATACCGCTCCTCGTTGAAAGCTGGAAGCTTCTGAGAAGGCATGTCTCCCAAGCCGAGCAGGATTATCTCCCCATCGTAGATTTGGCAGCATTCATTCATCTGAGAATCTCTGCCCCCATAAGAATGGACCGTGAGAAGAGAAAGAATGCCACCGTCGTTATTGGCGCAGCTCTAGATGAGTCCTTCCCGCTCTGGAAGAGCTCCCCGTTCATGTCGATGTCCTACGTTCACCAGCATCGGCGCCTTCTCACGACCTTCATTGCACACGTATGCTGCCGTCTGCACGTTCTTGATGTCGCGCTGGATGCCTACAATGCCCTAACCAAAGCTACGGGCAAAGAGATCAAGTGGTAGCGTCCCTGCCAGCAGACAACTAGTCGAGGTAGTACGCCTCGAACCCGTGCCTAACACGATCGCTCTCGGGAGGCAGCTCCATGTAGCTTCCGTAGTGCTGCTTGAGAATTTCTCTGTAACCAACCGGTGCCATGAAACTCTTGCCCTCGAACTCGAGATACGTCACGTCCTCCCACCAGGATGCTGGATAACTATCTCGCATCATGTCATCAGGCCAAGAGAGCTGAGCGATGCGTTCTCCGGAGCGAGGGGTATGTTCGATCAACTCTAGAATCTTGTTCATGCAACGCTCGGTAGAGAATCCGGCTGCCCTCAGCATTACCGCACCAGCACGGGCAAACGGATACACCGCCTTATACTGCTTGTCGACAATGTCGCCGCAAACCAGCATCTTATTCATCTGCTTATATCGATTGTGAAGCGAGAAGAGCTTGGCAGTCACCCGCTCGTCAGATGGGCAGTAAGTCATGCAAAAAACGTCAAGCCAGATGCCAAGCCCATACTCGCGCCTGATGTTGCGCTCATATGCAAGCGTGCTCTCATCAACGACCTTGATAAACGGATAGAAGTTGGGCAGTTCTCCGGGAAGAAGAACCTTGTAGCGCCCGTCTTCATCGATGTAGGGATTATCCTCAACAAGCTTGATAAGCCGCTCATAGTCCTCGCGCAGCATAGACACGTCCACGTCGTCATCCCATGGAATGAAACCCCTATGGCGGACAGCGCCAAGAAGGGTGCCGTAATCCAAGAAATAACGCAGCCCGCTTCTCTCACAGTAAGATGCAAAGGCCTCGAGTATTCCAAGCAGCAGGGGATGTATATCCTCAACGGGAACGCGCCTCACGAAATAGCCTCCTCTGAAAGAGTTAAGTTGCAGAAGTGAAGCTTACATCAATCTAACATTCGCAGATCGGCTGATTTCATAGCATTTGGATGCAGGGACGGACTGCGCAAGTCATTGCGCGCTACAGTAAGGAAGGACTGGGCCTTTCCGGCCTACCAGCTATCTCCAGAGAGGATTGCATGAAACCAAAGGGGCTCATTGCCAGCTTTTCCATCGCCCTTGCCGCGCAGATGCTCAACATCTTCAGCGGAATCCTCACTTCACTTCTTGTGCCAAAGGTCTTAGGTGTCGAGGAGTTTGGATATTGGCAGCTCTTCGTTTTTTATACGAGCTACGGAATGGTCTTTAGCCTGGGAGTAAACGACGGCGTCTACCTTATCGAGGGAGGCCAGTCGCGGGAGACCATCAATAAGAGCTCCATAAAGACGCAGTTTTTCCTGGGTATGTCCTATCAGATTCTCATCGCCCTTCTCATTCATTCCAAACTCATAATCATTGCCTGGAAGAATTGCATTCAGAACAATACCTGCGATTGCTGCAATTGCAAGACCTGTAAGCGTAATGGAAGCTCCACCGATTGTAAATGTAAGTCCACTTGAAAATCCCAGTCCACTTACTAAAATCACAGCTGCGATAATCAAATTTCTTGACTTTGTAAGGTCTACTTTATTTTCAACAACATTTCTGACACCTATTGCGGAAATCATACCATACAGCATAAATGAAACTCCACCGATAATCGCAGACGGGATAGATGCAATAATCTCTGATACCTTCGGGATAAAGCTTAAGATTACTGCAAAAATAGCTGCAATACGGATAACGCGCGGATCATATACCTTGGAAAGTTCAAGTACACCAGTATTTTCTCCGTATGTTGTGTTAGCCGGACCTCCAACAAGTGCAGACAGAGACGTTGCAAGACCATCACCTACAAGAGTGCGGTGCAGACCCGGATCTTCGATAAAGTTTTCTCCAACAGTTGCAGAAATAGCAGACATATCTCCTATATGCTCCATCATTGATGCAATTGCAATCGGTGCCATTACAAGAATAGCAGTCAGGTCAAATTTGCATAACTGAAATGGCGGCAAACCTACCCATGAAGCCTTAGATACCTCAGTGAAAGTTAAAATAGCAGATCCGTCTGGATTTTTTACGCCAAGTGCATTTAAAATCAGCGCAAATACATAGGAACCTACAACGCCGAGAAGAATCGGAATGATCTTAATCATTCCCTTACCCCAGATGTTTGCAATAATAATAATTGCAAGTGCAACAATTGCTAAAAGCCAGTTCTGTGATGCGTTAGTAACAGCACTTCCTGCCAGTGAAAGACCAATCAAAATGATCATTGGTCCTGTAACAACAGGAGGCAAAAATCTCATTACTTTTTTTACACCGACAATCTTTACGATCAGTGCAAGAATTAAATACAAAAGTCCTGCAACAACAATTCCTCCGCACGCATACGGAAGCTTCTCACCCATCGTCATGTCAGCAAAAATGCCTGTATCAAGCGCTGCAACAGCTGAAAATCCACCCAAAAATGCAAACGAAGAACCTAAAAATGCAGGAACCTTCATTTTGGAGCACAGATGGAAAAACAGCGTTCCAAGACCTGCACAGATCAGCGTTACCTGAACCGAAAGTCCCTCTCCCTCAAAATAAACATTTGTCAGGATAGGAACAAGAATCGTTGCTCCAAACATTGCAAACATGTGCTGTATTCCAAGCAGCAGCATTTTCGGGATTCCGAGCGTTCTGGCGTCTCTGATTCCCGTAGTTTTTTGTGATTGCTCACTCATACCAAGTACCCTCTTCCTTCTTTATTTAGCTAAGGACTCCTCGAACGCATCGAGCTCGGCACTAGCCTGCTCCCATACTTCCATCAGTCCATTGAGCTCCTCTTCTTTAGCGTCGACCTTCTTTTGTGCCTCCTGCAGCTTACTGTAGCTTGCTGCAATTGCAGGATCATTTAATTCATCCTGCAGCTTTGAAAGTGCCTCCTCACAAGCTTCAACTGCTGCCTCGGCCTTTTTGACCTTTGCAGATAAACGTGAGCGCTCCTTTCCCGGATTAGCATAAAGAGTCTTTGATGACGCAGATGCAGCTGTCTTATTTTTTTCCTGCTCTATAGCAAGCTTTGCTGCCGGTGAAACGGCTGCATATTTGCCAAAGCTTACCTGATCGTCCTTGTCAGCTGTCGCCTCCTCGTACTGCTCATAGCCAAACGGATAATATGTCGTTACACCGCCGTCAAAGCTTAAAATCTTATCTGCCACCTGACGAACAAAATAACGGTCATGGGATACGAATACAAGTGTTCCCTGATAGCCCTTTAGCATCTGCTCTAGTGCTTCTTTTCCGACAATATCCATATGGTTTGTCGGCTCATCGAGGATCAAAAGATTTGGTTTTTTCTTTAAGATCTTACAAAGTGCCAGTCTCACGCGCTCTCCTCCGGAAAGCATGCTGACCTGCTTAAACACATCATCACCAGTAAAAAGGAATGCACCAAGAGCATTTCGCACCTCTGTCTGCGTCAAGTTCGGATATTCTGCCCAGTAGTCATCCATGACGGTGGCATCACTAGTATAATGTGCCATCTGCTGATCGAAATATCCAATCTGCACACGAATGCCATACTGATACTCGCCGCCAAGAGGCTGAATCATCCCCATCATTGTCTTTAAAAACGTAGATTTACCAAGGCCATTTCCTCCAACAATACCAAGCTTTTGACCTCTCTCAAGTGTAAGATTCACCTCTGAAAGAACACGGTCATATCCAATCTGAAGATTTCTGGCAGTAAATACTTCCTTTCCTGTCTCAACCTCAGGCTGGAAATTAGCATGAAATGCCTTTAGATCATAGCGCTGCGGCGGTGCAATCTTTTCCATATGCTCAATCTGTTTTAGCTTTGAGCGTGTCATTGCAACCTTTGTAGGCTTATTTTTAAATTTTTCTACAATCTCCATCAGACGCGCAATTTCCTTTTGCTGTGCCTGATAATCCTTTTCCTGCTTATCCCAGGCTGCTTTTTTCTGCTCCACAAAGGAGGTATAATTTCCACTGTAGCGATGTGTGATTCCATACTCAATCTCATATACTGTATCGACAATACGATCCAAAAATAATCTATCATGAGATACGATAACAACAGCCCTATTATACGCCTTTAAATAATTCTCAAGCCATTCAATTGTCTCGATATCAAGGTGGTTAGTCGGCTCGTCCAAAAGAAGAATATCAGGCTTTGAAAGAAGCATCTTGATAAATCCAAGCTTTGTCTGCTGTCCACCTGAAAATTCTCTAAGCGGCTTTTTCTTGTCAGCTTCAGTAAAACCAAATTTGCGAAGCATTGTCTCATACTCTTTTTCATAGTAGTAGCCGCCCATATCAGTAAACTGCTCCTGCATCTGGGTATAGATTCTGATATTTAACTCAGATGGATCTGATTCCATGATTTGGCGCTGTGCTTCTAGCTCACGCTGCTTTTCGCGGTATGGCTCAAACACCTTTCGCACCTCAGTCTCCATAGAAATTGTCTCATCTGCAAACGCGATCTGCTTTAAATAACCGATCACCGGATTTCCGCTCTTTGCGATATAAATATCCTCATCGCTGTCTCGCTTCTCAAGTGCAACCTCACCCTCAATCAGCTTTAAAAGAGTTGTCTTTCCGCAGCCGTTTCTTCCAACGACGGCAATTTTCTGTCCGGCGTTGATTTCAAAATTAATATTCGTTAAGATGGTGTTCGCCCCGTAGGAGACGGCACCATGATTAATCATGTATAACATTGCAAAACCTTTCCTGTACAACGTCTGTTTTTATTATTGGCGGATTCTAAGAATGGTCAATGAATATGGCTCAAACGTGCGCGTAAATGTGCCGTCTGGAATAGTTTCCTCGCTCACAGCCGGAACGACACATTTTTTATTTTCCATTGTATTTTCATCAGACAATGCTGCAG
>ENA-OURU01004080-OURU01004080.1-human-gut-metagenome-genome-assembly--contig:-NODE-4080-length-11162-cov-2.471324_pt1 | contig 11162 bp, 9 predicted proteins | sample MGYA00242137_ERZ509064 | MGnify/ENA primary metagenome ERZ509064 (study PRJEB26280, sample SAMEA2338777) | human gut metagenome | biome: human gut; feature: human-associated habitat; material: faeces...
TGACCGCGGCTCTCAGAAGAAGAAAAGAATAGATTTCAGGAGAGGCCGACGTCCAAAAGATATCAAGCGGCGCTAAAAGGCCGACGTTCAAAAGACGTCATGCGGTGCTTAAACCAAAGAGGCTGCCCTTATAGGCGGCCTCTGTTATTGACAAGACATGGGTTGACGTAGTAAAATCAGAACAGAACTTAATATAGGGCAAGGACATCTCGGAAGCCGGTGAAAATCCGGCGCTGTGTCTCAGCAACCGTGAGTATCAACGAAAGAGATCGACAACGCAAGGCGGGCAGCAGTAACTGTCAGGCAGGCAAACGTCAGGCCACTGGAGCGAAAAGCTTTGGGAAGGTATCTCGAGTAGGATATAAAGATCAAGCCGGTAGACCTGTAATTGCCATAGCTTTCAGCCTTCTGAGGTGGGGTGTTGATATTATATGTCAGAAAATTTTGCTCAGGCGCAAGATTAAGATAGATTTTTCAAGACAGGCACCTTATAAAAGGTGTCTTTTGCTTTGAAAGGAAAGTAAAGTGGAAAACAAAAAGAATAAAAAACTTTTCAACATAATAATGGTCGCTGTCATCGTCATCATAGCGATAGGCGGAACGATAGCCGTGGGAGCTGTGAAAGGCTGGTTCTCAGACGAAGCTGATACTTTGGCCGTCGCGGAGGAAGTGACAGGAATCGCCAGCGTAGAGCGGAACGGAGTTTCCTTCGAGCTGGAAAAGGATGCTGTGCTGAAAGACGGCGATAAGATAATTTCCAATGAAAAAGCCGAGGTTTTAATCAAATCAGGCGGTAATACATACAAGATGGCGGAAAATTCCGAGGCGGTTTTGGGGCAGTCAGGTGACGGTGCATATACTATGGAATTGTCGGCAGGAGAGGTTTTCACCGTTTTGGAAGAGGGAGAAAACTTCGGCGGCATGACTGCACAGGGCAGACAGATAACAGCAGACGGAACGGTGTTTTCCGTAAATGTGCAGACAGGCTCCATGGGCGTCAACGTCTTTGAGGGTGATGTTTCCGCGGAAAAAGAGTCAAGCAGTGTTACAGCCACGGCAGGAGAGAGCATCTCCGTCGTAGGCGATGAAATGGAAGTCACTGCTCTCGACATAGTTTCTTTGAACCAGTTCAACCTGGAAAACGCCATAGAGGTCGGCAAGTCCCGTAGGCTTTGCTTCACTGAAGAAGAATTCAACAAAGTAATAAGCGATAGGGAAGCTGAGACGGAAGAGCCGGGCGACGCAGAAGACGGCGAAGCCGACGGAGATTCCTCCGGCAATGATTCACAAGGCGAAGACCAGAGCGGCAGCGGTGCCAAGAATCCGGCTTCAAATAACTCCTCAGGGTCAGGTAATCAGAGCGGCTCTTCAGGAGGAGATTCATCTGTCAAATATGACTACAACTGCACCATAGAGATAAGGTGCGATACCATATTGAACAACATGGATAAGCTTGATAAGAGCAAGGCAGGATATGTGCCTGCAAATGGCGTCATACTGAGCAAGACTAAGGTGGGCTTTAACCAGGGAGAAACGGTATACGACGTACTGGATAGAATCTGCAGGTCCAGGAATATACAGATGGAAGCTTCATATACACCGGCATACGGCAGCAATTATGTGGAGGCAATAGGAAATCTCTATGAATTCGACTGCGGCCCTCTGTCAGGCTGGATGTACAAGGTCAACGGATGGTTCCCTAACTACGGTTGTTCTTCATATACCCTGAAAGACGGAGACACTATAGTATGGCTGTACACATGCGAGGGGCTTGGAGCTGATGTGGGCGGATCCATGAATTCTTAGAGTACAGGCGGACATACAATGAGCAAAGACGTGTTTACGACTTACAATCCGATAATAAACTTTGTATTTTTCATGGGAGCGGTGGTGCTCGGAATGTTTTTCGTGCACCCCGCCTTTTTGGCATGTTCGCTGCTGCTGTCCTTTTCATATTATCTGACGGTTCGCGGCAGGCGCGGACTCAAGTTCGTGCTGGGAATGATACCGCTGTTCATCGTCCTTTCAGCGATAAATCCGCTGTTCAACACCAGCGGAGCGACAGTGCTCTTCACCTACCTCGGCGGCAGAGCATACACTCTGGAAGCGCTGTTTTACGGCATGGCGGTGGCGGCCATGTTCGTTTCCATAATGACGTGGTTCGCCTCATATAACGCGGTGATGACCAGCGACAAATTCCTTTATATTTTCGGCAAGGCGGCGCCGTCCGTCTCGCTGGTACTTTCAGCGATACTCAGGCTTATCCCCAGCTTTCAGCGCAAAGCAGTCCAGATAGCGGGAGCGAGGAAATGCATCGGCAAGGCGGGAGATGCGGGGAAGCACAGAGAAAAAATAGAAAACGGCATGACCGTCATGTCCACCCTTACCACCTGGGCGCTGGAGGGAGGTATAGTCACCGCCGACAGTATGAGAAGCCGCGGATACGGCAGCGGCAGGCGGACTAATTTCGCCATTTACAGGTTCGGTAAAAGAGACATATTTCTCGTCGTATTTATGTCGGTGCTAATAGCTGGGGTGATGATATGCGCATCTTTCGGCGGAACGAAAGTTTCATATACTCCCGTAGTAGAGATAGCGGGGCTGGATAATACATACACCATAGCGGGAACGATAGCTTACTTCATTTTTTTAGCGATACCAACAGTACTTAATATCACGGAGGAAATAACATGGCGCATTTTGAGATCAAGGATCTGAGCTTTTCTTATCCTGTCAGCAAAGATAAGCTGGCGTTGGATCATATAAATTTGAATATAGAGAAAGGCGAATACATAGCAGTATGCGGAAAGAGCGGAAGCGGCAAGACGACTCTGCTCAAGCACCTCAAATCGACGCTGGCGCCTCACGGAAACGTATCCGGAGAAATATTCTTTGAGGGGAAACCTCTAAAGGACGCTGACCTGAGAGAACAGTCCAGCAAGATCGGATACGTGATGCAGAATCCAGATAATCAGATCGTAACGGACAAAGTGTGGCATGAGCTGGCTTTCGGCCTTGAAAGCCTGGGCATAGATCAGAAGACCATCAGGCTCAGGGTGGCTGAAATGGCCAGCTATTTCGGCATACAGAGGTGGTTCCATAAGGACGTGGCCGAGCTTTCCGGAGGGCAGAAACAGCTTCTTAATCTGGCATCCATCATGGCTATGCAGCCCACCGTGCTGATACTCGACGAGCCTACCAGCCAGCTGGACCCAATAGCGGCCGCCGATTTTCTCAACACCGTAAGAAAGATAAATCTGGAGCTGGGAACTACGGTAATAATAACGGAGCACAGGCTGGAAGACATCTTCCACGCCGCCGACAGAGTCGTGGTGATGGAAAACGGCAGAATCATCGCCAGCGACCAGCCGAGAAAAGTAGGAGAATTTCTGAGAGAGGGCGAAAACGAAATGTTCGCAGCCATGCCTTCTCCCGTGCAGATATATTACGGTACTGGCAGCGAGCTGGAATGTCCGCTGACTGTGAGAGAGGGACGCAGCTGGCTCAGCCAGACTTTTGAGGGCAAAGAGATAAAGACGGTTTCCCTTGAAAAGCCAGAAGCACCGGAATCGTCAGAGGAGCCGGCCATCCTGATGAAAGAAGTCTGGTTCCGCTACGAAAAAGAAGCTCCCGACGTGCTCAGGGGCGTCAGCCTCAGCGTGCCGAAAGAAAAGATATTCGCCATAGTGGGCGGCAACGGAACAGGAAAGTCCACGACGCTGAAATCCATATGCAATATATGCAAAGCATACAGGGGAAAGATACTCATAGACGGAAAACGCATTGAAAAGTACCGTTCCGATGAGCTTTTCAATGGCAATCTGGCCATGCTTCCGCAGGATCCGCAGAGCTTGTTCGTGAAAAAGACGGTGAGGGAAGATCTGGAGGAGATTCTACCTAAAAACTGCGGCGACAGAGACGAGCGCGTGCGCAGAGCAGCGGAGACCTGCCAGATAACACAGCTTTTGGACAGCCATCCTTACGATTTATCGGGAGGCGAGCAGCAGAGGGCAGCTTTGGCCAAAGTACTTTTGACCGAGCCGAGGATACTGCTTTTAGACGAGCCGACCAAGGGACTGGACAATTTCTTCAAAATCAAATTCGCAGAAATTCTAAATCAGCTGAAAGCTGACGGCGTCACCATACTCATGGTTTCCCACGACGTGGAATTCTGCGCTAAATACGCCGATCTGGTGGGAATGTTCTTCGACGGCAGCGTGGTGACTGTAAACAGTCCGAACAAGTTTTTCTCACAGAACAGCTTTTATACTACGGCAGCCAACAGGATGAGCCGTCACTTGTTTGAAAATGCCATAACCAACGAGGATGTGATTGAATTATGCAAAATGAACAGATAGAAAAATCACCGGAAGATAGAATAAAGGAGACGGATAAAACGGAGAAAAACGCGGCCAGTAAGGGCTCAAGACGCGGATTTTGGGCGGTGATACTCATTGCTGTGGTTTTGATTCCGCTCACCATAATCATATCGTGGCGGCTTGGAGACAGGAAATATTACATAGCCAGCGTGCTGATAATGATTTATTCGATGATTCCGTTTTTCATAAGCTTTGAAAGACGCAAGCCGCAGCCCAGGGAACTGATGACCTTGGCCGTGATGTGCGCCATAGCTGTAGTTTCAAGAGCCATATTCATAGCCGTGCCGCATTTTAAACCCATAGGAGCCATAGTCATGATAACGGGAATGGCTTTCGGACCGCAGGCCGGATTCATGACGGGCGCTTTGAGCATGCTGATAAGCGATATCATCTTCGGTCAGGGACCGTGGACGCCTTGGCAGATGCTGGCTTTCGGGCTGATAGGATTTATCGCCGGTCTCATGTCGAAGGCGGGGATACTGTCCAGGAAAAAGCCCGCCTTTAATGCTTTGATCGGATTTCTCATGATATTTCTGCTAGTCGGACCTATCCTCGACACAAGCACTGTCTTTACGATGATACAGATACCCGGCGTTGAAGTGCTGGCTATATATCTGGCAGGCATACCTATAAACGCTATTCACGGAAGCGCTGTAGCCCTGGGAATGCTGCTGCTCACCAGGCCTATGCTGGAAAAGCTGGACAGGATAAAGGTAAAATACGGGATGATGGAATTATGAGATTTGACAGTTACCACCCTATGATAAACTTGATATACTTTACAGCCGCCATCGGACTGACGATATGGTTCGACCACCCCGTCTTTGCAGCGCTGTCCTTTATATGTGCCTTTATATACTCGGTCAAGCTGAAAGGCAGGAGAGCTCTTATTTTTAATCTCTGCCTCCTGATACCTATGGCTGTTTATACGTGGTGGTATGGATATTACAATCACTTCGGCGTTACGGTGATAGGCCATAACTTTGTCGGCAACAGCATAACGGTGGAATCGCTGGCTTACGGACTCTGCCGCGCAGCCACCGTAGGCTCGGTGATAATGTTTTTGTCATGCATGCTGGCAGTCTTTTCTTCCGACAAGGTGGTATATCTCTTTGGAAAGATTTCTCCCAAGCTGTCGCTGTATTTGTCGGTCATACTCAGAGCTGTGCCTAGATTAAAGCAGTATGCAGGGCGCATAAATCTGGCTCAGAGCGGCATCGGCAGAGGTTGCTGGCAGGGAAGTCTTATAAAAAGGCTGAGAAGCGTGGTACGCCTCGCTTCTATATTGATAACCTGGACGCTGGAAAACTTTGTGGAAAGCTCCTGGTCCATGAAAAGCAGGGGCTATTCCCTCAAAGGGCGAACGGCCTTTTCCATATACAGATTTGACAACAGGGACAGATCTTTCGTCATAACCATGTTTGCGCTGCTGACGCTGATCATGGTGGCCTGGGCGCTTAACCAGACGAACATTTATTATGACCCGGTGATCATAATGACGCCGGTAACGGCGGTATCGTACATATTCTATGCAGCTTACGCTCTGCTGCTGCTTTTGCCTATGCTGCTGCAGACAGCAGGTGAAAGGAAGTTCGACAGGCTGAGAAAAGGGCTGGAATAGGCGGATGCGGATAAACACGAATGCAGGACAAATTTAAGACGGCAGAAAATGTTGCAGAGCTTTCACATTTAAGAGAATTCTGCAGCATTTTATTATTGAGCTCTTGCTGGCATTGACAGGACTTTGACCGCTGGCAGCCAGGCGCAGTTTTCCTGAACGTACATATGCGGCCCGACAGAGGTGAGCGCAGGTAAGCGCGATTGATTTAAGGCAACTTGGGGTATTGATTTTTATGACAGCATTAAATATACTATAATATTGGAAGCTTAACGCAGAGGAGAAAAGAAACATGATTAAAAAGGATACGGAGCAGGTCTTGCTCATCAACGACATAGCAGGATACGGAAAAATCTCATTGGGAGTCATGATACCTATAATGTCCCACATGGGATTCAATATATACAATCTGCCGACGGCAGTGGTTTCAAATACGCTGGACTACGGTCTGTTCGACATTCTTGATACCACCGAGTACATGAAAAACGCCCTCAAAGTATGGAAAGAGCTGGGTTTTTCCTTTGACGCGATTTGCACCGGCCTGATAATTTCCGAAGAGCAGGTGAAGGTCGTGGCCGAGTACTGCCGCAGGCAGAGAGAAAAAGGCACCAGTATTTTCGTCGACCCGATAATGGGAGACGACGGAAAGCTTTACAACGGCGTTTCCGATAATACCGTGGTATATATGAGACAGATATGCTCTGTGGCCGACATCGTGATGCCCAACTTCACGGAGGCAGCTTTCCTCGCCGACATGTATCAGGACAAGAAAGAAGTAACGAGAAAGGAAGCGGAGAACATCGTCGATGAATTCAGGAGACTGGGCTCCAAGTCGGTCATAGTTACCAGCGTCATCATGGACGGACAGCCGTGCGTGTTCGGCTTTGACGACGGAAAGAACGAATATTTCACCATTCCTTTCGATCAGGTACCGGTCCAGTTCCCGGGCACGGGAGACATCTTTTCCGCACTGCTCATAGGCGGAGTGCTCAAGGGTGTGGAGCTGCAGAAAGCAACTAAATTCTCCATGGACATGGTCAGAAAACTGATAATAAGAAATAAAGAAAACGTTGATAAATACAAAGGGATTCCTATCGAAAAATATCTGGAAGAGATGACAAATTTTTAAGAGGTGATACATATGCAATTGACAGATAGAGTTAAACACTGCAACGGCTGCGAGGCGTGTGTCGTAGGCTGTAAATATTCCTGTGTCAAGATGAAAGAATCTGCAGGCCGAAAGCTTCCCGAAATCAACGAGGACGGATGCAGCAAGTGCAATGCCTGCATCTTATACTGCCCTTTATATAATCCTGTAGAGCTGCCGGAGTTCGCGGAATTTTTCGATTCTCCGGAGGATGTGAGAAAGCGGGAAATGGCTCCGATCTACAGGTCTGTGATGAGAAACGTTAAGGAAGGAAAATACACTGAATTTGTCGGTACTCTCTGCCAGATAGCTGCGCTCAAGTCCCTGAGAGGAGACAAGCTGGCTCATAATCTGGCGCTGTTTCCCATCTTCTGCGACGAAGAACAGAGAAAGTCAAACGCGGCATGTATGGCCTGCCCGTTTTATAAATAGAGGAGAAAAGATAAATACATGGATAACATTTTAAAACAGATAAAGGACGCCGAGCAGCTCTTTTCCGGATATGAAATAACAGGCAGAGAGCTGGCCAGAGTCAAAGCTCTCGCCCAAAAGCTGGAAAACAGCAGCATGACCGTCTCAGTGATCGGACAGTTCAAACGCGGAAAGAGCGCCCTTGTCAACTGCATACTGGAGGATAAGATACTGCCTGTAGGCATAGTGCCGGTGACTGCCGTTGTGACGACGGTGGAATACGGGGAAAAGAAAGCGGCTGTCCATTTTGCCAACGGAGTAGTCAAGGAGACTGAGTTTGAGCAGATTTCCGCCTACGTCAACGAGCAGGAAAACAAAGACAATCATCTGAATGTGACAAAGGTTTCCATAACCTGCCCTGCGGAGTTCCTCAAGGGCGGCATAACTCTGGTGGACACGCCGGGAGTCGGTTCTATGCACGAGAACAATTCAAAGGAAGCTTACGCTTTCGTCAAGGAAAGCGACGCCGTCATATTCACTCTTTCGGTGGACAGCCCGATAAACCAGATAGAAATCGAGTTCCTGAAGAACGCCAAGGAGCACGCGGCGAAATTCTACTTCGCCGTCAATAAGATAGACGTCATAGATCAGGAGGAGTTGGCGGACTACATCGCATACTGCCGCAAATTCATAGCGGACCTGATGGAAGTTGAGGACGTGATGATGTTCCCTGTCAGCGCCAAGAAAAATATCGGTGTTGCAGAGCTCAAGGACGCTATCGTCAAAGACTGCGCCGCGCAGAGGCAGACAATACTTGAGGAATCGGCCAAGCTCAAGCTTCACGATATAGTTCTCAGCGCCCTTTCGCAGATAACTCTCTACAGGAGCGCTCTTTCGATGCCGGCCGATGAGTTTGACAAGAGGTTTTCCGAGATGAAAACTTTCTTTGCAGAAATTCAGCAAGAGACAGAACAGCTGACGGAAAGCGAGAAGAAAAGCAGAGCCGTGCGCGAAGCTCACTTGAACAGCGTCAGGAATATGCTGGCTGAAAAAGTAAAGGAGCTTTTCGGCATAGAGTATCATTACGATATCCATGACGTGGAAGAGGCCGCGGAAACGCAGAGCGCTGACGTTCAGGCAGCCTCAGTGAGGGAAGCCGGAGACTCCTGCAGCCAGGAGGCTTATGCGCCGCAGCCTGCAGGAGACGATCTGCAGCTGCAGGTCGAAGCTCTGTGCAATTCCCTTGATTCCACTCTGAACACGATTTTCATGCATAGAGAAGAAAACGCCTATAAAGTCGTCAGGAGGATAAACGACCTGAACCGCCTGGTGCAGAAGCTGGTCAAGATGCGCGACGGAAGATAATCCGGCAGCTCAGCGCAGGCACCGGGACACGACAGATCATGAGAATAGACGTATGCATGATCAGGAAAACTTGAAATAAAATTGTTAAACTGGCACTTGCCAATAAACCGCCGTAATCTCAAAGGTTCCGGCGTTTTTTATTGCAGCGCGAATATGTGTAAAAAGAACGCTAAGATGCGGCCTAAACGGTGGTATTGATACAATTTATTCCCTATAATTAGAATGTCAAACAGCGAAGGTAGCCGGAGGGATCAGACTAAAACCGTGCTGAAGATCTCAAAGGCTTACTGCGCGCAAAGTATAAGCTAGAAAGGATGGAATTATATGGAATACGGAATCTTATCATTAGCTCCCGTAGTGATCGCGCTGGTGCTGTCATTCATAACCAAAGACGCGCTGCTGTCCATACTGGTCGGCGTCATCGTCGGCGTGGTCATTACAGGTTCAGACCCGATTTCCGGCCTGTCCGGGATCTTCCAGTCAGCTCTGGGTACGCCGGACTTTATCTGGGTATTGTGCATAGAGGTATTTATAGGCGTCATGGTGGCCTACTTCCAGAAATCAGGAGCCATACAGGCTTTCGCCAACTGGATAGGAAAATTCAATCTGAGCAGAAGGATGACTGCAGGAACTGCATGGCTCCTGGGTCTGATCATCTTCTTCTCAGACTATTTCTCACCTCTTTATGTAGGTAATGTAATGAGACCTTTGACTGACAAGGCGAGGATTTCCAGAGAAAAGCTGTCGTTTATATGTGACTGCACTTCGGCTCCTGTAGCCTGCATGCTGGGACCCCTGTCTGCGTGGGGTACATATATGGCAGGCTTGCTGGTAGGAATAGGAGTCATCACTGACGTGGACATAGCCATGGACACAGTAATAAGGGCTGTGCCGTTCAATTTCTATTGCATAATTATGGTATTCTTCTGCTGCTTCAACGCTTTCGGAATAATCCCTGATTTTGGTTCCATGAGAAAAGCGGAGAAGAGAGCTCTGGAAGAGGGGAAAGTTGTGGCTGACGGCTCGACTCCACTGCTCAGCAAAGAGCTTACCAATATTCAGCCTAACGAGGGAATAAAACCAAGTCTCTTGTTCAATTTCGCCATACCAGCGCTGCTCATCATCTGCACCGTTCTCGGAACTTACATCATTCTCGGAAGCGGAAAAGTGCTGGAGGCATTTATCCTCGTAGTATGTTATCAGTTCATCGTCATGATGATACAGAGAATGGCCACGCTGAAAGAGATGATGGAAACCGCTATAGAAGGTATCAAGTCGGTAATGAGCGCGATTCTCATACTTGCTATGGCATATTGCGTAAACAATATAACCAATACGCTGCAGGCACCTGAATATATACTCAGCATAACTGAAAGCTGGATGACACCTGCGCTTCTGGTAACTATAACCTTCATCGTTTGCGCGGTCATTTCATTCCTGACAGGTTCCTCATGGGGTACATGGGCGATACTTACTCCTATCGTCATGCCGCTGGCATTTTCAATCACTGACGGACAGATGGATACACTTATATACGCCACAGTAGGAGCCATCATGGGCGGAGCTACTTTCGGAGACCACTGCTCGCCGCTTTCAGATACGACGATATTGTCCTCGCTGGGAGCAGGTTCAGACCACATCGACCACACCAAGACTCAGATGCTATATGCCATAACTTGCGCAGTTTTGGCATGTATCATCACTCTCATACTGGGCGTGACAGTTCTGTCGTAGTTTGCGGAATGATTTTAAGATGGCTGACGGCGCCGCTGTCAGCCATTGTTTTTAGAGATGTCAAAGAAAGGAAAAAAGATGACGTTATTGACAGGATTTGAGAATATGAGCTTTTTTTCGCCGCTGGGGCTGGCTGCTGTGATAATCGTACTCATTCCCAACTTTGTTTTCGCGAAGAAAGGACAGGAGACTAGGCTGGACGATGTGGATACTGCCGGCGTTATGGCCAGTTTCTTGGAGGTGGTGTCGAGAATATGCCTTACCCTGGCGCTGGTTCTCATGGAAATGCCGCAGAGAATGGATATACTGGGAATATGCGCAGGAATTGTACTGCTAATATATTTCATATTGTGGATAAGATATTTTAAAGACGGATGTTATTATCCGGATATCTATATGAAATCGTTTTTAGCCATACCTGTTCCGTTCGATGTGTTCATCTCCCTTTATTTCATCATGACTTCCCTTTGGCTCAGCAACATAGCGGCTTTAGGGTTCTCTCTGGTCT